>Ga0193733_1000133_pt1 | contig 26994 bp, 21 predicted proteins | sample U1s2metaG_FD_145076 | JGI IMG/M metagenome (GOLD analysis project Ga0193733, IMG submission 145076) | Soil microbial communities from a riparian zone of the East river system, Colorado, United States - U1s2 | ecosystem: Environmental > Terrestrial > Soil > Riparian zone | place: USA: East River...
CGTGAATGTGAACTCTGAATCCGAAAGCACGGCCCCCCAAAATTGCCCTGCTTGTGGAACCGCCAATCGCAAGGAAAATAACTTCTGCGCCAGTTGCGGGGCGACTCTGTTGAAGTCGCCGCGCCAGTCCGAAGTTGCGCCGCCGAAAAGCACGGCCCCGCCGGAACCGCCCGGCGATCATCATTACCATCATCACTATCACCACCATTATTTCTCTGCCGACAGCGCGGAACTAGGAGCGGGTTCCGATCTGCGCACGGCCAGCGGTGCCGCCAGTCGCGAGCTCGTACGCGTGCGTGCTCCGCTGGGGGGCCCGTCGGTAAGCCGGGCGGAAGCCGCCTTGCGCAAAGCGACCCAGGATTGGGCATTGGCCTGCAACACCAAACAGCTCGACGATCTGGTGGAGCTCTACGTTCCCGACGCCCTGGTGCAGCGGCCGAACGTTCCCGCGGTGCGCGGCACGGCGGCGATCCGGGAATTTTTCTTCGGAGTGCTCGAGGCGGGGATGAGTGAAGTGGAATTGGATCCTCTGCGATCGGAACTGTTCGGTGACTTCGGATACGAAGCTGGGCGCTGCAAGTCGTTGCTGCCGGTCGCCATGGGCAAACGGCGGGAGGAGCGGGGAAAGTACCTCGTCCTGCTTAGCCGACAGGCGAATGGCGAGTGGAGGATCGTGGCCGATAGCTGGTCAAGCGACCTGAGCTTCGGAGGCGCGAGCGAGCAGCTGGCCAAGCCAAGCCCTGCTTCGGGAGTCCCTCTTCCCCGGCCGCCCCGCAAGCCTTAACCGTTTTGCGCTGGGCTGGTTGCCTATCTGCCCTCATCCTCGAGGACAAGATGCCGCCAGGGACAGCCGGCGCCCACCTCCGGTGAAAATCAGATCAGCAGGTCACTAGATCGACACTTCGAGCTTTCGCAACTCCCGCCCCAACTGCTCCGCATCCTGCATCTCGATGGTATGCATTCCCATTTGCCGCGCACACTCGAGGTTCAGCGCCCGGTCGTCAACGAAGCAGCATTCCCCTGGCGATTTCTGCGTAATCTCGAGAGCCGTGCGGTAAATGCCTTCCTCCGGCTTGCGTAAGCCGACAAAGCAGGAACTGACAAACACGGAGAAGATTTCGCGCAGGCCGAAAGTCTGAATGCGGTAGAGATTAAGTTCCCGCGATTCATTGTTGATGGTGCCCATGAAATACCTTCCCGACTTGGCCAACTCTTCCGCCAAAGCAAGCACCTCGCGGTGAGGCTGGGACAGGGAGAAGACGTAGTCCTTGAAGACTTCGCGAGCAAAAGGGCGAGGCCGGTAAAAGATGGTCCGATCCAGGTATTCGTCGAAGCCGATCTTGCCCCGTTCGAGCGATGAGACCACCATTTCATGGCGGTCGTGAAATTCCTCTTGGTCAAGCTTGAATTGTTCGAGCGCCCGTTCCCGCTGCACACGGTCCCACGCATTCGTGAGCAAGACTCCTCCCACGTCCCAAAAAATCGCGCTTATCTGAGGCAAGAGTGGCCCCTCCCCAACTGGCCTTCACCACGCCAAATCGCAAGGCAACCCAGCAAAATGATGATACACGGGAAGACCGACAGTCGAGCTGCGGGATACGAAAGGGCGGGGACTTGGCATGAAACGCTAAAGGCTACGCCAGTCCGGCCGATGATGAGGTGGAACCGACCATCCTTGGTTCACAACGGCCTGGTTCGGAAAAGCGTGGTTCCGGAAATGGTTCAGGACAAGTGGTTCAAAGAAACCGGCAGGAAGGTTGTGGCCATAAGCCGGATCGCACTTCTGGCAGCCTTACCTGTTTCGGCAGGATGTATTCATGCTCGATCTTCGAAGTTTGTCATCCCCTCCCGTTGCGTCACGGTCAACATTCAGAGCTTCACCGAACCTTGCACAGAGCGTGCGGACGGCAAACTCGTCTGCAACGGTGTCGTGATCACGGCGAACTGCCGTGCACTGCTTCCGGAAGCGATGCGAAGTGCCGGCGACCTACGGTGAATCCGCAAAAAGAGGGCTCGAGCCTGGGTCGCAGGCTCGGGGCTGTGGCGTGCTTGGGGCGCAAGCGCTTCAGTAGGGTGTGAAGTCCTGGCGATAACTGAGGTTGTCGATATCGCGGAACATGGGCGTACCCGGCGGCAAATTCTGCGGCTGGGTGAACAGCGGATCAAACTTGTAGTTCCGGGTCGGCGGTTCATAGACGACGTAATTGCAGCATTTGAACGTTCCCGTGGCGTAGGTGGAGTAGAAAAGGCTGACCAGCGAACCCTTGTAATACAGGGTATCGTTGTGCCAGTCCTCGAGGAAGCGAAGGAAGTTGTGCAGGCCGCCGTCGGTTCCGAAGTAGGTGGTGCTGTTGCTGCCTGACGGGTGCGGGAAGGTGATGGTTTTTCCGGCAGCGATGGCGACTCGATAATACGAAGTCACCGCGGGCCGGTAGTTGGTGGCATCGGTAGGATGGCGCAGACTGCCCAAAGTGGCATCGGCCGGGCTCATGGCATCCTGCCATTGATTGGACAGCAGGGTAACCGTATCGGAGATAACCGCGGCGGCAGAGTGCGCCGGCTCAGTGGCTGTCGGAGTAAGCCAGGTCGGATCTCCCACGTAGCTGTTGTAGTCTCCCAGAATGTAAACCGGATTCTCAGAAGCCACGGTGAATCCGCCCAGGGTGCCGTCGGCATTGGCCACCTTCCTCACGGGCACATTTCCCCCCGCGCCATTACCCGCGCCATCCACAAGCTTCAGCACATGGCGCGCTCCGGTCACGCGGTTTTTCCGTCCGGTGGTAAAGCAGTTGGCAATGCGCGTGGAGAACGGGTCATTATTGGTATTGATGCCAAAGCCATCGCCCACGTTAATCGCGCCGTATCGGTCCAATCTGCCGTCATTGTCCACATCTTCCGGAGACCGGCTTACGCCCGCGATAGTGACCGGCGTCTCTGCGACTCCATCCGGCGTGCCATTGTTCGATGAACTGTTAATAACATCCTCGAAACCATAGGCGCCATTGAGGGCGGGTGGCGTCGCCAGAGGGTCGGCCTGCATACCGCGACGGTCTGAAAAATACAGGATGTACCCGTTTTGTGAGACGTAGTCAACTTGACCACCCGTCACGCCGATGGTTCCTTTCAGCCATTTCCGCAGGTTGCCTACATCCAACTCGACCGCATTCATCACGCCATTTGCGGAACAGCTTGAGACGCCGCCCGGAGCCCCGCCCGAAGGCCAGTCGCGGGCTTCGCCCTCGCGCGTATCGTAGAGATTAATCGGAAACCAGTTGTACTGGGAATTGGCGCCGGTGACGGTGATGCTCACGTCCTTGGTGGAGCCGGCGAGCAAGGTCCCATCGCCATCGCGGTCGGCTTGGGATTGAAAATACAAGATGGCGTTTTTATGGTCAGCTAACGTATTTGATCCCGGAGTGCTGGGCACGGCCAAACCCCGGGCGAAGCCCAATCCCAGCCACTCCTTGGTAACCGGCCGCCATACGGTGCTGTTGAGATCCTGCACTTCAACTCGCATCCAACCGTCGATCTGCGGCCATTCTTTGACTCCAGAAGGGAAAGTGATGCCATGCACAGTGGGCGGGGTGACAAAATTGCTGTCGCATCCCTTCCCGCCGGCGCAGTCGGTATTGGCTTGGCCAAAATAGTACGGGTTTGCCACGTTTCCGTTCACCACGACGCCGTTTTGCGCCCACCCCCCATTGGCCACCGGGGGATTGAGTGTGGCAGGAATCTGGCTGACCAGTTCGACGTCCTGAGTGTCATCAAGATTGTAATCAGGCAAGTGCACGCCCGCTTCTGTGTCGCTGAGCAGCACTCGAATCTGTGCCTGGTTTGCCAGCCGGGAACCGCCGACGGCCGATGACTCGCCAGCGATGGGCCGGCGAATGATCTCATAAGGTTGTGCTCCACCACCCACGAAAGGAAGAGTCAGTTGCTTGACTCCGGTGCCGCCAGAGTTGCCGTAGTTCCCGTCGAGAATACGCCCGTTGTACGAGCCCTTGGAAATGCCATTTGGCCAAGACGGATTCTGGGCCGAAGTCGGGCCTGCCACCACGCTGCCCTCGGTCATCGCGATGGGGCGGCAAGCGGTAACCGGAATGTCGCATCCCTTGCTCGCGGTTAAAATGTTGACCGTACCGTCATTGTTGTAGCTGCTGGACGGAGCAAGTCCATTGGGAAGCTGGTTGCGAATGACGTTTCCGAACGCCGTGATGTTGTCGTGGAAAGTAAGAGTAGCGCTGCCAGAAACCCCCAGGTACAAATCCCCGTTGGTGTGCACCCGTCCGGCAAAGTCGAGCTGCGGACTGCTGAAGAATCCTAAATCACTATCAGAGAACACGCCGAACTGAAATACTGGTATCAGCGCGACTTCCACGGTGCGCAACATCCGTACCTGATCCCCCAAGGGGCGTTGCGCAATGACCGCCAAATCAATAGGAAGAATTTGGGCATACAGGCCCTGGTTCGAGCCACCGCTGATTAGCCCGTAGGAGGTCTTGAGGCTCCCGTCGGGATTGGTGCGCGGGGTCAGGGTATAACCGCCGGAGGGGAAGGTGATCCCAGGAATACTGGGGACTTGCGAGCTCAGGCTGGTAATGTCGCTGGCCTGGGGAGATTGGATGTTCTGAAAGGCGCCGGCCAGGTTCGAAGTCATGTTCTCGATGGCCCCTTCCGCCCCACGGTAGGCCAGGCTGTTCTCGACGTCATTGGCGCCGGCCCGGCCCTCGGTTTGGACCATCATCAGCAGTCCAATCGAAATCCCGGTCATCAACAGCAGCAGCAGCAATGTCGCAATTAACGTAAATCCCCGTGAACCGCTTTTGGTGCCCTTCATTGTCTGGTTCCTCATGATAAATCCCACATTCCTCCGACTGGCCGGGGCGACTTCATTCCCAGCATTCCTTACCCGCTATTTGTAGCGGTCGTTGAAACTCATGTTGCGCGCGCTTACCGAAGTCTGCATATCCATTGCTTGATAACCGGTCTCGCCGCGAAGCTGACTGCGGATGGTCAAATGCAACAGGTTGATGGTTCGAATCTGGTTGGGGGAGATGCCGATCGACATCCCGCCATCCCCAGTTGCATTCAACAAATTTCCAGTGTCGTCGAAAGTGTCGTAGGTGAATCGCAGATCCGCCACATTTTCGGCGACGGGCACTGGTTTTCGTGCGTTGACCAAGCGCATCAAAGTAGGCGTACCCGGAGTGGTGGTGTTGTCCAGATAGTAGGTCATGGCCCAGATGCGGGTGGCGGTCACGCCGATCGCGGTGCCCGCCGTGCCAGCCGGAGTCGCAATCTGCTTCAGATCGTTGCTGGTGGCGGCGTTCTGATTCAACAAGGACGCATCCGCACTGGCGAACGTCACCGTGTACGAAGGGCCGGCGCCCGCGGGCACCGCGGATGTGACCGCAGCTACCGCATAGGCGCTCCCCGCGTTACTGGCAAACAAGACCAGATCCCCTGGCTGTAAACCCACACCGGCGTTGTTCACCGCCTGGTCCAAGGGGTTTGGCGCAGGACTGGGCAGCGTGAACGTGACGGAGTTGCCGTTGAGATCGTTGAACCTCACCGTGTAGTCATTCAGCAGAAACGAAGTATCCGCGTAGACCACGGTAATCACATCGGTGGCTCCGGCGGCAGCATTCACCGTGACTCCTTTTCTAAAGCCCGGAATCACGCCGTACATGTAATTGATGGTATTGGCGCCGACCACTTGGTTGGGATAGGTGACGGAAGCATTGTTTCCCGGACCCAGGTAGCACACTCCCGTATAGTCGCAGCCGTAAATCGGTCTCGATCCCGTCCCTGAGGCCAGAGCCAACCCCCCGGTGGGTAGTCCCGCGCCTGCCAGGCTAATATCTTTGGTCAACAGGTTGGAGGAGGCCCGGGCGTTCTGCTGTAGCTCCGCCCTCTGCGAAATGAGCCAGGTTGCACTCACGCCCCGGCTGAACAGTTGGACGGCCGACGCCACCAGGACCAAGCCGACGGTCAAAGAGATCAGCATTTCGATCAAGGTGAAGCCACGATCGGAATTTGTAGGCACGCTCAGCATGGTTCCTCTTTATCGATACTGCGAAATGAACCCGGACAAGGCATATAGCTTGGGAGCTTTGATCCCGGCGGCTTGATACTGGATTGTGATGGTGATCGACCTCAAGTCAGCAGAAGCGGTGTCGGTGATCTTGATGCCGCGCTGGTAGTTGCTCAATCCCATGCTGATATCATCCGGGGTCCCCACGACGCCATCCGGTCCGGGCAAAGTCATGACCTGAGGGGACGCGCTGGAGTCATCGTCCGTGCCGTAGATACCATCGACTCCCGCCTGCCGGATGGGTTGAAGTCCAGATACGAAGATGCCCGGGGATCCGGCTGCACCCACGTTTGCAATCTGGGCCCAGACAATGTTCTGGGTTTCGCGGGCGGTGTAGATGGTTTCCATTGCCTGCTGGGCCAATTGCTTGGCCAGCATGTCCTGCTGGGCCGTCTGGGTGGCGGCCATGGCGGTGGCGAATACTCCCAGCATGGAAACCAGTCCGATGGTCATCACGAACATGGAAATCAGGACTTCTATGAGGGTGAATCCCTGTTGCTGCGGCTCGTGGCACCGAGCCGGAATGGTTGCCTTCAGAGCGATCACTGTTGCCTCCAGACCGGCCCGCCGGCAATGGCGGGATAGAGCCGGTATCCCCGCAGGCGTCCGGTTGCTCCCCAAACTGTGATGGCGCGCGAGCTGTACAAAGATCCGGGGCGCGCCATGTAGACGACCCCGTTGTTGCTGTTGCTATTTACATCCTGGGCGGAGCCGTCAGGATTAAAGGAGATGACATTTTTCGCCCCGCCAGCCACACCTTGATCGAAATCGATCGGCGTGCTTCCCGTGCCAAAGTGATCCGGAGTCGTGGCCGGGCTGATGGGGATGCCGGGTTCGACCCTGAAAAAAATATCGATGGGCAGGGCCTGATTTGAGATCACCTGGCCGGTGGCCGCTTGAGTAATGGTGATCGTGTTCGGTGTAACCGCATTGTTGAAGGTGACCACGTAGTTGCGGCGCTCTGCGATCGCGGCTTCCCGGGCCCGGCGCAGGGTCATCAAGGTTGTGTTGTAGGCATTGGTTACCCGCGTGTCCTTCAGCGCAGGCTGCAGGCTCATGAAAGATATCCCGCTCGCGATCAACATGACGGCGAGTACGATCATGGTTTCGACCAGCGAGAAACCACTGGTCTGGCCTCGACGCGTGCCTCTGTTGCCGGTAATTTCTCTGACCCTGTTGACTGTCTGCATAGCCGTGCTCCAACCTCTCTTGTAGCGGTCGGCGTGACTTAAATTAAGACTGACTTTTCAACCGCAGGTCACGGGCGGTGACCGCGAATTAGGCGGCGGTAGCTAGACTCCATGGTAGGGGTGGGGTATAGGGTGGTCAACGCACCAAAGTAGTCGATTGAGAATCAGACTTGGGTAATGTAGTCGGGGGTTCGAACTTGAGTCACTTTGGCCCTCAATCGAGGAGATCGAGCGGTTTAAGCGCCCTGGGCTTTGGCCAAACCCTTGCCCGTCTTCGGGGTCGTCCGCCGGGTGCTGGGTATGTAGGTGCAGGAGCGGACATCATAATGCTTCGCCACACAGTCGGGACAAAGGTGGACCTGGTGTACCTTGCAATGAATTACCGGCAGGTCGCCATGGCAAACATCGCAGCCACCTCGGACGCGTCGCGGCGAGTGCCTGGACTCAGCCGGGACCGAAGCCTCGGGCGAGGCCATGGCCCGAGTTCTCAAATAACCTCCTGCGGCCGCGATCATGGATCCCAGGGAAATTCCGCACGCGCCCAACGTGAGCAGGCTGGTGTCAACATGTTCGCCCAGAGCCGCGGGTAGCGCGATAAGCCCCATGACCAAAGCGACTGCTCCGGCAGCGATCATCAAGTTGCCAGTTCGTGATGACATCCTGAAGCACCTTTACGAAGGCGATGAGAAAGCCGCCTTCTCGCTAAGACTGGGTAACCTGCAATAGCAAACATAACGAGTTATCCGTTTCAACTCCAGATGACGAAAGTCACTCGGTGCGCCAAATTCGCCTTCGCATGACCGAAGTAACTTGTCTCGACTTACCGCGAAACTCTACCATTCTCTCGGTATGGCACTTACGTCACTGGTGGTCTGCGCGGACAGAAATGCGGTGCAGGTGCTGGGCAAGATTCTTCAGGAACTGAGCATCGGGGTCGAGAATTGCGCGGACCTGAGCGCAGCCACTGCCCGGCTGGCAACGCAACACTTCGATGCCGTTGTGGTTGATTGCAAGGATCAACCGGCCGCCGTCGAATTCATTGCGGCAGTGCGCCGATTGCCGATCAACAATACAACTCTGATTATTGGCCTGGTCGATGGGCGCGAACAGGTCCGCGATATTTTCGGTGAGGGTGCGAACTTTATTGTGTACAAGCCGGTTTCGGTGGAACGAGCCTCCGGCAGCCTGCGCGCCGCGCGCGGCTTGATGGCGCGCGAAAAGCGGGCAAAGCTGCGCGTCGCGCTGCATGCGCCCGCCTCCATCGCCTACGGCAACGCGGAAAATGTCGCCGCTACCCTGCTCGATTTGAGTGAAGACGGTCTGGCCATACAGTCCGAGCGCCGGCTCCCGCTGCGCTGCAAGGTGTATTTTCAGTTCAACCTGCCAGGCGGTAAATCTGCAGTTCGGCTGTCGGGCGATGTCGTGTGGCAGGACTCCTCCGGACGAGTTGGAATCCGATTCTTGGACGTGCCGCAAGCCTCGCGGCGAACTCTGAGCGAGTGGATCAAAGCTAGCCTCGCCCGGCTGGCGGCAGCAGAACAAAGCGCGCCCAAGACCGCGCCCCAAGTGCATGAGGAAACCGTCTCCCTCAAGCTCGCGGGATTGGGGCTTTCGGCGTCGTCCTCGAACCGCCGGATTCAGTCGCGGCACGCCTGCCGGCTGAGCGCGGATGTGTTCCGTTTGGGAGAAGGGGTCCCGAATCGTTGCACCCTGAGCGATATCAGCACAGGCGGCTGCTACGTGGAGACTCCCGCTCCGTTTCACCCACAAACCATTGTGAATCTGGTCGTGCGCACCCAGGACTTAAAGTTGCGAGTGCGGGGGACGGTACAGGTAACGCATCCCGGCTTCGGGATGGGCGTGCAGTTCAGCCTTAACACTGCGGACGAACGAGACCAGGTCAAGCAACTGATTGCCTGCCAGCCAACCGCCTGAAGGCTTTATTTCGCCGCTTTGAGCTCAACCAAGGCCAGTTCCGCGACCGCCTTGTGAAAATAGTCCAGCGACAGGCGTAGGCCGGTCTCCAGGTTGATCTTCGGCTCCCATCCCAGCAGCGCCCGGGCCTTGGCAATGTCCGGGCAGCGCAATTTGGGATCATCCTGGGGCAACGCTTCGTATCGGATCTTGCTCTTCGACCCGGTGATGGCCAGCACACGCTGGGCGCATTCGAGGATGGTGAACTCGTTCGGATTTCCAATGTTTACTGGAAAATGCTCCGCCGATTTCGCCAGTCTCAGAAAGCCTTCAATCTCATCGCTGACATAACAGAAGCTGCGCGTCTGGCTGCCGTTGCCGTAGACGGTAAGGTCGTCCCCTTGCAGCGCCTGCTTCATGAAGTTCGGAACGACCCGGCCGTCATTGAGTTGCATGCGCGGTCCGTAGGTATTGAAAATCCGGGCGATCCGGGTGTCCACTTTGTAGTAGCGGTGATACGCCATGGTGACGGCTTCGGTAAATCTCTTGCTCTCGTCGTACACCGAACGCGGTCCGATGGGATTGACGTTGCCCCAGTAGCTTTCCTTTTGCGGATGCTCCAGCGGGTCGCCATAGCATTCCGAAGTCGAAGACACCAGGTATTTCGCACCATACTTGCGGGCAATATTAAGGGCGTGAAATGTGCCCAGCGATCCTACCTGGAGAGTAGCGATTCCGTGCACCGCGTAGTCGACCGGACTGGCGGGGCAGGCGAAGTGGAACACGTAATCCACGGCGCCGCAATCGAACGGCTCGTTGATGTCAGTTTCCTGAAGCTCAAATCGCGACTCGCTGCGCAGATGATCGAGGTTCCTCCGCCTTCCGGTGAGCAGGTTGTCGACCGCGATGACGGAATAACCTTCACCCAGCAGGGCATCGCACAAGTGCGAGCCCAGAAATCCGGCTCCGCCAGTTACCAGGGCGCGCTGGTTTTTCATGATTTGTGAATCTTCCCGGCTGCCGTATCCGTGCCGTTGACCGGAGCCAAGGGAGTTGCCGCCGCCCGGCCCACGCTGTAGTAAGTAAACCCGCGAGCCGCCATGGCGTCTGGATCATAGAGGTTGCGGCCATCAATCACAATAGGGTACTTCAACTGCTTGTGCAAACGGTCGAGATCGAGAGCGGAAAACTCTTCCCACTCCGTCAAAATCAGCAAAGCATCAGCGCCATTGGCCGCTTCATACGGGCTGCTCACCAGCTCTGCCTTCGAGTTCAGAACTTCGCGCGCCCGCTCCGTCGCTGCCGGATCGTACGCCGCAATCTGGCAACCCTCCTGCAGAAGCGCCTGTACCAGCAGAATAGCGGGCGATTCACGGATATCGTCAGTGCCTCCCTTGAAAGCCAGGCCCAGTACTCCTAGACGTTTTCCCCGCAGTGTCCACAACGCGGTACGCACTTTGCGCAGGAAGCGCTGACGCTGGTCCTCGTTAATCCGCATGACTTCGTCCAGCAACCGGAACTCGTAGCCGCATTCGCGAGCCACCGCCCGAAAGGCCATCAGATCTTTGGGGAAGCAGGATCCGCCGTAGCCGATCCCGGGATTTAGAAAGCGTGGACCGATGCGGCTGTCGGTACCGATTCCCTGGCAAACCTGCTGTACGTTCGCACCCACCGATTCGCAAATCGATGCCACCGCATTGACAAACGAAATCTTCATGGCCAGGAAGGCGTTGGAGGCGTGCTTGATAAGTTCCGCGCTCTTGGCGCTGGTGATGATCAAAGGAGGAGGAATGTGCACCCGGTCGGGCGCGGGAATCGCGTCCTTACGCTGGTAGTAACTGCCGTTGGTCAGTGGCGCGTAGACCTGGCGCAGCACCTCGGCGCAGCGCTCAGTGTCTGCACCCACAACAATGCGATCGGGATAGAGGAAGTCGGTGACCGCGGTGCCCTCGCGTAGAAATTCTGGGTTAGAGGCGACATCGAAGGAATCTGGCGCGGCGGCGTTGCGCAAAATAATCTTGCGCACCCAGTCGCTGGTGTAGACCGGGACCGTACTTTTTTCCACGATCACCTTATAGCCGTTGATGGCTCCGGAGATGCCACGGGCTACCGATTCTACGTAAGACAGATCCGCCTCCCCTTGCTCTGTCGGCGGCGTACCCACAGCAACGAAAATCGCTTCGCTGGCTCGTACTGCCTCATTCAGTTCGCCGGAAAAGGTCAGGTTGTGGCCGTGATGGCGTTTTAACAGTTCTGGTAGGAATTTCTCGTGAATCGGGATCTCGCCCGCCTTCAAGGCAGCCAATTTGGCCTGGTCATTGTCTACCAGGACCACTTGGTGGCCGAGGTCGGCGAAACACGCCCCCGCTACCAGTCCGACATAACCCGAACCCACTACGGCAACTCGCATCCGATTGCTCCCGTTGGACTTATCTAGCGAATTCAGCCCTAAACCTTAGCCGCGAACTAATAAGGCAAGACTATGCAGCATTGCCGCGACGAAAGGGGGGCTTGATCCTCGGAGCAATTATAAGGCCGGAGGTGCACTCGTGGGAGGCTGTGGTTGTCGGTCAGGCACTTAAGTAACCACGGTCACATCCGCAATTCACTGCTGTCCTGGTGAGCAAAACTTTTCCCTTTACGCTCCGACCCTAGCGCCACCACCGTCATCAGTAGCGCGATATTCGCGACCTCGAATCCGGCCAAAGCCCAGGCGTACCCCAGCGGCTTGCGCAGGGCGTAGACCACATTGTTTACCGGAGCCGCGATGAGAATACCCAGCTGATACGCCAAGCCGGGCATCAGTCCGCGCACCGCGTCGGGAGAGAGCTCGTTCAGGTGCGCGGGAATAATGCCCCAAGCCCCCTGGACGCCAGCCTGCATGACGAAGGCACCAATCGCCAAAGCCAGCAACGATCCTCCGAAGGTCCAGGCCGGAATCATCACCAGAGCTAACAACAGCGCCAGAATCATGCTGCGCCGCCGACCCACGGTTTCCGAAAGATGACCGAATAGGACGGCTCCGAGCACCGCTCCCACATTAAAGAGAATGACCAGATAAGCCACAACCTGGGGGTTGACTCCGCGAGCCGATTTCAGGAAGTCCGGATAGAGATCCTGGGTACCGTGCGAAAGAAACATCATGAGCGTCATCAACAAAACAAGATAAAGAAAAATTTTCCAATGACCGCCGGCGGTGCGCACGATCGCTCGCGTGGTGGGTGCTCGATGCGCTTTCCATGCCTCCGACTCGCGCACCCGGAAACGGATGTAGAACGCCAGCAGGGCCGGGGCACCTCCCACCCAGAACATGGCGCGCCATCCCCAGGTGGGCAGGACAAAGCGCGCTGCCACTGCGGCTAGCAGGTAGCCAATGGAATAACCGCTCTGCACGATACCGGACAAAATTCCGCGCCACTTCGCCGGCGCGCTCTCCATCGCAAGCGAAGCTCCGACCCCCCATTCGCCGCCCATCCCTATGCCATAGAGGGTGCGCAGGATCAGAAACACGGTATAGTTCGGGGCAAATCCGCAGAGCAGCTCGACCAAGGAAAAGAAAACCACATTCGCCATGAGCGGCTTGCGGCGGCCGTAGCGGTCGGCCAGCAATCCAAAAACGATCGCACCCAGAGGTCGCATGGCCAGGGTTGCGGTCATGGTCCAGACGATGGCGCCCTTGGTGACCTGAAACTGGGCGGCTAAGGTGTCCACCAGAAAGACCAGCACAAAGAAATCGAACGCATCCAGAGTCCAGCCCAGAAAGCTGGCTGTCACCGCGTGCCGCTGGTCTAACCTGGAGAGCGGCACTGGCTGTCCAGGACTTAAATTTGAAGCGGTCAGTCTTTCCTCGTTTCTGCGGACCGTGACCGGGAAGTGTACAACGAGGAGATTTGATTTGCGATTGTGGCTTCTTCCTCAAGCTTCCGGACATCCCTCGGGTGCGAAGCCACCCAGTCGAGGCTGTGACCCCCGCAAGACGGCCTCACCGGATGGGGCTCTCCGAGAGGCTTACAGCACCCTTCTGGAATACGATAAATATAGCTTTTTGAGTGACTTGGAGGTAAGATCATTTGTGTTGACAAGAGCGGTATTTCGGGCGAAACTCCGCTCGATACTGGGCGAGTTACTCCCGCGCCGCAGGAGTCCACGGCGTGACTCGTCGATTCATGTTAAAGCCCGATCCAATGCGCTACTCCCGGGCCCTTCCCACCCGCATCAGCGGCCCAGAATGGATCGAGCCAGATTTCGCCGAAAATGAAACGGCAGAGTCATCCGACGTGCTGGCGTTCCATCACCTGGAAGAATTATCCGCCGATCTTGCTCTCGATCTGAGGCTGCACGAGATTCTGGAACATGCGCTGCTCTCTACCGCGGCGACGGGAGCCGTGATCGCACTGGCCAGCGGCGACGAAATGGTGTGCCGAGCCACTTGGGGCGAAAAGGCTCCCAGCGTCGGGGCATTCGTCAATACGCGCTCCGGTCTGTCCGGCCTTTGTGTCCAGACCCGCGAGATACAACGCTGTGACGATGCGCTTACCGATCCCCGGGTCAATGCCGATGTGTGTCGTGCCCTGGACATTCGTTCGCTTGTGGTTCTGCCCATTCTTGAGGACGCGAAACTGTGGGGCATCTTTGAGATTTTTTCTTCAGGCCCTTGCGCTTTCAGCGATGCCGATTCCGAGATGCTGCAAGATCTCGGGGGAAGGGTTTCACAAACCGTGCGGGAAGCGGTGGAGGGTCGAAGTTTGATGGCGGTGCTCGACCCATGGATGGCCCCACCCGAAGCGGATCCAGAGCCGTCGGAAAGCACATCTCGCGAAGCCTTGGCTCACGAAATCACGGTTCGTGAAAATCTGGCTCGCGAAAACCGGAGTGAACAAGTTCTGGGATCAGAGCTGCGAAACCCATCACCCCGCCTGCCGGACTACTACACCGGCCTACTGACCGCCGCGGTCATTATCCTGGCTGTTCTGCTCGGCTGGATGGTGGGCCGTGTGGGCCGGAGCACGGCCATGCATCCGGCCGAGAACCAATTTCCCGTCAACCCTGGAGAGGTGCAAGCGGCGGTGCAAGTGATTCCGCAAACTGCGCCGACAGCGCGGGCTGGGGAACCCGCCGCTTCGGTCAAATCGCAGATCCCGGCGCTCGTTCCGGCGCCGGCTCCCAAGCCGATTCCGAGAGCGAAGCCAGAAGCGGCCGAGCCGTCCGATGGGCTGGTCGTTTACGAGCAGGGCAAAGTGGTATTTAGAATGGCACCATCGCCGAAGCCATCGGCCTCCGGCAGCGATACCGGACCGGTTGAACCTGCGGTGGCTCGGCAGAGCGATTCCGCGGGTGACAACGTCCCGGTTTTCCCCTCGGCGAGCGACAGTTATCTGTTAGAGCGGGTTGATCCGGAGTACCCCGACGAAGCAAAACAACACCACATTCAAGGTCCGGTGGTGCTGAACGCATTGGTTGGAATCGGGGGCGCGGTTCGAGAACTCAAGGTGATCAGCGGCGATCCTATGTTGGTGAAAGCCGCGACTGACGCGGTACGCCAGTGGCGCTTCCAACCCCACCGCCTGCAAGGCCGTTTGGTCGAGTTTGAGACCCGGATCACGGTCAACTTCGAACTGCCGTAACCCTCCCATTCCGCACGGTCATTGTCCGTAGGCCAGTTCCTTCGCCCTCTGCGCTGCTTTGACCACCGCTTTGATAAGGGTGACGCGGAGTTTGCCCTCTTCCAGTTCCATAATGCCGTCGATGGTGCATCCTGCCGGCGTGGTGACTGCATCTTTCAACAACGCGGGATGGTCTCCGGTCTCCAGCACCACGGTCGCCGCCCCCAGAGTGGTCTGGGCGGCCAGAAGAGTTGCTATGTCGCGCGGCAATCCAACTTTCACCCCCGCTTCCGCCAGCGATTCCAGAATGATGTAGATGTAAGCGGGGCCGCTGGCCGAAAGTCCAGTGACTGCGTCCATGTGCTTTTCATCCACCACCACGGTTTTTCCCACAATATTAAACAGAGCGCATGCGGTTTCCACCTGCCCCGCATCGGCAAATTTTCCCTTGCACAGCGCGGTCATTCCGCACCCCAGTACGCAAGGCGTATTCGGCATGGCACGAATCACTGCGACATCACTGCCCAGCGCTTTTTCGATCTGGCTGGTCGGGACCGACGCCGCCACAGAAATGATGAGTTGCCTGCTGGAAATATTCGGGCGGATCTGCTCCATCACTTCCTGGACCACTTGCGGCTTCACACAAACGAAGATGATGTCAGCGTCGCGCACCGCGGCCAGATTGTCGGTGCCAACCGAGACCCCTAGCTTCTGCGACAGCGCCCGCGCCCGCTCCTCATGCTGGACCGTGGCAAAGGTCGACTTGGGAGAAAGCAGACCTTTTTCCAATAGCGCCTTCAGCAGGATCCCGCCCATTTTGCCCGCCCCCAGGACCGCAACTCGTTTTCCGGATAGATCGAAGCCCATAACTCTGTGTCCTCCGTATCTCTGTGGTTAACTTCGTTTTGCTTTTCAAATTCCGTGTCGAACCAATGTTTGGAAATGCAGTCGATGAAACGGGGGAACCCTCTTCGATTGGCTCAGGGCAAACTCTCTCGCCGCAATTGTACATTTTCGTGGTCGCCGGGCGAGGATGCCTGCCATCGGAAGGGGCAAGTGTGAGGGAACGTGTGCGCCAGTTTTGCACTGGAAAGAGCGTCCGCAAAGCCCGAGCCCCACCCTGGGTTAACGACGCTTCCGGTGAGCGAATTTCCGCGGCTTGCTCAGTCGAGCTTGAAACCCTTTCGCGCCATCTCCACAATGTGCCGCCCGATCGGCAGGGAAGCCGTCGCCGCCGGTGAGGGAACGTTCCATACATGCAACATCTGGTCCGAGTGAACGAAATGAAAGTCGTCCACCATGGACCCATCTGGACGTACCGCTTGAGCTCGAACCCCGGAGCCGTCCGCCACTAGGTCTGAGTCAACGATTTCCGGCACCAGCCGCTGCAGCGCCTTTACGAAGGCACGCTTGCTCAGGGAGCGATAGTATTCGCTGAATCCATCCCGCCAATATTTCCTCGCCATATGCCAGAAGCCGGGATAGGTCACAGTCCCAGCGAAGTCGCGCAGACTGAAATCAAAGCGCCGGTAGCCCTCCCGTTTGAAGGCCAGTACGGCGTTCGGACCGGCGTCGACGCCGCCCTGAATGCGGCGGGTGAAGTGCACGCCGAGAAAAGGAAATTTTGGGTCGGGCACGGGATAAATGAGGGTGCGCACCAGATGTTCTCGGTCGGGAATCAGATCGTAGTACTCCCCGCGAAAAGGCAGGATTCGGACTTCCGGTTGCTGGCCTGCCATCCGGCTGACCCGATCACTGTGCAGGCCGGCGCAATTAATAACGTATCTGGCGGAGAACGCCCCGCGCGTAGTTTCGACTATCATTTCCGCGCTCCGCCGGGCCACTTTTCGAACTTCAGTTCCGGTTTTTATGGCTCCTCCCTGCGCTGTGACAAGGTCGGCGTACTTTCTGGACACCGCCGCGTAGTCCGTAATTCCCGTGCTCGGTACCAGCAGCCCCAGCAGGCCACTGCAGTGCGGCTCAATTTCGCGTAACTGTCCCGGCCCGAGCATCCGCAGGCCGACCAGGCCGTTGGTTTGCCCGCGCTCGAACAATCCTTTGAGAGCCGGTATCTCGGCTTCCTTTGTGGCCGCGATGACCTTGCCGCAAACTTCATGCTTCAGATCGTGCTCGCGGCAAAATCCCACCATGGCGGCGGCTCCTTCGACGCAAAGCTTGGCCTTCAAAGATCCGGGCTTGTAGTACACGCCGGAGTGAATGACGCCGCTGTTATGTCCGCTCTGATGACGGGCGACGCTGTCTTCCTTTTCGACCAGCAGCAACCGAAGCTGCGGAAACAGGCGAGCGCAGTGCATCGCGGTCGATAGGCCAACGATGCCTCCGCCGATGATTACGAGGTCGAAACCCTGATCAGGCATAATGGTGCGATTCGCGGCGGTGACGCCGCGCAAGACTCTCTTATACATTGTTGCCTTAAGCAGAGTGAAATTACCGCTGTTGTTCGGGAAAGCAACCGCGCCATGACTGTTGATGATCCATCCACGGCCAGTTCTGCTTCCAACGAAGGAGCCGCCATGTCCTTGCCGGAGGCGGTTCACAGCGCATCTCCCGAAATTCTCTCGGCCGCCGCCTCCGATCCCGCGCTTACCGAGGACCTTGCTCTGGTGCTGCTAAAGCGGAGCAATTTGCCCGCCTTGGCGCTTGGTCAACTCAGCAGAAATGGCAGCTTAATGAAGCACCGCAAGGTGAGGCTGGCAGTGGTGGAGCATCCCAGAACCCCGCGCCACGTTTCCCTCCCAATGGTTCGGCACCTGTTCACCTTCGACCTGATGCAGGTCGCGCTCACGCCTGCAGTGCCCGCCGACATAAAAATGGCCGCCGAAGAGTCTCTCATCAACCGCCTGGCGAGACTTTCGCAGGGGGAGCGGCTTTCGTTGGCGCATCGCGCATCCGGACGAGTTGCTTTCGAACTCCTGCTTGATTCCGAGCCGCGCGTGGTTCATGCCGCGCTAGAAAATTCCCGATTGACGGAATCCGCGGTCCTCAAGGCGCTGATGCACCGCCATGCGCCGGCGGGCCTGATCGCTGCCGTTTGCCAAGACGCCAGGTGGTCGGCAAGGCGGGAGATCCGCATGGCCCTGCTCCGCAATGAACAGACGCCGCTGGCCCGTGCTCTGGAATTCGCACGGTCCCTTCCCGCTGATTTGGTGCGCGAGATAGTGGACGATTCGCGCCTGCCCGCGGCTACAAAGCAGCGCCTGGTCAAGAACGTTGAAATCCAGGGCGAGGATCGCGGCGGAGAATGAGCTAGCCCGGCCTAGGCTAAAAAGCGCACCTTGGCGACTGAAGCCGGTACCTCCGGCACCCTTGTGGGGCGCGGTTGCCGTCCCTTTCACCAGTAGGGAAATACTCAGAAGCTGGGTCTTAGCAGTTTTGCGGCAATCCGCGTTTCAATGCGCGGAAGGCGCGCTCGCCGCAGCTACTTGGTCAGCTGGCCGGCTGTGCAGCAAATCCACCAGTGCCTGGTACAGGCGGGTGCGCATGGAGTGTCGCTCTCCGGCCCGCGTGATGTAGCGGACGTGAACTTCAATGCCTGAAGTGGTTGGCCGCAGACTGATCTCCGGTGCGGCGGACACCGGTTGCGCCCGGTAACGGGTGGCAGCTTTTTGCCACTCCTGCTCGGCGGCCTGCATGTTGGCCTCAGTCTCCTTAGCCACGATCTTATGGATCGCATCAATGATCGGATACGGATTTTGACTGGCCGGTACCATGATTTCGACTTCATCCCACAGCCACTGTCCGGTGGTGGAGAAGTTAAAGAAGTGGCCCTCGATGGCGAAGCTATTCACAAAAGCGACTTTACGTCCGGTCGGATGTCCGGTGTCGGTCCAGTTGCCAGTTTCGAGCAACACGGTTCGGAGCAATCCGATCTCGACCACTTCGCCCACCACACCGTTGATTTCCACCCAGTCGCCCACCCGGAGTCCATTGCGGCCCATCAGCAGGAACCAGCCCACAAACCCCATGACGAAATCCTTCAGCGCAACCGTAAGCCCGGCGCCGGCCAGCCCGAGAATCGTGGGCATCTGGTCGGGTACACCAAACACAATGAGGAAAATCAGAAATGCGCCGAGGGCTTGCACCGCGAAGCGAATCACACCGCGGAGAGTGTGCAGGCGCGTGCGTTCTACTGAGAGCCCGACAAAGAAATGATCCACCAGACGGCAGGTGAGATACACCGCGAACAGCACGATCAAAACCAGCATCAATGCCTGGATCAGGTTGTGCAACAAAGCCTGCTGGCGGATTTTCACCAGATCTATCCAGTTCCCGTACGCCGTAGCCAGATCGTCCTGGTCCTGAATGCGCTTGTCGAAATCGGAAAGATCTTTCTGATCGACGGCAATGCGGTGCAGGGAAGTGATGGTCGTGGCGGCGCTTTCCGCAGAAGTCGAACCGCTCGCCGGTGCGGATTCGGCCTGACTCTTGGCTTGCTGGGCAAGAGCCTGCTTGCTCGGCGCTTCCGCGGTTACCTGTTTCTGCAGAACATCATGAGCTTGCTTGAGGGCACTGCCGGTTTGCTTGGCCTCGTCCAGCGCTTGTTGTAACTGGCGAGCCTTACTCCGCAGCCCGTTCCATGCGGCGAACTGGGCGAACCCGGCTCTGCCAGTTGGCTCTGGGTTATTACTGGAGGTCTGGGGATGACTGCTTTCGAACTCGTGCTGGGCAGCCTCGTGACGGGTGAACTGGCGCTGAATTCGGCTAAGGCGGTCGGCGCCGGAGCGAATCAGGTCGCCTTTCGCGTCTTCCAGATCGTCCTGATCCAGTTCCAGCTGTGCCTTGGTCAAGTCCAGCTGCTGCTGCAGGCTGTCCTGGCGCTCAGGTTTCGCGCTGGTAAGTTGCTTCTGCAGCTGATCGATCCGATCCTGGTCCGCTCTAACCGCGACCTGGGCACGATTGGCCTGGGCGTAGAGTTCCTTGGTCTCGGGCGTCGGCGGCGCAGGATGCTCGGTGGCCTCCCGCATCTCGTAGTTGAAGGCAACGTCTACTTCGTGATCGGCTAATTTAAGCGCCTGCCGCGAAAGTCTCTGCTCCTCCCAATCGGTAGCCATGGGCGCCAGGCCGCGGGCCGTCTTGATCGGTTGCTCGTCCACGATCGGCGGCTTGCGCCCGCGTAAACCCACGGAGCTCGACTGCTCCGATTGACGCGTCAACAACAGTCCGACCCCGGCTGCCAACACCAGGGACAATAGCCCCAGAGTGGTGACCCATTGTCTTGCCTTCATCCACATAATGACCTAATCGTGACCCAAAGATAATTAATTGGAAGCAGCCCAATTATAAAGGCACACGGCCCATAAACGAGGACTCGCTTGGGCATCGCAAGACTCTGACGGAGGAGCACTGTCGTAACTGTCTCGTTGCCCCGGGGCCCGATTACAATCCGCGGCATGGGCGAGTACCTGCGGAGCATGTTGGCGGAACAATGGCGGGCAGTCTCGCGCTATAGCATCGCAGCTTGGCTCTGCTTTTATCTGGGATTTCTGGTCTACGCCTTCCGCCAGCACGGCGATTTCCTCTTCATAGATCTGGCCAACCTGGTGATCCACGAAGGCGGACACCTGCTGTTTGGCTGGTTTGGCCCAACCCTCGGACTGTGGGGAGGAACGATTCTGCAATGGCTGGTGCCGGTGCTCTTGGCAGCGTACTTCTTTGCCCAAAGGCAGACTACGGCCTTTGCTTTTTGCACATTCTTCTTCTTCGAAAATTGGCTCTATACCGCAACCTATATGGCTGACGCGCGCGCTATGGTTCTGCCCCTGGTCACGGCCGGCGACTCCGATTTCGTGGAGCACGACTGGCATGCCATCTTCTCCAGCCTGGGCATATTGCCCTACGATACGAAAATCGCCGCGGTGGTGAGTTTTCTCGGCTGGTGCGGAATGCTTGCGACGGTGGCGTGGCTGGTCTGGCGCAGCCTGAAGGATGCCGCCGCTCAGCCAGCGGAAACAAATCCCTCACTGATTTAATCCCGTTAACGGTCGAGGCGTCGCGAATTTTCCGGCCAGCAAGTCGAAAGCCGGACCGTCGAGGGCCGTTGGAAACTAGCGATGGACATGGGAATTCGAGCCCGGGCCCTGGCAAAGCCCGAACCCGAGTTTCTCTAACGCCCGGCACGAAGAGCCTGCGCGACAGCCCGCGCCGCGGTGGTGGCCGGCGCCCAGTGCTATCTATGTTTTCCGGAAATGGCTCAGAATCGCCTCCGCCTGATTTTGGGTGACCACCGACGAAAGTGCAGCGGAGTCCGCCTGCTTGACGGCCTGCACGCTGCCGAAATGCTCCAACAGCCGCCTGGTCGTGTTCTCTCCGACGCCCGGAATTTCCCGTAGTTCGGTCGAGCGGTCGCGCATCTGGCGCCGCTTGCGGTGGAACGTGACCGCGAAACGGTGGGCTTCGTCGCGAATCAACTGCACCAGATGCAGCACAGGCGAGTGATGATCGAGCGCGACCGGTTCGTTCTCCTGGCCGTAGACGTAAATAATTTCTTCGCGCTTGGCAATCGCGGCCAGCGGCTGGTTAATGATCTCGATGGCTTCGAGCGCCTCAGCTGCGGCGTGCAACTGGCCGAGCCCGCCGTCAACCAGCACCAGGCTGGGCATTTTTGTGTTCTCTTCCTGGATCCGTTTGTAGCGGCGCGTGACTACCTCGCGCATGGAAGCGAAATCGTCTACACCTCGCACGTCCCGGATGATGAATTTGCGGTAATCCGATTTCTTCATCTGACCGTCTTCCCACACCACCATAGAGGCCACCGTCTCGGCGCCCTGGAGGTGCGAAATATCGAAGCACTCGATCCGACGCGGCAGTTCCGGCAGGCCGAGTACGTCCTGCAGCGCTTCCTGGATCGCTTTCGTATTCGGCTTCATCACCCGGAAACGCTGGTCATACGATTGCTTAGCGTTGTTGCCCGCCAGATCAAGAAGCGAACGCTTGTCCCCACGCTGCGGGATGAGAATGTTTACCCTTGTGGCGCGGCCGCCCTCACCCGCCAGCTGTTCCGACAACAAGTCCTCCAGCATTTCACGGTCTTCAAACTCTACCGGCGCGTAAATGTTGCGCGGAACGTAAGGCTGGCTGATGTAGAGCTGCTTCAGCAAGGCGGAGAAGAATTCGCCAGGATGGAAGGAACCGATGTAGGGAGCGGCGTCCTCGCCCGTCCGCCGCTTGGGTTCTGCCGGCCCGGGCTCTAGTCCCGGTAACTCTTCCCAGAACAATTCTCGCCGGTCGAGCACTCGCCCGCCGCGCATGTGAAACAGATTCACCGCCAGCATGCCGTTTTCGTAGTGATAGCCAAACACGTCGGCATCGTCGCCTTCGACCGCCGCGATGCGTTGCTTCTCTTGCAACTGATCGACGGTTGAGATCAGATCGCGATACTTGGCGGCGCGCTCGTACTCCTCAGCCTCGGCGGCTTGCTCCATGCGCTGGCGCAGCGATCGCAAAAGATCCGTGGGCCGACCTTCGAGAAACAGTTTCACGTCGCGCACCGCTTCCTGATAGATCTCGGGCGTGGTCAAAGCTTCCACACACGGCCCCAAACATCGTTTGATGTAGTACTGCAGGCAGGGACGCGGATGGTATCGAGTAAGGTCAACCTTGCACGACGGGACCATGAAGTGCCGGTGGATCAGATCAACGATCCGGTATGCCAGATTGGCGGGGAAGTAGGGGCCGTAATAAGAACTGCCATCTTTCCTCAGTCGGCGCGTGACGTAGACTCGGGGAAAGCGTTCACCGAGAGTGAGCTTCACGTAAGGGTATGTCTTATCGTCACGCAGCAGTATGTTGAAGCGCGGTTTCTTTTGCTTGATCAGATGGTTTTCGAGCGCCAGCGCCTCTTTATTATTGGCGACGACGATGTAATCAACGTCCACCGCCTCGCGCACCAGGGAGTTGGTCTTGGCATCCTCCGCGCGTCCTTCATGGAAATAGGAGGACACGCGGCTGCGCAAATTGTTGGCCTTGCCAACATAAATGACCTCGCCCTCGGCATTTTTGTAGAGATAGACGCCGGCGGAAGTTGGAAGGGTGCGGATTTTTGCCGGAAGATCCATTTCCCTTTATTTATTCTAGATGATCGTGAGAGCGGATCAGGTCCACTGCCCCGAGCGCAAAACCAGCCAAGATCGACAACAGATTCGCAGCGATCAAACTTCCCCAACGCTCAATCGTTGGAATCCGTGAATTTTGGGCTCCGTTTCTCTTGTGCCTATGCACCAATCTGCACCATATAAAATTTCCTCAGTGTATATCGCCTTTGCACTAAGGTTGGTGGCCACCGGCCCTTGAGCGGCCTGGACGAAATGGACATAAGTTGTTGTGGGTGAATAGGATAGAGGCACCCCATGGTGATTTCCCCTGTTGGCATCTACCGTGCTCTTGTACAATGCGAACGCGGAAGACGCCCTCTGCGAATGAGTGGCCAACAAGTTCTGGCATTTACGATTTGAGAAGATCGAGTCTCGCGAAATGAGTGAGGAAGGAGCCCTCCTACAATGAATCGCACTTCGTTAATCGTTCTACTGGCGACAAGCATGGCGGCTACGGTCGGATGCGCCAGCAAGAATTATGTCCGTCAAGAGACCACGCCGCTGATCAACAAAACCAATGAGCTCGACGATCTGACCGCGAAAAATACCAACGCGATAAAGGATGTCGATGCCCGGGCGCAAGCCGGAATTCAGCAGGTGACCGCCAAGGCCACCGAAGTCGATCAGAAGGCGCAAGCCGCTGCCGACCAGGCTGGTCAGGCTCAGACCCAGGCGGACAACGCAGTCCATCGCGTCGATTCGCTGCAGAACACAGTGGCTAATCTGGACAACTATCGTGTGGTCACCGAGACCGCGGTTCATTTTGGTTTCAACAAGGACAACCTGACTAAACCTGGTAAGGAAGCGCTCGACCAGCTTGCGACCGATGTCACCAATGCTAAAGGCTACATCATCACCGTCGAGGGCGGCACCGACTCGGTGGGCAACGCGGATTACAACTATGCCCTCAGCGAGCGTCGCGCTGATTCCGTAATTCAGTACCTGGCTTCGCAGCACAACATCCCAGCGCACAAGATCTATCTGGTCGGTCTGGGCAAGGACAAGCCAGTGGAGTCGAACAAGACCAGAGATGGTCGGGCCAAGAACCGTCGGGTGGATGTCCGCCTGATGACCAATTCGGCCGACGGCGCGACGCCAGCGCAACAGCCGGCAACGGCACCGGCTCCGCCGTCGCTGTAAGCTTCTTCCTAATCGAGGAAGAATTTGCTGAACCAGGCTGCTCCGCTTCCCCCGTGGAGCAGCCTTTTTTCGTCCGGATGACATTCAAACGGCTGAGGCCCGGAGTCCAGGATCTGACGTCCGGCGCCCCAGGTCCGCTACAATAGGCTATGCGGCGTTTCATGTTTCTCGTGGCGAGCTTGCTTTGTCTTTCCGTCCATGGCCTCGGCCAGTCGCAGCCCGGCAACAGTGATCCAAAGCAAAACCAGCCTCCTCCTCGCTCAGACCGAGATAGGGAGGCAGGCGAGAGTTCCAGCCGCGACAGCAGGATTGATCTGAGCCCGCCCAGGAATGATGACAAGGATCATCCCAACAGCGCTCCGCCCGCAGCCGAGGCTGGAGGGGACAATGCTGCAGACGTACAGGAGTTCCATCCCTACGATCCGCATCGAGCTTTGAAGGACATCGAAGTCGGTGACTTCTATTTCAAGAAAAAGAATTACCGCGCCGCCCTCGACCGTTACCGCGAGGCGCTGTTTTACAAGCCCAGTGACGCGCTAGCCAACTTTCGCATGGCCCAGTCGTTTGAAAAGCTCAGTCAGTTCGACGATGCCGCCGAGCATTATCAGGAATACCTGAAGGTCTTGCCGAACGGTCCCCTGTCCGAGGAAGCAAAGAAAGCCCTGGGCAGGTTGAACGCCAGCCCGTCCCCAGGCAAAGACCAGGCCAAGCAGTAAGTTGTCCACTCCCGCTCACTGCCATCCCGCCGGCGAGCTGACCTGAAAGTCCGCAGAGGTACAATCGTTAGCTAGGGTCCTCCGTTCGCCCTGCCAAGCAAACCCTGCCTTCTGACGAAGGACAAGGTTTTTTACTTTTCCACCCGGATGAAATCCCCGGTGCTGGCGTTGACCGCCACTTTGAGTTTGGCTCCGTATTGATTGGCGCCGTAAATCACGTGCCAGATCAGTTCCCCGGTTGGTTTACTCCAATCGACCATATAAAGGATGGGGGTGTCTGGATCCTTGGCGAGAAGTTTCTCGCCGCCATGTTTTTGAGCTACTTCGAGAGCCTTGTCCGAGTCTATCTTGAGGAAGACGACGTCGAAAATCTGGGTGGAGGCGTTGGTCGGACTATAGTTGTCCTCGGAGCCTGGGCTGATGCCGCGGGACGGAGCGTCAGGCGAGTCTTCTCCTGACCATACGTAGGGCTTCACTCCGCGGTGCAGGGCGGATGCGAAGAAAGCGCGCCATACCGGCGCCTTCCCGTCCTTACCCTTGGAATCGGCCGTAGGTGCGGATTCGATTCGATAGGGCTGCGCATCACGCGCCCAGCCCCGTGCGGCGATGTAGAGCTTCTGGAAGGCGGCGCGTCCGCTGAGGAATTCCGGCGGTTTGGGCTGAGGTTTCTGGGTTTGCGCCGGTTGAGACGGTTCCGATGAACAGCCAGCCATCAACATCAACGCGAGCATCGCCATCAGCAACTTTTTCATGGCCACCTTCCTGTCATGACTGGTGAAAATTGTGCAACGGGAAATGCCGAAACAATTCTACTAGATGGAGCAATGAGCCGGGCCATGGATTCTTATCTGGAACGTCTGCAGCAAGCGATTGCCTCCGCCACTCGCGGCATGACCAGCGAAGAACTCACACGTCGTCGGGGCGAGAAGTGGAGCGCGGCGGAAGTCCTGGAGCATCTTTATTTGACCTATACCGGAACCTTGAAAGGCTGCCAGCGCTGCCTGGAGGCGGGAAGGCCGATGGTGAGCAGTCCCAGTCTGAAGCAGAAGCTGTCCACTGCCCTGGTCACCGACATCGGTTATTTTCCCAAGCGACGGAAATCGCCCAAACCGGTTTGTCCTAAAGGGATCCCCGTGGAAACAATCATCGCCGACATCGGGCCCCAGCTTGTCGCCATGGATAAGCTAATCGCCCAGTGCGAAGCCCGCTATGGCGCGCACATTAGGATATTGGACCACCCCGTCCTCGGACCGCTTACCCCGCGCCAATGGAGGAAGTTTCATTGGGTGCATGGACGACATCACGTCAAGCAGATCTTAGAGCGAAGGGATATGAGCGGAAAACGATGAACAGACCATCGTCGACATTGCAACCAACCCGGTTCAATTAAAAAGCCTCCGGTTTGAACCGGAGGCCTGCGGACTGAACGATTTGTTTTACTGCCGGTCTCGGGCCGGAACCCCTGCCTTCCTGCCCTGTTCCTTCATGTCGTCCAACGCTTTCTTGGCTTCGTCCAGCGCTTTTTGCTTCTGGGCAATCTGCTGCTTGTATTGGGCGTCTTGTTTGTCCCATGAACCCTGGTTTCTCAGGCGGGCGCCTGCGTCGGCATAGAAGGCGGCGGCACGGAGCTGGTATTCGCGCTGGGCCACGTCCAGCTCACGGGAGAGCAGATCAGTCTTGGATTTTTGGTCGGCAAACTTCTGCTTCCACTGATCGGTTTCCTTCTGCGCGTCGCCACCCTCTGCCTTCTTTGTCGCGTCCTGCGATGGCGAATCCGGTTTGGCGACCCTGGACGAGTCCTCTGGTTTCACGGAACTCGCATCGGAGGGTGACCCGGGGTTCGCATCTTCGGGGCCCGGCGCATCCTGGGCGTTGCCAACCACGCTGATTCTGTCGGTTGTGGGCAAATTGTCGTTGTCGTATTTCTTGGCCGCTTCCTTCTTGTCCCCCTTGCGGATGGTGCGGGCATAATCACCCAGTGGCTGGGATTGTGCGTTTGCCAGCGTGACCAGCATGCCGGTCAGTACGATTGCGGCCAGCAAAACATAAGCAGTGCGTTTCATGCGATGCTCCGTTTCTTCCAGTCTTGCTGTCTCGAGTGCGCTGACGACAGCATAGACGTAGTCTCAATCAAAGTTTGGCGCCAGCTCTTGCCGCCCTGGCGCTGGCGAGAAAACCGCCAATCGTGCGATCCAGGTGGGCGGCTTCGGCAGCGATATCAGCGGC
>Ga0193733_1000136_pt1 | contig 26880 bp, 24 predicted proteins | sample U1s2metaG_FD_145076 | JGI IMG/M metagenome (GOLD analysis project Ga0193733, IMG submission 145076) | Soil microbial communities from a riparian zone of the East river system, Colorado, United States - U1s2 | ecosystem: Environmental > Terrestrial > Soil > Riparian zone | place: USA: East River...
GAACCACTAATCTGCCGTCTGCCCCAGATTTCAATTCCAAAGAAATGCCCTTGTCTTTGCTGGTAAGGGTGGCTCGGGCTTCCGGCACTGCCGCCCCGGAAGGATCGAGAACCTCAACCGTCGCCGAGCCCGTCAGACGCTGGGCCAGAAGGTTGGCGGAAGGGGCCAACACAAGCATCATTCCGAACAGGGTCAAAAATGTTGCGATCCATATCTTTCGCATGTCGCTATTCTCCTCGATCATGAGCGTGCTTCCTGAGGTGCAGAGGGGTGGACCTGATCCAAATCGGGTAATTCGCTGAGAGGCCTTTTCGGACCGACTATGGGGCAAACGCTTCACATGATACAAGAACTGTCTAACGGCTAAGCAAACATGCTTCCAAAACAGTACTTTAAGGAACACATTGATTCTTAGTGTCTTGTAGGAGCCGCAAGCAATGGTGTACTGAAAACCAGAGATTAGCCCTGGCTGGTTATGAGTTTTCATACACCGCGTAAGGGTCATTACCCTTGTGGCAAAATGCAGTGTGCTTCCCAGCGACCTCAGTTACGGCATCGAACTGTTCAATCGAGGCGAATTTTTCGACGCCCATGAAGTACTCGAAGACGTCTGGCGAGCTGCACCCGCCGGCGAGAAGAAATTCCTGCAGGGCATCATTCAAGTCGCGGTCGCGCTCTACCACTTCGGAAACGGGAATTCGATGGGAGCGCGCTCGGTCCTTAGGCGCGCTTTCCGGAACCTATCCCGCTACCCGGAAGGTTTTGCCGGGGTCCAGTTGGCGGGATTGCTGGACTCGATTTCTGATTGGCAGCGAGCTATGGACGAAGGCACGGCGGTACCCCCGCCGCCGAAAATAGTTGTTGGTGAATAGTCGACCACCCATGGGTCGTTGGTCATGCGTCCTCAGGGGTCAGCGCTTCCTTTTCCTCTTTCTCACCACCTTGGATGGATTGCGGGCAACTTCCTTCTGTTCTCCCGCAGCAAGCACGCGGCGTACGATGGGGGTGTTTAGCTTGTACCTGCGCTCGACTACGTTGCCAATGTCGTCTCTCAGGTGCACCACGAAAACCGGCAAGTCGCCCTCTTTTTCAAAGGTCTCGTGCGCCAGTGTCACCGGCAGCACCCCGTTGAGATTCCGCTCCCGATAGGCGGTTTCGTAACGATGCCGCCTGACGTTCCAGGTGAAGACGCGAAACTGGTTGAAATCGAAAGGCATGCCATCCTTGTTTTCGGTGAGCAGCACCAGGTATTGCGGGACTTTGCGGTCGCCATCGGTGACCTGATCGAGGACAAACGAAGCCACCGTACGCTGGCCTTCGGCGTACTGCGCGATCTCGAGCGGAATGTCCACATCCAACATGCGGCCGAGGACCCAGCCCACGTGCCCCAGCTCATCGCGGATGAGCCACCAGTCTTCCATGGCGGGGGCAGCGGCCGGGGATGGTCCTTCTTTGCCGGCACTCGTAGCTCTGGCCTGTCCACTGGGCAGGGGCTTTGCGCTGCTGGCGCGCTTCAGAAGCGACAGCTTCGCCCCCTGTTCCACCTGATAAAGGTGGTCGGCGTCGCGATCCGGTTGCAGGTGAATGTTGCTCTGGTTGTGCGCCAGCGCAGTCGCCTGTACGGGTTGGTTCCGCGCCTGCTCCGCCAGTTTCTGGAAAGCGTCGTAGGTTTCCTGGTTCACCAGATAACGCTGTTCCAGCCAACCTTCGACTCCGGCGGAGGTACGCACCCGGGCGAACCGGCGATCCCGTCCGAGGATTTGTACGAGTTCCCCATTTTTCACCGTCCCCGTTTTGTTGTAAACCGCCGCCACCTGGTCGCGCAGGAAAGCCTGGGGAGCGGAGACATAGGCAATCTCTTTGGGGGCGAGAGTCCGGTTGCAACCGGAAAATGATCCGACCACCAGGAGCAAGAGCAAGCAAGTTTTGATGCGAGGCCTCACGGGGACAATATTAGCAGTCGTTCGTCGCTGGTCGCCGGTCGTCGGTTGACGGCAAGCATCACACCGCGGCTCTCGATTGTCAGTCATCGGTCGTCAGTCATCGGCAAGATCCCAATCGCAACCCTGCGGAGAAGGCTTGGCCAGAGAAGCGACGTCACCGAGCAACCGGGGGCGCACGGTTTGGTTCGGCTCAGTCGCCGAAGGAGATTCCGATCGCCTTGGCGGCTTGCACCAGCTGGCCGTTGGGATCGACGGTTTTCAGTTTGCCGATAGCCTGGGCGATATCTACCGCCTCGATATGCCCGCTGCGTAAACACACCATCTTGCCGAAACCGCCCTCGGCAATCAGGTCCACGGCGGCGACGCCAAAGCGGGTGGCCAGGATGCGGTCGTAGGGGGTGGGCGTGCCGCCACGCTGGATGTGCCCCAGGACACTAATCCGCACCTCCTTGTTGGCGCTGGTGGCAATGGCGTTGCCGATCAGGTTGCCCACCGAACCGGCGCGCCGATTCTCCTTGAGCTCCAGCGGGAGTTTGACGCCTTCCGCCACCACCACGATGGTGAACCGCTTGCCATAGCTCTCGCGCTGCTTTACGAACCTGCAGACGCTCTCGATGGTGAACGAAATTTCGGGGATGAGGATGACGTGAGCTCCACCCGCCATTCCGGCTTCAAGAGCGATCCAGCCGGCGTCGCGTCCCATGACCTCGACCACCATGATGCGATGATGCGATTCGGCAGTGGTATGGATCTTGTCCACTGCGTCGGTGGCAGTGGCCAGGGCCGTGTCGAACCCGAACGTGACTTCCGTGGCCGAGAGGTCGTTGTCGATGGTCTTGGGCACGCCCACGATCTGCATGCCACGATGGAAAAGCGCCAGTGCGATGGCCTGTGAGCCGTCGCCGCCAATGCTGATCACCGCATCAATGCCCAGCTTGCGGGCGTTCGCGATGACCGCTTCGGAAATATCGCGCGTGATTTCCTTACCGTCTTCGACGGTGCAATATTGGAAGGGGTTGCCGCGATTGGTGGTGCCCAGGATGGTGCCGCCGCGAGGCAGAATTCCGCTCACCTCCTTGAGCGTGAGTTCATAGGATTTTTCCGGCCAGATCAGCCCGTCGAAGCCATCTGGGATGCCAATGACTTTCCATTTATATTTCAGGAAGGCGGACTTCACCGCAGCGCGAATGACGGCGTTAAGGCCGGGGGCGTCGCCGCCCCCAGTGCAAATTCCGATACAGCGAATGGCGGTCATGGAAACTAGAATGCCAGAGTCCGGACCCTACGTCAGTTGCCGGTCCTTGGGTAGTCAGGTTCCTGGACCGTAGGTCACTGGACAGTAATCGTGACGGCCGGGCTAGTGCCCCCGCACAGGCTGGCGCTAACCGTGGTGGACAAGCCCGTTGCCGTGGAACTCACGGTCGCGATGCCGCTGCTAATGGACGGGATCACCGCTGTATCCGAGATCGTCCAGGTCACTTGGTTGGTGACGTCCTGTGACGTTCCGCTGCCGGAAAACACAGCCTTCGCAGCGAAGGTGATTTGCGCGCCGGCTGCCGGACTGGTGGTCGACGGAGTGACCGTAATGCTGGTCACAGTCGGGCATACCGTAACTGTGGCGGTGTTGCTGAATGCCCCGTCGGTGGCGGTGATGGTCGTAATACCCGGCGGAGAAGCGATGCTGGTCGCGGCCTGGACCAGACCCGTCTTGGTTCCAATGGTAGCCACGGTGGTATCGGACGATTGCCAGGTGCTTTTGGAGGTCACGTTCGAAGTGCTGCCGTCGTCGAAAGTCCCGGTGGCGGTCATTTGAATGTTCGCGCCGGGTGTAACCGACCCCGTGGACGGAGTCACAGCCACCGACTGGAGCGTGGGATTGACAAAGAAGCCGCGACAACCGGCCGCCAGGGCAAGCATGAAAAGCGCGGTAAACGCAGCCAAGAGTCGGAGTTTTTTCTTGAAACCAGGCATGTGACAGAATCCCGGCAGACGCGCCTTTTCTTCAGTTTCGTCCGCAAGTGGCGTAACGGAATTGTAGCAGAGAAAGTTTTAGCGCAGACTCAGGGGTGTACCTCTGTGCGCACCAAAAGTCCTATGCTAGGCGTAGCTTACCGGCGTCGCGGCTTCCGGCAATCTGCAGCGCCGTGTCCGGCCGGCCGGGTGGACGGACCCGCTGGCCTCAGGACAGCCGGCTGGCAGCCGGCACTCCTGTCGGCTAAGCTTTTTTTGAGAACGCACGGATGAAAACCTATTTCGCTTCTCTGTTTGCTTTCGGCCTGGGGTTGATATTTTCCTCTCCCGCCGGCAGCCAGGATCGGCAAGCTCCGATTGGTAGCAACAAATCACAATCGGACACGCAGCACCGCACCGCTCGGCCTCGCTCGACCACGAAGCTGTGCGCCGCCTGCATCCGGGGGCACATGGAGTTTCTGGCTTCCGACGCGTTGCGCGGGCGGGGCAGTGGCACCGAAGATGAACGGGTCGCGGCAACCTACGTCGCGGCACAATTGCGCGCTTACGGAATCGCTCCCGCCGGCGATGACGGCGCTTATATTCAGCGCGCCGTGCTGCAGCAATCGAAATTCGAGGCAGCTCCACAACTGACGTTTATGAAGCCTGGCGCCGCCGGGGAGAAAGTGATCTGGACCTATGGCAAGGAGTTTGCCGTTATTTACCTTACGCAGGCTCACTTCTCTGGTCCATTGCGGGTGATCAATGTCGACGAAGACGACCCTCAGGTTTCGGGCTCGGTCGTGCTAATTCTGGGTAGCAACCGACGCCAGCTACGTGACAAGGCTTTCTCGATGGCGGCAAAAGGAGCGGTTGCAGCCATGCTGACAACCGGTGCGGACCGGGCGAGGGAGTTCCGGCAGAACACCGGAAGGTTGCCCGCGTTGCCCGCGAAGATCGAAGGACAGGACGATTCCGGACTGGAAGGCAGCTTCAATCTGCTGGAAGTCAGTCCTGACGCTGCGAAGGCCCTCGAGGCGCTCCCGGAGAACACCATGCTCAATTTCGATGGGTCCTCGACCAGCGAAAAGAAATATACGTGGAATGCAGTGGGCATCCTGCCGGGCAGTGATCCGAGGTTGCGCAGCTCCGCGGTGTTGCTTTCGGCGCATCTGGATCACTTGGGAATCGGCGAGCCGGTAAACGGAGATGATATTTATAACGGCGCCGACGACGACGCTTCGGGCACGACCGCGGTCCTGGAACTTGCGCGCATGCTGGGCGCAGGGTCACGACCGAAACGCACCGTGATCTTCGCGCTGTTCGGCAGCGAAGAGACGGGCGGCCAGGGGTCGCAATATTTTCGCGAGCATCCGCCGTTGCCCCTGAAACAAATCGCGCTCAACCTCGAGTTCGAAATGCTGGGACGGGCTGATCCCGCGGTCAAGGCCGACACCGTGTGGCTCACCGGATGGGAACGCTCCAACCTTGGACCCACGCTGGCGGCTCGCGGAGCCAAGCTGGCCGGCGATCCTCATCCCGACCAGAACTTCTTTGCCCGCTCCGACAATTACGTCCTGGCCAAGAAAGGCTTAGTGGCTCAAACCGTTTCAAGCTACGGACTGCATGCCGACTACCACCAGCCTACGGACGATCTGGTCCACATCGATTTCAAGCACATGGACGCGGCCATCGCATCGCTGTTGTGGCCGGTCCGCTGGCTGGTGAACTCGTCGTTTACGCCGAAGTGGAACAAGGGAGGAAAACCGTAGGCCAGTCGTCGGTGGTCAGGCCTCAGAGAAAACCACTCCCTCCTCAGTGCGGCGAATCGCCAGGCGAGCGACCGGCCGGAAAGTTGCTGCTCCGCGTCGCGCGTGGGGGGCCATCGTCTTGCCGAAGATGAACAACTAGTTCGTTCTTTTCGCCTTTGTAATCTTCTCGTCAATCGGCTTGCGGCCAGCGAAACCTTCGCTGGTGCCGTGCCAGTGCGTGATTCCTTTTTCGCCCAGTTTCCAGCAGAGCAGCACAGTTCCGCCTTCCACCTGGCAAGGAAAATCGAGTAATCCGATGTCGATGTCTTTCACCTGGACTCCGGTGGCGTCAATTTCGGCAAGGCCGTCCTTCACCCGCTGGATGGCCTTTTCACGCTCCGCTTTTCGCCGCGCCATGTGCACGATGTTCACCCGCAGACCTCCACTCAGAAAGACCCGGTGGGCCAGGTCCTGGAGTTCGTTGTCAACGCTTTCAATCAGCTTTTTGCCGTCGATCGCGGTGCGCAGAAGAGACTCCAAAACCGGCAGCAGGCTTTCAGCTTCTTCGAGGGTGAAACTTCGGTCCGCCATAGAAGTATGCAGTCATTCTAATGCATGGGGGTGGTGGAAGTCAGTGATCCCGGTTCCCTGCAGTCGGACTCGGAGCGGCAGCTCGGTGGGAACGACTGTCAGGGGGGTCCTGGCCACCCTGTGTCCTCTCTGAAGCCGGGGCGGCAGACATTTGATTCGTGGCTGGCGCAAAACAAGGCCAGGATGCCTCTGCGTTAGAGTGCGGCGTAGTCGATGGAAAACCGAAGTGGCAGCGCTCGCGGAAGGCGACGTCGCCGGGCGCTTTTGCCGCCCGGCTGCAGTGATTCCCTTCTCACCGCGCTCTCCATCGGCGTTTCTCCGTAGCCCGTGAAGTCGTGACCCTCCGAGGACTGCGACTCCCCGACGAATGCAGGCCGCTATCCCCCGATGTGCACCATCGTTCTCGAAGCCGGAATGAAATCCGGCTCTCCAATGTGATGGCGCTCTTCTTTGTTCTGAACTATTTCACGAATGAATTCCGCCAACTCCCCATCCGAAGCCCCGCGACGCATCCGGCCGTGCAGATCGTGATCCCACACCGAAAACAGGCAGGTGCGAATTTTGCCGTCGGAGGTAATGCGAATGCGGCTGCAGTGTCCGCAGAAGGGATGCGAGACGGGCGCGATGATGCCAATTTCACCGATGCCGTCTTCGAAGCGGTAGCGGCGCGCAGTTTCGCTTCGGGCATGCGGGATTTCCACCAGCGGTCGGTATTCGGCCATGCGGCGGATAATCTCATCCAGTGTGACCACGGTGTTCGGGGACCAGACCCGGTCTTCTTCGAGCGGCATGAATTCGATAAAGCGGACGGCCACGCCTTCTTCGCGCGCGAACCTGCCGAAGGGAATGATCTGATCTTCGTTAAAGCCGCGCATCAGTACGCAGTTGACTTTCACCGGCCACAATCCAACCCGCCGCGCAGCGCGGATGCCGGCCAGCACGTTGTCGTATCCGTCCCGCACGCGGGTGATGCGGGCAAAGCGGGCGGGATCGACCGCGTCCATGCTGACCGTAACCCGCCGCAAGCCGGCGTCTTTGAGCCGCTGCGCCATGTCGGCCAGGAGATGGCCGTTGGTGGTTAGCGCGATGTCGAGTTCTTCGCCGCTCGCAGGGTGCAATGCGGCCAGCTCGCGGACGAAATCCACTACGCCTTTGCGCAGCAGTGGCTCGCCGCCGGTAATGCGAACCTGTTGGATTCCGAGGCCTACGAGCACGCGGGCCATGCGCAGGTAGTCGGCAAAAGGCAGGTCGCCGTAGAGCGCGCCCTCGTTCCCGGTGCGACAGTAAACACACTTGTAGTTGCAGCGATCAGTGACGGAGATCCGCAGATCCGTAATGGCACGGCCGAATTTGTCGGAAAGCAGCATTCAGCACTCAACACTCAGCCAACCAAAGTCTTGGTCAGACCCCAAGCGGCGCCCTGGCGTGGCTCAAATGTTGACTGCTGAGTGCTTTTCAGGAAGGAAACCGACAGGCACAGAGATGCCGCGGCCGCTTCCTTTCCAATGGCTCCTTACGAAGCCGGGAGGCGCAGGCGTTTCCACCTGCACCCTCGGAGTCGGTTTTTCTGTGCGACCTTGCCTGCGCAAGGGACGCGAAGAAAACCACTCCTCGCCGCCACGGCCATGGCTATCCCACAGGCTGAGGCGGTCGGAAACTCAACCTCATTATAGATGCCGGCAAGCCGCTCCGAGATAAATTTAGGGATTGATGGCCAGCACCTTAGCGATCGCCGTTTCCGCCAGCGGAGCCATGATCTTGTATCCGGCCGGGTTGGGATGCAATCCGTCTTCTGCCAGAGCCCGTTTCAGAAGGCCCCGCTCGTCGACCATCGGGCTGAAGTAGTCGAGATAGGTCAGAGCGTTGGCGGCGCAGTACCCCTTCAACCAGCCGTTCAGAGCCAGGATTTTCTCCGGCGATCGCTGGGCAAACAGTTCCTGCGACTTCGGCGTGTAGTTGTGCACGGGAAGGATGGAGGAGAAGATGACGCGGATGCCGTGGGTCCCGGCCAGCTCCGCCAGCGAAGAATAGTTGGCTTCCACGTCCTGCAACAACACGGGCCCGGTGTTGCCGGCGATGTCATTGGTTCCCGCCAGAATGACGACCGCTTTGGGACGCAGGTCAATCACATCTTGCCGAAAGCGGACCAGCATCTGGGCCGTCGTCTGCCCGCCAATGACCCGGCTGAGGCAGGGCTTGCCGGGGAAATAGTCCTCCAGCTTCCAGCCGTCGGTGATCGAATCGCCAAAGAACACGACGCGGTTCTCCCCGCCGCCAGCCGCTTCCTGACCGGAATTGGCTTCGCGATAGCGCGCCAATTGGCCGAAGTCGTCGGTATAGACCGCGATGCGCGAGGCCCGGTATTGATCCAGCCCGGAATGTCCGGTGGTGGGGATCGGGGGCTGCTGGGCAAAAGCGCAGAGCGAGAGCGCGGCCAGCCCCAGGCACCAGCCTGCGCCACAACGAATTTGTAACAACATAGCCAATACCTCGGTCCCCAAATTGAGAAACATGCACAATCCTTTTCTATCCATCCCGCGCGACCTCACGGTCACATCCCATCGTAGTTCGGCCCGCCGCCGCCTTCCGGCGGAACCCAGGTGATGATCTGATACGGGTCGGCGATGTCGCAGGTCTTGCAGTGCACGCAGTTCGACGGGTTCAAGCTGATTCGTTTTCCGCTCGGTTGGCTGGCGTCGTCGACCATCTCGTAAACGTTGGCCGGACAGAAATTCTGGCAAGGGTTGCCGAATTCCTTCACGCAGCGCGAATTGCAGATGTCAGTATCATGAATGACCAGGTGCGCGGGCTGGTCTTCTTCGTGCTTGGTGCCGGAGTGGTAGAGAGCAGTAAGTTTGTCAAAGGTGAGCTTGCCATCGCCTTTGGCCGCGCCGATCAGGTGAGCTTCGTGGCCGCCGGCGGCGGCGAGTTCGGCGAGCTTCTTCAGATGCTGAGGTCCAGCGGTCGACGGATAACGATCCTGGACCCCGCGTCCGCCTGTGAACTGCTGCAGTCCCGCGTGCAGCATTCCGCGCCAGAATCCGTGCTCGAAGCCCTGGTGAAAGTTGCGCACTTTCCAGAGTTCGTCCCTGATCCAGCTCGATTCCACTCGCTTCTGAAAATCGCCCAGCGCGGCGGCCGAAGAATCATTTTTCCTTAGCGCTTCGAAGCCCGTTTCCGCGGCCAGCATGCCGCTTTTGATCGCCAGGTGAATGCCTTTCAGCCGTTGCGAATTCAGAAAACCGGCGGAGTCGCCCAGAATCATCCAGCCAGCGCCGGCCACTGGCGGGATCGACCACCAGCCACCGTAGGGCAACGACTTGGCGCCGTAGCGGATCAGCTTGCCGCCCTCGAGCAGACTGACCACAAAGGGGTGCCGCTTGAATTGCTGCAACACGTGCTGCGGATCGAGACGCGGGTCAGGGTAGTCGAGCCCGGTGACGAAGCCGAGCGAGACGACATTATCTTTGCCTCCGTAAATCCAGGCGCCGCCATATTCTTTGGTGGTGAGCGGCCAGCCCATGGTGTAAATCACCTCGCCGGCTGCCATGCGTCCTGCGGGAACTTCCCAGAGTTCCTTTATGCCTTGGCCGTAGGTCTGCGGGTTGCGATCCCGATCCAGAGCAAAGCGGGCGATGAGCTGCTTGGTCAGCGACCCGCGAGTTCCTTCGGCAAGGATTACCACCTTGGCTTGCAGGTCGTAGCCCGGCTCGAAATTCGACTTGGGCTGGTTTTGTTTGTCTACGCCCTTGTCGTCGGTGCGAACGCCGGTGACGCGGTCGCCCTCGAAAAGCAGTTCGGCTCCGGCGAACCCGGTGAAAATCGTGATGCCAGTTTCTTCCACCTTGCGGCCCAGCCACTTCACAAAGCGGTTCAGAGAGATCACGTAGTTGCCGTGGTCGCGCAGCGGCGGGGGCGTAATGGGAAACTTGAATTTGCCTTTCTGGGTGAGGAAGTAGACTGCTTCGGTTGTGACCTCGGCGTCAATCGGCGCCTCTTTCTCAAACCCAGGGAGGAGCTCACGCATGGAGCGCGGATCGAGCAGGGCGCCGGAAAGGCAGTGCTGGCCGACCTCGCGGGCCTTCTCCAGCACGTAAATGTTTTCCTTGCTGAGCGGCGAATCAAGATTTTTGGCGTTGTGCTGATCGATCAGCTGCGAGAGGCGCAGGGCACAAGCCATGCCTGCGGGGCCGCCGCCGACGATGACGACATCGGCGGGCATCTGGGGACGTTCAATGCCGGTTAGGGGTTTGCGAAAACTTAGCATAGGAAAACCGGACTCCGGATTTACACGATTACACGGACCGGGCCGTGGGATGGAATGGTCTCGGTGTGAACCGGTGTTGATTCGAGGCTGATTTCAAGCTCCTGCTTTTGCTTTCTTCACTTCCTCAATGAGCGGCGGCACAATATCGAACAAATTCCCCACCACCGCGTAATCGGCGATTTCGAAAATTGGCGCTTCGGAGTCCTTGTTAATGGCGATGATCGTACGCGCCCCTTTCATGCCGACGATGTGCTGAATCGCTCCGCTGATACCGAGCGCCAAGTACAGCTTGGGCGCAACCGTCTGTCCGGACGATCCGATCTGGCGATCCATGGGGAGCCAGCCTGAATCGCAGATCGGTCGCGAGGCCGCCAGTTCGCCGCCCAGAGCCTCGGCAAGCTGCTTGGCCAGTTCGATATTCTTCTGCTCCTTGATGCCACGGCCCACGGACACAATGATTTCGGCTTGGGTCAGATCCACTGCCTGCTTGGCTTCTTTGAAAACTTCCTGCGGCCGATTCCTGGTGACGTCGTCGGCGATCTCAACGCTTAGGATTTCGAGCGGGGCGGCGCTGGCGCCAGGCTCGACCTTGTCCCCGCGAAAGGCGCCGTTCTGGAAGGTCACAAACCAGGGTGGGCCACAGGTGAAGCTGACGTCCGCCGCCAGCTTGCCCTGGAACATCTGGCGGGTGAATGAGAGTTTGTCTCCTTCTTTCTTGTAGCCAACGCAGTCACTGATGGCAGAGCGTTGCATCGCAGTCGCCAGCTTGGGCACAAAATCGCGCACCTGGTAAGTGTGCGGCATCAGCACCAGGCTGGGCTGCTTGGACTGAAGGAAGGGTTTCAGGCCGGCGGTGAATGCGTCGGGAGTGTAGGGTTCGAGTTTGGGCGACTCGATGGCGTAAACTTTCGCGACTTTTTTGCCCGCAATTTCGTTGGCTAAGTTTGCCACGCCGCTGCCGACAACCGCAGCCTCCAGCGTCCAGCCCGTTTCGGCCGCCAGAGCCTGTCCGGCGCTGAGCGTCTCCCAGGAAACGCGGTTGAGTTTACCTTCGCGTTGCTCGACGATGACCAGGATGGAATCAGGCATAAACCAGTTTCTAGCTCCTAAAGCTCTTAGCTTCCGAGCTAGGCTCGGCCGGACGGGTCGGAAACCTGTCCGCTAAGGGCAGGGCTACAGCACCCGCACTTCGTTGCGCAGTTTCTCCACTAACCTCTTGGCTACCTCTCCGGGAGCGCCCTCCAGAAATTCCGTGTTTTTGGTTTTCTGGGGAATGTACAGCCGCTCGATCGTCTGCATGTTGGCCGCAAGCGCCGATTGCACGTCCGCGAGCGCCACCTTGCGTAGAGGCTTGTTCTTCGCCTGCTTGATACCGATCAGCGTGGCATAGCGCAGCTTGTTGATGCCGGACTGGATGGTGAGCACAGCCGGCAGGGGCATCTCCACGAACTGAAAATAGCCCGCCTCGAGCTCGCGCTTGACTTTGATTCCGCTGTCCGTCTTTTCGATCTGCATAATGATGGTGGCATGCGGCCAGCCCAGCAGTTCCGCCAGCACCACGCCGGTTTGCGCGTAGCCGTAGTCGTCAGACTGCAGGCCGGTGAAAATGAGATCGAATGTTTCTTCTTTGATCGCCGCGGCAAAGGCTCGGGCGGTGTTGGACGCATCCAGCCGGACGAAAGCATTGTCTTCCAGATGGACGGCGCGGTCCGCACCTTTTGCCAGCGCCTCGCGCAAAACCTGCTGCGCCCGCGCCGGGCCGGCGGTGATTACGACTACTTCTCCGCCATGTTTCTCCTTTTGGCGGAGCGCTTCTTCGAGGGCAAACGCATCGGGTTCATTGACTTCATAGGAGACGTCTTCGCGGATCCAGGTAGCCGCCTCGTTCAGTTTCAGGGGCGCATCTTTCTGCGGTACCTGTTTCATGCAGACCAGAATCTTCATGCAGTCACCTGAAAGGTAAGCAGTTGAGTATAAACGAGGGCCCGGCGTTCCACACTTGGCATCGGGCGCTCCGCCTTCGGCCCGGACAGCGCCGTGGCGTTTCCTGATTCCGTGGCGGCCGGAATGCTGACGGCTGGGTGCTGAAGCTAGTCGGTGAACACCACGGACTGCACTCCGGAAATTTCGAAGCGTTTGCGGCAGCGCATATTCTTGCAGGCCATCAGGTCGTCTTTGCGCAGCATGTAAGAGCGGGCCTTGGCGAAGCGAGCGCGATCCCGTTCATCGGTGCGTCCGGATAATTGCATTTTCTTGGTGCGAACGATCCAGGTAACTTCATACTCCCCGGCCTGATGGCAGTGTGGGCAGTTCAGGGTGGACATCTTCTTTTCCGGCCGCTCATCGAAAAATTCGCGTTCTTCCATGGTCATTCCTTGTCCTGCCAATTATTACAGCTTTACCGCACACAAGCTATGGCAAGATGTGTGCGATGGCGAACAAGAAGCGCAAGCCGAAGAAGTTCAGCGCGGTGAAAGCGGTAAAGGCCATGGCGCGAGCCCACATTGGCCTGACTCCCGGATCGCGCATGGTGCCCGATGCGAGAAAGAAGAAAGCCAACAAGCACAAGCCCACTCTAGGCAAGTGGCTCGAAGAAACCTGAAGAGGACGCTAGCCGACTACTTCGCTGCCGAGGATGGCGGCGGTAACGGAATCTTATCCTCGATCCCCTTGCCTTCGACCATGGTATAGATAAAATCGGCCGGGACGTCACGCAGCAGTTCCACCTTGCCACTGGGCCACTGGATCTCGATCTCGGTGATCCGGCTTTCCGCGCCCAGGCCAAAATGCAGCCGGGGATCGTTCTGTGAAAGGTAGCTGCCTCCCGCACGGACCTCATTGAACTGGGCGAGCTTGCCCGCTTTTACCGACACCCGGGCGCCAATCGCCGCCCGGTTGCTCTTTGTCCCTACCAGCTTGAACAGCACGCGATGGTTGCTATTTCCACCCTGGTTCAGCAGCAGCGTAGGCGTCGCTCCCACATTTACCAGCACGACGTCGATATTTCCGTCGTTGTTCAGGTCCCCGAAGGCCGCCCCTCGCCGGCTTTCCGCGGGTATTCCAGCCAGGACACCCGAAACGTCCTGGAAGGTACCATCGCGATGGTTGCGAAACAATTGAATGGGCTGGCGGTAGGTGATGCCGCCCGGGATGGAATCCACCTGCGGGTACACATGACCATTGGCGACGAAAAGGTCCAGCCAGCCGTCATTGTCCATGTCGAAAAAAGCGGTGCCCCAACCCACCGTGAGGAACGTGGGGTGGGCGAGCTTGGCTGGCCAACTGACGTCGGAAAAACCGTCCTTTCCCATGTTGCGGTACAGCGTATCGGGCTGTTCGTGGAAGTTGGTCACGAACAGGGACAGCCGGCCTTCATGCAGATAGTCGCCCCAATCCACCCCCATGGAGCCTTGCGCCTGGCCGTCACCGCCAAGCGCGATACCGGAGAGCATTCCGACTTCTTCAAAGGTTCCATCGTGCTTATTGTGGTACAGGTAATTGGGGCCGGCATCATTTGCGACGTAAAGGTCGGGCCAGCCGTCATGGTCGTAGTCGCCCCAGATCACGCCCAGCCCGTAGTACCGGTTGAAGTCTTCCATCCCGGCTTTTTTGGAAACCTCTTCAAAGGTCCCATCGCCGCGATTGTGAAAGAGCAGGTCCGATTCTCCGATCATGCCCCAGGGACCGCACTGCACCAGAATTCCCTTGAAACGGCAATTCTTCTCATCACTGCCGAAGCTGGGCAGATGGTCCATGTCGAACTGGACGTAACGGGAGACGTACAGGTCGACCCTTCCATCGCGATCATAGTCGGCCCAGGCGGCTCCGGTGCTGAAGCCGGCCCCAGCCACGCCGGCCTGGTCGGTAACATCCGCAAATTTGCAATTGCCCAGATTGCGGTACAGCGCATTGCCGCCAAAGCCGGTAAGGTAAATGTCGGGCAGGCCGTCGTTGTCGTAGTCGGCGACGGCCACGCCCATGCCCCAACCTTTGCGCGTAAGCCCCGCGGTCTGGGTAATGTCCGTGAACTTGAAATTCGCGTCCTGATGGTAAAGCGTGATCATGGGATCACCGCCCTGGCGGTAGCGGTCAATGGCGGAGCCGTTCACGGTGATGATGTCGAGCTTGCCATCGTTATCGCAGTCGATCAGGCCCGCGCCGCCGCTCATGGACTCCACAATGTATTTCTTCTCAGGAGTAGAAACGTGAGCAACGGTCAAACCCGCTTCTTTCGCCACATCCTTGAAGTTGGGTAAGGGAGAGGAAGACGGGGCGCTTTTCGGGGCAGCCATCTGGGCAGACGCAAGCAACGGAACAAACAGGCCCAGAGAGAGCAGTGAATGCATGGTGGCGAGAATTTCGTGATTATAGCCCAGGCGTGCGGACACACGCTGCATCACCCTACGGAGCCCCGCCAGATCGAGAAAATTGCTTGCTCTTAGCGATGCGCCATCCCGCGTAGCTGTCTGGCCGCGAAGGAGCGGGCAAGATCCCGCGCCGGGTAAAACGCCCCGCGGATTCAACACGGTTGACGGTTTCGCCGGCCCGCCTGGATCCTCTCCGAGGCGGAAGCGTACGGGCTGTAAACTTTTTGGCCTGGGGCGCACATCCACTCAGGCAGCGTGCGATAATTCTGGCGACGGTCGATGGGGGTGAAATGGCGAAACTCTCAGCCCTGGTATCTGTTTCGCTGTTCGCGGCCTGGACGCTTCTGTCTGCTTCCGACCCACCACACCCCAGTATCCCGCGCCCGGTTCTGGTTGAGCTTTTCACCTCCGAGGGTTGTTCCAGTTGCCCGCCCGCCGACGCATTGCTGCAGCAACTGGATCGCGCACAACCCGTCGCCGGGGCACAGTTGATCGTGCTCAGCGAGCACGTGGACTACTGGAACCACATCGGCTGGACTGACCCTTTCTCCTCGCGCTCTTTCAGCGACCGCCAGACCGTCTATTCGGACCATTTCGGATTGAGCAGTGTTTACACTCCGCAGATGGTAGTCGATGGAGCGACCGAGTTTGTAGGCACGGATTCGCGTCGGGCGACCCAGGCCATTCAGCAATCCCTGTCTCGGCAGAAGGTTCCCGTCCGCATCTCGGGCATCTGGTTGCAGGCTCCGCGTACCCTGCAGGCCCATGTCGAAGCCGACGCTTCGTCTGAAACTTCCAAGGCTCGCAAGCTAGATGTTTATCTGGTGGTCGCGCTCAATCACGCTGAGTCGCAGGTGTTGCGCGGCGAAAATGGCGGCCACCGCCTGACTCACGTAGCTGTAGTGCAGAATCTTACGAAAATCGGGAGTCTGGAGGCGGGACAGAGCTTCGCGCAGGACGTCCGGGTGAAGCTCGATGCCAGAACCGATCTGACCAATCTTCGGGTCATTGCCTTCGTGCAGCAGGCAGGTCAGCGCCAGGTGCTGGGAGCGGCATTCGAGCGAGTTGAGAAGTAGCTTCTCAAGTGCCGCCGTCCGGTCGCGGCAAAGCTGGCTGTGAGACGCTGTTTTGTCTCTCCGGGCCTGCCGTCGTGCCAGTTCGGTGGGTCGCCCTCACTGATTTACACTACCCGTTGGTCTCTGCTAGATTGGCGCCTCGAACCTGTCGCCCCCTGGAGGAAGCTTGCGCATCGATCTGTTCCGGATGGAAAGAACCCAGTGCTTGTATGAAAATGAAGTCGATTTCAACCTGTCAGAGAGTGGCGTCCTGCCTTTGCGAGTCGAGGAAATTCTGCAGGGTGCCCAGGACTCCGCTGCTTTTCTGTCTCTCGGTCTGAAGTATCCCGAGTCGGACGGTTCGGAGGAACTGCGCGAGCACATTGCCTCATGGTATGGCGCGACCCGTGACCATGTGCTGGTCACCAACGGCGGCTCCGAAGCCAACTTCACCGCCCTCTGGGGACTGCTGGAGAAGGGTGATCATGCGGCGGTGATGCTGCCCAACTATCTTCAGACCTGGGGCCTTTGCCGCGGCTACGCGGCCCGGACAACCGGCTTTCCTCTGGTGGAAGGGCGCGAAAGCAGTAACGGCAAAGCCCGCTGGGCGCTTGATCTTGAGGGTCTCCACCGGGCGGTCAGTAAGAAGACGCGTCTGATCGTGGTTACAAATCCCAACAATCCCACCGGCGCAGTACTGAACCAGCAGGAAATGGACGAAGTGGTGCGGGTGGCGCGCCGAGCGCGGGCCTGGCTGCTGGTGGATGAAATCTATCGTGGAGCGGAGGTGAGCGGCCCGCTCACACCCACCTTCTGGGGACGCTACGACAAGTTGCTGATCACGTCCGGGCTTTCCAAGGCTTTCGGACTGCCCGGCCTGCGCCTGGGGTGGATCGTGGCCCCGCCGAAGACCATCGCCAAGCTGTGCTCCTACCATGACTACACGACGCTGACGCCGACCATCCTGTCTGACCGGTTGGCGCAGAGGGTGATGGAGCCAGCTCGTCGCGAACAAATCCTGGAACGCACGCGCACCATTGTCCGCCGCAACCTGCCGCGGCTGGAAACCTGGATTCACGCTCACGATGATATCTTCAGCTACATTCCGCCGGTGGCAGGCGCGATCACGTTCTTTCGCTACCGGCTGCCGATCTCTTCGACTGCGCTTTTTGACCAGCTGCGTAAGGAAAGATCTGTGCTGATCACGCCCGGAGATCACTTCGGCTTAGGACGCTACATCCGCGTAGGCTACGGGTACGACGTCGAATACACGCTCCGCGGTCTGGCGCGGGTGGATCTTACCTTGGAAGCATTACAGAGAAAAGCAAGCGCTTCGAAGTCGGTGCGCGGCGAGACCGCACGCCGGGGGGCGGCGTGATTTCTTCGCTCGCTCACCGCTGCGCTAGGATGCCCTCAGGACCGCCGGCTGGAAGCCGGCGCTACGAAAACCTTTTCACCTCGGCCTTCGACTTTCGCGCGTTCCAGCACCAGTGACGACGCCGCTACGTCCTGCACCCCCACACCGGTCAGATCACAAACGATGACCTCATCGTCTCGAGTCCGCCCTGGCTTCAGTCCCGCCGTGATCTCACCCAGCTCGTGGACTTTCTCTTTCGCGATCACCCCGCGTTCCACAGCGTGGTGAATCTCGCCCAGGCGCAGGCATTGGGGGATGCTGTCAGCGACAATCTTGTCGGCCCGCGCCAGTACGTCCACGTCGAGCTCCTGTTTGTCGGGCCCGTCTGAACCCACGGCGATCACCGTCACTCCGGACCTAAGCCACGCGGCGCGGACCAGCGGTTTCTGACTGGCGGTGACGGTGATTACCACGTCGGCTCCGTCGACTGCTTCCTTGACGGATTCCGTCACGACAAAATTACAGGCCGGAATGCCGCGATGCTTTCCCAGATCGTCGGCGCAAGCCTGCGCCTTCATGCGATCTCGCCCCCACACCCGCAACTCGCCAAAGTGCCGTTGTAAGGCCAGCATCTCTATCTGATATCGGGCCTGGCCTCCGCTGCCGATCACCGCAACGGCCCCGATTTTTTTGCGGGCGAGATGCTTGATGGCGACGGCTCCCGCCGCCCCGGTACGCATGTCGGTGATAAATCCATGGTCGAGGAGAAATGCCTCGGGAGCTCCGGTCCTGGCGTCGAAGACCACGATCATGCCGTCGTTCGCGGGCAAACCGAGCTTGGGATTGTCGAGAAATCCGGAGACTATCTTGACCGCGTAGTAAGGTCCGCCGCCAAGGTGCCCGGCCTTGACATGAATCTCGCCGTTGTTTTCTGGCACCTCGAGGTGGATTACGGCAGGCACTTGCGCCTGCCCCGTGGAATAGGCAGTGAAGGCCTGCTCCACGGCAGCGATGCAAGCTTGAGGATCGAGAAGGGCGCGAATCTCAGGCTCTCGCAGGATGAGAACTTCGCGGCTCATGCATCAAGCCTATCATTCGCCAGCCGGCGTCTTCCCGCGCTCCCGCCAGCCCTCGATGATCAGATACAGCACAGGAATGAAGAATAGGTTCAGTATGGTAGAGACGATCATCCCGCCGAATACCGTGGTTCCCACCGAGTGTCTACCATGTTCGCCCGCGCCTGACGCCACCACCAGGGGAACCACGCCCAGGATGAAAGCCAGCGACGTCATCAAAATCGGGCGCAATCGAATCCTTGCCGCTTCGACCGCGGCTTCAAGCAGCGGCATGCCACGGTGCCGTAATTGCTCGGCGAATTCTACAATCAGGATGGCATTCTTACTCGACAATCCCACCAGCATGACCAGTCCGATCTGGCAGTACACATCGTTCTGTTGTCCGCGCAAAGACTGCGCAGACAGCGCTCCCAGCAGCGCCATGGGAACCGCCAGCAGCACGATAAAGGGCAGGACGAAACTCTCGTATTGGGCAGAGAGGGTGAGGTACACCACCAGCGTGCCTAATCCGAACAAGATCAACGTGGTGCTTCCCGAGCTTAGTTCTTCGAGCGACAGCCCCGTCCATTGGTAGCTGAAGCCTTGGGGCAGCACTTTCTTGCTCAGATCCTCCATGGCGTCCAGGCCCTGCCCGGAGCTGAAGCCGGGCGCGGCGGAGCCGTCAATTTCGGCTGAGCGGAAAAGGTTATAGTGGCTGATCACCTGGGGAGTCGTGGTTTGCGCAATGGAAACCAGATTGTCCAGCGGAATCATGGATCCGCCGTCCGAGCGTACGTAAAACTGCTTGATGTCTTTGGACTGCGCGCGGAACTGCTGGTCGGCCTGCACGTAAACCCGGTACGAACGATTGTTGAAATCAAAATCGTTGACGTAGGCAGAGCCCATGTAGATACCCAAAGTATCGGTAATTTGCTGCAGGGGGATGTGCAAGCTCTTGGCTTTTTCGCGATCAATGGTCACCAGGAACTGGGGGTCGCTGGCGGTATAGGTGCTGAACAGGCCGGTCAGATCTTTGCGAGCGCTGCCTTGTCGCACCAGATCATGAGTCACGTTCGCCAGCTCTTCGAGGGTATGACTGCCCTGGTCCTGGAGCTCGTAGGCGAAGCCGCCAAACTGGCCCAGTCCCTGCACCGCCGGCGGCAGGAAAGGGAGAACGAGCGCGCCTGAAATGCCCAACAGCCGGCCGCGAATACGATTGACCACGGCCTCGGCCGAGTGCGCGTCGCCCTTGCGTTGGGAATACGGTCTCAGCGGAGCGAAGACAATGGCCTGGTTCGGAGCGCTGCCGGTAAAGCTGAAACCGGAGACGGCGAAAATGCCTTGCACCTCCGGAATGTCCTGCAGAATGTGCTGCACTTGTTGTCCGATGGCCTCGGTGTACTCGAGCGAAGCGCCCGACGGCCCTTGTACCGCGATAATGAAATATCCCTGGTCTTCACTGGGCACGAAGCCCTTGGGCACTCGCTGAAAAACCAGATAGGTAAGACCCAGGGCGGCGAAAAATAACACTACCCCGACCACCCGGAAACGCAAGAACGCACGCAGCGCCCGGCGATATCCTTCGGTAACGCCGGCAATGACTTTTTCCACTCTTCCGAAGAACCAGCCCTTTTCTTTGTGCTCGCGGCCGAGAAGAATGGCGGACAGCGCGGGCGTGAGGGTCAGCGCGTTAAACGCGGAGATGGCAATGGAAAACGCGATGGTGAGCGCAAATTGGCGAAACAAAATGCCGGTCGTGCCGGGGAAAAATGCCACCGGCACGAAGACCGCAACCAGCACCAGCGAGGTGGCGATGACCGCGCCCGCTACTTCTGACATTGCGACCGACGCCGCTTTGTGGGTGTCCCTCTCGCCTTCCTGGATGTGGCGTTCGATGTTCTCAATCACCACGATGGCGTCGTCCACTACCAGTCCCGTGGCCAGCGTGATTCCGAACAGCGTAAGGGTATTGACGGAAAATCCCAACAGCTTGACGAAGGCAAAGGTTCCGACCAGAGAAACCGGAATGGTCACGGCCGGAATGATCGTACTGCGCCAGTCTCCCAGGAAGATAAAGATCACCAGGATCACCAGGACGATGGCCTCGATGAGCGTGCTGAGCACGTCGTGGATCGATTCGCTCACCGCCTCCGTGGTATCGAAAGCGGGTTGAACTTTCATGCCGGGCGGGAAGTGTTTCGATAGCCGGTCCAGTTCGGCAAGAACCAGGCGGTCGACTTCCAGAGCATTCGCGGTCGAGAGCTGGGTGATGCCGAGACCCACCGAATCGTATCCGTTGAACATCAGATCCGAACTGTAGTCTTCGGCTCCGAGTTCAGCCCGTCCCACGTCCTTCAGCCGGATCAGGGTTCCGTCGGAACTGGTCTTCAGAATGATGTTTTCAAACTGCGACGCCTCGCTGAGCCGGCCAACGGCGCGTACGCTGATTTGAAATTCTTGCCCGGCTTTGATCGGCGGCTGTCCCACTTGCCCGGCGGCGACGTCCACGTTCTGCTCTTGCAAGGCGCTGACCGCGTCCGATGCGGTCAACCCGCGGCTCGCCATGCGCACTGGATCCAGCCATAGCCGCATGGAATATTTCCGTTCGCCGAAAATGATGACGTCGGCAACCCCCGGCACTCGCTTCAACGAGTCCTTTACATAAACATCCAGGTAGTTGCTCATGAACAGCGGACTGTAGCGCCCCTCGGGCGAAAACACGGCCGCGCCCAGCACAAAATTGTTCGACGCTTTGGTGATGGTGATGCCGGTGGCCTTGACCGCATTCGGCAACCGCCCCTGGGCCGTGTTCACCCGATTTTGGATGTCCACTGCCGCCAGATCGGGATCGCGATTCAGGTCAAATGTGGCAGTGATCGAGCTCACCCCGTTGCTGCTGCTGGTCGAGGTGAGGTACTTCATGCCTTCGGCGCCGTTGATCTGCTGTTCCAGCGGCACGGTCACCGCGGTTTCCACCGTTTGGGCGCTGGCCCCCACGTAAACGCTGGCCACTGAAACCTGGGGAGGAGCAAGCGTAGGAAATTGCGCAATCGGCAGGGTGGGGATCACGACCCCGCCCGCCAGGATAATCAGCAGCGCCGAGACGGTGGCAAATACCGGCCGTTTAATAAAGAAATCAACGAACATTTAGAATCGGACCTCGGACTTCGGACCCTGAACTTCAGAGCTCATGCGTCGGACACAGATTCTAAACGATGCAGTTTTATTTGATTCCGGACAGCTAGGTCCGAGGTCTGCCGCCCGGCGCCTGGCGTCCGGGTTTGACCGCCGAGGTCCGCCTCACCCTTGGGGCAGAACCGGCGCGCCGTCGATAAGGAATTGCGTTCCTGAGACCACGATCTTATCTCCCGGCTTGATGCCCTCCAGAACCACGTAGTTGTTTCCCGTCATCTCTCCCACCCGGAGCGGTTTCTGGTGAGCCACGGTCTTTCCGTCCTGCTGTTCGGCTACAAATGCGAAGTATTGCCCTCCGATGCGCGAGACCGCGAGCACCGGAACTACGGTACGGTCCTGCGATCCCCACACGATGCGGGCGTGAACGAACTGCGCGGTGCGAAGCTGGTCATTGTTGTTCGCGATCGGGGCCTTGGCAAGCACCGTCTGGGTGGTGGAGTCCACCTGAGGAGATATGAAATTGATGCGGCTTTCCGCGAGCACATTGCCCGAGGGATCAATGATCTGCACCGGCAGGTTCGGCTTGAGTTGAGCCGAGCGTTCGATCGGCACGTAAACGTAGGCTTCTAGACTGCCTGGTTTGTCCACCGTCGTCAGGACCGTGGTCGTGGTCACCCGGTCACCGACCCGCACCGGTATGTCTCCCACTACTCCGCTGCCGGGAGCGGTCACACGGTAGTAGTGCAGTTGCACCGTCTCCTGACGGACCTGCGCTTGCAAGGCTTTCAGCTGGGCCTCCGCCTGATCCATCGCGGTTTTGGACTGGTCCAGCGCCTGTTTGCTGATGACTTTCGCCGCATACAAGCCGCTATTGCGTGCGTACTCCTGTTTGTCCCACTCAAGCTCGGCCCGCTTGGCGGACAGCGTATCTTCTTGGGTCTTCAAAGTGGCTTGTTGCTTGGCGGGATCAATCTGCATCAAGGGCGTTCCGGGAGCTACGTGGGTCCCCGAACGCACATAAATATCGGTAATCTGGCCTTCCACTTGGGGCATGATCACGGCCGAGTCCCGGGATTTCAGAGTGGCCACGTATTCGGTGGTGTCCTTTACCGGAACCAGCTGCGCGGTTTGGACTTTCACCGGTATTCCGGCAGGGCCCTGCGGCGCCGCGCCGCGGACCGATTCTCCATTGCAAGCCAAGGTCCAGGCGGCCAGAGCCAAAATCGCCGCCAGCCCGATCCGGGTTGACCGGCTGGGCTGCGCATGTCCTTTGAAAACTGGCAATTCCATCTTTGAAGCACCTTAGAAAGAGTCGCGAGCCCACTTCGGGCGAGCACCGGGCCAGCCGGTCGGATTTAACAGACAAGGTTAAATATATGCCATCCCGGGAATTTAGACTCGAAATTTGCTGGAAGGATGGAGCCGGAAGGATAGGTATAGATATATAGATATAAGGATCAAAAAAGAAGAATCCGGAGAATCACCGCAGCAGCCAGGCCACAGCGGGCCCGACGGCGGTGAAGGACTCTAGCGCTTGCGGGGTTTGGTGGCTTCCTGCATCTGCCGTTCTTCGGCTACAACGGCCACATAGAGCAGGCCGAACGCCAGGACCACCATCATGAGAACCATTGCCATAGAACCACCATAGCTGCACGGCCTCGCCCCGCCAAGATCACTGTGGTACCCGCGGAGTAACACCACGACCGTGCCATCTCTGAAAAGAGTGCGGCCCCGGGTGGTGAAGAACCGGTCTCGGATGTCGGACCACAGCCTTTGAGACCTCGGCCCTAGTGCTCGAATTCAAACCAGACTTGTGGGGCTTCGACGTCTGAGGTCGCAGCCCGAGGGCCAAGCTACGACACCCCGAGGTCCGAGGTCTGCTAAATTGTTCGCAACATGAAACCCGCACGCAGCTTTGCCAGCGACAACAACGCCGGAGTTCATCCCGAAGTCCTGCAAGCGATTGCCGCTGCCAATCAGGGCCACGCCGTGGGCTATGGGGACGATCCCTATACCGAGTCCGTGGTTCGCAAATTCAAGCAGCACTTTGGCCCCGAGATTGACGTCTTCCTGGTTTTCAACGGCACCGCGGCCAACTGCCTCAGCCTAAAAGCCCTGACCCGCTCCTATCACGCCGTGATCTGCGCCGAAGCGGCGCACATCTATACGGACGAGTGTGGCGCGCCCGAAAAATTCACCGGCTGCAAGCTGATTCCGATTCCCACCCGAGACGGCAAACTCACCGTCGAGTCGGTCAGCCAGGCCTACCATGGCATCGATGATCCGCACCATGTGCAACCCCGGGTCATTTCGATTACCCAGGCCACCGAAGTAGGCACGGTATACAAGCCGGCCGAAATCAAGGCCCTGGCCCGCTTTGCCCACGAGCGCACCATGTTTCTGCACGTCGATGGCGCCCGCATCGCCAACGCCGCCGCCAGCCTGGGACAAACCCTCCAGCAAGCCACCCGGGATCTGGGAGTGGACGTGCTCTCATTCGGCGGAACCAAAAACGGGGCACTGGGTGCTGAAGCCGTGGTCTTCTTTGACAAGAAACTGAGCCGCGACTTTCTATATTTGCGCAAACAGGGCATGCAGCTTGCCTCCAAGATGCGGTTCGTCTGCGCCCAATTTGACGCCCTGTTGACGAAAGATCTCTGGCGGAAGAGCGCGCAACATGCCAACCGCATGGCGCGGCTGCTGCGAAACAAACTCCGCGAAATTCCGCAGGTGAAGATCGTTTACAAGGTAGAGGCGAACGGAGTCTTTGCAAAAATCCCGCGGCGCGCGATTGCCAGGCTGCAAAAGCGCTACTTCTTTTATGTGTGGAACGAACGGCAATCCGTGGTGCGCTGGATGTGCTCTTTCGATACCACCGAGCAGGACGTGGAGCAGTTCGCCCACTTTGTGGCGAAAACGCTGGAAGCCTAGTTCTAGGCCCGGCCACGCGTCCCCCGTGCAACTTTTCCTTGGGCCAGGAATCCCATTTGCGGGGTACACTATCCGCTTCCCGGAACCGCATGGAATCGCGAATCGACAACCGCAAGTTCAAACGGGCCACCCGGCGCGAATTGCTGAAACTGGCGCCCGTACTGGCGGTCGGTGCTTTTGCCATTCCCGGATTTCAGGAACCGCTGCTTAAAGTCGGCCTGGAATTCAGCGATTGGGCTTCCGCCAAACTGTTCCGCTCCGGCCATCTGGCCCCCACCTTTGCAGACTCCGAAGTAGCTCCGTTGGAGAAGTTCCCCATCAACGGCTATGACGTGGAGGACCCGGGCGTTGACCTCGATAAATGGACGCTGAGGGTCACTGGAGCAATCCAGCAGCCGGGAGACTACAAGCTGGCGCAATTCCAGTCTCTGCCCAAAGTGCGGCAGAACACCCGGCATGTTTGCGTGGAGGGCTGGGATGTTATCGGCCGCTTCGGGGGAGCGCGTCTTTCGGATTTCCTGCAGATGATTGGGGCCGACACCACGGCCCGCTTCGTCTCGGTTGAGTGTGCGGATGATTACTACGAATCGCTCGATATGGCGACCGCGCTGCACCCGCAGACTCTGCTGTGCTATGAGATGTACGACCAGCCGCTGACCCGCGAGCATGGGGCGCCCGTGCGTTTGCAGATTCCCACCAAAGTTGGCTATAAGCAGGCCAAGTATTTGACCGCACTGAAAGTCACAAATGTTCTGAGCCGGGTCGGCTACTGGGAAGATCAGGGCTACTCGTCGTTCTATGGACTCTAGGTTCGTGGCCTCTCGTTCCGTGGCCGCAGCGAACCAGGCGCTGAGGGGCCGCCAATGCACGAAGCCGTAGTGGAAATCGAATCACCGAAAACCGGAGTTGTGGAAAAGGCCGCTTACGAGCATCCCTGGGCGGTACGGTTCTGTCACTGGCTAAATGCAGTCGCGCTCCTGGTGATGGTTGCCAGCGGTTTCCAGATCTTCCGCGCCTTTCCCAGTTTCAGCGCGAAGATTCCCCAGAAAGATTTGCTGAACTGGCCCAAAGCCTTCACCCTAGGAGGCTGGCTGGGCGGCGGTCTGCAATGGCACCTGACCTGGGTTTGGATTTATGTCGGCACCGGGCTTTTCTACCTGGGCTATCAGATATGCAGCGGGAATTACCGGCAGGTGCTTTTCACTCCGCGCGATGTCGCGGGCGTGTGGCCCATGCTGCACTATTACTTTTTCTTTGGGCCCAAGCCGGTCATCCGCGAGGTTTACAACCCGCTGCAGAAACTGGCATACACCTCGGCGCTGGGCTTGGGCATTTTGTCCGTGCTCACCGGGATTGCGGTGTGGAAACCGGTCCAGTTTTCCTGGCTGGCGTGGATGATGGGCGGATTCCACTGGGCCCGGATCTGGCATTTTGCGGCCATGTGGGCGATCCTGTTCTTCCTGCTCGGGCATCTCGTAATGGTCGTGCTGCACGGCTGGAGTAACTTCGCTTCCATGCTCACGGGATGGAAGAAAAATCCCGAATATCTCTCCCGCGAGCCCGTTCCTTAACCGGTCGGGAGGTAGTTTGAAAAACCAAATGCTGCGACGAATGATTGCGGTTGAGAAACCAGCAGACACCGGCGATGCGAGGGCGCAGTCGCTCATTGCCCGCATCTGCAATGGCGAATCGTCTCTGTTTGCCGAGCTGGTCAAGCCTTACGAGCGCCGCCTCTACGTGACTGCCCTGGCTCTGCTGCGCAACGAAGCCGAAGCCCAGGACGCAGCCCAAGAAGCCATCCTTAAGGCTTTTACTCACCTGCGGCAGTTTCGCGGCGAATCTCGCTTCGGCACTTGGCTGATCCAGATCACGGTGAATGAAGCCCGCATGCGGCGAAGGCGGCAGCATGCGGAACTGTTCGAGCCGCTGGGCGAATCGCACGATGACGAAGCAGGAACCTACACTCCGAGGGAATTCGCGGACTGGCGCGAAGTTCCGTCCGAAGCGCTCGAAAGAAGCGAATTCCGGGCCATCCTGGCGCGGGCGCTCGCCCGCTTGGGGCAAAAGTACCGCGAGGTATTTCTGCTGCGCGATGTGGAACACATGAGCATCGAGGAAACGGCACAGTTGTTGCGTATTTCGGTGTCCAGCGTCAAGACACGTCTGCTCAGGGCACGACTCATGCTGCGCGACATCCTGACGCCCGCCTTCGCGGATGGGTGGTTCGGCCGTGTTCCGTTCGAGAAAGGAAGTAAGCCATGGTAGTCAATTGCGAACAGGTTTGGCCGGAGATCTCGAACTATCTCGAGGGCGAGGTGGGCCCGGACCTTCGGGCCGCGATGGAAGCCCATTTTCGCGAATGCACGCGCTGCACCGCGGTGCTTGATGGCACCCGGAATGTGGTCCATTTGTATGGCGACGCTCGCTCGGTGGAGTTGCCTGAAGGCTTCACCGCGGGTTGGCAAGGCAGGCTGGCTG
>Ga0193733_1000137_pt1 | contig 26458 bp, 20 predicted proteins | sample U1s2metaG_FD_145076 | JGI IMG/M metagenome (GOLD analysis project Ga0193733, IMG submission 145076) | Soil microbial communities from a riparian zone of the East river system, Colorado, United States - U1s2 | ecosystem: Environmental > Terrestrial > Soil > Riparian zone | place: USA: East River...
GTCCTAGGAACAATAGATTGGCCAAAGGTCTGCGGGGAGTTTGCAACCCCGCCATAAAAATCTCATACGCTAGTACCAATTGGTGAACGGCTCTTTCTTGCCCGATTACGCGAGTCATTAAATCCAACTCTAACGCACTCGCTTTCTTAGACATCGTGTTTGGATTGGCTTTAACAATCTTCGGCTTCATCTAATGTCCTAAAAGGGTTCAAAATCTGTTGCGTACCTATCGCCGGGTCGAATCGTTTTAATAATTTCCTGGAGCCGTCGAATCCTATTTTCAATTCCAATCTCACGATTTTGATATAAATCTAATTTCCCGTAAAAACGAAATCCTTGGTGAGCACACACGGGAATTTCTGGATACACACACTTGCCGCCCATCTGCCTGATTACTCTACGGATTAATCCGTCATCCAAACTCGACTGCTCGTCCCATTGTGGGGGCAACTTCTCGTCCAAGTATTCCCGCAATCCTAAGAAGTAGTCGTCGCATACGTGGGGTATAAGCTGTTCGACCAATCTTCTAGACAGGCAGCTGCCTGGATTAGTGTACAACGGGCCATAGAGAGGATAATGATGCCTGTCTTTTCTCCCACAACTGGCTAAATACTCATCGGAAGTGTGTTGTTGCAGGTGCCATTGAAAGAAGTTCTCTTGAACCAATACGTCTTCTTCCAACATGAAAATTAAATCGGCACCGGTCTCGTAGCCCTTCTTGATCGAATTGAGAATGTTCCAACACCCACTAGGGGCTATAGTGTGGGGCTCGGTTTGAAAGATAAATGCATCAGGATAATACAAATCGCGGACGTACTTGACAGATTCCAGATTTGCCAAGTCGTCCGCGAAAATTCTAACGTCTAAATTGTCTGGTCGGTTACTACTCCGCAGCTTCTGGAGCGTTAAAGCCAACATCTCCGGTCTGTGACAAACTGGCATCGTCACCACTAACTTCTGTCCGGCTTGGTTTAGCATTGAACGCCTCCGGGTCGAAATCATCGAACGCTTGAGCCCACTTATCCGCACTAACCCCGCCGTCGGTCGTTGCGAAATCCGCTCGGACTCCGCCTCTTGCTAGTTTATCGCCACTTCCTACGCCTTTAGACATTGGTTCTCCTTTTGCCGATAACCTTCACGGCTAGCATATCGTCTCACAATTCACATGCTTTGTCAAGTCCTATTATTGCTCGCCTTGGTGCTCCCTAGCGTGTTTGTCGTAGTCTTCTTTTTCTACCTTTTTGATGTCGGAGAAGCGTCGATTACGCCCTTCGGCCCGCTTGATGGTATTCGCTTCAGCCTCCTCGCGCGACACTGTCCGTCGAGGTTTCATAGAATTGATATCGGCACCGCCGAGTTCACTCCGAGCGCTCTCAAATGGATGCGCTCGTATATCAGCGAGTTGTTCGGCAGCGAGGGCATCGCCAGCGGCGGCCTTCGCTATCAAGTTAAATATAAGATTGCTGAGTTCATCGGATGGCCGAGTAACGGAGCGACGCTCTGCGCCCGTATATGGAGTCTTGGTTAGTTGGCTTTCTTTGAGCCTACTGGCTGCTTCACTAGCGCCATCGCCCTCTTGAACGACTCGTCCGCGTCCGCCTTCACTTCCTCCTGCGTTCTTTTCTTCCTTCCCTTCGCTTGCTGGACGTACGCTCTCCTTCCCAACTTCCCCAGATGTTCCCCTCTCTGGTCCAGAGTCATCGGTTCCTTGCTCATTGTGTGCCTCTCTTATATCCTTTTGAAATTGTGAAACTCGCTCTCTGCTCCAATGAAGGGTATCAGGTAACCCCTCTTCGCGCACAGCAGCATTGGCTTTAATCCTATCAGCAATATGAGGCTGTGTCAAGAAGTTTCTAGCTCGTTCGTATGCCCCGTCCAGGTACTCATTAACTTTACCTTCCGACCAATCTGGGTGAACTAATCGTACGATTGCGCGTGCTTGGCGCACATCTCCCGTAGTAGCAGAATGAGCCAGAGATTCTTCCTTCGTCATGCCTGTGAATACTTCATGACTCGCTGGCCCAGCCATTTTTTGAGTAGTCCATTTATTCAAAACGGGTTCTAGTTTTTCTATATTAATATCCCCGTTGGGGTTTTTTAATTCCGATGCGTTAAATACAGTCGCCGCTCTAGAACCTTTAGGAACATCTGGATGTTTATCAGAGCGAATTTCAACTCCTGTTGGTTCTCCATCCACGGCATCTATAACAAGATGAGCGGCCTCATGAATGTGAGCATCTTGAGAAGTTAAACCTGGTCCTAATCCTGAAATCTCCTGAGCGGGAGCGTGGGCTTTCCTCGCAATTGAGTGCGATACCAATCCAGACTCGTCACCGCGACCCAAAGATGCTAGATGCGGATTTTCATCGGTCGGGGATTCACCCTTTTCTATGGCGCTAATATCTTCCGCTTTCTTTGCTTCTTGTTCGGAGGCGTGTTTCTCTTGAATCTTTTGAACTTCTTTCTGCCACTTCTCCCTGGCGGCTTTGTTCTGGTCAACAGCTTTTTGAACTGCTTGCTCTATTGCTGTCTTATGATTGGATTGAGAATCATTCAACTTTTGTAGAAGGTCTATGTCCTCTTTTGTAAGATTCTTGGGCGGAGTCTTATCCAAGTAAGCTTGGAACCTAGCCATCAAATCGTCGAAATCTGTTTTCTTCACTGTAGAGCGAACACGAGTTGCTAATTCTGAATGCAGCGAGTGATCGGGAGGAGGCATCACTACAGGAATTGTCTGAGGTGGTGGGGGAATTTCTGGTCCAGCTGGTGCCGCGCCTGCTTGGGATGCGGGGATTGAAGGACCTTCAGGAGTAGCTGTAGTCGACTCGAATGATCGACCCATTAACGCATCGTGCGTCATATTTGGAGGTGCGAGCCTTTCTCCAACGATAGAGCCTACTCCAGCCCCAACCGCGCCACCTACAGCCGCTCCTACAGGACCAAGGGTTGCGCCACCTAGCGCCGCGCCACCAGTTGCCCCCGCGAGGGTTGCGCCCTTAGCTAGCCCTTTGCGAATAACGCCGCCTTGAGCGGTGCCGCGCACAATTTTCTCTGCGTTATAAAGTTGACGCTCAAGAGCGTCACGGACACGAATATGCGCTGCCTCGTCGCGAGCCCAATCGTATGCCTCCGGAACTCCTGCCGCATCCAGAGCACCATAAATACCCTCGCGCAAGCTGTTAACGGCTGCTTCTCTAGCTGCGAAAGTCGGGTCTGTTTGACGCGCCGTCATAACGTCCCACATATTCTTCTTCTGTATAGCTCGATTATCGGCAACTAACTTCTTTCGAATTCCGTCTGCTTCTTTCACAGTCGGGTCTTTGAAGTTATGATCTTCTAATATCTTCATACCCTCGTCACGAAATCCAGGAGTAACCTTGTCGGCCTCCGCTAACGCTTCTGCTACGTCTTGAGCAACATTAGTAGTAATGGGCTTGTTAGCATGCTCTTTTACAGCATTAGATCGCTTCTCTTCAATCTTCTGACGACCATCTTCAACCATATCCCGGGCAGACTCAATTCCAGTGATGCCTTCCCCGCCTTGTAGTTTGTCGGCCTTGTGCCCTTCCTCCGCAGAACGACGCACAATCTCATAATCATTCAAATCGTACGGCGCTGCCTTGGACGGGGGCGCAGACTTCATAAAATCTTCTCTAGCCTTGTTCGCCTTTTCGCTTATGTCCGCTGCGAATCGTTCCTTCACACTATCAATGGCAGCGCGGGTGCCTTTTGCCCATTCAGCGCCTTTGTCAGTGAATACTCGACTCGGGGTTGTAACAGGTTCACCCGTGATTTTTCCATGCGCGTATTCCGCAGCTTGCAACAAGGCGATATCCGTTATACCGCCAGAAATGTCACCGTCCTCGAACTTTTTAGAAATTCCGTGTGCGACAGGTCCCATCATTGGAATCTTAGATAAAACCTTATCGGCCCCGCCAGACATAGATTGCGATAAAGCAATCGCTTCTCCTAGTGGGATGGACATATTCGTTCCAAAAATAGGAACATGTACGACCCAATTCTTGCGCTGATCCCACAATTCTCTAGAAGTTTCTAATTCTTTATCTGCTTTTTCGTTCAATTCATTGGCGGGTGCGTCCATCAACCGATGTAAAGCCAGAGTTACGCTGGATGGATTTGTAGCTAAACTCTTTGGAACATGGTTAGCATTTTTAATGTCTTCTGTCCCATTTTTTGCATTTTCTTCATTTATCTTTTGAAGTAGTTCTCTTTTCTCTTGTTCTGTTCCTGGGTCGGTGAAAGCGTGGTATATAGCATTCGGAAAACTTAAAGCTTGGTGGAAGGAATGAAGAACACCCGTGTTCTCTTCGCCTTCCAAAGGCTTCGCAATGAAGTAATTCCCAAGGTTAGCAAAACTCTCGAAGCGCGTTCCTCTAGCAGCGCCCGCATTCAAGCCGGGACGCGGCGCAGATTCTATTGGCTCGGAGCCAATCGAACCGGCTTGCTTCGCTAATGCATCGTAGTCAACTGCCCCTTTCGCTGGCTCGGAACCAACAGAACCTGCTTGCTTCGCCAATGCATCGTAGTCAATCGGGGCCGTCTGCACGGGAGCACTGCCAACGGAACCCGCCTGCTTCGCTAATGCATCGTAGTCAATCGACGGCTTTTGCGCAGAATCTGCCGCTTTCCCTTCGTCGTCAACGGCACCGAGAACTTTGCCTTCTATATCAAAGGCTTGACCATTCTCAATCCTTGATGCATTCGGGTATGGCGGCGTGTCTAACCGTGGGGGTCCGTTATCAGTTTGCGTTGCAGGCGTATCGCCCATTTACTGTATCCCTGCCAACTTCTTAAAGCTATCTGCCTCAGCTTGCGTATTGAAGTAGTGAGTCTTTCCGCCAGCCGCTACCCCAATCTTACCTTGGTATTGCGCTTTTTGCTGCGCCGCAAGTTCAGGATGAGCAGCCTTGTAGTCGGAGTCTAAGTATGCAAGATTTTTCTTAGCCTCTAAAGATATATCGGGCATTTGAGCTTCGTATACCTTACTTGGAGACGCGTTTTTCCATTTGTTCTTCAACGAATTGAACACAGCCGTCATAGCTTTACCTTGTTCTGAAATAGCTGCGCCTCGATAAAGCATTCCACTTAATACGTCTTTTTTGGCTTTTACTGTTTCGTTTGTAGCAGGCTCGTGGTAAAACTGCATCAATTCTCCTACAGCTATGTTCAGCGTAGTATTATACTGCTTACTAGCCTCTGCTGCCCAGTTGTGAACGTCTATTGGGTTAGCATCGTTTATTTCTTTCAATCTAGCCAAATGTGTTAAAGCCTTTGCGCCGTGGTCAAGAGTTGTCGCGTCTTTACCCGACGTAAAACTAACATAGGCATCTTTGTAAGACCCTATCTTAGAACTGTCAAATTCCCCCGGATATGCGCGTTCAACGGCTTCAAACAACCCTGATTTTTTGGCCAGCGCGAAGTCAATGCGGCTCATTGCCAATCTTCCCTCCCGCATCATTTTTACCATTGACTGCTCCCCGGGCTTCAAACTGGCGAGAAACTCTTCTGGAGTTTTGGCATCGGGATTACCTTGATAACCTTGAGCAGCCTCGGTCTTTCCTTCTGCCTTGGCTTTCGCCAAATCTATTTCGTTTTTCCTTATATCGTGAAGGACGCCCGAAAGATCGGCTGCATTCTTTCTATCTTGGTCAGAAACGTTGGGGGAACCCGGAGGAGCCTCGATAATGGATTTTATAACCGCATCGTATGCGTCGGTATTGTTTTCCATTTTTCTCGGGTCTGCCATTGCCTCCGCCATCATTTCGCTATTGGTGAGTTGTGCCTTTGCTTGCGACTTTCGATACTCTTCGGTCAAAGTTTTGATACGAGGTTCCCCACCGGCGGCTTCTATATATGCATTGATGAAATTAGGAATACCAGTCTTCTTCATGGCATCTAGATGAGTTTGGAAATAATCCAGCGTCCTAATTACCGCAGAAGGGTCCGGCTTACCATCCTTTGTAGCTACCGTGTTTGCGGCCATCGCTTTCATAACTTCAGTGTTGTTCCAAATGTTTAACGCATCTCTAGATGTTTGAGCCTTGATGCTTTCTACGGTAGCTTTGTCTTCGGCTAACTTAAACGCTCTCTTTGTCGCAAGGGCATTGTCTGCTTTTTGAATCTGATGATTCAAGTCCACGCCAGCCATTTCCACTTGCTCATCCGGATTGTCCGAAACAGGATAATCTTTTGAACCCGATGCTTCATTCAACTTCGCCGCAATTGCAGGAGTTACTTTTACATGCTTAGCTGGGGTTATGACAGAATAAGTGGTGCGTTCAATAGGTAGTCCATTGGCGTCCTTGCCTGTTACAATCTTTCCCGTTGGGAACGCAGTTTGTACCGATGGGTCAAACTGACCCTTTCGAATCATTTGCGTCAGTTCATCCGAAGTCTTGCCTTTGAAATCCTCACTTCCGGCAGAATTAGCACCTGCTCCTGGAACCGACTCTATCAATTCTTTCACCGATATGTTACCATTTTTAATGTCTTCGTTAATAGCGTCGGAACCTAGCTTATGTGTCAAAGCTTGCTGGTGAAGCATTTGAGCGTTGGATGTAGCCATCAACACGCGATCTTTTTGTTCTTGTGCCTGGCGCTGATTAGCAGCTTGAAAGTATCCCGCCGCGCCCCTTCCTGGTCCCGCCAAATCTGCTAATCGATTCATTACGGGCTGTCCGAACGGGACTCTTTGAACGGGAGGCGGGGCAGTTGGTGTCGTAGAATCTACGCCGGTTGGCGTGAATTTACCACCCGGATTACCTGGCTGACCGTGCTTTACCAAGGCATCCATAGTAGCGCCTACCATCAACTTAGACCACGAACCCGGCTGTTGTAATACCGCAGCATCCGCATTATTTCGTGCATCCTCAAGCGCATTTGATAAGTGACTGCCAAAACTTCCCGGAGCCGGTACGTTTGGTTTAGACGCCTCCGCGTCTTTTTTCAAATCTACTCCCTGCCTCCAGCCGGACGCGTCAGGCTGACCTAGTGGACGAGGAGACGTTGAAGCATTTACAATTTGTTGCGCAGCATCGCTTGTAGCAGCCGATTTTGCCATATCCGCGTCTTGCGCGGTTGGGGCGTATGGGGTGGTTTGCGCCAATTGTGTTGAGATGTCGTTATCTTCCAATGCCATTTTATCCCCTCGTTCCGAATCCTGTTCCCGCTAAAGCCTTCAATCCGCTCTTCAAAAAGCCTCCCGCGCCAGCAGACAAACCACCAGTCAAGAAATCCCCCGCCAAACCAGCACCGAAAGCAAGCATCTTACCAAAGCCGCCCGATGCTGCATCTTTTTCTTGGTGAAGTTGCGTGGCTTCACCGAATGCATTTTGTCCAGCGGTTAGTCTTCCGTTTAATGAACTATTGGCTGCTCCGCCATATGCCCCGGATAGAGATTCTAATCCTGCCGCCGTCTTGTCTGCGTTCATACGACCGGTGGCATAATTCTCCGCCGACAAATTTTCTAACGCACCAGCTTTTTGATTTTCACCCGCCGAGGCCGCCTCTCCCGTTAATTGACGCCGAATGGCAGATGATCTAGCCAATCCGGACGAATCCGACGACCCTCCGAAAGTCTGACCGGCTCCTTGGTTAGCTTCCAATTGTTGAACGTTTCGTGCGTTGGCTCCCGCTTGATTGACAATTTGACCCGTTCGCGCAGCCAATTCTTCTCCAGAAAATCCGCCTCCAGTTCTACCTGATTGAATCTGGCTGATAGTACTCTTTAGCATGTTCAAAGAGTCCAGCTGGTCCCCGTAGGCTTGCTCAAAATGAGCGTTCAGGGTATCGGATAAACTAGTATCTTTCGCAAGCTGTCCTTTCTCTTCACTAGTTGGTCCAGATGGACCGCCTGTTAGGTCTTGAATGCTACACATCGTTACACATCGTTTTCTTCCCAAGTCAGCGCGTAATCGTTTTCACCCGCCGATTTAAAAAATCCTTGCATCTTCATAAAATTTATCAAACTCTCGTTTGTTGATTCGTAAACGATACCCTTATATCCTTTTACTTTTCCGAATTCGGTAATGGTTGGTATTCCCACAGATAACAATCCTTTCACCAAACGGCTTTTGCTAACTTCGCTCTCGGGAGCGAATTGAGTAGCCAATCGAAGCATGTCGCCTTCCCGATTTAATCGAACAAAGAACAAAGGTCCCTTATCGTCCAATACACAAAAAGATAAGGCTCCTTTTCCTGTTAAGAGAGCTTCCGCTGTCCACGAAGGGTCATCTTTATGCCACGGGTCTTGGGCAATCCACTCTTGAATTTTGATTAGATCATCCAATGTTGTAGGAGAAGTTTTAATCACCAGTAACGCGCCTTAGTTGGGTCTGGCGTGCCGGGAGCATTCGGACCGAGATTCGGGTTCCAAATTAAGGAGAAATAATCTATAACAGTTCTCATAGTACTTGTTACCGGAGATGCTGCATCGTCGTTTCCATAAGAATAAAAAGGCGTCAAAGCCGGATATCCAACAACCGTATAACCAGTGGAGTTATTTCCTATGTCAGATACAGCTGGCGCATCCCACCTTAATCCAGCGCTGCTGCCTTCTGTAGAAAAAACAGTCCATGTTCCGTTCAATGCAGAATTTCCCCCCGCAAGTCCGGAAACTGTAATAACAGTTCCGGAAGCAAATGGTGGTGTTAAGGCGGTACCGGAAGTTCCTATCGTGTCAAAACGAACGCTTCCTTCGTGTCTGGTACAAGACGCCTGTCCTGCTACCGAAGTATAAGTTAATGTTGGAACTGTGACAGTAAATGTATTTGTTGCGGACCCATCTAATGTCATCACAACCACGCCTGCCGCCGAACAAGTCATATCTAAACGATGCCATGTGCCCATCGTCGGGGCTACGCTTGTTACAAAGGTTTGACCTTGTTTATTATGCCGGGCCGCCGTCGTATATTGAGGATTTTGAACAACTTCAAATGTGTAGAAAGAATCATTTAAACTTGTAGTGGTCGCGAAACCTGTATGAGTCTCAGCCGCACCGGAGGCATTATTCAGAGTAAGTTGAGTATTCGTGCTTTGAACACACGTGAACGTCCCGTTATTTGCGCCGGTTACAAAGCCCGTCACAACGAATGTTAAACCGATATACGCGCCGTTTGTTCCCCCTCCCGAGCTATTTACATCAATCATGGTGTATACGGTATTTCCACCAGAGGCGTTTGCAGCAGCCGTTAATGGAAGAGATGCAAGAACTGCAGTAGCTTGAACAGTGGGAGTTTGGTTGGTACTTGCCCCATTACTTGTAGTAAGTTGTCCGGCTGTACTAGCTGTGATAGCAAAGGTTCCGTTGTTTGCGGCGGTTTGAAACCCCGAAATAGTGACGTTCATTCCAGCATATGCATTAGCCCCGCCTAATGTGAATGTTCCAAAGTAAATACCCCCTGTTTGCGAATTTGAAATCGACATTCCTGCAGGGACGGTGCTAGTGTCGTAACGAATACCAATAAAAGTATCCGGTCGCGGAGACACAGAAGCCGTTGTTAAATTTAGTACGGGCGCTCCGGAGAATCCAATATAAAAAGATTTCTGGGCTGTTTGAAAATCCCCTACGCTACTCGCGGAACCATCGTGTTTGAAAATCCAGGTCATCTTCCACCCTGGATTTTCCAACAGTGCAAATGAATTTCTTTGAAATTGTAACGCGGTAAAACCACCAGGCGTTAGCCCTGAATTTAAAATCAAAGACGCGAAGGCTTTTGCTGTGCTATTGTTGTCCCAGGCTATCGTACCGATGTACGGCGGACCGCCGCCCGTTTGAGTAAAGTTAGTAGCATTACCCGTTGCCAAAATCCAACCCATTTCTCCAATAGGATTACTAGATAGATTTGGACCAATAGTGGTCGATGAGAACGGCACAAAGTCATCACGCATTACAACGTAAGCCGAGTCTGTCTCCCAAACTGCGTCGCCGTGAGTCAAGCCGTCTGTAACAGCTGCCGCCACCGCTGCTGGCGGCGCGGTTGGAATTGCGGCGATTGCTTGAGTCACAATTTTAGTGGACGTACTTACAATACCAGCGTTGGTTGAAGGATTGCCTTGTATGCTGAGAGGCATTAGGGATAAATTCGGAACGCTTTGCCCTCTGTAAGCGTTTCTAACGAAGTCCGCATCCAACTGATAAGTCGGGGGCAATGACCCAACCAATGGGGCCGAAGATGAAGATGAATTGTCTGGATTTTGTTTTTGTATATTGCTGGGAATAATGGTAGGCGAATCTAATGGTACCCAGTTATCGGGCAGCCCGGCTTCCTCATTTATAGTTTGTCGCTTTTCGTCGGGCATTGTCTAAGTTACGTCTCAATCATGACGCGTCCAAAAATAGTAGCGTTCATCATCTCATCGCCATTAGGGGTTGTTCCAAAATCAACTTTTAGTTGCATATGTCGGCAGCGAGCCAAACTCGCATTCCCGAGCAAATAATATCGGTTGGGAGAATACGACGCGGGCGCAGTCGTGGTGCCGTACAAAGACGGCGGGTCAAATTGCGGCGCTAGTACAAAGGGTGTAAAACTTCCAGAAATTTCATTCAACAAATAACTAATTGTTGGTCGATAACTAACCCCGTTGAAATCGAACTCAAAAAACTTAAGCAAAGCAAGTTGCCCGGAATGTGCAAGCATGATACTTCCCATAACGAAGAAGGCATCATATTGTACTAAGTTATCCGTAAAGACTGTCAAATCTCGGTACAAAATAGGCTTGTTACAAGTGCTGCCACCAACAAGCAATTTCTTGTTACCTGGAGTTGTCTCGATTGACTGTACCATCCTACAGCCGCCTGTGATTTTTGAGAATACGCTCCAAACGGGCTCCGTGTTTTGCATAGCCCCGGCTTGGCGTGGGTTCAAACGATACCATCCCGTCGAGCCATCCGCTACAATGATGCAATTATCGGTGCCATTTTGATGACTGGCAACGTAAACCTTGCTTGCATCCCAAGTCGTATCCGATGTGCCTCTCGACGGCAGGTTGGCAAACTGATCTCCCAAGGCGAAACCAGCGTTCGCTATATTCAAACTAGGCGTCATAATTCTAAATTGATTGTCTGCCGAGAAGAAATATATTTCTCCCGCCAGTACATCTAGTGCGTTGAAACTCTTCAACCCAATGCCTGGAGCCCAAGTTACCGAGAAGAATGACGATGTCGTTGGACCACCTGCGATAATTTCAATACTATCCGTTAAGAACGTCACCAAACCTTGCGGCGTCTTAACCAAGCGTATTACGGGCGCAAGAAACGGAAGGGTATTTACGGGAGGAAATGCCTCATTAGGATTTCCGACCCCGGTATCAGGACCTCCGCTGAATTCAACCAACTCCCCATCGGCTCCCCAAATGCGTTGAAAATTGTACGCCATGGGCAAAAACGACGATGGGGGAGGATTATTTACTTCATTGATCGGCGCAGAAATCAGTGTATTCAAACCTGGGTATAAAGCGGTAGCGGTATCAGGCAAGAAGTCTTTAAACGTCCAAGACTGTGCTATCCCATCGATTGGCTTTTTCGCAGGAATTTCCGTCAACTCAAACATCTGCCCTGACCCGCCGCCGTCCGCCGAACGCCATATAATAATAGTGTCAACTTGAGGGTCTGTTGAACCCATTCCAGTAACCGTGTTTACCGCACCCGAATTGCCACCAGTAATAACAAACGCAGGCGAAGCCGTAGAAACTGCTCCCGTAGCTGAACCCGTTGGGATACCCGTCCAGTTAAAATTATTAAGACCGGAAGACGTTGCCGACGTTATACCCGGGGGTATGTTTCCGCCTCCTAAAGGCGCAGCAGCATAGAAATCTGTAAATGACATACTCTTAAACGAATAAGCGTAAGCAAGGCCCGTTTTCGAAACCAACGACTTAGTTGTGACAGCGGATTCCGCAAACCAAGTAATGGTGTTGTCCGTAGTGTTGGTATTTATCGCGCCCCACGTCGGTTGAACGGTTCCAGATTTTCCAGATATGATTACGGTTTCAACAAGACTGGTGTTAGAATTGATTGTGGAACCGCCGTATGGTTGAGACTTCGCCGGGGGCTGAAATCCGGAAAGAGGAAGATTCCAAATACCTGTTATTGCGCTGCCAGCAACCCAAGTCGTTGGAGGGCCTACGCAAACCCAAATAATGTCGCCGTCTAGCGTTGAAGGAGAGCCGTACGTTGTACCGAACGTTGGAAGTGAGCCCCCACTAACTGAACCACTCTGACATACTTGCATATTGGTGCCGTCAAAAACAACACCAAAAGGCGTTCCTTGAACCTGCCAAGGAACATAGGGAGTATTTGGTCGCCAATTTCCTTTGCCTAAACCTAGCCACAATAATTGACCGTCGGGTTGTTGCATGATACCAGCATTGTCACGAAAGGGCGTATAAGACGCGCCCGACGAAGCGGTGTTTGTAGGAACTTGAAGAAAAATTTGCTGATTTGTTGGGGGCGGAAATATAAAAGGCTCTATTGCAGCGTTAGTTGGCACGTGCTGGCTACCACCACCGACGTACCAATTAGTATACGAGTGTGAAGGAACCCAAGCCTTGGCGGTAGAATAAGTGGAAAAGAAAAACCACTTAACGGTTCCTTCAGGATACGAACTGCCCGCTACACCGTTAAAAGCTGGCTTTATGTTTCCAGACGTTCCAAGAGAGCCGCTGCCGTGAAAATTTAAATAAATGGATTTCGACCCTGGGTCATAGATAGCTACCGGCGCTGTAGTCCCAGCGAAACCGGCATCGTCATATTGATGACTTGGTTGCCACTGTTTAATTTCGCCAAGGTTTTGCCAAGTAAGAGCGCCATCAGTCGTTGTGCCATTAAGAGCAGGGTTCCAGGGAGGTTCTCCAACACCCGCAGTTCCAAATTGAGCATTCGGCGTATTAGTTAAATCGGCGTTTACTCCGATTAATTGCCAAACTTGATTGAACTGGTCTACCGTCAAACCCATCGTGGTAAAAAATGTGTTCGCCTGCCATATAGTTGACGCTGCGCCGCTAGCTATGATTGTTACGTTTGGCGGACTAAGCGGAGCATCTATACCCCAATTCCAAACCGAAACAGGGCTGCCAGAAGGTAAAACGGGATTCAAAGGCGTCCATTTACGAGTGTCCACGCCGTCGCCCATGTAAAGGATTCCGCCCACGCCTTGAAAATAAGTTTGACCCGCGCCTACGCCTTTATCAAACAAAAGAGTCTTTGTACCGTCTTGATGGTCCCAGTAAACGGCCCCGTAACTTATGGCTGTCGCAGCATGGGTTTCCGACGTTGCGGCAGGATTAAGAAGAGTTAAGGTCGTAGTTGTCGAACCATCAACAATGAACGTGCCGTTATTAACACCGTTGACGAATCCCGCAACCGTAAACTGCAAACCGATAAATGCGTTATTTCCGCCGCACGGAAACGTGCCGTGATAGACGGCATCTCCGCTAGCCGTATCAACCGACGTTAAAGTCAAAAGTCCCGTGGAAGCCGTATCTACGATAAGACGGATGGTGCCATCCGTCAATTGAAAAGCGTAGGTTCTGTCGGGAGGAGAAGGGTACGTTGAAGTAGAAAGAAGGGTAAGACCCGGCCTTCTTTGCAGTGTCAATCTATTTGTAAGTTCAACGTTTTGTCCGTCCCACAAAGCGTCCGGACGCCCCCCGTAGAATTTAGTAGTATATACGTCTGACGGGTCATGGAGCGCAGAACGCTGGGAAAAATATCCCGTGAAGGAACGGTCGATAAAAATGGGTATCCAACGTGGTTGCTTGTTTGGAGACCCGCCGGATTGTTCGATTAAAGAAGCCATTAAACTCCGCTACACTAAACTCCGCGTGCTTGCTGCGACTGTTGCGCACGCAAGTTGCTAACTGCCTGTCGTTCGTCTCTACGCCAGAAGTGCTCCAAGAACGCGTTCTTTTGCATTTCATCCAAGCCTTCAGACTTAGAAAGAAGCGCGGTAACTCCTCGCTGACGATATACGTTAGCTCTTACCTCGTCTACAACAGCCATTGCTTCGCCAATAAACAAGTTGTTGAAAATATCTTGAAAATGATCTGGAATTGTCCACGTACCGGTTGCCCCGGTTAACGCGACCATCGGAGTCACCAACTTCTGATAGGAAAGCACAATAGAATAAGCCTTGTCGGGGGAACCCATGAAACGCAGTTTGACACTCGTCCCATATACCACTGAAAGAATACAAGCGGCATTAGGACGGCTTCGTTTATTTGGTGTAGAATCGGTTACGCCTAAGACTCTAGTGTTATAAACATCATCTACTTCAAATGCTACGCCACTTGAATCTATGATAGTAACCGTTTCCAAAAAAGCAAAATCAGTTAATGGAACAGTGTAATCTTGCACCCCGGGTACCGTCAGTAATGAACTATCTTCCTTACGATTCCACCCCCACGTAAATGGGGCGGAGACAACCATGTATTGAATGTCGTTTGCGATTCCAATCGCAGGTTGATTTGCAGTGCCCACAGCTAGAGGAGAATACTGAATAAAAGGCTGCGCGAAGTCGATGCTGTTTTGGATTGTTGTAGCCATGTTTTAAGGTCTCGGGTAATTGTAGGGCCACGAACTCCCAGCCCAGCGATTTCTAGACACCCCGCCGCCCATTATTGATCTATCAGGAGTAAACTGATACTCTTCCAATTCGCGGTCTTGGGTTGCTCTAAGATTTTGTAAACTCACAAGCCACAATTTCCATTCATCTTCAAATTTAGCCTTAACTTTGGCTTCCGGAGAATACCTGTATGCTTGAGCAATAAATCCCGCCCGGAAGAAGGGCTCATACTTATCTGGCAGCGGTGCCAATGTTTGCTGCATGTTGGTAAAAATAACTGGCGTTTGTTGACCGACTAGGTTAAACTGCCAAACAACTCCCGTTTGTGAAGGCACTTGAAGAATACGAATGCCTAAACCATTGGGGTCTAGTACCGTCCAAATCGTTGTTGCACCATTGCCTGATACCGTTGTTCCCGGTACGGCGTTCAACGGCGCAGTTGGTGCCGTTGTGCCTTCGGTGCCGTAAGTCGTTAGCAATAAGAAGTTGCCGTTGGCATCAATGATTTGTGTAATTGGATTCGCAGGTTGAGATATGGCGGCACCAACCGTACCGCCCGACCTGTATACGCCGGGATTAAACGGGGCTGTTACCGTTACGCTAGTCCCAGAAATACCAACAACAGTATACGAATTGTTGTACGCTATAGGAAACACGTTGTTAACAATTAAATTGCCGCCGACAGTAAGCGTGGTGGGTAGGAAGTTTAAAAGGAATGTGATCTGACCGCCGGACGCAGCGGACCAAACAGCGCCTGTAATGACTACACTCAACGGGTTTATATAAGCGGAGCCCGGTCCCGGGTTGTTACCTAATGTTGCGCTGCCGATATTGCCTTGACCCCACCTCCCATAATACAACGAGTAATTTGGGAACGAGTTAGCAATGAAGCCTGGGCTTTGCATCATAGTGCCGGTATTGAAAAACGTTCCCGTACGTTGGGGCTGGGAACGACCGCACTCAACATCTACCCAAGGCTTGGGAACGCTGGTATTGTTAATGTCAAAAGCCACTCCGCGTTGCAGCCACTCGACGTTCGTAACGGCGGAGCCGTCGGGATTCGCTAAAGCATAATCTTGTTGATACGAGTTCGTATAAAACAAAGGCAGATTCGTTTCATTCCATTTGTGAGGAAAATTAACCGCGCATATTGCCGTGAATACATCGGTTGCAATGGTCAAAGCAGGTTCGGTAGAAAATCCACCAATGTTGAAGATGGGCTCTAAGAGAGCGAATGTTCTGACCTTGTCGACCTCATTTTGAATGCTAAAGCTGCTAACTTGATTGAAGGCCACTTAACTTACTCCTCCGAATAACTTCGAAGCGCCGATTGAATATCGTTTTTCCAAACTTTTCTAAAACGAGTTTCCAGCTGACTCATTAAAGCCATCATGTCCACTTCTTTACCATCTACTCCGTTTTTCCCATCGACGCCATCCCGTCCTGCCGGTCCTTGCGGACCCATCGCACCGATTTCACCCCGGGGACCGGGAACATTTGAAATTCCCGGCTTACCCATCTCTCCCGGTTCGCCCTTCTCGCCTGGAGGACCAGGAATATTTGAAATTCCCGGCTTACCCATCTCTCCAGGTTCGCCTTTTTCGCCTATGGGACCTGTTAAACCTTGGGGGCCTTCTTTGCCTTGGGGGCCTGGGACAGTGCTAATTCCCGGTTCTCCCTTCGGACCCGAAGGACCGATTACCGAGTTGCCTTTTGGACCTTGAGGTCCTTCCTGTCCTATCGGTCCTGGAGGGCCCGGCGGACCCACAATACTTTCTCCGTCTTTACCAGCCAAACCTTTGGGGCCTTGCGGTCCTGGAACATTAGAAATTCCATCGTTTCCTTTCGGTCCTTGAGGACCGAGTGGACCAAGCGGACCTTGCGGTCCTTGTGGGCCAGGGAACCCTTGGGGGCCTGGGTTTCCTTTCTCTCCAGGAAGACCTCGGCGAGAATCTCTTCTATATTCTTTTGCCGCAGCTTCCAATACTTCTACTCTCTTAATCAATTCTTCAAGCGACATAAGCATCCTTTATTGCGTAAACGTGCCCGTTGGAAGTTCGACTGGCGAGACAGGCGGAGCCGGAAGTGCCGCAAGCATGATAGGTGCAATCAAATTCTTAACCGCCGCAATACCACCAGATTGATTTGCTTGCCGAAGCACACTCAGCCAGCACGTTACCGTGACAGCGACACCATCGACGGTGCCAACGACTGTTACTAATGGGTCAGCGGGGCCAGGGATATAAGTTGCGCTTGAGACTATATAGACATGACTCATAGTTATCTCAACTCTTCCCACGTAATAGCAGCCAACGTGTTGGTTGCGGCCACGCCAGTAGCGACCACTGTAATTATGTCTTGAACGGTACCTGTTATATCCAATGTGAATGGGTATCTACAAACAGGGTCAATGGTAGAGACGGCATCTGTGGAAGCGTACCCAATTTTATATGTGGTTCCGCCACTAATGGCTGTCGCACTCGTATCTTTTTCTACTCCACTATTTGGGTCTACGGAAGAAAAGGATGAACCAGTCAAAACGCCGTTGTACACTAATTCGTATTGAAGGTCTTTCTGATTTGACAAAATTTCCAAATCACTTAAGAAAATTCTTGCCCTATTCACCTGGCCTGCAAATAGCAATTTAGGACGAACACTTAAAATCGGACGTCGGGCATTTACAGAAACAACCGACGTACCCGTAGACGCGCTGAAGTTTAGCAGCAAAGGCTTCTCCTGCCCGCCCTCGCTCACAACCGAAACACAAATCTTCTTCATCGTAGTCGAACTTGCGGCTACTCCGATATTCGTAATTTCTGCTCTCACGGGCAAGCAGGCTGTATTCATATACGGGCCGGTGGAATTGTTACCTAGCGGCATTGTATGACAAAACACATAAACGTTCTCAACGAAGAAACCAAACCTTACACGTCCCGCTCCCAGCCACTGAAAGTCAATTGAAAAAACCTGGGCCTTGCTGAAGTCAATCGTTACGCCGCTCGGACCGGAGCCATCAACCTTATCTACACTCCAATCTGCTTGTAAAACTCGTGTCTCAACTATGCTTCCACCTACGTTTGATCTAAGTACGACGGCGGGTCCATTACTTCCGTCTATCTCGAAGAATACTCCATTGTTGGCATCAAAGTAGCCTAAACGAGACCGAACATTTGCTTTCTGTTCTCCCAAAACTCCAGATATCAAAATCTGTTGAGACTTACCCGGCTCATAAGGAAAGTACTCTTTTGATTGAGCTATGGCTTGAGCACCGGCGGCTGTGCCTCCGGTGGATATAGACAGGGAGGATTCATTCGCAGTTTTAATAGTGTTGCCGGTACCTACATTGCTAAACTGTTGAAACAAAGGCTGTGTATCGTATTGGAACAAAAGTTGGAAAATGGTCGTAGGCGAGGCTACACGGAATCTGCCGAAGGAGTCTCCTCCGCCGCTTCCTGGTAATATTTGAATCGGTATGTATTCATTCCACATTTTTTACTCCTCGGTTCCGCAGCAAATTAAATTAATTTGTCCGGTCAAAAGAGCGCCATTTCCAAAGTTATCTGCTACCGCTAGTGCGCCGTGCGATACGTCAAATACAGACCCACGAAGAACAAACGCTGTTGGGACTGTTGGCTGAGACGCTAAGGATGCTGCCGTTGCCATGAAAGTAAAAACCAAATCGCCAGCTGTTGATGGGGTGTAGTTTCCTGATGCGGGAGTAGTGCTGTTCCCAGTTGTGCCAACTTGAGCCGCGTCAATGCCGCCGCCTGAGTTTACACCGGCATACTCCATGTAGATGGCTTCAATCTGTGTAGACAGGTTCGTCGTTGTGGTTAGAGTAACGGTGTTAGCCGCGTTTCCGATAGCGTTGATGACGTAAGCCACGCCTAATGAACTTCCATTAGCGGAGTCGGTGGCATTCGTTACCAATGTCCCGGTCGTGTATGTGTTGCCTGCTGTGTCTGTAACTGTGACCGTCGGAGCGCCGCCTACTGGATTCGTCGTGCGAAAGAATACGAAATAAGAATTTCCAGTTACCGACTGGACAGCCGATAAAATAATCACAAATGATGCAGCGACACCATTGTTTTGTTGAACCAACTTGAAGTTACCGAGATTTCCGTTTGTCTTGAAGCCTACTGTCGCAGCTTCCCACTGATTGGAAGCTATCGTCCACGCCGGGCTGGTAATTGCTCCAGTTGTTTGTGGTATTTGAATACCCATTGTTAGGGAGCGACCGGCAGTATCGGTTATAATTCCGTTCCCGAAATCAATCCAATCGGAAATATATCCATCAAACGACGAACTCAAAACCGCCGCAGGAATAACTAAACGATGCGTGTAACCAAAGCCAGGATAAGAAAGTTTTGTGCCTGTGGTTGTTCCTAACTGTTGAGCAAACGCCAAATTAATTGGCAAAGGGCCGCTTGTGATTGTAGCGTCTTCCCCGACTTCAATTTGGTACCGCATCAAACGAACTTTTTTCGTCGTGGGCGGCATCCAGATTACGTTCGCTCCGGTGCCGTTGAATTGAGCTCCACGAAAAGTAGTTGGAGTGCGTTGCCAAACCCAAGTGGCGGCGGCGCCTTGGCTAAGATAACTACCTACTGCAAGTATGGGATTCCCGACTCCTAAATCTAGAGGACCAACAGGTTGACTGGCTCCATCTGAGGAGGTTACGGTGTTAGTTATTGTGGGGTTTACTACAGGGGGCGCTATACCCGACGTGAGCGCCGTCCAGTTATTTACGGATATTGTTCCTGCGGTTGTTGCAGTTGTATATCTAATACGAACATATGAGAAACCTGCAATTCCTACTAGGTAAGAGGAGCATCTAAAACTGCCTGGTGCGAAATTTCCTCCTCCAGATACTGAAGGAAGAAGAAATGAGTTTGCACCACTCCCGGAATCACCCATCCTATAAATGTACTGGAGCATATCCCACTGCACACTACCGGGGTCATTTGTTCCTTCTACTTGCCAACCTCCACCACCTGAAATGGCCGTGACGTTAAGTTGAAGCATCAATTGTTGATAAGATGGCTCCCCGTTGACAAGCATAAAAGTTGTCTGGAGGGGTGTTAGCGACGTAACACTAAAACTACCGGATTTAAACCCAGGGCCTACCGAAACCGCACCAATGGAGTTAGCCGTCGCTTGCACCTGAGCAGGCGCAGCTGGTCCGCTGCCTTTTAGGAACAGTTTATTGATTACGGATGAAAGAGGCATTCACTACTCCCAAACTAGAGCGAAACTTCTTCCCACAAAAGACGAGCAGTAACGCTGTGAGTTACGCTAGACACGGTGTTCAACAAAGCAAGCACACCGCCTGGGGGAACAATGATGCTGCCATCAAAGTTCTGTACGCCAGAAACCGATGGCGTTGGTGTGGACGCTGCGACTGTGGTTGTCAGCAAACCAGACGCAACGTTGAACTCAGCCGCATCAAAGATGACCAAGTTATTCGTTAGCCCGGTGAGCAAACTTGCGGTTGAAAGAGAGAAGCCCTTCGCTTGAGACCCGTTGTTCGAAAGAGTCTTGCGATTGAATGGAGCCAATCCCGCGCTCAATGCGGTATTGCCAATTGATGCCGCCCAAACGAACGAGCCGGGAGCAACCGAAGTAGCGGCATTAATCACGTCTACCAACGTAGCTTGGAGAATGACCACGTTCACTGTTGACGAGAGCGGATTCCACACGCCGACGATTGGCTGTGCCGAAGCGGTTAGCAGAATTGTCGATGCCGACAATGCTGTTGGCGGTGCAGTCGTAGCTGGCATGCAGCCGATTGAATACAGATTGCCTTGGTAGTTCTGTTCGTAGAACCGACCGTGTAGTTCTGAAATGATTCCGTCGCCCAGTGTTCCACCACGAAGCGCGGACAATGAACCATTCGAGACTTTCGATGGTCCTGTTAACGTTTGCAAAAGCATTTTTTCTTCTCCTAATTATAATCCACGTTCGTGGGTATATTAACGTCGTCCATCAAGTCGGAAGATATGTTGCCTTCCCCTGATTCTTCATAAACGACCATCATAATTTTTCTCATGGCTCTTAACTCCATGAGTATTTCTTGAAAAATAAACTTCGTTCCAGGTGTTGCTTCAGTAATACTTAAAGGGTTTGAAGATTCTCCAAGACCCGTCGGCCCAATGGCAGCGGAAACCTCTAATTTACCGTTGCTGTCTATTAAAGCTGGAGCATATGCGGCGCCCTTTATCCCACCTATTGGAACAATAAAACTTCCGGCTTCAACCCCAACGGCTCCGTTTACGATATCAAAAGTATAAAGAGGATTTGAAAAGGTTCCTGTCGCATTAGCGCCGTCCGATAACTCAACGGGTATCGGCTTGGTGATTGACGCTCCGTTCAAATTACCAGAGTTGTCAATTGAGCCTATCTCAGTGGCTGACGTAGGAGCTACTGCGCCTGTTGTTCCTACCGATGGGTTTGAACCACCACCAGCAATGACATTAACACTGAGAGGGTTTCCTGGTGTGCCGACTTGATTCGTGCCATCCGACAACTCAACCGGCAAAGGATTGGTAAGAGCTGGAGGCGTGCCGTTAACATCAGCAATGTTTACGTTGAGAGGGGCACCCGGAGCGCCCCCACCTACCGTAACTTTTAAATTTCCATTAACGTCTAATTGAAGAGAATCTGCCTGACCGTCTTCCAAAACATCTGGAGTGGCATTATACGTTCCACCAACTATCTCTGACGTTGTTGGCTTCGGCGCATTTTTAGGCATTATAGCTCCTGCGCAGAAAAAGAGTGCGGGTTAAAATGAGTTTGGATGCAGATGAGGGTAAGAGTTTGGGAGGTTTGCAAGGAGAATATAGTTGTCATTTTTCTTAGTTATGCTTTATTTACTGTTCCCGCGTAATCTAACCACCAAACAACGTGTCCTTCTGGATGAACGACTTGCAATAAATCAAAATTATATGGGTTGACGTTATTGTCTCTGAAAGTTGACTTCCAAGAGTCTCCTAAATACTGACCCAAAATCGTGTCATTACGAGTAAAACTAGTCGGGTTAATGGTAGCCGTCCCTTGGTAATCTAAATTCCATACCACTTTTCCGCCGCGATTTATAATCTGCATTAAATCGAGACGCTTCTTATCATTTTGAGGGAAGGCATTTGTAATACTGGTACCATCAAATCGTCCAATTATTACGGTTTGCAAAGCTGGGCCGCCTCCGGGAGAAAAAGACCCTGCCGCAAAATTCTTTACCCCGATATCAGATGAAGCCCCTATAAACGAATCAAGCTGCAATCCTGCCCGACCAGACGAAGTTATGATTGGTTGCGCGGAATTCCCTGTAGACCCTGGAACAGGAACGTTGGTAACAGAATCATCTAAATTGAATTGAGAAATTAAAACCCTATTTTTATATACGTATAGATGGCCGCCTACACCACCAGAAACTCCGAAAGAAATAACGTCCCCCGAGTTTAAGGTAAGTCCAATTCCTAAATCGGATGTCCATCTATAACCATCGCCGCCGCCAACGGCTATCTCTTGAACAAGAAACGAGCACAAATTGGGGTCTGGAGGAACCGCTCCGAATTGACCAGCGACAACTAAATTATACGAAGGAGATAAATCAACTCCTGCTCGTATGTACAAATTAAACTCGCCATCGAACGTTTGCTGCCAGGCTTGAACCTCGACGTATTGATCGACTGGCAAAGAATCATTGATATAAGATGCCTGCCCATCAGACTGGACTTGGACGGTAGTTGTAGCCAAATTATTAATTATTTCAAGCTGATCGTTCGTGGGAAGGCCACTAACAGAATGCCAATTTACTGGATTCAACGGAGACTCATCCGCCCGTTGAAATGTGTCGAGAATAGTTTGCGTAAAAATCGCCATATACTTATCCTCCGACACCAATCATATTTTAAAATGGGGCGGAACCGCCGCCCCTCGGGTCTCTGCTAAAGTTACAATTCGACGTTGTCGACTTGATTGCCTTCCATGTCGACTACGCGCGGCGACACCGGCAACCCGGCGGCGTCAACATAATTCTGGGCGTTATTGGCTGCGGCACCGCCAATTGCGGACGGCAATGCCTCGGAGGCCGACATAGTGTTAGTCGAGCCTTCCATCATGTCGCAAGCTTCCCTCCAACCAATCTTGGTGTGGTTAGAAATCTTACGGCCCTTGCGGAGCAAATATTCCTTAGTGTCTTCCATATACCAACGCATGCCACAAATGGTGCATCGAATGTATTGGAGGAAACTGATGAAGCGGTGTTGATAAACTGCGTAATCTTTGTTTTGAGTTTTCGGACCGCGCTTGCCGCCCTTCAAATGCTTGCACTTAGCTTGCTTCAAAAGCAGCTTGGAGTCTTGGTCTTTGGCGTTGCGGTTGCGTTGAGCCGCCCGGGCGTCTTCTCGAAGTTTAACGTTCTTCGATTGGCTCAATCTTTCTTGCTGCTCCAATACCATGAGCGAAACAAGCTGAGCTAACAAATTGTTATCCAAACTATTCGTGAGCGATTCGGCTGCTTCCCGAGTGTCTGGATTTGATGGCGCTGCGGTTCCGGGAGTTTGTCCCTTCCCCAACTGATCGAATACTGATTCTGGCTTTGTCATATTTTCCTTATTAAAATGAGCACGATTTGCGTTAAGCGGTATCGTGCACCCCTGGATTATTATCAGACCTGTTTAGGCCGCTGACGGGCCTTGCTGCCTTGCATCTTAGACATCGTTCTCAGCTAACTCTGCTTCCGTGTACGTCTTTGCGTTGCGGAGTTCCCACAACGAGCGTTGGTAACGACGGAAGGTTTTGTTGCCAGAAGGGTGCCCAAAAATCTTGTGCGCTTGATACTCAGTCAATATTTCTTTCTTCATTAGCTCCATAACAGCTGTGCGCCAGCCTCGGAACTTTTCCCCATTGGGAATGTTGTGGCGGTCCAATCGAAGGACAGACCACTCATACATCGCTGGAATTTGCAAATAGCAAACATAACGTGCCCGTGCAATCTGCTTGGGAGGAATGCACCAAAGCCCCACCGTGCCTTTCAAACCGTTATAAACAGTGAAGCACTTAATGCCGTTCGATCTAAGCTTCGCTACGAACGCGTCCGTGGACATCGGGTTGATCTTACGAGCCGGTTCGTTAACGAGGTCGGCTTGGTCCTCGACGTGGTATTGCTCGCCCATTTCGTCGGAGATTTCTTTCTCGGCGGCGAAGGATTCTTGTACGAACGCCTTATAATCAAGGGGGTGCGAAACCCAATCGGGGGTGCCATTTGCTAAAATTTGTTGTATGGACGCTCTTGTTGTAGGAAGGTCATGATAATGCTTAATAGGGTCGTCTACGTGCTTAAGACCGGGGACTGTTTCGATGCGATTGTCGACTGGCATTGGATTCCTTGTGCTTCTTGACAGAGTTTGCACTCTGGATTGATTATGTTACGCTTGACGTGCCAACGATTGTGATTGGCAAATTTGGATGCGTTAGACTGATGTTCAAATGTTCGTAGGCTAGCTAACTGACCTGACTCAACAGCGATTCGCCCAGATTTAGGACCGCCTGCTTTTCCACCCGATGAAGCAACGCCGGGAGCAAATACTCCTCGTTTTTGTGCTAGTAAATTCAATCCATTTTTACGCTTAATGGACGGGTCACAGCTTTTGCCGCCTTTGGAACTTATGGAGCGTAGGTGTCCGCTGGCGACATTTGTACGTCCGCCTTTTGTGCCGCCTATAGAACTAAACTCAGACAAACCAAACTTACTATTATATTTTTGAAGTAGCGGAGATAAAAGGTTAGATAAAGGACCAGAACGATACGTTCCTACTCTCAATATCTCGTTATGCTCAGACGCTACTAAATGCCACAGAAAAGGGCAATAGGCGTCTCTAGGGTCATACCAATCCAAATCAGTGCTCTCTATTCTCTTCACTTCAACAATGCGATGATTCGTAAATCTATTCTTATAGTCGCTTTGATTAAAGCGTTGTTCTACTTTTCTAATCGTGCTTCCGACTTTTACAATCTTATTCGTTATGTTGTCTACTACGTTATAAATTTTTCCTACAACAGGAACGTTCATTGTACTCTCCTCAAAAGAGTGAATCAGGGGCACGTTTGAGGCATGCCCCTTATCATAAATCCTAACACAAGTTGCAACCCGTGTCAAGAAGTTTTATGTCTTACTGAATAGCAGGCCAATTGTTACGTCTTTCGACGGGTTGGTCATTTCTGCCAACCTCTTTATCTTTCTTTTTGATAAAGAGCAGACTATCGCATCGCCCCTAGGGGCGTTCGCTCGCTTAGTCGTTCACGGTGCCTTTCGGCTTCCGCCTTGTTAGCATTTCAGCTTTCAAGCCAATCAGAGCAAATTATCTACTAGCAGATTACGCCACTAGGAGTCCATGTTGAACGCTATCAATAAAACGGATGCGCTGGGTGTTCAATCCAGTCGCTGGCGGGAGGGTCACAGTTTGATGACCTAATTGTTACACACTCTTTCGAGTATGGGCCGGTCATTTCTGCCGACCTCTGTATCTTTCTTTTTGATACAGAGCAGACTATCGTATAGCCCCGAAGGGCTTTCTCTCGCTTAGTCGTTCAGGCTGCGAATTTTTTCCGCTTGCCCCTTGTTGGCGTTTCAGCGTCCAAGACAATCAGAGAGAATTATCTACTAGCAGATTACGCTGCTAGGAGTCCGTGGTCGTTAATATGACGACCGTCAAACCTATAACTTGCCCATCCACCAATCGTTGCGGTCGGGTCGAACGAAGACGGCGGCGCGTCAGTTACAACGCGGCAATCAATCGTGCGCCAATCTCCTTCGTCTAGGTCAGTGTCTCCAGGCCAATTGTTACGTCTTTCAACGGGTTGGTCATTTCTGCCAACCTCTGCATCTTTCTTTTCGATGCAGAGCAGACTGTCGCATCGCCCCTAGGGGCGTTCTCTCGCTCAGTCGTTCACGGTGCCTTTCGGCTTCCGCCTTGTTAGCATTTCAGCTTTCAAGCCAATCAGAGAGAATTATCTACTAGCAGATTACGCCGCTAGGAGTCCATGTTGAACTTGGAGCCACACACCGATCATCGCGTAATTGCCGAAGACGTATGTGCGGTACGCCGTCTTCGTGGTCCCGCTGTAGTTAGCAGTCTTGGTCACGAAAGGCGTCTGACGGAACAAAATGTTTGTTCCAGGCAGTACAATTTCCTTGGTCTGGTCGCTGCCAGCCATCTCATCGAATTTCTTTTGCCCACTCTCGGTGTGCTTCCAGTTGTCGATGATGGAGTTGTTCACCGTGGTCGCGTTGTAAATATCGCCCAACACGTTCGGTGAAACTACGCCGTAGAACATGCCCTTTTTGCAAGGCAGAACGTCGGCGCTAACCAGCTGTTGCTTCATTTCACGAACCGTGGCTAGGTCTAGCGTGAACGGAGTTGCAAGCAAGCCGTTTTGGTTTACGTTTGCGTCGACGCCAGAGGCGCTGTCAGCAACCGCTGAGTACAACTCGCTGATGGACTGGCCACTTTGGTAACCAAGTTCCACAGCGGAATTTCCCACGAGTTCGTCAATCGAAGCTGCAATTGCGAACGCTGAAAAATTCGAGTAATTATTCCACTCTCCGACTTGCGCCGGTGCGGAAATTTGCGAAATAACTTCCGGTGCACCGACGACTCCGTCGGCGTTTTGAACGACATCACCCGCTAGGGTGTTGTACTGAAAGAACTGGCGGTTAACGCCCATGTGCAATCCCTGCACACGACGCTCTGCTACTGTAACAAAAGCGTCAGTCTCACCTTTCAGATTTGGGATTAACTCCTTATCGAACAAGATAGCTTGCGCGGTAAGGACGTTTGATACACTATTCCCCGAAGGGTTTGTTCCACTCATGG
>Ga0193733_1000139_pt1 | contig 26154 bp, 26 predicted proteins | sample U1s2metaG_FD_145076 | JGI IMG/M metagenome (GOLD analysis project Ga0193733, IMG submission 145076) | Soil microbial communities from a riparian zone of the East river system, Colorado, United States - U1s2 | ecosystem: Environmental > Terrestrial > Soil > Riparian zone | place: USA: East River...
TTGCGCGAACCGTCCTGGCGGACATGGACCCGACCCAGCGCGAACTCGTCAAGATTCTCGATCTCGAGCGTTATCGCAGCCCGTAGGTCATACAACCCGGCATAAGCTGCGACCGCTCCAGTAGCGGCTTAGACTCGTATTCGCTCTCTGAGGGCGGTAAACTCGGGCTAGATATCGAAGTAGCGAAGCTGCCAACGTAGGAATCCGCAAAACTCCTAAACTCTCACCCAAGATTCCGCAACTCTCCGAGTGACTCTCCGAAACTGAGTAGGGCACGCTTGCGCTCAGAGGCAAGTGGAATGACTCAACTGCTCACTGTTAAACAAGCGGCCGAGTTGCTCGGTCTCAAGGTGGCGACGATCCGCGCTTGGCTTTATCGGAGGCGGCTGCCGTGCGTCCGCTGTGGCAGAGCTGTCCGTGTTCCAGCCGACGCAATCGCGCAATTCATCGAACGCAATACGGTTCCCGCGAGAGAAGAGCGGCGATGAGCGAGGCAGAGCAACGGCTCCTCGATTTTGCCGCCGCGCTCATCGTTGACCTTGCGCGCACAAATACGCGAGTGACTGAACAACAGATTGCGCTCTGGCTCGCGCGCGTGGTTGTAGGGGGCAAGCGGTGAGCGTTGACTACGAGAAGATTTTTGCTGAATACACGGAACCGGGCGCGCCGGGCGCCGTGCTGCGCTGCTTTCAGGATATTGCGCCTGAGGCGGTGCGCTGGCTTTGGCCGGGGCGCATTCCGCTCGGCAAGCTCACGTTGCTCGTTGGCGATCCGGGACTTGGGAAGTCGCTTCTCACCGCGGAAATTGCCTCGCGCGTCAGTCGCGGTGCGTCTTTTCCTGACGGTGCGGGGTGCGAGTCGGGGAGCGCAATCTTTTTAAGCGCGGAGGACGACGCCGCGGACACGGTCAGACCACGCTTAGATGCGGCCGGGGCAGATGTTTCGCGCGCATACATCCTTGACGCTGTGCGGGTGCAGCTCACGGACGGCTCGCTGACGGAAAAGAGCTTCAACCTCGAAACGGATATCGCAGCCTTGGAAGGGGTGCTCCGCGAGCACCCGGACGTGCGGCTTATTGTGATCGACCCGATCAGCGCTTACATGGGCGGGGTAGATTCACACTCCAATGCGGAGGTGCGCGGGCTGCTCTCTCCGCTAGCGTCTCTCGCGGGAAAGCACGGGGTTGCGGTGCTCGCGGTGACCCATCTCCGGAAATCTCCAGGAGCGGCAATCTATCGCGCAATCTCCTCGATTGCCTTTGCCGCTGCCGCGCGCGCGGCTTGGGCGGTCGCTTCTGACCCCGAAGATGTGGACCGCAGACTACTGCTCGCGGTGAAACAAAACCTGAGCGCAAGCGCGGGCGGACTTGCTTTTCGTATCGAGACACAAAACAACGTGCCGCGTCTTGCCTGGGAGCCGGGCGCGGTTGCGCTGGCCGCGAACGACGTGCTGGGCAACGTCGAGATGCAGCAAGACCAAAGTGAGAGGCGCGAAGCAAAGGAATGGCTCAAAGACTTTCTTGCGGATGGCCCCGTTGCGGTGAAGAAAATTCAGAGGGAGGCGAAAGCTGCAGGACTGTCGTGGATGACCGTGCGGCGAGCAAAAGAAGCGCTGTTGGTGGTAGCGAGTAAGAGTGCCTTCGAGGGGGGTTGGCAGTGGCGGCTCGAAGATACTCAGCACGAAGGCGCTCACCCTATAGATACGCACGTGAGCACCTTCGAGCAGGCTATTGAAAACACAAACCTTAACGGCAATCGCGCAGACGAAGATGCTCACCGCTCGGAAGTGAGCACCTTCGGTGCCTTCGAGGATGATGGCGAGGTGCGTCTATGAGCCCAGCCGCCGAAATTCTGACCGAACTTCAGCGCCGCGGCGTGATTGTCGCGATCGATGGAGACACCCTCTGTTTGAAGCCAAGGCGCGCTCTGGACGATACGTTTTCTGGCCCGCGTCCGCGAAGCCAAGCCCGCGATCCTCGAAGCCTTGAGGAGCGGCCTGGCCGCCTGCGGTTCGCCGCACTGTGCCGGGTGCCATGGCGTAGGCGATGGAAGGAAGATTCACCCGCCGAAGATCGGCGAAGACTATCGGAAGTGGCTGGAACGCTGGGAGTCGAAAGGTAAGGTCCAATGAAGAAGCAAGCAGGAGGCGAATCGTCCTCGCTTGACGAGAAGTTTCTTACGCTCTGCGAGGCGGCGGAAGTGCTGCGTTTGAGCACAAGAACAGTGAGGGAATACGTAAAACGCGGAGAAATCAGAGGCAAAATCATCGGAAAACGCTGGAGATTTAGGCGTGCGGACCTTGACGCTTTCTTTGAAAATGCACCCTCTGAGTGGAACTTTGCCGGAAAGAACAGTCACGGGGATTAGACGGTGAGGCAGCGACAACAGGGGCGCGGATGGAACGGACATTTCCTCGGTTTTTGGGCGAGGCTCAACTGCGAGAACATGCCCGTCATCCCGGCGCAGCTTGTGCGAAGCAATCTCGACGATCCGCGCAGAATCCCCTATCTGTTGGTCTGGAAGGACGAGAGACACGGCAGCGAAATCAAAGAGGCTGTACGGTTGGCGCGCTACGTTGACCCGCACGACTCTCGCGCTACAAACAACCATGTGGAACTGAAGCGAACAGACGGGAGTCTCACAGTTTTGCGTTTCGTCTGGCGGATGCTGCCCCGGAACGGTGGGCGAGCCCTGCTGCTGGTCTGTTCCTACTGCAACACGCCGCGCCGTCACGTCTATGGCTGGGAATGGGACAGCTTTTCGGGATGGTCGAACAGAGTCAGGAGCGTCAGTTGGCGATGCCGATCTTGCGCTCGACTGCGCTACGCTTCCGAAGGCGGCTATCTGCGCCCAGGCGTCATGTTTCGAGCTTTCGGAAACCTACCACGGCCGGAGTTTTGGCTCCCCTACGTGTTCACCTCACCTGCAGAGGCGAAAGGCAATCCAGAAAACATTTGAGGAGCCTGAGAGCGCGGCATAACGTCAACAATCGTAAAGAAATTCCGAGTAAACTGATTGCCGACATCCCGTGAGGCCATTCCGTGATTAACCGCCGGTCTTCAACAAATCAGTTCCGCCTATTCCTGGTGAGCGCGCTGGCTCTATACACCGAGGTTGTATTGATTCGATGGATGGCGGCCGAGATCCGCATGTTCGCCTATCTCAAGAATTTCACGCTACTTGCATGCTTCTTGGGGCTGGGGCTGGGAATGATCCGGCGCGGCGGTGCACGCACGGAGAAATTTCTGGCGACACTAGTGGCGACGATCATCCTGGTGCTGACGTTCTCCCCGCAGCTTCATCTTACTCGACTCTTCTTTCCGGATACCGGCGTGTACCAGTGGGGCGGGAACCTGCGCTCTCCGCTGTTCCTGCCAGCCGCGCGAGCCTTGCCGGTGCTGGGGATGCTGTTGAGACACGTATCGGACTCCGTGGTGCCTTGGGTGCTTGGATTTTTCGCGTTGATTGTGGGGTTTGCGTTGTTTTGCCTGGTGCTCGCCATCTTCTATCGAATTGGGATATTGGTTGGAGATTGCATGGACGCAGCAGGACCCCCGCTGAACGCGTACACGCTGAACTTGACGGGAAGTCTGGCGGGCACGCTGACGTTTGCGGGGCTCGTGTTTTTTTCCTTACCGCCGTGGGTGTGGGTCCTGCCTGTGTTTGTCGGGCTGGTCTATTTTTCCCCTCGGCGAGTGCACGACGCACTGATTCTCGGCAGCGTATTGGCCGTGATTGCGGCCATAGAAATCAGCACTCATGTGCTTTGGTCGCCCTATTACCGCATCACCTACGCACCCACGCCTCAGAATAGCTACCACCTGGACGTCGACCACGATTTTTACCAGGACTTGTTGAACCTGGGCGCATCGGCGGACCCGCGTGCCACTAATTCGTCGGCGCGGAAGTACTACGATTTCCCCTATGCGATGGTGCCTCCAGGCGGAAGGGTCTTGATAATCGGAGCCGGGACGGGCAACGACGTGGCCGCAGCATTGCGCGCGCAGTGTGCCAGCGTGGATGCGGTGGAAATCGACCCTGTGATCGCGCGACTCGGACGCGAACTGCACCCAGAACGGCCATATGCCTCGGACAAAGTGCGCGTGCACATCAACGACGGGCGCGCGTTCTTCCATCAGGCGCGCGCTGCCCGTCAACAGTATGACCTGATCGTTTTTGGGCTGGTGGATTCACAAACCGCTCTCTCAGTGATGTCTTCGCTGCGCCTGGAATTCTTTCTCTACAGCCGTGAGAGCTTTGAGGAAGCGCTTTCCCTGCTGGACCCGAAGCGCGGGCTGTTCGTCCTGGGATTCTCGGTAGGTTGGAAGGATTGGGTGGCCCAGCGGATCTACCACACTCTGGAGATGGCCAGCCACAGTGCGCCGCTCGCGATGCGGGCTTCAGATTACCTGGACACGGTCACGTTCGCCGCTGGACCGGGGCTGGCAGAGGCGCGGTCGACGCTGGCTGCGATGCCCGGCATTCGTCCCGTGGGGCCAGATCTGGCAAGCGTGCCCGCTCGGCCCGTGCGGGACGACTGGCCCTTCCTCTACCAGAACCCGCGAAGTTTTCCATTCGTTTATCTTGGCTCGCTGATGCTCGTGCTGATTGCTGGGGCATACCTAGTGCGCGCTGCGGTGCAGCGAGCCTCGACGGGCTCCCCAACCCGGCTGAACTGGACCATGTTTTTCATGGGCAGCGCGTTTCTCCTGGTGGAGACGAAGAACATTTCGCAGCTATCGCTGCTGTTTGGCGCTACGTGGGTGACAAATGCAGTGGTCTTTTCCTCTATTTTCGTGATGGCGATAACGGCTAACCTGATCGTTGGACGGTGGCGGATCGCTCGCCTTCCATTGTTGTTTATTCTGCTATGGGGCGCGTTGACGGTGAGCTATTTTGTGCCTTTCGGCGATCTGACCCGACTCTCGCCGTTGGCCCGAGGGCTGAGCGGCGGCGTCCTGACGGCCTTACCCGTGCTGTTTTCCAGCTTGATCTTCGCAAAGATGTTCCAACAGACGAGGGAGGCGGCGACCGCGCTGGGGTCCAACATTCTGGGAGGCCTCTTTGGCGGCGCCTTGGAGGCCTTGAGCATTTTCGTGGGCATTAAAGCCATGGCCTTGCTGGCGATCGCAGTGTACGGCGTGGCCGCCCTTTCTTGTTGGACGGAAGAGACCAGCGCATGGACAGTTCGGCGATCGCTGACCGCCCCGACGAAATAACTTCGGCAAGCTAGTGAACGGCACCAGCTCGACGGTCCTCTGCTCGCGGGCAATGCCAAACAGCGTGTAGGGCTTGAAGCTAAGGCTCAAAAGTCTTCTGCCGCGAGGACGAGGCGACATAGACAAGTATTTACGCCTCCGAAAACGCTGTGCCCAATTTTGTGCCCACCCTGCATCGAAAACAATAGCAGACGGTAGTGGTCAGGCTGGGAGGTAAATCGCCTGTACTGGCGCGGAGAATCAACGCGATAGCGAATCATCGTACTCAGTCTTAATTGTCTTTGGACGGTCTCTTAATCAGCGGGTTGGAGGTTCGAGTCCTCCCCGGTTCACCAAACTTTCGGTTTTGTCCTTTCTTTTCAACTAACTAGGCAAGGGCTTTGCCCCTTGATATCCCTCTGATTTCAGAGGGTTTGGCAACACAACGAGAACAAAATTCTCGTTTCCCGACGCATAACGGTCTAACTCCTGCCGTCCCTCAAGATCCTTCCCCTGCGGGGGCAGTTTTTTCCCATTGTGAAATAAGGTTTTCACCTGATTGAAACGCCCGGCCCTGCGAAGTATGTAAAGACGCCCCGCTTTTTACTTTTTATTTGTCTTCATATCATGTCATGACCTCAGGGCCGGAGTTTGGCTTTGGGCAAGGGATCTAGGGACACCCAGAGGAGTGTTGGTGTTCGCATCCGGTCCTAATGGAAAGTCTGACCATCGTGATGGGCGGTGCTGAAGTGTTAGCGACTGGAAAGTCAAATTCATCCCGGCCATTCCCCGACAAGCTGCGAAATCCTTCTGTGCGATTCTGTGGTGTTCTTGTGGAACGCTTTCCCAATGCAATCGATAAGAGTTCCGGGAATGGTCATCATTTAAGTCACAGGCGCGAAGAGACGCTGACTGCGGGGTTTCTTCTTCTGGATGCTTCCCTCTGGCCCATCTACGCCAGCGAAGAGGCTCTGGCGATCCTTGCTTACCCGGAAGTTCCATCCAGAAACAAGGACTTCGGCAACTCTCTGCAGAGCAAGATTCGATCGCTGCTTCACAACAATGGCAATCATAACGGACATCATAACGGTTTCTCTCCTTCCAAATTTCTACACGAAGTCGCCTCGGGAAAGAGGTGCTACCAACTGCGCGCATTCTCGGTGAAATCGAATCTGGGAATTGTGCGAGGACCTGCAATTGCTCTCTTGCTGGAAAGAAATCACCGAGGCGCGCTCAATCTCGAAAGCGTCGCTCAGAAATTCAGGCTAACCCGGCGCGAATGGGAAACGGTTGATCTTCTGCTCCAAGATCTTACTACCAAGCAGATTGCCAGCCGGATGGACATCAGCCCATACACAGTAAAGGCCTTTCTAAGATCCGTGATGTTGAAGGTCGGAGCGGAGAATAGGACCGGCATTATCGGGAGGATTCTGCAGGCTTCGACTGCAATCACTGGGGAGAACTTCCACTAGTTTCTTATTCTGTTGGTCTCGTATTTGTTCCTTAGCGGGAATGACTTTGATAAAGAAGAGATAGTACTATAAGTACTATGAACAATGAACTAGGGAAAAAGCGTGGCCACTCCCGCCACTTGGCGAATGGACAATTTACAGGCAGCGCATTGCCATCACTTCGAGGACGGCGAAGGTCAGAAATCTCTCAAGGAGAAGTGACAAACATTTCCGACGGTGGGTTCTGCATGGTTGCCACTAACCCCTTGCAAATTTCTGCGCTTCTTCAAGGCCGACTTCGGCTCGCTCGGATTCCCGCGGAAATCCCCACTCTAGTCCAAGTTCGCTGGGTACAGCGAGTGGGGTCCGGGCGTCGCTACCGAATCGGCCTGCAGTATGTCATCTAAATTGATCGCGCTATTGTTTTCTTTCCTATATACCCCACCTAGCGGGTACTAACCTCCCGGGTTACTTCGATCAGAGGATTGACGCGGCCTTTCTACATTAATACCGTGTGAATGCGATATGAATGGCGGCAGTGCAGTAAAGTCGCGCGGTGTTGAAATTTACTGGTAATGCGATCTCCGCCCCAGCTGAGGCCGTGGCGGAGACTTTGTTTTTGGGTGAGGTAAGGATGCGGGTACTCGTGACTGGCGGGGCGGGCTATATCGGAAGCCACACTGCCAAAGTTCTGGCCCACTCAGGGTTTGAGCCAATCGTACTCGATAACCTCTCGACCGGGCACCAATGGGCCGTGAAATGGGGTCCCCTGGTCGAAGGAGACCTCGGTGATTCCACGCTGATTCGCGAAGTAATCAAAACCTACAGGGTGCAAGCCGTTGTCCACTTTGCAGGGTTCGCCTACGTGGGAGACTCCATGCGGCGCCCGCGACAATATTTTCGCAACAACGTGACCTACACGCTCAGGCTGCTGGACGCAATGACGGATTCCTGGATAAAGTACATTGTTTTTTCGTCCAGCTGCGCCACCTACGGTATTCCTACAAGGGTTCCCATTCGCGAGGAGCGAGTCCAGATCCCCATTAATCCATATGGTGAATCGAAGAGGATAGTCGAGCGCATCCTCGCTTGGTACGGGGAAGCGTATGGCTTGCGCTGGGCAGCCCTTCGTTATTTCAACGCTGCCGGTGCCGACCCTGATGGGGAGTTGGGGGAGGACCACTCACCGGAAACTCACCTTATTCCACTCGCCATTCAAGCGGCTCTTGGAGAGAAACCGGCGCTTGAGATCTACGGGACGGATTACCCCACCCCGGACCGCACTGCCGTCCGCGACTACACGCATGTTATGGACCTGGCCGAGGCGCACGTTACAGCCCTAAGGCACATGCTCAAGAGCCCCGAGAATGCTGCCGTTAACCTGGGCACGGGAATAGGCCACTCCGTGCGTGAGGTCATTGCTGCTGTGGAGCGGACGAGTGGCTGTTATGTTCCCGTTCGGGAGGCGGAGCGCCGTGCCGGCGATCCCCCGTGTCTCGTGGCAGATGGCAGGAAAGCCAAGGAACTTCTCGGATGGGAACCGCGCCACTCTTCGTTGGATGAAATCGTTGAAACGGCCTGGCAATGGCACACCAGTCAATCTCACGTTCCCGCAGCCCAAGTAAATCTGAAGGCGCACGGAGGTACAAGTCCGCGTGCAGCAGCAGACTGACTACCAACAAGTCGGCTTGTTCCCCACTGGCTGGAATCCGGGGCGGCGATCGCTGGTGCCGGCGGGTTTGCAGTCCAGCCTTCGGAACGGGGGCATGTGTCAACCTCTTGCGCGGAGTGGCTGCGAAGGTCCCGCTGTTGCGTGGCGTCTTGCGTTGCGCCTTTTTCTCGCATTTATGATGTTCCCGCTCCTCGTTCTGGCCGCTGAGAGTGGGAACATAACCGGCAAAGTTGTGGAATCGGGCGGTGGAAGGTTGACCGGGGTAAAAGTGACTCTAGTCAATCAAGAGACGAACACGAAACAGGAGACGGTAACGGCAGAAGATGGCAGATTCAGCTTCCCGGATCTGACACCGGGAACTTACCTCCTTCAGATTGAAGCGAGCGGGTTCGAGCCATACAAGGCGAACATTCAAGTGGGAACGGAAGAGCTGAACCCCTTGAGGATTAAGCTGAAGCTGGAAACCGTGGAAGAGGAAGTCATCGTGAGACCGGATACAAGTAGTGATCGACTCTCTCCTGAAAGTAATGTTCAGTCGATGAAAGTGGACGAGACCTTTTTCAATGGACTCCCCCTCGACGTCGACTACCTGCTCCCGTTCATTGACACGTTTACATCGGCGGCAGCACAGGGCCATGAAGGAACTTCAATCGTCGTCGATGGTGTCGACGGGGGAGAACTCGACATGCCCAGCAACGCGATACGATCCGTGAAAATCGACCGCAACCCCTATTCTGCAGAGTTTCAACATCCCGGCGCTGCACGAGCGGAAATTACCACCAAGCACGGGCATGGGCATCGGTACCATGGCAGCATCGGATTTTTTGCAAGGAATTCCGTCTTCGACGCACGAAACGCCTTTGCCGATACGAGGCCGGACCTGAACCGCCGGTTCCTGGAGGGCAGTTTGGGGGGGCCGCTGCTGGGCCAGAATAGCTACTTTTTTGTAGCTGGCGACCGTTTGATGAACGATGAGAGCACCGTTGTGAATGCTTTGAATACGGTCGCCCTAACAGGTCCTATCAACATTAATGTGCCTACGCCGCAACGACGAGACCATTTCTTCGCGCGGACGCAATGGTGGTTGACGGAGATGCAAACACTCTCCCTGAACTATACATTCACCGATCACTCCAGCAAAAACAACGGAGTCGGGGCGTTAAATCTGCCTGAACAAGGGACCAGCGCGGGTCGGAACACACATCGGGTGCAGTTGATCGAAAGCGCAACCTTGTCACCGCAATTCCGCAACGAGATCATATTTGTTTTGAAAGACCAGACGTCACGATCCGGGAGCCAGGCCAGCGGGCCGGAGATTCTGGTAAACGGCGCGTTTGTCGGTGGACCATCCCAGTCTTTTAATGACAAAGAAAGGCGCGCGTTTGATGTCCAGGATACGGCGACTTACATCCGCGGAAGGCATAGCTTCCTTTTTGGTGCCACGGTCAGGAATGAGTGGTCGAATGTTTTCGAAGCAACAAATTTTGGCGGAACGTTTCTGTTTAGCAGTGTTGATCAGTACAGGAATGTCGTCCAGAACCACGTGGGCACCCCGGATCTGTTCCAAGCAAATCAAGGCGAACCGCAAATTTCTTACCTTGAGCAACAAACCAGCGGATTTGCGCAGGACACAATGCGCGTGTTGCCAAGCCTTAGCCTTACGTTTGGGGTGCGGTACGATTGGCAAAACACGCTTGACAACCGCAGAGATCTTGCTCCGCGGCTCGCGCTAGCATTCGCGCCCGGCAAACGGAAGAGGACCGTGCTACGTGCCGGGGCCGGGATCTTCTACGACAATTTGCCGCGGTCGGCCACAGAGGATGCGGTGCTCTTGGACGGCGTGCGCGTCCGCGAGATCGACATTTCCTACCCGTCTTATCCGGACCCATTCTGGGGCGGCCAGCTAACGTCTCCAGCGCCCAGCGTTATGCGCGTGGCGCCCGACGCCCAGTCTCCCTATCTGATGCAAACGAGCGCCGGAGTCGAGGAAGAGATCTGGAAAGGAACCTGGCTCTCATTGGAATATTCGTTTTTGCATGGCGTGCACCTTTTCCGCATCCGCGACGTCAACGCTCCATTACCATCAGGGTCCGGTCTGCGCCCGGATCCAAACTTCTCGAACGTTGAGGAGGTCGCATCGACGGCATTCCTTCGCGGACACGCCCTGAGCCTGACCTTCCGCGGAGGACTGGGAAAGCGCTTTAGGGGCTACGGGCAGTATGTCTTCTCCAAATACACCAACGATGCACCGAGTAACGGGCCGGGCTCGTTTTTGTTCCCGGCGGACAACTATGATTTGCAGCCAGAGGTAGGGCCGGCTGACTTTGATCGCAGACATCGCCTGAACTTCGCAGGAACAGCGCAACTGCCATTCGGCTTCCGCGTGGGATCGATTCTTTCGGCGGCCAGCGGAGCTCCTTTCAACATCACCACAGGGTCAGATCCCACCGGCGACACCATCACGCGGCCCCCCGGAGTGACCCGAAACACAGGCCGCGGCCCGGGAACTGTGCAACTCGACCTGCGTGTCACGAAGGTGTTCAGCCTCCAGCGCATCTCTGCCGGCGAGCGTCGTCGTTCGATACGCAGCTTGGAATTCAGCGTGGACGCGTTCAACGCCATCAACCAGACGAACGTCACCAGCGTCATCGGGGTGGTGAGTTCCCCGCTCTTCGGTAAAGCCAATGCGGCAGGCCCGGCAAGGACGATCCAGCTCTCAGCGAAGTACAGTTTTTGAATTGGAGGAGAGGTATTACAGGGGAATTCGGACGTGGCGCAAGCCACGGCCCTTTGGTTGCGAACGGTTACCGAAAGCAGATTTTATTATTCTCAATCTCGATCTCAGGTGATGAACGATGGCCAGGACAGCTTCTTCGAACAAATCTAGCGCACACGAGCATTCGCCTCCCTGCGGGATTCGCGTCTTCTCGGCGGGCAGGGCGTCGGGCGTCGGGAATCGCGCAGTTAAACCACTCGTCCGAGTGGGCTTCGAGTTTGGAGTCCTGGATAGCTGTTCAGCAGACGTTTCTTCTGCGTTTTGCGTCGGCGCCGCCGTACCTGAACCAAGTAGCAACCCCCACAGGCAAATCCATCGTGACTTCGACGACCTGCCAGCTAGTTCAGTTGGAGCGCGCTTATGTCCGTGAGAATAATTCCGATTAGCGTTCCTGCTGATGTGTCAGTTCCTGAGCCGGAGATTGTTTTGGAGCTTGGCTCCGCTCCAGAAACAGCTTCCGGCGGTTCGCGCGTCATCTTAGGCGGCAAATTTCTTTGGGTCGGCCAGGAGAAGCTTTATGTTCGGGGCGTAACGTACGGAACATTTCGGCCCGGCATGGACGGCAGCGCATTTCCTTCACCGAGGGTGGTTGAGCAAGATTTCTCTCTAATGTCTGCAAACGGCGTGAACGCTGTCCGAACCTACACCGCCCCACCGCACTGGCTTCTTGAAATTGCCCTGAGGTGCAACTTGCGCGTCTTGGTCGGGATGCAAGGAGAACGGCACCACGCCTTTCTCCATGAGAAAAAAATGGTTCGCGAGATCAGAAAGCAGGTTAGAAGCGGAGTGCGGACATGCGCCGGTCACCCAGCGGTTTTGGGTTATCTTGTTGCCAACGAGATCCCCGCATCCATTGTGCGTTGGCACGGAGCAAGCGCCGTGGAGAAATTTCTAAAGCGATTACGCGACGAAGTCAAGGAAGAGGATCCCGAAGCTCTCGTTTCTTACGCAAACTATCCATCGACGGAATATTTGGATTTGTCCTTTCTCGATTTGGTTTGTTTCAACGTTTTCCTCGAGTCGAAAGACAAATATGACGCCTATCTCGCGCGGCTCCAAAATCTCGCCGGCAATCGTCCTCTGCTGGTAACGGAAATCGGACTCGACAGCCACAGGAATGGAGACAAGGCGCAGGCCGATTGCCTGGATTGGCAGGTACGAAAAGCCCTCGCTGCAGGCTGTGCCGGGGCATTCGTCTATGCTTGGACCGACGAATGGCACAGGGGTGGCGAGGACGTCATGGACTGGGATTTTGGTCTGACGACCCGGGATCGAAAGCCGAAACTGGCGCTCGGCGTTGTTCGAAAAGCGTTCGAGGAAGTTCCGTTCGTCTCCCAAGAAGCATGGCCGAAAATATCTGTCGTGGTGTGTACTTTTAACGGCAGCCGCACGATTCGCGACTGTTTGGAGGGAATCGGAAAACTTCGCTATCCCAACTATGAAACCATCGTGGTTGATGATGGCTCAACGGACGGCGCTGGCGATATTGCGGCCGAGTACGACGTCCGCCTGATCCGCACTGAAAACCAAGGTCTTAGCGCGGCCCGAAATTTGGGATGGCAATCAGCGACAGGAGAGATCGTCGCTTATATTGATGATGATGCCCGCCCCGATCCCGATTGGTTGACATATCTAGCGGCCGCGTTCCTCAAAGAAGATTACGCAGCCGTCGGGGGCCCGAACATACCTATCCCGGACGACGGAGACACTGCGAATTGTGTCGCTAACTCGCCGGGAGGTCCGGCCCATGTGCTCCTTTCCGATTGCGAAGCAGAGCACATTCCCGGCTGTAACATGGCTTTCCGCAGGAGCTGGCTGGAGGCCATCAATGGATTTGATCCGCAATTCCGGCAAGCTGGTGACGACGTGGATATTTGTTGGAGAACACGGGAGCAAGGCGGGAAACTCGGGTTCAGTCCGGCGGCCATGGTCTGGCATCACTATCGCCGGACCGTGCGGGCGTATTGGAAACAACAGATGGGCTACGGCAAGGCCGAGGCCATGCTCGAGAGAAAGTGGCCGGAAAAGTACAATTCCGGCGGCTACGCAACGTGGGCTGGACACATATATGTGAACGGAACATTCCGCTCTCTTTCGTTGTCCCGCGGGCGGATTTATCAGGGAACTTGGGGATCCGCAGGTTATGCGCGACTGTACCAGCCTGCACCGAACCTTCTGAACTCACTGCCGCTCACGCACGAGTGGCAGCTCACGAATCTTGTGTTGGCGACGCTCTGTGCCGTCAGCATGTTTTGGGGACGTCTGCTGGCCGTTTTACCTGCCGCAGTAGTTGCTTTCGTGTTGTCCCTTGTCCCGGCAATAAGCGCGGCTGCGAAAGTCCGCTTTCCTGAGACGAAAGGCCGCTTTACTCGCTTTCGCCTGCGCGTTGTTACGGGACTGCTTCATCTAATGCAGCCTCTAACTCGCCTGTGGAGCCGTCTGGTCTATTCCCTCACGGCCTGGAGAATCCGCCGTTTTCCAACCCTCTCATTCCCATGGCCGCGGACCTTCCAGCTTTGGAGTGAAAAATGGCTCGGTAGCACCGAGGTGCTCCTGTCATTGGAATCGGTGCTGCGTTCCGGTGACGCGGTCGTGCGTCGAGGCGGTGATTACGATAGTTGGGACTTGGAGATACGTGGTGGCTTGTTCGGCGGCTTACGCGTCTATACGGTCTCGGAAAACTACGGACGAGGCAAACACATGCTGCGCCTTCGTTCTCGGCCATGGTTCTCTGTCTCGGGAGCAGGCACAACTCTTCTCCTAATGATTGCGTGCTTTGGAGCACTATTGGATCACTCCGTATACGCTGCCAGCATTCTCGGCCCATTGAGCGTCATGTTCGGAGCTATAACCTTTAGGAGCGCGGCCGTGGCAGTGGGTGCGATCCATCGCGCCCTCATCAAGCTAGACTTCGAGCGCGCGTGATGACTATTAAGCAGCCCGGTTCGAATCGTGACCTCGCCCTTTACCTTCGTTTGTTCCGGTGGGCGCGGCCTTATTGGACACACCTGATTGGTCTTTTCCTTCTCGGCTTGCTGGCAACTCCTCTGGCGTTGCTGGTCCCTTTGCCGCTGAAGATCGCTCTCGACAGCGGGCTCGGCTCCAAGCCGCTTCCTCATTTGATTCGGTCATTCGTGCCAGCCGGATTCAGCCTCTCCCCATCCTCAGCGTTGTTCTTTGCCGTCGGCTTGCTGATTGCTGTGACGATTCTCGCCCAGATTCAGACACTAGCCCTATCACTCCTGAAGACGTACACCGGCGAAAAAGTCCTCTTAGCATTTAGATCTGACCTTTTCTGGCAGATGCAGCGTTTGTCGCTTTCCTACCACGACGTTAAGGGAACCGCTGAATCGCTGTACAACGTTCAATATGATGCGGCTGCGGTTCAAACCATCGTGGCGGAACGCTTCATTCCGCTCATCAGTTCCGCTTTCACGCTGCTCGGAATGCTGTATGTCACCATGAAAATAGATTGGCAACTTGCTTTGGTCGCCTTGGTGATCTCACCCGTCCTTTTTCTGATTTCAAAGGTCTACCGGCGCCGCCTGCGCCGCCGGTCGCGCGAGGTGAAGAAGCTTGAAAAGTCCGCATTGAGCGTGGTGCAAGAAGTGCTTGGCGCTCTGCGAGTGGTGAAAGCGTTTGGAAAAGAGGAAGAGGAAAGGCATCGTTTCGTCCGGCGCAGCTTCGAAAGCATGCGTGCGCGGCTGAAGCTGGCTCTGGCGGAGGGGAAGTACAACTTGCTGGTTGGACTAACCTCCGCGATAGGAACGGCCTCGGTACTTCTTGTGGGATTCCGGCAGGTGCAATCCGGCGCCATCACCCTCGGTGACCTCATGCTGATGATGGGATATGTAACCCAGCTTTACGAACCTCTGAAAACCATGGGCAAGAACTCCGCAGCTCTCCAGTCCTGCTTGGCAAACATTGAGCGGGCCTTCGCCTTGCTCGACGAGCTCCCCGAGGTCGAAGAGAAGGCCAATCCACGCTCACTGGCGCGCGGGACAGGCAGGATTGTTTTCGAAAATGTTTCATTCACGTACGGGCAAAACCGGCCGGCTCTGGAACAAGTTTCATTTGAAGTGGAGTCTGGAATGTGCGTGGGCATTGTAGGAACGACGGGCGCGGGCAAAACTACTCTCGTGAATCTGCTGACTCGTTTCTACGATCCCACGGAAGGACAAATCTTGCTTGATGGTGTTGACCTCCGCGACTACAAATTGAAGGACTTGCGCAACCAGTTTGCTATCGTCCTTCAGGAGTCCGTCCTGTTTTCCACCAGCCTTGCGGAGAACATTGCCTATGCCCGACCCAGCGCAAGCGAAGCTGAAATCGTGGCTGCTGCAAAGGCTGCCAACGCTCACGAATTCATCTCGAAACTTCCGGAGGGTTATCAGACGCTCGTCGGTGACCGTGGCATGCGCCTCTCAGGAGGTGAACGCCAGCGCATTTCCGTTGCCCGCGCATTCTTGAAGGACGCGCCGATATTGATTCTCGACGAGCCAACGAGCTCGGTGGATGTCAAGACGGAGACGCTCATCCTGGATGCAATGGAACGGCTCGCCCAGGGACGGACCACGCTCGTTATCACCCACAGGCCCAGCGCCTTGAAACAGTGCGATGTCGTTGTAAGGATCGAAAAGGGACGCCTTGCGGCCATTGAGCCAAGCGCTGGGAGTCATGCGGTATACAGCCATGAAGGATAGACGATGAACAAAGTGCGCATCGGATTCCTGCTGCCACATTACTCGCCAAAGAGCAGAAGCTTTATGCCCGATGTTGTGCGAATCCTCGCGGAATCCGGAGCCGTCGTCGACGTCATACATCCCCCGGATGGGATGCTCGATGTATCGAGGGTCCGGGTCGAGCACGACCTCTATGTATTGCGCCATACGAGCGGGCTCTCCCTCAGCTTGGCTGGCGTGCTCCATGAGCTGGGCGCGGTCATCGTAAATCCGTATCCCGTGTCTGCCGCGCTGCGCGACAAGATCATCGCCTCTCGAATTCTGCAGGCAGCAGGCGTTCCTACACCTGATACGTACGTGGTATCGCATCCCTATCAGTTGCTTCCGCTGTTGGACTCGGGGTCTCTGGTCATAAAGCCGTATCAGGGAGCGGGGGGCCATCATGTCCGCATTATCCGGACCCCTGCGGAACTCGCGGACGTGAATTGTGGCCGTGAGCCCGTGTTTGCTCAGCGCTACCACCCGAACGACGGCCGCGACCGCAAGATTTACGGGATCGGAGGCCAGCTCTTTGGCGTCAAGAAGATCTTTCCTCGCCGGACGGAAGAAGAAAAACATGGGGAGCCCTTCACGCTCACGCCGGAGTTGTGTGAGCTTGCCGCGAACTGCGGTAGTGCCTTCGGCATTGACCTGTACGGGGTGGACATTATCGAAAGCGAAGGAACACCCTACGTCGTGGACATGTGCAGCATTCCTGGTTTCAAGGGTGTCCCCGACGCGCCACAACTGCTGGCGCAGTACTTCTACGCAGCGGCGGAGCGCGCCGCCCGGGGAGAGCCACTGTCCCCAATGGCTCCTTGGGCCGTGGCAAACCGGGCTGTCCTATGATGTTGCTGGTCAAAGTGCGGGACCTGAGGCCATGCTGCTTGCGCACATTCCTGGTTTTTCATCCGGGTGAACCTTGGCATAGCAGGGCGAGGAGCCGTGCCTATGTCTAGGACAGCGACTCCTGAAATTATGACCGAAGGCGTGCAGGCGCATCCAGCCGTCCAAGCTTGGCTTCAGGTCCAATCAGACTCCTGGGAGCCCAGCAGCCTTGAACTTTTGCAGGGCAGAAGGTACAGCACGGTGTATCGGCTCAACCATGTCAGGCAGGATGGTGCGAGAGTCATTGCCAAGAGATGCCGAACAGCGACAGCACGTATCGAACACGCGATTTACGAGGAATTGCTGCCGCTCACTGGAATGCCGGCGCTGCATTGCTATGGACTACTGGAAGAGCCAGAAGGAGAGTTCTGCTGGCTTTTCCTTGAAGATGCTGCGGGTGCTCGGTATTCGCAGCAGCTTCCCCACAATCGTGCGCTTGCAGGCTGTTGGTTGGCGGAAACACAGTTGACCGCCTTGGCGCACGATCTCAAGTCCTGCCTCCCAGGCCGCGGCCTCGATCATTACCTGCGCTTGCTGCGCGGCTGCCGGGCCATGTTACTGCGTCACTTGGGTGGCAGTGCACTGTCGGTCGAGGATGCCACGCTGTTCCGCAATATCGCTGCACACCTCGACGCGCTGGAATCGTTGTGGGACGAGTTGGAGGAAATTTGCGACGTGATGCCCCGGACGCTGGTGCACGGCGATTTCGTCAACAAGAATCTCCGCATCCGCGACGCCGCCACCGGCCCTGCGCTGCTGGTATTCGACTGGGAATTCGCTGGCTGGGGTGTGCCGGCCGCCGATCTTGCTCAGCTCATTGATCGCGTGGCCAGTCCAGACTTGGACTTCTACTGCTCAATCTTAAACCGTGAGTATTCGCGCCTGGATTTGCGCGATATTCAAGCCGTCGCTGCCTGCGGCAACCTTCTCCGCATGGTCGACCAAATGAGTTGGGCCACGGCCGGCCAAGAGTTCATTGATTCAACCCAACTGGTTAAGGCCATAGCCCTGCTGCGTTCTTATGAACTCTCCATCAGCGAAGCGTTAGGCGCCTTCCAACGGAGCTGGACATGATTGAAGGCCTGGACAAGGTGCTCGAAGGTCGGGATCAGCCTGGCCTGACAGAACTGCGAGGCTTGCTACAGCGGTTGCTTGGCGGCCACGAGGCGGAGGGCCGTTTGATTGAGGAGCAAACGCTGCAGCCTCGCGCCTCGCGCGTTTTCCGGCTGCGTTTCGTCATCAATGGTCAAACTCGTCAGCTGATCGTCAAGCGTCTGAGACCGGAAATCGGTCGGCGCAGCGAATTGGTAGAGAAACGTTGGTTGCCTGCGGTGGGCATGAGTGACAACGGTCCAGCTCTGCTAGGGAGTATCGTAGAGCCTGGCGGTAACTGTGTCTGGCATGCCTATGACGACCTCGGTCCCTGTGAACTCGATGTCCATCGATTCGACCGTGAGAGCGTGAGCGCGGCGATCAAGTTGATTGCACGGCTTCACCTACAGTTCGCGCGGCACCCGCTATTGGGAGAAGTTCGGCTTCACGGTTGCGACCTGGGTATTCACTTCTACGATGCGAATGTGCGCGACGCCATCTACGCATTGGAAGCATGTCATCCGTCTGCCCAGGAAACCCCGGTACGCGACAGCCTGCTCGAGCGGCTGTCCACACTGCGCAAAGAACTGCCGCAACGTGCAGAGGCCCTGGACGCCTGGGGCGGCCCGGAGACTTTGCTGCACGGCGATTTGTGGGCCATCAACGTTTTCGTCATCCCCACTGCCCATGGGCTCCACGTGCGCCTTATCGACTGGGACCATGCTTCTGTTGGACCGGCAAGCTACGACCTCTCGACCTTTCTCTTGCGACTGCCGTCTCAGGAGCGGTCTTGGGTTTTGGACGTCTATCGTGAGGAGACGTCACGTGGAGGTTGCTGCCTGCCGCCGATGCCAATGTTGAACTTCCTATTCGAGACCGCCGAGTATGCGCGCTTGGCCAATCGCATTATTTGGCCCGCCATCGGGCTGGTGCAGGATCGAGCCCCTTGGGCCTGGGAGTCCTTGGCCGAAGTGGACCAATGGTTTGAAGGTCTTGCGCCGGTGCTGCCGTGCGAAACCGAAATGCTGGACGCCAAATCTTGAAAACCCCGGCCTCGGTGCTCCCTGATTCGCCGACTCTGACACTCCGGCTCACCGCTGCCTTGGGCCGCGACCCTCATGAACGGCGTTCCGTGAAAATCCTCAGAAGAACGCTTCCGCCGTTCATGTGCACTTTCCCGAATGAGATCGTCACCTGTCAATTGCCGGACGGTCGCAAACGCCGCGTCTTTATTAAGTATCAGGCGGGGCAAAGCCACGAGTGTTACGGGCATCGCGGCGATGTCCCTTATGAGACCGAGGTGTATCGCCGTGTGCTCCACTCGCTGCCAAATTTCAAACCGAAGTGCCTGGGGGCGCACACGGACCCACACACCGGCGATATTTCCCTATTCCTTGAATACGTGTATCGCAGCGTCCGTTTGAGTGACATCGTCTGGAAACGGTTAACTCGTCAACCCCGGGGGATGACCCGGGCCGCTTCCTGGATCGGGAAATTCCAGGCCGCGCACGAACAGCGCATCGAGGATCCCTCGTTGGCGTTCTTGAGACGGTACAATGCCGCCTATTACCGCGGTTGGGCGCAACGGACTTTCGAATTCTCGCGCCCGCTGCATGGACGCTTTCCCTGGCTGACCAAATTGTATCGCGCCGATGAGTGGTTTGCGCCTTTGCTGGCCGAGCCACAGACCGTTATTCACGGCGAGTTTTACGCCAAGACTATCTTGGTTCGGAACCAAAGCGTGTTCATGGTGGATTGGGAGTCGGCCGCAATCGCGGCAGGGGAAATCGACTTGGCGGCGCTGACGGAAGGAAAACACTGGCCCGCCGGCGTTGTGCAGGAATGCGAGCGTGCTTACCTACGCACGCGCTGGCCTGAAGGCGCGCCTCCCGGGTTCGGTCGTACACTTGACGCCGCAAGAATCTATCTGCATTTTCGTTGGCTCGGCGAGCGGCCCGATTGGACCGTCCGCGAGAAAAACCTTTCGCGTTACGATCACCTTTATGCATCGGCAAAACGATTGGGCCTAATCTAGAGTCTAGCGATGGCAACCGTTGTTATTTCTGCGTACGACGTCGTGAATTATCCCCAAGGCGGCGGACACTTCTGGGTTTATCTGCAATACGTTTTCGGCCTGCGGCTCTTGGGGCACGATGTGTATTGGCTCGAAGCTTTTCGCACCAAAGGGTCCGAGGAACAAGAGGCCGCCGCGCTCGCCACATTCCAGGCTCGAATGCAACAATATGGCCTGGGTGGGAAGTGCATCCTTTACCGTACGCGGAGCAAAGAACCCTCATCCGAAGCGCCGGCGGAGTATCTCAACATGACACGTGGCGAGGCCGAAGCGATCTTTGGACGAGCGGATCTGCTGTTGAATTTCCACTATGCCATCAGTTCCGCGCTGCTGCCGCACTTTCAACGCACAGCGCTGGTGGATATCGATCCCGGACTTTTGCAGTTCTGGATTACTCGTGGGCAGCTCAACGTGCCCGACCATGATTTGTACTTCACTATTGGCGAAGGTGTTGGACGATGCGGAGGAGAAATTCCCAATGACAGCCCGCGCTGGATTCACACCCGGCCCGCAGTTTGTCTGGAACGCTGGCCCTATATTTTCGACCCATGTTGCGAGGCTTTCACGACGGTCTCTACTTGGGATTCCTCCGACTGGGTTGTCGATCGCGATGAAACTTACGAAAACACAAAGCGAGTGGCGTTTCTGGAGTTTTCCGGTCTGCCGCGGCTCACTCGCCAGCCCTTGGAGTTGGCCCTGGTCTTGCGTACGGAACGCGACATGGAAGAGCGGAAAAACTTGCGAAATGCCGGTTGGCGAATCCGGCAGGCCTGCGAAATCGCCAGCACACCCGAGATGTACCAAGCCTATATTCAGCGTTCGCGCGGGGAGTTCAGCTGCGCCAAGCCTTCCTATATCAAACTGCAAACGTCTTGGATCAGCGACCGCACACTTTGCTATCTGGCCAGCGGCAAACCTGTCGTCGTGCAGCATACTGGTCCTAGTTCATTCCTTCCCAACGGTGAAGGGATGTTTCGTTTCTCGACGCTTCAGGAAGCAGCCGATGCCCTTGAAGTCATAAACGCTGACTACCGGCGGCATAGCCAGGCCGCTCGGCAAGTCGCCGAGGCGTATTTTGACTCCAAGCAGGTAGTGACAAACATTCTCACCCATGCTCTCCGTTGAGGGAAACCTGTTGGGTGGCCGACACCGACGCAAGGCGCTGGACAAAAGGAAGGTCACGTATTCCTGGAAAACGAGCGTCGCGCAGGGGCGCTTGTCAGATGCTTGAGTGGTTGAGCTGAGCGCAGCTGGACGGCCTCTCACAATTCTGGGAAATGGGTCACGGAACTGAAGAGAACGACAGGAGACCGGCGCCGTGTTGATTCGAAGCACGAGGCTGGCGCGATTGCTTCGTGAAAGCAAAGACAAATGGAACGGATGATTCGAAAACCCGTGCGCACGATCATGACGCATTCGCATCCGTCTACGGATTTGCGTTCAAATTCATTCCGCTTGTTGCCAAATAGCCCCAAGACCAGTGAAGGGACGCGAGGAAGAATGTTGATTGCCGCTGATTAATCAACTCCTGAACAACTTCGGAGCAAGTGGTTCAGGCCGCGATCGAAACGTCCTTGGAACTGGCCGGCTGCTATGTCGTGACCACGAACATTTTACAACAGAGCATGACGGCACAAGAAGTACGTGACAGCTACATCGACCTGCAGAAGGTGGAGCGCGACTTTCGCGCGAAGAAGACGGGATTGCTGGAGGTTCGGCCGGTATTTGTCCGCAAGAAAAGTCGCACACGGGGCCACGTGTTCTGCTGCATGCTGGCACTGAAACTGAGCCGCGAGATGGAGCGGCGGTTACGGGCGGCCTTCGGCACCACCGACAGCGACCCGCACGCGATCACGCTGCCGGATGCGCTGACCTCGTTGAGCCATCTGTCTCTATTGCAATACCAGGTCGACGAGAAAACTACCGTGACGAAACTGCCGCAGCCCAGTGAAAGCCAGAGACAGATCCTGAAGGCCCTTGCCGTGACCCTCCCGGCAAAAGTAGACAGGTGCCTTCGGCTACGCTAGCGAGAGATAACAACTGCAGCTACATCACTCAGTTATCGGGGAAATTACGCCTGGGTGCAAAAGGAAGATCCGTCTGAATGCAAGGCCGTCACTGCGTATCGACTCATTGAATCGTTCGCCGGGTTAGTCTACCGCTGTTTAAGGACTTTCAAAGATTTCAGCGCGGCTGCGAGCGCTATCTGTTCCTCGTAGTCGTCTGTGGTGATTGACAGTTGCTTGAGTCGAAGGCTGACGACCTGCTCTGCGGCGCTAATTTTACTTTTCAACAGTTCAGGATGAGTTTCAGCCATTGCCTGTAAGTAGTGGTTCTGCCACAGCGGATATTTCAGAGTTGTATCGCTCACGGGTGTTCCTTTCCCTGTTTCCACCCCACCCATCATGTGCGCACTGCTCCGCAAAACGAGAAGCCATTTTCGCTGGTGATGTAGAATTCGGTGCCGGACCCCTTGAGCGCGGGAAGGAGGGTCGCGGGGATTTTCAATCTGCCCTTTTGATCGACCATCGCTGAGTTGCTCATGCTTTTCTCCCCACCGCTCAAGGGCAAGGACCAATCAGGAAGCCTTCTGGGGACTACTCGCTCTTGGATCGGGCCTAGCGCCCTTCAGATAAGCTGCCCACAAAGCGGTTTTGATATCCTCAACAGCTCTTGGTAGCTCACACAGGGCGTCAAGGACGTCAAACGCTCCCTCCTTTAGCGCCTCTACCCATTCGGCGAGATCAAAGTTGCGCGCCCATAGAACGACCTCAAAGCCAAGATCATAGTGATTCGCAATGTCGGTGAGCCGCCTCCACGACCCGTCCCTCAGCAAGGGTGTCGAGACGACTACCTGAAACCGACCGGACTTCGCAGCCTCGCAACCCGCCGTAATGCTTCTTGTACATTCCGAGACGATCCGTGCTTTTTGGAGAATGGTCTTCAGCCGTTCCGTCTCAGAGTCGTCGTCACAGACAATCAGGATTCGAGCCCCATCAGGCACTTTCAATGTCGAGCCCGAACGGGTCTTGCTCTCCCCGGTCATTTCTCGAGTTCGTGCCACAACACTCATCCCCACATCCTTCATTCTTGTGTTCCCGTGCACGGCCTAACCCAGATCTTTCACCATTCCTCTCCGAGTCAGTTCCCATCGCTTGGGAGCCTCTTTGGTTCAAGCGACAACCGATCGGGCCGGGCCCTGGATATGTCGTGACTGGGCGGAGACAGTCACATAGCGCACTCCCAAGAAACGTTTCGAGGCCTCCGAGGCTACCCGGGTGATTTCCAAGGAATTAAATTTCTCCAACTTCAGTCTCGCTAGGATTTCCTCGATTGTCCTGCGGACCATCTTTTCTTCGTCAATACCGAAGACAGTCGTTCTGATCTCACCAGCCAGGCAGAAGAAAGTCCATCCCGCTTCGCGGATTTCTCGATCTAGCCCGGACCTATCGAGATCCTTGACTAATCTCCAACCCGGAACACTGCACTCACTTTCGAACAACACGGCTTCGGGCAAGAGCGTGCCCTCCTTGATCAGGATGGTCCCCGCTTTGATGGTGTCTGACATTTCCGGTCTCCTCAACGTCCACAGTGGCGCCATCTTCTGCAGCAACTGGCACTAGCGGTTGGCCGGTGAAATCATATGGCTGTGGACAAAGAAGATTCTTCCGCACCGCGACTCTTCATTCTGTACAACTCGCGGTCTGCTGTTTCGAGGAGGGCCTCAATCGTTTCGCCGTCCTGCGGAAAGGCAGCCACTCCGATGCTTGCGGAAAGCGGCGGCTGCTCACTATCCGTTGCAAGCCGATTGCGAATGCGAGACGCGACAAGCTCTGCGGCCCTGGCGGCTGTCTCGGGCAGCACGACGGCAAACTCGTCGCCCCCGTATCGCGCAGCTGTGTCGATAGCCCGACAAAACAGACGGAGCACATCGCCGAGGCGGCATAGTGCCCGGCTGCCGGCCAAGTGGCCGTAGCAGTCGTTGATCTTCTTCAGCCCATCCAAGTCGAGCAGCAAGACGGCAAACGGTCGTCCCGTGCGCCCGGATCGTTCGATCTCTGCCTCGAGGACATCTAGGAGCTGACGATAATTGCCCAGGCCGGTAAGCGGGTCGGTAACAGCCAAGAGTCGTGCTTGCAATTCCGCTCGTTTGCGCTCAGTCAGGTCGAAGGCTGAAAACAACTTGACCGGCACGCCATCAAAGTCAATCGTGGCTACGGTGATCTCAAGCCAACGCTTCTCATGATTCTTCGTAAGAATCCGGACCTCACACCGCGAAGCGAGTTCGACTGGTTCTCGACTCTCAGGGGGGATAAGATCCCAGAAATTCATTGATAAGAGTTCTTTTCGGGTGTAGCCGGTGAGGACTTCCGCGGCGTGATTTACATAATGTAACCGCTCTCCGCGGCTAATGAATATCGGCGTTGCGATAGTCTCGACTAGGAAGTGGAAGCTCGCATCGTTCTCCCGGAGCGTCTTAATCTTCGGGGTTCCCTCGGCCCGCTTTGTAGTTCTCATGAACATCGAAAATCCTTGTTATGGTCGTCGCTCCTCGAAGACTAAGGGGGGGTGGACTTGGCCCACCCCCAACAAAGAGACCTATCGGCTTCAGGCCGCTGCAGCAGCTGCGATCTTGTGGAAGGTGGAATTGGCAACCTCATAGGTTTCTACCTGAGGAGTTCCGTCAATCACTTTCGCCAGAGCCTTCGCCACTTCGGCGTAAGCTCCACGGTTGTAGTTTTCCGCGTTTTCGGCCTGGTCCCACAAACTGATGCCAAATGCTACCTTCCCTCCCGGTGCGACAAATGTGATTTCGTCCCGGAATCCCTTCTGTTTTCGCAGCAGGGGAATGACTTCCCTTTCCAGAGTCTCGGTGAACTCGGGAACGCTGCCCTTCAGATGCATGGAGACTTTGCGTGCAAACATGTCAACCTCCTTCGCACAGTGCCCCGTTAAGGGCGGTTGTAGGTAACCACTCTGTTTTCAGATAGTTCACATCACTACACCTATTCACTTACGTACGCTGCGCCCACCATACTAGTCAAGGGCTAATCCTGAGTGCGTGTTCAAATCAGCAACATTACCGCTAAGGTGGGATGTCCAAATTTGACCACCAGTATTGGACTGCGGCGGACCGCAACTGGATTTTACGGTACTACACACGTAACTCCGCGAAGGAGTCGGCGGGCCCGCTGCCGATACAAAGAAGGGCTCCCTTTCGATCCTCAAGATTTTAGTTGACGGTAACTGAATTTTTTGCTAAAGAGAAATTTTACTCTGCAATGAGGCAGTCTGGTGAGTTCGCTACCGAAGTCGAATAGGAAACAAAAGGGAGGGGTTTCTTTCGATCCCCAACTGTTTCTTGCGACAGTGGGCGTAGCAAGAACTATTACGCAGTGCCCAAAGGACTACAAAATCTTCTCTCAAGGTGATCCCGCCGAGAGTGTTTTCTATATTCAGCAAGGCAGGGTGAAGCTCAAGGTCAAATCCAAACAGGACAAAGAAGCGGTCGTCGCGATCCTAGGCGCGGGTGACTTCTTAGGGGAGGCATGCCTAATAGGTCAGACAGTCTGCCTAGCGACGGCTACGGCGATTGCACCTAGCTGTATTCTTAGAATTGAAAAGAACGAGATGCTGCGTGTCCTCCACGAGGAGCGTACGTTTTCAGACCTTTTCATACCGTACGTGCTTTCACGCAACGTGCGCGCCCAGGAGGATTTGGTCGATCAGCTTTTCAACTCCAGCGAGCAACGGCTGGCCCGCACTCTTTTGTTGCTCGCCAACTACGGTAAGGAAGGCACACCCGAAACTGTAGTTCCGGAGATAAACCAGGAAACCCTAGCAGGAATGGTCGGCACGACCCGGTCACGCGTGAACTTTTTCATGAATAAGTTCAAGAAGTTGGGACTGATCGATTACAAGGACGGATTGCGAGTGCACAGGTCCCTTCTAAATATCGTCCTGCACGACTAGCCTCCTCATCGCGTAAGGCAATGTAGGGGTAGTCGTAGAGTGCAATTGGTTTCCTAAGGGATTCCTCGATTCTCAGCAATTTTGCACACCTTCGTTCCATACCTCATCGCCTTAATTGAACAGTAACTGAATAGCTACATTAGGGTATTCCCCTAGATTGCTTCGTAACCGTGTGCACCCTAGCCCGACTTCCGCGGCCGAAGGTCATTTTTTCGCTTTTTAGACAGACAAGTCCTCTCGTTTCAGCCAAACCCTACTGGAAGTCGTAAATAGTGACGAATGTAAATTGTATTTCTCTTGACATGATTGT
>Ga0193733_1000140_pt1 | contig 25974 bp, 26 predicted proteins | sample U1s2metaG_FD_145076 | JGI IMG/M metagenome (GOLD analysis project Ga0193733, IMG submission 145076) | Soil microbial communities from a riparian zone of the East river system, Colorado, United States - U1s2 | ecosystem: Environmental > Terrestrial > Soil > Riparian zone | place: USA: East River...
AGTCCCGGCCGAGTGCCTCGCGCTCCTGAAACGGGCGGTGCTGGAGGATCCCGCGGCGATGGTGCGCGACGGCGGCGTGATCGCGAACGGCTACAGCCGCGAGCTCGACGAGCTGCGCGCGCTGCAGACAGACTCCGGGACCTTCCTCGCGGAACTCGAGCAGCGCGAGCGCGCCCGCACCGGCATCCCCAACCTGCGGGTCGCCTACAACAGCGTGCACGGCTTCTACATCGAGATCACCAACGCCCATGCGCAAAAAGTGCCTGCCGACTACCGCCGACGCCAGACGCTCAAGAACGCCGAGCGCTACATCACGCCCGAGCTGAAGGCTTTCGAGGACAAGGCGCTGTCGGCGCGCGACCGCGCGCTGGCGCTGGAGAAATCGCTCTACGACGAGCTGCTGGCGCTGCTCGCCGCGCACCTCCCCGCGCTGCAGCGCATCGCGCGGGCCCTGGCGCAGCTCGACGTGCTCGCCTGCTTCGCTGCCGTGTCATCGAAGCGCAACTATTGCAGGCCGGAATTCGTCGAAGACATTCTCATGGAGATCGATGCGGGCCGCCATCCGGTCGTGGAAGCCCAGGTCGAGCCCTTCATCGCCAACGGCGCCCGGCTCTCGCCCACGCGCCAGCTGCTCCTCATCACCGGACCCAACATGGGCGGCAAGTCCACCTACATGCGTCAGGTCGCCCTCATCGTGCTGATGGCGCACGTGGGCTCGTTCGTTCCGGCGAAATCGGCGCGCCTCGGTCCCATCGACCAGGTCTTCACGCGGGTCGGTGCGGCCGACGACCTGGCGGGTGGACGCTCGACTTTCATGGTCGAGATGACCGAATCGGCCAACATCCTCCACAACGCGACCGAAAGGAGCCTAGTGCTGATGGACGAGGTCGGGCGCGGCACCTCGACCTTCGACGGGCTCGCCCTCGCCTGGGCCATCGCGCGGCAGCTTCTGGAGCGCAACAAGTCGCTCACGCTCTTCGCCACCCACTATTTCGAGATGACGCGGCTCGCGCTCGAGCACAAGGAAGCGGCGAATGTCCACCTCGACGCGGTCGAGCACAAGGACACGATCGTCTTCCTGCACGCCGTCGAGGAAGGCCCTGCGTCGCAAAGCTACGGCCTGCAGGTCGCGCAGCTCGCCGGCGTTCCCAAGGCCGTCGTCCGCAACGCGCGCAGGTACCTGCAGATGCTCGAGGAAGCGAGCTTGTCGCGCGGAGGCCAGCCGGACCTTTTTGCCGCGGGCAAGTCCGAGCCCGAGCCGCCCGCTGAATCCGATGCCCTGCGCGATGCGCTGGCCGCGGCCAATCCCGACGAGCTTTCGCCGCGCGAGGCGCTGGAGCTGCTGTATCGCCTGAAGCGGCTGTGAAGCGCCTCGCCTGCGCCCTGCTGCTCGCGCTCGCCGCCTGCACGGCGCACGTCGCGCCGCCCCTGCCCTCCGGAGGACGCACCGCGCTCCAGTTCGCCCTGATCGGCGACACGCCTTACAGCGCGGCCGAGGCGGCGGCGCTCGACCCGATGATCGAGGAGATGAACCGCGAAGACCTCGCCTTCGTCATCCACGTCGGCGACATCACCGGCGGCCAGGGCCCCTGCACCGACGCGTGGTTCGAGGCGAGGAAACGCCAGTTCGAGAAATTCAGGCACCCGTTCGTGATCGTTCCCGGCGACAACGAATGGGTAGACTGCCATCGCACGGGCTTCGATCCTTTGGAACGCCTGGGCAAGTTCCGCGAGCTCTTCGAATCCGGAGACACGAGCCTCGCCAACCGCAGCCTGAGGCTCGAGCGGCAATCGGGCCGCTACGGGGAATACCGCGAGCACATGCGCTGGATTGCCGCCGACGTGCTCTTCGTCGGCGTCAACGTGCAAGGCAGCAACAACAACCTCGGGAGGACGCCGGAGATGGACGCCGAGCACCGGGCGCGCATGGCTGCGGTGTTCGCCTGGCTGGAGGACAGCGTTCAGCTGGCCGAGAAGCGCCGCCTCGCTGGAATGCTCATCTTCGCGCAGGGCGATCCCGACTTCGAGGGAAAGATGCGGCGCAAGGGATCGAACGGGTTCGCCGATTTCCGCAACGCTCTGCGCGATCTCGCCCTCAGGTTCGGAAAGCCGGTCCTGTTCGTGAACGGCGATACGCACCTCTACAAGCTCGATCAGCCGATCGCCGATCCGGCGACCGGCCGACCTCTGCAGAATTTCACCCGCGTGATCGTGTTCGGTTCCCCGCAGACCCGCTGGATCCGGGCGGGAATAGACCCCACGTCGCCGCAGCTGTTCCAGGTGAGCCCGGCACCGCAAGCTGCGCCGGTTCCTTAGCCGTGCATTTCGCCCCGCGGTCCGCCGCGGTGGCGGCGTCCCATCTGGCTCATGCGGTCCATGCCGTCGCGGATCGCCACTCTCACCTGTTCCTTCTGCGCGGAATCGAGCGCGTCGTACACCGCGAACCAGGCTTCGCGCACCTGCTTGTGCGTCGCTTCCATCTGCGCGTGCGTTTGCGCCCGCAGCTGGTCGCGAAGCTGCGCGAATTGCTTGAGGTCGGCGCCGGGCTTGTCGATCTCGACGCGCAGCTTTGCGCGCGTCTCCTCGCCCCTGGCACGCATCGAGCGGAAGGCCTCGCGCTGCGCGGTCTGCGCCCTCTTCCACAGATCTTCCTGCTGCGCATTGAGGTTCAGCTCCTTGTGCAGCCGCTCGAACCCGCGCATCGGGCCCATTCCTTCGGGGCCGCCGGGCGCCTGCGCCCAGCTCGAAGCTGCGCCGAGCAGGCCGGCTGCGAACAACGCGGCAGTCAATTTCTTTCCATGATTTTCGAACACGTCTCTCTCCTTCGAATAGGTTGAGGAAGCTACGCGAGCATTCTCGCGCGCAGTCGTTTCCAGACTGTTGCCGGATGGGGAGAAATCGTTGCAAATTGTTTCCGGCGGCCCGGTTCGGCCGGCACGGATTCAGTGCAAATCGAGCGCGTGGCCCTTCAGCGACTCCAGCGGGACGTACTTGAGGACGTTCTCGTGAGTGGATTCGAGGACCACCTGCGGCGCCATGCCGGCCTTGTAAGCCTCGACCCAGCGCAGCACGTGAAGGCACCAGCGGTCCCCGGGCTCAAGGCCCTTGAAGCGCATCTCCGGGCGCGGCGTGGAGAGATCGTTGCCGCGCGAGCGGCTGAACTCGAGAAACTCCGCGGTCGCCTTGATGCAGACCAGGTGCGCGACCCCTTCCGCGTCGTGTGTCGCGCAGCAGCCGTCGCGGAAAAAACCCGTGAGCGGCGCGTAGCTGCAGGCGAGCAGCGGGCCCCCGAGGACGTTCTTTTCCTTGGAGAGGACGGAGCTCATGCGGGGATTTTATCCGGAAATCTCTCCCTCGGCGGTCATCCGCGAAACTTCTCGAGGTACCGGAGGTCGAGGGCTTCGTGTACCAATGCCATCGTGGCCTGGGCCGCCTTTCGGGCGCGGTCCGTGCCGTCGGCCAAGGCGTCGCGGACCAGCCCCATCTTGGCCGCGAAGCGCGCCCGCCGCTCGCGGATCGGGTCGAGGAAGGCGTTGAGCGCCGTGGCGAGCTTCTGCTTGACTTCGACGTCCCCGACTGAACCGCGGCGATACCGTTCCTTGAGGTCCGCCACCTCCTCGCGGTTGGGGTTGAACACGTCGTGGTACAGAAACACCGGGTTGCCTTCGACGTGGCCGGGATCGCTGGCTCGGAGTCGCGTCGGATCCGTGTACATCGAGCGGACCTTCTCGTTCACGACGGCCGGCGTGTCCTTGAGGTAGATAGCGTTGTTGAGCGACTTGCTCATCTTGGCTTGGCCGTCGATTCCGACCAGCCGCGGCACACGCCCCACCAGCCCCTCCGGCTCGGGGAACACCTCCTTGAACTGCCGGTTGAAACGGCGCGCTACCTCACGGGTGAGCTCGATGTGAGGAAGCTGGTCCTCCCCGACCGGGACCAGGTGGGCACGGGGCATCAGAATGTTCGCCACCTGCATGACCGGATAGGTGAAGAATGCCACCGGCACCGACCTCCTCCCGAACTCCTCCATCTCCGCCTTCAGCGTCGGATTGCGCTCGAGAAGCCCGAGCGGCAGGAACCAACTCAGCCACAGGGTGAGTTCAGCGTGTTCCGGGATCAGGCTCTCGATAACGAAGGAGCTACGCTCCGGATCGAGTCCGACTGCAAGCCAGTCTAGCGCCACCTCCCATACCGCCTCCCGCACCCGCGCGATGTCGTCAGCATAGTCAGACACCTGATAGTCGGCGATCAGGAAGCAGCAGTCGTAACGGGTCTGCAGGCTCACCCAGTTCTCGAGCGCGCCCGCATAGTGACCGAGGTGCAAGGGCCCGGTCGGACGGATTCCAGTCAGTATCCGCTTCTTATCTTCCACTCTAACGATCCTCTTGAGGTCGTATGTCCATCCAAACATCAGTTAACTCACACGGAATGTGATGTCGCCGCCGAGATGTAGTGTCTGACTTGCCCCACGTCGGCATCCATGACTTCGAAACGCTGCGGCAGTTTCTCCAGGTTTTCGAATCCGGCCGGACGCTGTGGCTCCCGGCCGAGCGCTTCGCGTATCGTTTCCGCGAATTTCGCGGCCTGGGCAGTCTCCATGCATACGAGCGGAACGTTCTGCTCACGGTGTTCGAGCCCGACCTTGACGCCGTCTGCGGTGTGCGGGTCGATCATGACGCCATAGTCCTTCCAGACGCGCCGGATGGTCGCGAGGCGGTCCGCGTGGGTGCTCGATCCCGAGACAAATCCGGTGTCCGCAACCCGCCGGAAATATTCCGTTCCGGAAAGATCAAGCATTCCCTCACGATCGAACTCCTCCCAAAGCGCGCGCAGCTTCACGCCGTGGCGCCCGACGAGATCGAAGGCGTAGCGTTCGAAGTTCGACGACTTCGAGATGTCCATCGAGGGACTGCTGGTGGCCTTCACCTCGGCTGCCTTGCGCACGCGATAGCGCCCGGTGCGGAAGAACTCGTCAAGCACGTCGTTCTCGTTGGTCGCGACGATGAGTTTCCTGATCGGCAGGCCCATCTCCCTTGCGACGTGCCCGGCGTAGACGTTGCCGAAGTTCCCCGAAGGCACGGCGAAGGACGCTTCCCCGCCCACGGCGAAATACGCCTTGAAGTAATACACGACCTGCGCCGCGACGCGCGCCCAGTTGATCGAGTTGACCACGCCGATGCGGTGTCTCGCCTTGAACGCAAAATCGCCCGAGATCGCCTTGACGATGTCCTGGCAGTCGTCGAAGACGCCGCGCACGGCGATGTTGAAGATGTTGGCGTCCTGCAGCGAGTACATCTGCGCCGCCTGGAACGCGCTCATGCGGCCCTGCGGCGATAGCATGAAAACCTTGATGTTCTTCTTGCCGCGCAGCGCGTACTCGGCGGACGACCCGGTGTCGCCGGAAGTCGCGCCGACCACGTTGAGCCGCCTGCCGTGCTTCTCCAGCACGTACTCGAAGAGGTTCCCGAGGAGCTGCAGCGCGACGTCCTTGAAGGCGAGCGACGGTCCGTTGGAGAGGCCGAGGAGATAGAGGCCCTGCTCCAGCTTTTTCACCGGCGTAACGTCCTCGCTGCCGAAGATTTCCTTCGTGTAGGTCTTGTCCACCAGCCCTTTCAGGTCTCCGGTGAGAATATCGTCGGCGAACTTCGACAGGATCGCGAACGCGAGCTCCGCGTAGCTCATGCGGCGCATCGCGGAAAGATCGGCGAGATTGAATTTCGGAAATTCCTCAGGCAGAAACAAGCCGCCGTCCGGCGCGAGGCCTTCCAGCAGGATCTCGGTGAACGGCTGCGGCTTCGCACTGCCGCGAGTACTGACGTAAAGCATGGGAATCAGGAATCGGGGTTCAGTAACGTCTCCATCCCGATCACTGCAGCTCCTCCAGTCGAATCCTCGTCACCTTGCCCGTCACCACCGGCAGCTTCTCGATTTTGCCGATCGCGGTGTTGATGCTCTTCTCGCGGGTCTGATGGGTGAGCATGATGATGTCGACCTGCTTTTCGCCCTTGGCGGGCTCGCGTTGCACCATGGCGTTGATGGAAATCGAGGCGTCGGCGAGGATGCGGGAGATGTCCGCGAGCACGCCCGGGCGGTCCTCGACCTGCATGCGCAGGTAATACGAAGTCACGACCTCGTCCATCGGCAGGACCTTGAGGCTGGACATGCGGTCGGGCTGGAATGCAAGGTGCGGCACGCGCTGCTCGGGGTCCGCAGTGTGCAGGCGCGTGACGTCCACGAGATCAGCCACCACCGCGCTCCCCGTGGGCTCGGCGCCGGCGCCCGCTCCGTAGTACATCGTCGGGCCCACTGCGTCGCCTTTTACCAGCACGGCATTCATGACGCCCTCGACGTTGGCGATCAGGCGTTTCGCCGGGATCAGCGTCGGGTGCACGCGCAGCTCGATGCCCTGCGCGGTGTGCTTGGTGATCCCGAGCAGCTTGATTCGGTAGCCGAGCTGCTCGGCGTAGCGGATGTCTCCTTCGGTGAGCCTGGCGATGCCCTCCTTGTAGCACTTGTCGAACTGCATCGGGATGCCGAAGGCGATCGCCGCCATGATGGTGAGCTTGTGCCCGGTGTCCACGCCTTCGATATCGAAGGTCGGGTCTGCCTCGGCATAGCCGCGTTTTTGCGCCTCTTTGAGCGCCGTGGCGAAAGAAAGGCCCTTGTCGCGCATCTCCGAGAGGATGAAGTTCGAGGTGCCGTTGATGATCCCGGCGATCCACTCGATTCGGTTTGCACTCAAGCCCTCCCGCAGCGCCTTGATGATGGGAATGCCGCCGGCGACGGCGCCCTCGAAGGCGACCATCACGCCCTTCTTCTGCGCGGCGGCGAAGATCTCGTTGCCGTGGATGGCGAGCAGCGCCTTGTTCGCGGTGACCACGTGCTTGCCGCTCTCGACGGCGGCGAGGACGAGTTCCCTCGCGGTGGTGGTGCCGCCTATCAGCTCGATCACGATGTCGATGTCGGGATCGCGCACCGCCTCGAACGCGTCCGCCGTGACGCGCGCCTTGCCGCCGGTCAGCTTCTTCGCCTTCGCCGTTTCCTTGTCGGCGACGACGCTGATACGGATGTCGCGGCCGGCGCGGCGCGAGATCTCCTCCCGGTTGCGCGCGAGCACCGCCCAGGTGCCGCCGCCCACTGTGCCGATGCCGAGCAAGCCCACGTTGATCGGCTTCATATGAGCGGCTTCCTGAAGTGAAACGAGGTGACCACCATGCCTTCGCGAAAATAGAACTTGTGCGCCTGCGCCCGCTGCGTGCCTGAATCGAGCGTACAGGCCTCGCAGTCCGCCGCCCGCGCGAGGTCCCGCAGATGCTCCATCAGCGCATGGCCGACACCCTTGGAGCGCAGTTTCTCGTCGGTCACGAGGTCATCGACATACAGGTGAAGTCCCTCGAAGGTATTCTCGCCGATGCGGTATACGGCGACGCCCCGCACGGCATCCCCTTCCGTCGCGACGCACATGCGCGCGCCGCCGGCGAACACGCGCTTCATTTTGCCCTCGTAGTCTGCGGGCAGCGCGGTCCGAAGCTGGCGATGCACCCCTTCCGCCCGCTTCAACCATCCGTGCTCGACGACCCTCCCCGCGTCATCGGTGATGTGGACGATGTTCATGACTTGATCAGCCCGTCCTTGCGGAACATTTCCCTGATGCCGCGGATCGCCTGGCGCGACCGGGCCTCGTTCTCTATGAGCGCGATGCGCACATGGTCGTCGCCGTATTCGCCGAAGCCGACCCCCGGCGACACCGCGACTTTCGCGTCCTTCAATATCTTCTTGGCGAATTCGAGCGAGCCGAGCTTCGCGTAGGCTTCGGGAATCTTCGCCCAGAGGTACATCGAGGCTTTCGGGTTCTCAACCATCCAGCCGGCTTCGTGCAGGCCGCGCACCATGACGTCGCGGCGCTTCTGGTATTTCATGCGGTGCTCCTCGACGCAGTCCTGCGGGCCTTCCAGCGCCACGATCGAGGCCACCTGGATCGGCGTGAAGGTCCCGTAATCGTGATAGCTCTTGATGCGCGCGAGGGCGTTGACGAGGTCCTTGTTGCCGACCATGAAGCCGATGCGCCAGCCCGCCATGTTGTAGCTCTTTGACATGGTGAAGAATTCCACTGCGATGTCGCGCGCGCCGGGCACCTGCATGATCGAGGGCGCCTTCCAACCGTCGAAGGTGATGTCGGCATAGGCGAGATCGTGAACGACGAGGATGTCGTGGGCCTTGGCGAGCGCGATCACGCGCTCGAAGAAATTCAGCTCCACGCATTTCGCAGTCGGGTTCGACGGAAAGCTGATCACCAGCATCTTCGGCTTGGGAATCAGCTCACCGATCGCGCGCTCGAGCTCCACGATGAAATCCGCCTCGGCCGTCATGCGCACCGAGCGGATGTCGGCGCCGGCGATGATCGCGCCGTAGATGTGGATCGGGTAGCTCGGGTTGGGAACGAGTACCGTGTCGCCGCGGTCGAGCGTGGCGAGCATCAGATGCGCGAGGCCCTCCTTGGATCCGATGGTCACGATCGCTTCCGAATCCGGATCGAATGCGACGCCGTAGCGGCGCTGATACCAGCCGCAGATCGCGCGGCGCAGTCGCGGAATTCCCTTGGAGACCGAGTAGCCGTGCGTGTCGCTGCGCTGCGCGGCCTCGACGAGTTTCGCGACGATGTGCGCGGGCGTGGGCCCATCGGGGTTGCCCATGCTCATGTCGATGACGTCCTCGCCCGCGCGGCGCGCCGCCATCTTCAACTCGTTGGTGATGTTGAAGACGTAGGGAGGAAGACGCTCGATTCTGGCAAACTTTCTCATGGGGCGCGGGATTTTCCGGGAGTGCGGCGGGCTTTCCGAGCCGCGCTGCGCTGCAAAAAGTTATAATGTTACCGGACACTTACAGCACCGGCAAACTTGAAACTGCATCTCGATCCCGCGACCGCCAGGAACGCCATCACCGGCTATGGCGAGGGCTACGTCATGGTCAACCGTCAGAGGTTCGAACGAAGCCTGGTGGTGCTGCCGGATCGCATCCTCCCGGACTGGCCGCCGAACCGCTTCGATGACCTCGCGCCCGAGCACCTGGCGGCGCTCGCGGGCCTGGACCGGGAAATCATTCTCCTCGGCACCGGAGCGCGGCTGCGCTTTCCCCGCCCGGAGATCATGCAGTCCCTGGCGCGGGCCGGAGTCGGCGTGGAAGTCATGGACGTGCAGGCCGCCTGCCGCACCTACAACATTCTCCTCGCCGAAGACCGCAGGGTCGCCGCGGCTCTGCTGATCGGGTGAATTCGACGATTTCCAGGCGCGGGCCGTGGATCCTGCTTGCCGTCTTTGCGGCCGGCTGGTTCTGCAATCTCGGTTATCGGCACTTGGTCAAGCCCGACGAAGGCCGCTACGCCGAGATTCCGCGCGAGATGGTCGTAAGCGGCGACTGGCTCACGCCGCGCCTGAACGGCTACAAGTACTTCGAGAAGCCGCCCCTGCAGTATTGGATCACCGCGGCCGCTTTCACCGCGCTCGGCCGGAACGAGTGGGCGGCGCGCCTTTGGCCGGGAGTCACGGGCTTCCTTGGCGTGCTCCTCGTGTTCTGGGCCGGAAATCGTTTGTTCGGCCCGCCAGTGGGCCTGTATGCGGCCGCAGTCGCGGCGAGCAGCGCGATTTACGCGTCCATCGGGCACCTGCTGACTCTCGATATGGCCCTTTCCGTCTTCATGTCGGCATCGGTCTTCGCCTTCGCCGTCGCCCAAAGCGACCCGGCGGGCGAAGCGGAGCGCCGCCGCTGGATGCTGCTCGCATGGGCCGCCGCGGCGCTCGCGGTTCTCAGCAAGGGGCTGGTCGGAATCGTTCTGCCCGTGGGCGCAGTGGCGCTATACGTTCTGATCGAGCGTGACTGGAAACTTCTCGGTCGCCTGCACGCGTTGGGCGGCGGGCTGCTCTTCCTCGCGATCGCGGCGCCGTGGTTCATCGCGGTTTCGCTCGCCAACCCGGAATTTCTGCGTTTCTTCTTCATCCACGAGCACTTCGAGCGCTTCACCACCCGGGAGCACGGACGCTATCAGCCCGTGTGGTATTTCGTGCCAGTGCTGCTTGCCGGAGTCCTCCCCTGGATCGTAAACCTCTTCCCCGCCCTCGGGCGCGCATGGACGCGCGTTCCGGAAACCCGTTTCCAGCCGCGGCGTTTCCTGCTTCTGTGGTGCGTGGTGGTTTTCGCGTTCTTTTCCGCGTCGGACTCCAAGCTCGGCTCGTACATCCTGCCGATATTTCCGGCGTTGGCCCTGTTGATCGGGATCCATCTCGCCTCCGCCAGCCCCCGCTTCGCGTTGGCACAGGGCATGGTCGCCGCCTTGTTCGGGATCGCGCTCGCTGCCGCGTCGCTTTGGGCTTCGGCCAATCTCCCGAAAGCTCTGGTTCTCCTCGAGACGGATCTCCCTCCGGAACTGTACGCAGCCTACCTGCCTTGGCTCGCCGTTGGGGGCATCGTGCTGGCCGCGGCGGGAATCGCTTCAGCTTCGCTGTGCGGCCGGCGCGCCGCCGCCGCATTGACTCTCGCCCTCGGCGGCCTCGCCTGGGTGCAGATCGTATTGTCGGGACACGAGACGCTTGCCCCGGCTTTTTCCGCGTATCATGTCGTCCAGAAAATCCGGGGCGATGTGAAACCGGACATTTCCTTTTACGTCGTGGACACCTTCGATCACACCCTGCCGTTCTACCTGAATCGAACCGTAACCATGGTCGGCTACAAGGACGAGCTTGCCCAGTCGATCGCCTGGGAGCCCCAGAAATTCCTGCCGGACGCCGCCGCCTTCGTGCGCGCCTGGCAAGCCGACCGGGAAGCATTCGCAATGTTCAACGTGAACGACCTCGACGGGTTCCTTAAAGCGCATCCGGTTCCCATGCGGATCGTCGCTCGCGACCCGCGCCGAGTGATCGTGAGAAAGCCGTGAACGCGGTAAGCCTCGCTCTGATCCTTACGGGAGTGTTGCTCAACGCTTCGGCGCAGCTGCTTCTCAAAGCCGGCACCAACGCTGTGGGCCATTTCGAGTTCAGCGCGCAAAACGTCCTCCCCGTGGGCATGAAGCTCGCATTCGAGCCGCATATTGCGGGCGGACTCGCCTGCTATGCCGTAAGCCTCGTCGTCTGGGTCCTGGGCCTGTCGCGCGTCGAGGTTTCGATCGCTTATCCGATGCTTTCGATCGGATACGTCCTGAACGCGGTCGCAGCCTGGTACCTGTTCGGCGAATCCCTCACGGCGCAAAAGCTGATCGGCATCGCCTTCATCGTCGCGGGCGTGTTTCTCGTCGCGCGCTCCTAGTGAACTTCCTTCCCTTCGCGCAGCCGACCATCGACGAAGCCATGATCGCCGCCGTCTCCGACACGCTGCGCAGCCGCTGGATCGCCACCGGTCCCCGTGTCGCCGCGTTCGAAAAGGCGCTGTCGGAGCGCTTCGGCGGGCGGCCGGTCCGCGCGCTCACTTCCGCGACGGCGGCGATGCAGGTGGCCCTCGAGCTGCTCGGCATCGAGCCGGGCGACGAGGTCATCATCCCCGCGCAGAGCTTCTTCGCGACCGGCAACGTGGTCGAGCGCGCCGGCGCGACCGCGGTCTTCGTCGACGTGAACCTCGGCTCCCGCAACATCGATCTTGCGCAGGCCGCGGCCGCGGTCACGCCGAAGACGCGCCTGCTGTTTCCAACGCATTACAACGCGCCGCTCGATCCCGAAGTGCTCGACGCGTTCGCCAAGCGCCACAAGGTGCGCATCCTCGAGGACGCGGCGCTCGCGGTCGGATCGCGCACCTCACGCGGACCGGTGGGAGCGACGGGCGACATCGTCTCGTTCCGCTTCCATCCCAACAAGAACATGACCACCATCGAGGGCGGAGCGCTGGCGCTCAACGACGAGCGTGAGGCAGCGATCGTGGACGAGCTGCGCTTCCACGGCATCAAGCGCCTGCCCGACGGCACGCGCGACGTGGAGCGCGCCGGGGTCAAGTACAACTTCTCCGACGTTTCGGCGCGACTCGGCCTGGAGCAGCTCGCGCACCTGGACGATTGGTGCCGCGCCCGCGCGCGGCTCGCGCATCGCTACTTCGAGTGCCTCGCGGGCGACGACCACCTCACGCCCGAGCGCCTGCCGCCGCGCGACAACCCCGGACACAGCTGGAACATGTTCACGGTGTTGCTGCCGCTGCAGGCGCTCCGCAGCACCCGGAAGGCGTTCATGGACGCGATGCAGAAGGAAGGCATCGGAACCGGCGTTTCCTACGAAGCGATCCACCTCACCACGCTCTTCCGCAACAAGGGATTCCGCGAGGGCATGTTCCCGGTCTCGGAGCGCATCGCGCGGGAGACGGTCACGCTGCCGCTCTTTCCCGAGATGCGCGAGACGGACGTCGATCGCGTGTGCGAAAGCATGAAGCGCGTGATGCGCCGCAAGGCTGCCTGACATGGCCGCGCCCAAGGTCTCGGTCGTCGTTCCCGTCTACAACGAGGAAGCGGTTCTGCCCGCGCTGTTCGCACGGCTGTATCCGGCGCTGGACGCGCTCGGGGAGAGCTACGAGGTCATTTTCGTCAACGACGGCAGCTCCGACCGGTCTGCGGCGCTGCTGCGCGGGCAGTTCGAGCTTCGCTCCGATGTGACCCGCGTAATCCTGTTCAACGGCAACTTCGGCCAGCATCTCGCCATCATGGCGGCGTTCGAGGCGACTCGCGGCGAGCGCGTGGTCACGCTCGACGCAGATCTGCAGAACCCCCCGGAGGAGATCGCGAAGCTCCTCGCCAAAATGGACGAGGGCTACGATTACGTTGGCTCGGTGCGCCGCGCGCGACAGGACACGGCGTTCCGGCGCAGCGCGTCGCGGATGATGAATGCCCTCCGCGAGCGCATCACCCACATCCGCATGACCGATCAGGGGTGCATGCTGCGCGCCTACAGCCACGACATCGTTGCCGCGATCAACCGCTGCCACGAAGTCAACACCTTCATCCCCGCATTGGCCTATACCTTCGCGCAGCGTCCGGCCGAGATCGAAGTGGCGCACGAGGAGCGCGCCGCCGGCGACTCGAAATATTCGCTTTACAGTCTCGTCCGGCTCAACTTCGACCTCGTCACCGGGTTTTCCGCGATGCCCCTGCAGTTGTTCTCGCTTTCGGGAATTGCGATAGCCCTGTTGTCCCTGACGTTCGTGATTTTCCTCGCCATCCGCCGCGTGGTGGTCGGACCCGAGGCGGAAGGCGTGTTCACGCTTTTCGGCATCGCATTCTTCCTCATCGGCATCACCTTGTTCGGCATCGGCCTCCTGGGAGAATACGTGGGCCGCATCTACGAGCAGGTGCGGCAGCGGCCGCGCTACCTCGTGCAGGCCGTTCTGGAACGCAACGACCCTGTTTCGGCGGTTCCGAAACAGCGCCAAATATCGTAACCGGTTCGAAGCGTGACGAGCGCGGTTGTCTTCGCCTATCACGACGTCGGCTGTCGCTGCCTCAGAGTCCTCCTCGATGAGCAGATCGAAGTGCCCCTCGTAATCACGCACCGCGACGGGCCCGAAGAGAGAATATGGTTTGCGAGCGTAGCGGAGCTCGCGCGCGGGCGGGCGATAGACACCATCACACCCGATGACCCCAATACACCTGAAATCGTCGAGAGAATCCGCGACCTGAGTCCGGATTTTCTTTTCTCGTTCTACTACCGCCTGATGCTCTGCGCACCGCTGCTGGCGATACCCGGGAAGGGTGCATTCAACGTGCACGGCTCGCTCCTTCCGAAGTACCGCGGGCGGGCGCCGGTCAACTGGGCGATTATCCACGGAGAGACCGAGACCGGCGCGACCTTGCACGAGATGGTGGAAAAGCCCGATGCGGGACGCATCGTCGATCAGGAAGCCGTTTCCATCCTGCCCGACGACCTGGCCGTGGACGTGTTTGGAAAAGTCACGGAGGCGGCCGAGCGCGTTCTCAGGCGCAGCCTGCCGAAACTCGCCGCCGGCAGCGCGGTCCTTCGCGCGCAGGATCTTTCCAAGGGCGGCTATTTCGGCGGCCGCGGGCCCGAAGACGGGCGCATCGACTGGAGCGCGTCTGCGAAACGGGTGCACGATCTGGTTCGCGCGGTCGCGCCGCCCTATCCCGGCGCTTTCACGGAAGTGGAAGGGACGCGGCTGCGGGTGCTGCGGACGCGAAGGGGCGCGAACAAGGGCGCGGCGCAGTCTGCCGCGTTCCTCTACGCGGAAGGCGGCCGCTGTTACGCCGCGTGCGCCGACGGCGAGGTTCTGGATCTCCTCGATCTGGAACTGGACGGCCGGCGGCTCTCCACGCAAGAATTCGCCAATCGCATCGGCGATCGCAAGGTCGCGCTGCACTAGGGAGTCACGGTGAAAAGGATCCTCATCCTCGGCGTGAACGGCTTCATCGGCCACCATCTGTCCAAGCGCATCCTCGCCACGACCGACTGGGAGGTCTACGGCATGGATATGCAGACCGACCGCATCACCGAGCTGCTCGGTCACAAGCGCTTCCGCTTTTTCGAAGGCGACATCACCATCAACCGCGAGTGGATCGAGTATCACGTCCGGAAGTGCGACACGGTGCTGCCGCTCGTCGCGATCGCGACGCCTGCGATCTACGTCAAGGAACCGCTCAAGGTCTTCGAGCTCGACTTCGAGGCGAATCTGCCGATCGTGCGGGGATGCGTCAGGCACGGCAAGCGCCTGGTCTTTCCATCGACCTCCGAAGTCTACGGCATGTGCACCGACCGCGAATTCGACCCCGAGGCTTCCCCGCTCGTGTACGGCCCGATCAGCAAGCCGCGCTGGATCTACGCCTGCGCGAAGCAGCTGATGGACCGCGTCATTCACGCCTACGGCATGAAGGAAGGGCTCGATTACACGCTGTTTCGGCCGTTCAACTGGATCGGTTCGGGACTGGACAATCTCAACGCCTCCAAGGAAGGAAGCTCGCGGGTGATCACCCAGTTCTTCGGCCACATCGTCCGGGGAGAATCGATCAAGCTGGTCGACGGCGGCAGGCAGAAGCGCGCCTTTACCTACATCGACGACGGCATCGACGCGCTGATGAAAATCATAGAGAACCGCAAGGGAATCGCGAGCGGAAAAATCTACAATATCGGAAACCCAAAGAACAACTATTCGGTCGGAGATCTGGCCAGAATGATGGTGAAGCTCGCCCTCGAGTACCCCGAATACCGCGCCAATGCAAGAAAGGTGAGGCTCGTCAAAACGACCGCAGCGCAGTACTACGGCAAGGGCTATCAGGACGTGCAGAACCGCGTCCCCAAGATCTCCCAATCCACGAATGATCTGGGTTGGAGGCCGCGGGTCAACATGCAACAAGCCCTGAAGCGCATCTTCGACGCCTACCGCACGCACGTCGCCGAAGCGCGACGGCTGGTCGAATGAAGCTGGCTCTGAAAGTCGATGTCGATACCTACCGCGGCACCCGGCGAGGGGTCCCCCGCCTGGTCGAGCTGCTGAAAAAGCACGGCGCCGGCGCCACTTTCCTCTTCAGTCTCGGTCCGGATCACACGGGGCGGGCAATCAAGCGCGCTTTCCGCCGCGGCTTCATTGGAAAGGTATCGCGCACCTCGGTGCTGTCGCATTACGGATTTGCGACCCTGCTCTACGGGACGCTCCTGCCCGGTCCCGACATCGGTCGCCGCTGCGCCGACGTGATGCGCAGGGTGCGGGACGCGGATTTCGAAGTCGGAATTCACGCCTGGGACCACGTGAAATGGCAGGACGGTGTGCCCGGGGCCGACGCCCGGTGGACCGAGCGCCAGATGCTCCTCTCGCGCGAGCGCTTCGAGGAGATCTTCGGGGAGCCCGCGCGCGCGCACGGCGCGGCCGGCTGGCAGACGAACTTGCACGCGCTGCGCCTGACGCAGCGTCTCGGCTTCGATTACTGCTCGGACACCCGTGGGAGCTGCCCCTTCATCCCCGTGTGGCGCGCCGAGATCTGCGCCTGCCCGCAGTTGCCCACGACGCTCCCGACGGTGGACGAGCTGATCGGAATCAACGGGCTCACCGCCAAGAACGTCGCAGAGCACGTGCTCGGTCTCACCCGGGAATGCCCTGCCGCGGGACATGTGTATACGCTCCACGCCGAGCTCGAAGGCGGAAACCTCGCTCCTGCGTTCGAAGCGATGCTCGCGGGGTGGAAGAGCCAGGGCTACGATCTGGTATCGATGCGGGCCCTTGCCGAATCGCTCGACTTGAGAAGCCTCCCGCGCAACGAGATCGCGTTCGGCAGCGTCGCCGGACGATCAGGATTGCTCGCGCTGCAGGGCAAGGAATTTCTTTCATGAACGACGAACTCTTTCCCGGCTTCAAGCGCAGGCGCATCAGGACGAGCGGCGCGGCGATCAATCTCGTACATGGCGGCGTGGGCCCGCCGCTGCTCCTGCTGCACGGCTATCCGCAGACCCACGCGATCTGGCACCGCGTAGCGCCTGAGCTCGCGAAACGATTCACGATGGTCGCCGCGGACCTGCGCGGTTACGGAGACAGCGAAAAGCCCCACGGGCTGCCCGACCACGCCAATTATTCCAAGCGCGCCATGGCGCAGGACCAGGTCGAGGCGATGCGAGCCCTGGGTCATGAAAGGTTCTTCGTCGTCGGCCACGACCGCGGAGGACGGGTCGCGCATCGAATGGCCCTGGACCATCCGGCTTCGGTGGAAAGGCTCGCCGTGCTCGACATCGTGCCCACGCGCAAGATGTACGCAAGCGTATCCCGCGAGTTCGCCAAGGCTTATTACCACTGGTTCTTCCTGCTGCGGCCTGAGCCGATTCCGGAGACCCTGATCGGCGCCAATCCGGCTTTCTACCTGGAGAGCCACATGGGAACCCGCCACGCGGGCTTGAAGGCGTTCGCGCCCGAGGCGCTTGCCGAGTACCGCCGATGTTTTCGCGATCCCGCGACGATTCACGCGAGCTGCGAGGACTACCGCGCGGCCGAATCGATCGACCTCGTGCACGACGAGGCAGACATCGGCCGCAAGGTGGTCGCGCCGCTGCTCGTTCTCTGGGGCAAACACGGAACGGTAGCCCGCTGCTTCTCCCCCCTCGCCGACTGGGCCGAGCGGGCCGAAACCGTCCAGGGACGGAGCCTGGATTGCGGCCATTACATCCCGGAGGAAGCACCTGCGGAATTGTTAATGGAACTTGTAACATTCCTTTCATAAGCTACTGAAAGTATGGAACTTGCGTTCGCTTCTGAATTCGGGCGACAATGGCGCCTATAAGGGTGCGCAATCTGGATGGCCAACAAAGCAGTAAGCGACTTCGTGCTGCCCGCCACCGGCGGCAAGGAGTTCCGGCTCTCGGCGGTCAAATCGAAGCTGCTCGTCCTTTATTTCTACCCGAAGGACAACACCCCGGGCTGCACCAACGAAGGGGCGCAGTTCCGCGATCTCTACCCGCAGTTCCAGAAGGCCGGATGTTCCATAGCCGGAATCTCGCGCGACAGCCTCAAGTCGCACGAGAATTTCAAGGTCAAGATGGGCTTTCCCTTCGAGTTGCTGTCGGACGAAGACGAAAAGATCTGCAAACAGTTCGGCGTGATGAAGATGAAGAACCTATACGGGAAAAAGGTACGAGGCATCGAGCGCAGCACTTTCGTGCTCGACCGCGACCGAGTTCTCCGGCGCGAATGGCGCGGGGTCAAGGTTCCCGGTCACGCTCAGGAGGTGCTCGATTTTGTTAAAACCGTCTGAGCAGCAAGGCGATTCGGTGCCCCCGGCAGAAGCTTCGCGCAAATCCGTGCCCTCCCGCCGCCCCCGCGCCAAATCCCTGCAGTCCGCCACGAAACTCTTCGTTCTCGACACCAACGTGCTGATGCACGACCCGACGAGCCTGTTCCGTTTCGAGGAACACGACGTGTTCCTGCCGATCATGACGCTCGAGGAGCTCGACAACAACAAGAGCGGCATCTCCGAAATCGCACGCAACGCGCGCCAGGCGAGCCGGTTCCTGGACGACATCGTGAGCCACGCCAAGCAACCCATAGCGGAAGGAATTCCGCTCGCACGCCACGAAGCCGACAACGCGAGGGGGCGGCTCTACCTGCAGACCGAGGCGATCAACGGCCACATTCCCGCCAACCTGCCGATCGGCAAGACCGACAACCACATCCTCGGCGTCGTGATCTACCTGCAGAAACGCGACCCCAGGCGCCGGGTCACGCTGGTGTCGAAAGACATCAACATGCGCATCAAGGCCCGGGCGCTGGGCCTGACCGTGGAGGACTACTACAACGACAAGGTGATCGAGGATACCGACCTCCTCTACACCGGGGTTCGCGAGCTGCCGGCGGATTTTTGGGACCACCACGGCCGGGACATCGAGTCGTGGAAACGCGAGGGACGCACTTACTACCGCATACGCGGTCCGCTCTGCCAGAACCTGCTGCTGAACGAGTTCGTGTATCAGGACGGCGAACGCCCCCTGCTCGCCGTGGTCAAGGAAATCTCGGACCGGACCGCGGTGCTCGAGACCGCTCGCGACTACACCCACGGCAAGAACAACGTCTGGGGCATCACTGCTCGCAACCGCGAGCAGAACTTCGCGCTCAATCTGCTCATGAATCCGGAAATCGATTTCGTAACCCTGCTCGGCCAGGCGGGGACGGGCAAGACTCTCCTCACGCTCGCGGCGGGCCTCATGCAGACCCTCGAGACCAAGCACTACTCCGAGATCATCATGACCCGGGTCACCGTGCCGGTCGGCGAAGACATCGGTTTCCTGCCGGGCACCGAGGAAGAAAAAATGGCACCCTGGATGGGAGCGCTCGAGGACAATCTCGACGTTCTCAACAAGACCGACGACGACGCGGGCGAATGGGGCCGCGCCGCCACGCGCGACCTGATCCGCTCCAGGATCAAGATCAAGTCGCTCAATTTCATGCGCGGCCGCACCTTCATCAACAAGTATCTCATCATCGACGAAGCGCAGAACCTGACGCCCAAGCAGATGAAGACCCTGATCACCCGCGCCGGGCCCGGCACCAAGGTGGTGTGCCTGGGCAACATCGCGCAGATCGACACCCCCTACCTCACCGAGGGCAGCTCCGGACTGACCTACGTCGTCGACCGCATGAAAGGCTGGTCGCACTCGGGGCACGTGACCCTGCAGCGCGGCGAGCGCTCGCGCCTCGCCGACCACGCCGCCGAAGCGCTGTAGGATACGGAATAAACTTCGCCCGCGCGGTGTTGGCCGGGTCGCTTTTCCCGCACACTGAATTCCCACTCAAACAGAAAGAGGACGATATGTCTCGTGCAATTCCAAGGGGCTTCCTATGGGCGCTTGCTGCAGCCGCGCTCGCCGTCGCGCCTGTTGCGTACGCCCAGCAAAAGGATTTCAAACCCCACGTCGGCCAGCAGGGCAAGGACGTGGTATGGGTGCCGACGCCGGACGAGGTCGTCGAACGCATGCTGAACATGGCGCAGACGAAGCCCGAGGACTATGTGATCGATCTCGGCGCCGGCGACGGCAAGATCGCGATCGCCGCTGCGAAAAAATTCGGCGCCCGCTCGCTCGGCGTGGAATACAACCCCGACATGGTCGCGCATGCCCAGCGCAATGCGCAGGCGGCCGGGGTCCTCGGCAAGGCGCAGATCGTCCAGGGTGACATCTTCGCGACTGATTTCACCCAGGCAACCGTGCTCACCATGTATCTTCTGCCGTCGATCAACATGAAACTGCGGCCGCAGATCCTGGCGATGCGGCCGGGAACCCGCGTCGTCGCGCACGCCTTCAACATGGAGGACTGGGAGGCGGACGAGACCTCCGACGTGGACGGCAGGCGCGTCTATCTGTGGATCGTGCCCGCGAGCGTCGCGGGCCGCTGGGCAATGGAACTCTCCGGCGCCGGCGGTTCGGAAAAGCTCAGCCTGAATTTGGACCAGAAGTTCCAGAGGATCGAGGGCGTGGCCTACCTGGGTTCGATCCTTGCGGGCTTGCGCGAGCCGCGACTCTCCGGATTCAGGATCAGCTTTGCCTACGTGGACAATCACGGCGTGCGCCGCGACTTCACCGGGCGCGTCACCGGCGGCACCATGGAAGGCTCGTTCCGCACCGACGGCGGCGCGGAAGGCCGCTGGACTGCCGCAAAGAAATAGGGGTGAAACCGGCGGCTAGAGCGTCTTGTGGGTGCCGTCGCAGAAAGGGGGGTTGCGGGTATGCTTGCAGCCGCACAGCCAGAGCTTTTCGGCCTTAGCCACCCCGAATTTCACCGGCGTGAACTCGCTGCCCTTGTGCGTGCCGTCGCAAAACGGCTGGCTCTTCGAACCCCCGCAGCGGCACCACCAATAATCGCCGGGGGCGAGCTCGACTGCGTACGGGGATTTCTGCGCGATATGGGCTTCGGCCATATTCGTCTCCTTTAGAGGGCGCAGGCACCTGCTCCGGATGGGACCGAGGCGGAAGTATAACCCGGTCCCCATCGTTCTCGCGAGAGGTCCGTATAATGGCGCAATGAAATTGCTCTTCGACTTGTTCCCCGTCGTTCTGTTTTTTGTCGCGTTCAAGCTTTTCGACATCTATACGGCGACCGCGGTGGCCATCGCCGCGACGTTCTTGCAGATCGGCTGGTTGAAGTGGAAGCGCCGAAGGGTCGATACGATGATGTGGATCAGCCTTGTCATTATCGTAGTGTTCGGCGGGGCGACCCTTGCGCTGCACGACGAGACCTTCATCAAGTGGAAGCCCACCGTGCTCTACTGGCTGTTCGGCGCCGTCATAGCAGTAGCCCAGTCGCTGTTCCGAAGAAATCTCGTCCGCGCGATGCTGGGCGAGCAGGTGAGCATGCCCGACGGCGTCTGGACTCGCCTCAACTGGAGTTGGGTGGGCTTCTTCACCTTCATGGGAGCAGCCAATCTTCTCGTCGCCTACAACTTCCCTACCGATACCTGGGTCAATTTCAAGCTTTTCGGCGGGATGGGTCTGATGCTCTTGTTCGTCGTGCTGCAGGCGCTGTTTCTCGCCCGCCACGTCGAGGAGAAGGACGCCTCGAGCTGATGGATCTGTCCAAGGCGATCCGCGAGCGGCTGGCTGCGCTCGAGCCGCAATCTCTCGATCTTCTGGACGAATCGGACCGGCACGCCGGCCACGAGGGGGCAAAAGCCGGCGGGAACCACTTTCGCCTGACCATTGTCTCACCCCGTTTCTCCGGCAAGGACCAAATCACGCGGCACCGGATGATCTATGAGGTGCTCGGGCCCCTGATGCAGCGCGAAATCCACGCGCTCGCAATTCAAGCCCTCAGTCCGGATGAGCTATGATTTCACTTTCAAAACGAAGGAACCCTCATGTTTTTACGTTCGGCTAGCCTCCTTGCCGCGCTGTCTCTGTGCGTTTCGACGCCCGTCTGGGCGCAGGCAGCCGCGCAGAAGGCCGCTCCTCTCAAACCGGTGACCGTCAACGGCAAACCCATTCCCAAGGCCCGTCTGGACTTCATCGCCAAACAGCGCGCCGCGCAGGGTCAGCCCGACAATGAGCAGGCGCGCAAGGCGATTCTCGACAACCTCATCACGCAGGAAGTGGTCGCACAGGAAGCGGACCGCAGAGGTTTCGCAAAGACGTCCGACGTGCGCACACAGCTCGAATTATTGCGCCAGCAGGTGCTCGTGCAGGCCGTGGTCCAGGATCACTTGAAGGCGCATCCCATCAAGGACGAGGAGATGCTCGCGGAGTACAACAAGGTCAAGGCGCAGCGCGGCGACAAGGAATACAAGGCCCGGCACGTCCTGGTCGACAAGGAGTCCGAGGCCAATGAAATCATCGCGCAGCTGAAGAAAGGGACGAAGTTCGAGGACCTCGCCAAGCAATCCAAGGATCCGGGCTCGAAGGACAAAGGCGGCGATCTCGACTGGAATACGCCGTCCACTTTCGTCAAGCCCTTCGCCGAGGCGCTTTCCAAGCTGGAAAAAGGGAAATACACCGAAACGCCGGTACAGACCCAGTTCGGCTGGCACGTCATCCAGCTCGACGACGTACGTTCCATGCAGTTCCCCGCCTTCGACACCGTCAAGCAGCAGCTGCTCTCGAGGATGCAGGAGCAGGAAGTGCAGAAGTTTGTCGGCGAGCTGCGCTCGAAGGCGAAGATCCAATAAACCCGGACGCCCGTTCAGGCGTTGGTTTACTTCCGCGGAATCGAACGGAGGCTGGCGCCGTTCATTCCGCAAGCTCCCAGCAGCCTTCAACCTATCGGCGTGCTGATTTTTAGCGTCTGCATTGGCCTCGACGCCATGATTCGTCCCCGCTTCACCCTTGACAGCCCTCTCGGACGCGCCTAGTCTGATTATTCCCTGTTGCGGCCCTCCAGGAAGAGTTCGATGCCTTCACGTCGGTCGAGCGCCCAGCACTTCTGACCGCATGTTTATCGAAGCGGAGGATGCGATGATACGGAACCGGTTTCATTTCATATCTCTCGCAGTGCTTATGTTCTTCGGCCTGGAGAGCGTAGCAGCTGCCGATACGGTCAGGATTCGCCTGACAGGCGCCCGGTGTGCCGATGACCCCGCATGCCACAACCGCTTCCATCCCGCAATCAAGCCGGTGATCACCGTCAAACCGGGTGACACCGTCATCATGGAGACGCGGGACGCATTCGACGGGCAGATCACGCGGACGTCCACGGCGGCCGACGTGATCCCGACCGGTCTCGGCGGCCCGCTCAATCTCAACCTCGTCCATCCGCTGACCGGACCGGTCGCGATCCAGGGGGCTGAGCCGGGTGATCTTCTCGTGGTGCACATCGTTGACATCATCCAGGACGACTTCGCCTATACGATCAACGTTCCGGGCTTTGGCTTCCTCAGGAGCGAAGTGCCGGGGCCGTCGATCCTGCACTGGGACATCAAGGGAGACGTGGCGACTTCGCGGGACCTGCCCGGGGTGCGCATCCATGCGGAACCTTCGATGGGAACGACGGGAATCGCCTTGTCGGTCGCCAAAACCGAGGAAGTCTTTCAGCGCGAGCACGAGCTTGCCGGGCGTGGCGGGTTCGTGCTGGAGCCAAACCCGGACGACGCGGTACCGGCAAACCTGTGCGGGCATGGCGGGACGGTCGCCAGCCGGTGCTTGCGCACGATCCCCACGCGCGAGAACGCGGGGAACATCGACGTCAAGCAGCTGACCAAAGGCGGCAGGCTTCTTATTCCTGTATTCGTGCCCGGAGCGCTCTTTTCTGCGGGCGACGCTCACTTCGCGCAGGGTGACGGCGAGATCGCCGGCACCACGATGGAGATGAATGTCTCCCTGGTCGTCAAGTTCACCCTTCGCAAAGGCGAGGCGAAGCGGCTGGGCATCACCACTTTCCAGTTTGAGCGGGACAATTTCTTCGCCCCGCCCGAGCGGGCGGTGCCGAAGCGCTTCTTTGCCACGACGGGCATTTCCGTGAATCGCCTCACTGGAAAAAACGAGAGTGAAGATCTGACGCTCTCGGCTAGGAATGCGGCGCTCAACATGATCGATCACCTCGTTCGCACTCGGGGGCTGACGCCCCAGCAGGCCTACATGCTCTCCAGCACCGCGGTTGACCTCCACATCAACCAGTTGGTCGATGTGCCGAACTTCCTGGTGTCGGCTTTTCTTCATCTCGATGTTTTCGGGGACGGCGACAGGGACGAAGACAGGGACGAAGACAAGAAATAGAACCAGCACCTGGCTGGGTTCAAGATGAACCGGCGTGAGTTTCTTGCAACGGCGTCCGGCGTTGCCGCGGCAGGGTTTTTTCCGCGCGTCTGCCTGGCCCACTTAGGCGCTCACGAGGGACGTTTCAGCACCGGGGGCCTGACTCTCATCAGCGGCTACAGCGCTGAAGGCCACCATCTGGTGGGCCAGGCCGTAGTCGAGCTCATTTCGCGGTATGTCTCCACAGCGAAGAGGTCGCAGCTCACGGTCATAGCCAGTTCAGCAGACACTCTCCGGTTACTGCGCGCCAACGGCACGGACACTGCCTATGGCCGGTTCACCGTGGATCTCGCCCTGGTGGAGGGTGACGAGGCCTACGCGGCATTAAAGGGGACAAATGCTTTAGGCTCGCAGGACGCCGGCGGGCTGCGGCTGCTGACATTGCTCCCGGCGCAGTATCTGCATATTGTGACGCTTAGCGGAAGTCCGATCCGGAGCATCGGGGAGCTCAAGGGAAAGACGGTCTCCATAGGCCCGGCTCGAAGCCGATCCGAAAAGCTGACGCTCCGACTTCTGGAGGCGCTTGACCCGTCCGTGGGAACCTCTTTGCAGCGGGCAGCGCTCGGGTTGTCGGAGTCGATGTGGGCGTTGGCGGAGAAAAAAATCGACGCCCTTGCGTGGCACGGACCTGTTTCCCCGGCCCTGTTTGAACATCTCGCCGGACTCCTGAAAATCCGCACTACGCTGCTGTCGCACGAGGAGGGGGTCCCGAAGCTGCGAGAAAAGTACGGAACCGCCTACTACCCCGCGGTGATCCGGCAGGCGGCCTATCCGTGGCTCGAGAAAGATATCCGTGTCGTTGGCACCCAGAACCTCCTCATCAGCCGGTTGGATCTCCCGGTTCAGCTGGCTCATGACATCGTAAAAACGCTCGACTCTCATCGAGATGCTTTCACGGGTGGGGATCGCCGACTGAGCGACATCAGCGCTGGACCGGAGACCTACATGCCCTTTCCTGTGCACCCCGGTGCCCTGAAATTCCGTGCGGATTAGGCGGGGACAGCTTTTACCGGGTTGAAAGGTCGCGCGCGTGCCAAGAACGACCGAAGGTCGTTAAAAGTCACCCCACCCACTTCCGCGCGTTGCGGAACATGCGCATCCACGGGCTGTCTTCGCCCCAGCCTTGCGGGTGCCAAGACTGCTGCACCGTGCGAAATCCCCGCTCAGGATGGGGCATCAATACCGTGAAACGGCCGTCCGCGGTGGTAAGCCCGGTAATACCTCCGGGCGAGCCGTTGGGATTCAACGGGTAGACTTCGGTCGGGACTCCGCGATTGTCCACGAAGCGCAACGCGACGATCGCCTTTCCTTCAGTTGAATCAAAAACCGCGCGCCCTTCTCCGTGCGCGGTGGCGATCGCCATGCGGCTGCCGGCCATCCCTGAAAAAAAGATCGACGGATTCTGCATGACCTCCACCATGACGAAGCGCGCTTCGAATTGCTCGGACCGGTTTTTGGCGAAGCGCGGCCAGTGCTCGGCCCCGGGGATCAGTTCCCTCAACTGGCTCATCATCTGGCAGCCGTTGCACGCACCCAGAGCAAAAGTGTCGCTGCGCGCGAAAAACGCGCTGAACTGATCGCGGGCGCGCTCGTTGAACAGGATGGCCTTGGCCCAGCCCGCGCCCGCCCCGAGCACGTCGCCATAGGAAAATCCGCCGCCTGCGGCGAAGCCCTTGAATCCGGCGAACGAAACCCGGCCTGCGGCGATGTCGCTCATGTGAACGTCGTGCGCGTCGAATCCGGCCCGATCGAACGCCGCGGCCATTTCGACCTGACCGTTGACTCCCTGCTCGCGCAGGATCGCGACCTTCGGCCTCACTCCTTTTGCGATGAAGGGCGCAGCGACGTCGCCGGCGGGATCGAACGTCAGCACGGCCGTCAGGCCCGGATCTTCCCGATCGAGAATTCGATCGAACTCCTCCTTGGCGCAATCGGGTTCGTCGCGCAGTTGCTGCATCCGGAAAGTCACTTCGGACCATGCACGCTCCAGCTCCACACGCGGCGCGGCGAACACTGGCTTGGCGCTGCGCACGAAACGCAGCTCGTCGCGCGGATTCGGGCTACCGATGACGTGCGCAGGCAATCCCTCGAGACGCTCGAACACCTTGCCGCGGTCGGAGGTCCGGATCTGGATCACGGCCCCGAGCTCCTCCGCAAACAGCGCAGCGAGCACGCGTTCGAAGTCGCGGCCGAGCATCAGGTCGGGCCGGCGCTCGTTGCCGTCCACGTCGTGAGCGGCTTCGTCATAGGCGAGCATGTCCAGGTTCACGGTCACGCCGACATGGGCCGCGAA
>Ga0193733_1000141_pt1 | contig 25734 bp, 25 predicted proteins | sample U1s2metaG_FD_145076 | JGI IMG/M metagenome (GOLD analysis project Ga0193733, IMG submission 145076) | Soil microbial communities from a riparian zone of the East river system, Colorado, United States - U1s2 | ecosystem: Environmental > Terrestrial > Soil > Riparian zone | place: USA: East River...
TCTCGAGATGCCGCCCGGAGTGGGCGTGTCGGGGCTCGAGTCCGATGGCGGCGATCGGTTCTACTGCGGCGGAGGAAAGAGCGGCAAGGTGAGAGCCGTCCGCCGGCCCAGGCGAGGCCCCGCGACGGGCAGCGGCTCCGAGATCCCCGTCGACTCCACGAGCAAGTAATCGAAGCGGCCCTCGCGGGCGAGCTTCGATACCTCGACGCTCTAAGGCGTCCCGTCTAGCGGCTCTGACCGGTTTCGATCGACTTTTTGAGACAGCGGGGGCAGTAGCAGCCTGAACCGGGGATCGGAGCGGACAGAGCGGGGAATCCCTCGCACCAGCAATTCTCGCGACCTGCCCGAGCTCCACATTCGAACGCGTCGCCGCAGCGTTCGCACCGGCTGGCTCGCGAATCCCCGGAGCCCGATCCCGACGACCTAACGGGTTTCGGGATCATCCGGGCCGGAGGCGCGCAACCGAGTTAAGTAAGGACGCCGGCGCTCCAGTTCAAGCGCGCTCGGAGCGCGGGCGTAGGCGGGCATGGGATGCGAGGATCGAGAGAGAGTCGCGGGCCAATCTAGCCGCTTCCACGACGCGTCGCAAGCGCCGTTGAAATCGCCGGCACGGCCCCCATATTCACGACACGTCGGGCTCTTGCCCGGACTGAATAAAGGAGAGAACCATGGCAAACATTACTCGTTACGACCCGTTTGGCGACCTGGTCGACGACATTTTCAGAGGTTTTGTTGTCGGGCCGGTCGGGTTTGAAGCGGCCGCTCCGGTGCGCCGCATGAAGGTCGATGTGGCCGAGCAGAACGGCGAATACAAGGTAATGGCCGAGCTGCCGGGAGTCAAGAAGGAAGACATCAAGGTAAACATCGACGGCGACGAAGTGTCGATCACTGCCGAGTCACGCGCCGAGCGCGAAGAAAAAGACGGCGAACGCGTGCTGCACAGCGAGCGCTACTTCGGCACGGTATCGCGCGCTTTCCGGCTGGGCCAGGAAATTGACGAGGCCCGCGCAAGGGCCAAGTACGCGGACGGCGTGCTCGAACTGACGCTGCCCAAGAAGGCGACGGCCGCCGCGAAGCAGCTCACGATCCAGTAATACGTAGGAGCCATCAATAGGCAGAGGCGGCCAACCGGCCGCCTTTTTTTTCTTTTTTTCCGCGCTCAAAGGTACAATCGGCGCTCAAGATGCGCATGCCGATGAGCGACGCCGCCCTGACTCCGGCTCACAAGGCCAATGTCCTCGCCGAAGCGCTGCCTTACATCAAGCGCTTCCACGGCAAGACGATCGTCGTCAAGTACGGCGGCAACGCAATGACAGACGAGCTGCTCAAGCGCAGCTTCGCTCACGACGTGGTGCTGCTGAAGCTCGTCGGCATGAACCCGGTGATCGTGCACGGCGGCGGACCGCAGATCGACGAGCAGCTGGCGCGGATGGGCAAGAAGGGCGAATTCGTCCAGGGCATGCGTGTCACGGACGCCGAGACGATGGATGTGGTCGAGATGGTGCTGGGCGGCCAGGTCAACAAGGAAGTGGTGACGCTCATCAACCAGGCGGGCGGCAAGGCGGTCGGGCTCACGGGTCAGGACGGGGCTTTCGTTCACGCGAAAAAGATGCTGCTCTCCGACAAAGACAACGGCGGCGGAAAGATCGACATCGGCCAGGTCGGCGAAATCGCCTCGATCGACCCGAAAGTGATCTGGGCGCTCGAGCAAGGCGGTTTCATCCCGGTCGTCGCGCCGATCGGCGTCGGGGTTGACGGGCAGTCTTACAACATCAACGCCGATCTCGTGGCCGGGAAACTCGCGGAAGTCCTGAAGGCCGAAAAGCTCGTCGTGCTCACCAACACTCCGGGGGTACTCGACAAGAACGGCAAGCTCCTGACCGGCCTTACGCCGAAAAAGATCGACTCTCTGGTCGCGGACGGAACGCTTTCCGGCGGAATGCTTCCCAAGATCAGCTCGGCGCTCGACGCCGCGAGGAACGGCGTCAAGAGCGTGCACATCATCGACGGCCGCGTCGAGCATGCCTTGCTGCTGGAAATTCTCACCGATGAAGGGGTCGGGACGCTGATCCGCTCCAGGTGACCGCGGGCCTCGCGCGGTCATCCCCGCGCAAGCGGGGATCCAGAGATTTCGCCGACGGCCCGGGAAATCGGTGCGGAGGCCGGTAGCAAGCACTTACCTGGAGTCATACAATAAGCATCCCGCCGACTGTCTCGGAGGATGCCATGCCCGCTGCCAAACCCGGCGCTCGCCGCCTGCAGATCCTGCAAGTGCTGGCACGGATGCTCGAAAGCCCGAAGGGGGAGAGAGTGACGACCGCGGCTCTGGCCAAGGAGCTGGATGTGTCCGAAGCCGCGCTCTACCGGCACTTCGCGAGCAAAGCCCAGATGTTCGAGGGCCTGATCGAATTCATCGAACAGACGCTGTTCGGCCTCGTGAACAAGATCACAGCGGAGGAGGAGAACGGCCTGAAGCAGGTCCAGGCGATCCTCTCCTCGCTGCTCAGCTTCGCGGAGAAGAATCCGGGCATGACGCGCGTGCTGGTCGGCGACGCGCTCGTGAACGAGGACGAGCGGCTTCAAGTGCGCATCAACCAGCTGCACGACCGCCTCGAGGCGACGCTCAAGCAGTGCCTGCGCGTGGCCGCGACGCAAGGACACGACGCACCTGCAGGATCCCAGCTTCCCGCCGATCCCGGTCCTCAGGCCAATCTGATGCTTTGCTACGTCATCGGTCGCTGGCAGCTGTACGCCAAGAGCGGTTTCAAACGAACGCCTTCGGAGCTATGGGAGAAACAATGGCCGCTGCTGCTATGAGCTTAGGCCATCACCCTCGAGCACACCGTGCACGCCGGATCCTTGACGAGTTTGACCGTTCGCCACTGCATCGCGAGGGCGTCCAGAATCAGCAGGCGCCCCTTCAGGGTTTCGCCGGCTCCCGCGAGCAGCTTCAGCGCCTCCGCCGCCTGCACGGCGCCGATAATCCCGGTGAGCGGAGCGAACACGCCCATTACCGCGCAGCGCACTTCCTCGAGTTCCGCATTCTCCGGGAACAGGCAGTGATAGCAGGGACTGCGATCGTCCCTCAAGTCAAAAACGCTTACCTGGCCGTCGAAGCGCACCGCCGCACCTGAGACGAGCGGCTTGTGGTGCAGCACGCATGCGCGATTCACCGCGTGACGGGTCGCGAAATTGTCCGAGCAGTCGAGGACGACGCTGCTCGAAGCGACCAGCGGACCGAGCCCCGCGTCCTGCAGACGCTGCTGGAGGGGAACGACCTTCACTTCCGGGTTGATTTTTCCGATCGCATCGCGCCCGGACGCCGCCTTGGGTCTTCCTATCGATTCGGTGGTGTGAAGGATCTGGCGCTGCAGATTGGTGAGGTCCACTGCGTCGCCGTCGGCGAGAGTGATCGTTCCAACGCCTGCCGCGGCGAGATACAGCGCGGCGGGGGAGCCGAGCCCTCCTGCGCCAATGACCAGCGCCGAGGACGCGAGCAGCTTCTCCTGCCCCTCGACCCCAATCTCAGGTAAGAGGATATGTCGCGAATACCGCAGGAGTTGGTCGTCATTCATGGATGCGGAAAATCGGCCGCGGAATGAACTGCGCTTCGCGTCAGTTCCATTCTGCGGAGATAAGGCGGCGCGCTTTTCGCGTCCGCCTTATCAATTCTTGGCGGGCGCGGGCGGCGTGCTTTGCGCGGTGGTGAGCGGCATGCCCTTCAGGAGCTTGAGCGCCTGCTGGAACTGGAAGTCCTTTTCAGAGGCGAACTCGAGCGGCGCCTGCGGTTTATCTTCCGCATCGATCGATGGTTTTGCACTGGTGCGCTGCGATTTCTCCGATTGGGCCTCCCTCTCCTGGTCGTTGAGGAGATGCTTTTCGAGATCGGCTTCACGCAAGCGTCCCGTGGTGGGCGTCGTGGGATCCTCGATCAGGACGTCGGGCACGATGCCTTTGGCCTGGATCGAGCGCCCGCTCGGGGTGTAGTAGCGGGCGGTGGTCAGTTTGATCGCGGTATTGTTGCCGAGCGGCAGGATAGTCTGCACCGAGCCCTTGCCGAATGTCGGGGTGCCCAGCACCGTCGCGCGCTTGTGGTCCTGCAGGGCGCCCGCGACAATTTCGGACGCGGAGGCCGATCCGCCGTTGACGAGCACCACCATCGGCACGGTCTTCACCGCCGCAGGCAGGTTCTTCAGGTAATCCTCGCGGTTGCCCCGAAGATAATCCTCCGGCGCGGCGATGAACTTGCGCTTGGCGTCTTCGGTGCGGCCGTCGGTCGACACTACCGCCGCCCCGCGCGGCAGGAACGCCGAGGAGACGCCCACCGCGCCGTTCAGGAGCCCGCCCGGATCGTTGCGCAAATCCAGAATCAGGCCCTTCAGCGGCCCGTTCTTGTAGAGCCCCTCGACGTGTTTCACGAGATTTTCGCCGGTGTGCTCCTGGAACTGGGAGACGCGAACCCACCCGTAACCGGGTTCGATCAGCTTGGACTTCACGCTCTGCACGCGAATGATGTCGCGCGTAAGCGTGACCTCGAAGGGCTTGGCATCGCCCTTGCGCAGGATGGTGAGCCGGATGGTCGTCTTCGGCTTTCCGCGCATGCGCTTGACCGCGTCGTTCAGGGTCATGCCCTTGACCGAGGTGTCGTCGATCTTGATGATGAAATCGCCGGGTTTCAAGCCGGCGCGAAATGCCGGCGTGTCCTCGATGGGCGACACGACCTTGACGAACCCTTCTTCCATGCCGACCTCGATGCCGAGGCCGCCGAATTGGCCCTGGGTGCCCACCTGGAGCTCGCGGAACGCGTCCTGGTCCAGATAAGCCGAGTGTGGATCGAGCCCCGTAAGCATGCCGCTGATCGCTTCCGTGATGAGCTTCTTGTCCTCCACCGGCTCGACGTAGCTCGACTTGATCGCGCCGAACACTTCGGCGAAGGCGCGCAGCTCATCCACCGGAAGCGGGAAACGGGCCGCCTCGCGCTGGGCCACCGCGGAGAAGTTCAGGCTGAGCAGGACTCCTGCCAGCACGCCAACCAGCACCAGGCTGGCCTGTCTGATCTGGGTCATCATGATATTCGGTCCTGGGCTCTGCGCCGGCCGCTTGGCGTCGTCATTGCTCACTTCAAAGACACCCAACGCATGGGATCAAAGGCCTTTCCTTCATGTCGAACCTCGAAGTATAGACCCGATTCCATGTTGCCGCCGCTTGCTCCGACGGTCGCAACCGCGTCCCCCGTGCGCACTGGCTCGCCGACTTGCTTGAGCACCGATTCGTTGTTTCCGTAGATGGTGAGATAGCCCTTGCCATGGTCGATTATGAGCAGGTTTCCGAAGCCGCGCAGCCAGTCGGCGAACACGACCCGCCCCGATGCGACCGCCCGCACCTCCTGCCCCGAAGGCGAGCGAATGAACAAGCCCTTCCACGATGGCCCGCCGCTGGGACGCTGGGCGCCGAAGCGGTTCGCGAGTACACCCCTGATCGGAAGCCGTAGTCCGCGCTTGAGCCCCGACAAAGACCCTTCCGCACCCCCGGGCTCGGGAACTCTTTCGTTGCGAAGGAGCGGCGTGGCCGCGATCACCCTGCCGAGCTCCTCGACGAGCCGCGACAACCGGGACTCGTCACGCTCGAGGTGCTGCACTTCGCGGCGCTGCGCGCGCAGCTGGCTGGAGACGCGCGCAAGCACTTTGCGGTGCTCCCCCTGCTGTTTGATCAGGGCGGTGCGTTCAGCGCGCCCGGCTGATTCGATGGCGGCGATCTCGGCGTTCCTCTCGCGGGTCCGCGCCTCGAGCTCTTTCAGCCGCGCGAGGCTGGAGCGCAGCTCTCCGATGAACTCTGCCTGCGCGCGGGAAACATAGCCGTAGTAATGCAGCTCGCGCGCGATACGGCCGGGCTCCTCGCCCGAGAATAGAAGTTTCAGTGCGCTTTGCTCTCCATTGAGATAACGCAGGGTGAGCAGCCTCCCGAGGCTTTCCCGGCGCGAGGCTATTTCCGTCTCGAGCGCCTGGCCGCGCCGCAGCAGTGTATCAAGGTCGCGCTGCGCCGTTGTGCGTCTGCCCGCCAAAGCGCGAAGCGCTCGGCTGGCTTCGGATATCGCGCGCTCGGAGTCCCGCAGTTGATCGCGCGCTTCCGTACGGCTTTCTTCGGCCTCCGCAATTTTCGCGCGCAGCTCTTCGATACGCGCTCGGAGGGCATCGAGCTTTTCCGTTTCGCCCTGGGCGAACGCCAGGACGGGCGTAACGAGGAGCGCCACTCCGATCCGGCGGACCGCGTGCGCGATGCGGGAGCGGCGAGGCGGTATCATCCCGTCCTTTCGCTTCGGGGCGATCGCCTTGCTCTTCGCCGGCGGATCAATTTCTCGCCTTGGCCTGGTCGGCAACCGCCCGGGCCCGCGCTTCCGCCTCGGCCGGATCTCCAAGATAGTAGTGCCGCATCGGCCGCAATCCCGAGTCCAGCTCGTAGACCAGCGGAATCCCCGTGGGGATGTTCACGTCCACGATTTCGGTGTCGCTCACGCCGTCGAGGTACTTGACCAGGGCGCGAAGGCTGTTGCCATGGGCGGCGATGATGACTTGGCGGCCCCGAAGCACCTCGGGCGCAATCGTGGCGCTCCAGTACGGCAGGAATCGCGCGACGGTGTCCTTGAGGCACTCGGTGAGGGGCAGCTCGGATTCCGCAAGGCCCGCGTAGCGCGGGTCTCCCCTCGGGTGGCGGGGATCGCCGGGCTCGAGCGGAGGGGGCGGCACGTCATAGCTGCGCCGCCAGAGAAGCACCTGCTCATCGCCGAACTTCGCGGCTATTTCGGCCTTGTTCAGCCCCTGCAGCGCGCCGTAGTGGCGCTCGTTCAGGCGCCAGGAGTGGTGCACCGGGATCCACATCAGGTCCATCTTCTCGAGTGCGAGCCAGAGCGTCTTGATGGCGCGTTTCAGCACCGAAGTGTACGCGCAATCGAAGACGAAGCCGGCCTCCTTGAGGACTTCTCCGGCGCGCTTCGCTTCCTCCGCACCGCGTTGGGTGAGGTCCACGTCGGTCCAGCCGGTGAACCGGTTTTCCATGTTCCAGACCGACTCACCGTGGCGCAACAGAACGACCTTATACATATGAGCATTCTCTACGCGGGCTTATTCGCGCCGCAAGAAAGCATTTTATAATGAGCCTTTATGGAAATTCGAGGGCAGGGCGCGCAGCGCCAATCGCGGGACTCCGCGAGCGACCAGCGTACGCTGCATCTTATCGCTATCATGCGCGAAGTGTTGTGCGGCAGTCTGCCGAGATCGTGACATGCCGGAAGTCAACATTCTGAAATTCGTCACCGACAACATATTTCTCGTCGCGGTGGCGTTCGTAAGCGGCGCGATGCTCATCTGGCCCGCGGTGCGCCGCGGAGCGTCCGGGGCTTCGATTTCCACCCTTCAGGCGACCTTGCTGATCAACCAGCAGAACGGACTCGTGCTGGACGTGCGTGAGGCGGCCGAGTACGAAAAAGGACACATGCTGAACGCGCGCAACATCCCCTTCGGGGAGCTCGAATCGCGTGCCGCCGAAATCGAGAAGCACAAGGCGAAGCCGGTGATCGTGGTGTGCGACAACGACAACCGCTCGGGCAGGGCCGCGACGGCGCTGCGCAAGCAGGGCTTCGAGCAGGTATTCACGCTGAGCGGCGGGATCGGGGCCTGGCGGCAGGCCGGGCTGCCCCTGGAGAAGTAGGTGGCGAAGATTCGAATGTACTCGACTGCGGTCTGCCCGTTCTGCCTGCGCGCGGAGATGCTGCTGAATTCGAAGGGCGTCACCGAGATCGAGAAAATACGGGTCGATCTCGATTCGCGCCAGCGCGAGGAAATGATGAACAAGACCGGCCGGCGCACGGTGCCGCAGATTTACATCGGTGATACGCACGTGGGCGGATTCGAGGAACTTGCGGCGCTCGAACACGCCGGAAAGCTCGACTCGTTGCTCGCGGCCTAGTCTCCGCGCGCCTTTACAACCTTTATCGGAGCATTGATGAGCGAAGCGCAGCAGCCGACGTTCGGCATCGAGAAAATCTACGTGAAGGATCTGTCCCTCGAAGTTCCGGGCGGGCCGCAGACTTTCATGCAGGCCGAGCAACCGCAACTCGAAGTTCAGATCACACAGCAGTCGCAGCGCGTGAACGAGCTCCTGTTCGAGGTGACTCTGGTCATCACGGTGAGCGCTAAACGCGGCGACAAGACCCTGTTCCTGGTGGAGGCCTCGCAGGCGGGCGTGTTCCAGATCCGCAATGTCCCCGATGCGGACCTCGGCCCTGTCCTGGGGATAGTTTGCCCGAACGTCCTGTTCCCCTACGCGCGCGAGACCGTTTCCGATATCGTCAACCGCGCGGGTTTTCCGCCGGTGCTGCTCGCACCCGTGAATTTCGAGGCGCTCTATCAGCAGCGCGCCGCCGAAGCCTCCGCGCAGCCTAGCGGACCGCGCATCGAGATTGCCCACTGATGCGCGGTCTCGCGGCCTCGGTTCTGCTCGCGTTTGCGTGGTCGGCCACGGCCGGCGAGTTTCGCTCGATCGCGGAAAACGGAACGCCGATGTATGACGCGCCCTCGGTTCGCGCCAAGAAACTTTTCGTCGCAAGCCGACTCTACCCGGTCGAAGTCGTGATCAACATCGACGCCTGGATTAAGGTTCGCGACCAGGCGGGCGACCTTTCCTGGGTGGAAAAGAAGGCCCTCTCGGACAAGCGCACGGTGATCGTGACCGCGGCCGTCGCGGACGTCAGGCAGACGGCGAACGACCAGGCGGCACTTGTGTTCCAGGCGCAGCAGGGTGTGGCGCTCGATGTCGCGGAGCCGCCGGCAGGCGGCTGGATCAGGGTGCGCCACGCCGAGGGCCAGAGCGGTTACATCAAAATCAATCAGGTCTGGGGCATCTAGCTGAACATCGCAATTCTTGGCGCAGGAGCGTGGGGCACGGCGCTGGCGGTTTCGCTCTCCGGAAAGCACCGCGTCAGGCTCTGGGCGCGCGACGCGGCGCTGGCGGCCGCCACCGGATCGAGTCGGCGCAATCCCCGTTATCTCCCCGAAGTCTCCATTCCGGGTTCGGTCATGGTGACCGGAGACCTTTCCTCCGCATTGTCCGAATGCGACGCGGCCCTGATCGCCACGCCGACATCCGAGCTGCGCGAGGTGCTCGGGCGCGTCCGCTCGTCACGGCTGGAGCAGCCCGTGATCTGGGCATGCAAAGGCTTCGAGCAGGCAAGCGGCAAGCTGCCGCATCAGGTCGCGGCCGAGGTGCTCGGAGTATGCGCCGCGTGCGGGGCCCTGTCCGGTCCGAGCTTCGCGCTGGAAGTGGCTCAGGGACTTCCCACTGCGCTCACGCTCGCCGCGGGGGACGCTGCGTTCGCGAAGCGCTTCGCGCGCGAACTGCACCAGCCGGTGCTCAGGGTCTATTTCAGCACCGATCTCGCGGGCGTCGAGATCAGCGGAGCGGTGAAAAACGTCATGGCGATCGCCGCCGGCATCAGCGACGGGCTCGGCCTCGGCTTGAACGCGCGGGCCGCGCTGATCACCCGGGGCCTTGCCGAGATCACGCGGCTCGGCGTGGCACTGGGCGGGCGACCCGAAACTTTCATGGGGCTCGCAGGAGCGGGAGACCTTGTCCTGACCTGTACCGGCGAGCTGTCCCGCAACCGGCGCGTCGGGCTGCTGCTCGCCCGGGGCGAGTCGCTCGGGGCGATTCTCAAACAGCTCGGCCACGTAGCCGAAGGCGTGGTTTCCGCGCCCGCGGTCGAGGCGCTCGCCGCCGACAAGCGGATCGACATGCCGATCACGCGCGCGGTCTGCGCGGTGCTGTTCCGCGGCACCCCACCGCGCGACGCGGCGCAGGAGCTGCTCGCGCGCGACCCGAGGGAGGAAGCCTAAGTCGCTAAAGGGCCATTGAGCGGCGCGCCGTTTACGGCGCTTCCGCTACTGGGAACCGGGCGGTTCGGAAGAGCCAAATACAAAAACCGCAACCGTGATGGCAACCCCGACGCCGACGCCGAAGCCTGCCCCGACAGCAATGCCAATGCCGATGTGAGACACCGCTGCACCGGCAACTGCACCAAGTACGACACCGACGAATACGCTCAACGGCAAGGCAACTACGCCCCAGCGTGAAATCTTTGTTTCCTGACTTCGGTTTTTTCCACTGTCAGTCATAATTCCCGGCACGGGTGTAACGCGTTAATATCAGAGTATTCGTCTAACGTTCCGGCTAACGCGCCGCCCGCTTGCGAGCGGTCGCTGTTGAGCCGGCGGTTAGACGTGACCTCTTCTCATGCAGCCGCCCTGACACGTACTTGTGAAGCACGCTAGCAATTAGCGTTTGGTAAGGAACACCCTCTTCATACGCTCGGGCTTGAATATCCATGAGATCGGCGGCAGAAAGACGAATGTTTACGCGTCTGTTCTTTACAAAAGTTGCACGCGCGGATTCTCGAAATGCGGCGAGCTGCGCTTTTGTAGGACGAACGGAAACCAATGCTCCCTTCTCGTACGCGCCCAACACTTCTCGTTCGTAACGGTCAAGATTTTTCATCTGGATCATCCATCTCTAAATAGTCACGCGTTGCCTTCCGGCTCGGAATGACAGTTTTCAAAAGGTAGTGTTCCTCTTCCTCGACCGATGGAACAAGGAAGACGTATCCCCGATAGGCCACGACTAACACGACCTGACTGGGATAACGCCTTTGATTGGGATGGACCAGGATGTCCCTGAGCCCGCCTTCCTCTACCGCAAGAACGATCTCCTCGAAAGAGATGCCGCGCCCTGACTTCAAGCGCTCGTTCTTAGCCGGGTCCCACCGGAAAGGCTTCACACATGGAGTTTACCAAAGCGTGTGCCTTTTGTCATCACGCATTCCCGCTGTTCTGGTCACGTCTAACGGCTGCTTAACCTGCGCATTTATAGGGAGCGAAGCGACCGCAAAATGCGGAATCTTCCCCCGGTTTTGTTGACACCCGGTTCATCGCGCCTGCCGTTCAAACGTCGCAGGCGACACGTAGTTCAATGACGAGTGAAGTCTATCGCAGTTGTAGAAGGGCAAATAGTCCTTCAGCACAGAGCGAACTTCGCTGTCCTCGTTGAAGCGATAGCCGTGGAAGACTTCGGACTTCATCGAATGGAAGAAGGACTCGATGAAAGCGTTGTCGTGACTTTGCCAGGACGGTTCATGCTCTGCGTGAAGCCGAGCTCGGCGATGCGGTCTTTGAAAGCGCCGGCAGCGTACTCGATGCCCCGATCGGTGTGGAACACGACTCCTGAACCGGCCGGCGGGCTACCCACCGCGCGGTTTAGAGCTTCAAGGGTGAGCTTCACGTCCTTTCTGGGCCCATAGCTCCAGCCCACAACGCGCCGGCTGTACTTGTCCATCACGACGGCCAGGTAGCGGTAGATCCCGGCTACCTTCAGATACGTGATGTCGCCAACCCAGACTTGATCGCGCTGCTTGAGCTCCAGATCGAGCTGTTGGTTGGGGATGCTCCCGTAGTAGCGCTGCAGGCTGGGATTGGTGTAGCGAATGGTAGCCACCCGGGCCTTGATGCCGTGCGCTCGCATCAGGCGAGCCACCCGATGCTTGCCCACGCAATGGCCCTTGCGCCTGAGCACCTGATGCACGCGCGGACTACCGTAGGTGCCGCGGCTTTCCAAGTGAACGGCCCGGATCTGCTCTGCGAGCGTATCGTTCCTGAGCTCCCGCTCACTACGCTCACGCGAACGCCACGCGTAATAACCTGCCCGGGTTACCCCGTAGACCCTGCACATTAGGGTGAGATCGTGCTGCATCCGGTTTACTTCGATGAACTGGAAGATTTCCGCTTTCGATCGGAAGCAAACCGGATGGCTTTTTTTAAGAGCTCGTGCTCCTCCTTGAGCACCTTGTAGCGACGTTCAAGCTCCTTTAGCCGTCTTAGCTCTGCAGTGGTCTGCACATCGAGCTTCGAAGCCCTGGCCACAATCACCCCCTCTCGAACCTGCTTTCGCCACAGCGACAGCATGAACGGATGAATATCCAGCGCCGCTGCAACATCCTGGATCAGAACGCCTGGCAAACTGCTCAACTTCACTGCAGTCGCCTTGAACCGATCTCCGTAATTCGCAATCTTTCGAGGTCCAGCTTTTGCCACAACACACCTCCGAGCTGTTAGCCCGAGGTGTCAACTAATTCGGGGGAAGCTTGGCGTCCCTCTCGATTGTGGGGTTAGACCTCATGCTTTCCCCATTCTCCGTTCGAAATCAGTAGCTCGTTCCGAGAGCCCCATGTTTTCCGCCGCTTGCACGAGTTGACGCCAGAATTCCGGAGGTGGCGCATTCGTGAGCCCCAAATCTTCAAGTTCATCGAGGGCAAGCTCCATTTCGTTGTGGCGAAGACACTCTTCGAAGCCGCTGACCGTTGCCCCTTCAGCGCCTGGAGCAAGCACTTTCGGCAATTGGTTGCGGGCCGCATTCAAATGCTTGGCCGTAGCGGTCCAGCTTCTTTCTAGGTCAGCTCGGTCCATTTAGAGCATGAGGTCTAACGTCATGCTGTGCGGCGGGCCCGCACGGCGGGAAATAACGGCACGGCGCTGACCGCCCGTCCGCACCAGCTACAGGTTAGAGCGCACGTCAATCGGCACCCCACATTGAACCCGAGTACATCTTCCACCTTCCATCTATTCTTCGGAAGTTGTACGAGAACATGTCTTTGTGGCCATCCAAAATCTCAAGAACCTGGAGTTCGATATCCCCAACGCGGGCCGGAACAATGATGCCTGGGTAGTTATACTTTCTGACTTTTTCAGGTCCATAGACGATGCGCTTAGTGATCCGATAGCTCGATATGGGAAGCGGTTTGGGAAGATTGAAGCCACCGGTGGGATCGTCAAACGTCGCCAGGACGCGTGCAACATCGCCACTTCGCAGTGCGTCGATGTATAAAGCGAGAGTACTCTCGGGCGAGGAATAGTCGTCCCCCGCATTCGCTGAAGTAGCGACGCTCAACAAGACCAGGAAGACCGTGGATAAAGTGCGAGTCCTATGCAAAAGTGCACTCATTTGCGCTCTAACGTCTTGTTGAGCGGCGCGCGGCTTTATGCGCGTCCGCTCGAACTAAAGTTAGACCTTGGGTGCGTAGACATATGAATAGTAAAGCTGCGGACCAAAGTAATAAAACACGGCAAGTAAGAGGAACGCTACGGCTGCGATAGCACGAACATGCGAACTTGTAACTGGAACAAAACGAGTAGCAAGCGTGGCAAATATAGCAAAAAGTGGAACGAAAAATAATGCATCAAGCGGTGTAACCCACCACGTGGGACCCGAGAGAAAGCCGGCCCATGCTACAAACGCGACAAGCAGACCGGCTGCAAGAGCCGCAAAGAACGTAGCGTTGACTGCAGTGCGGCTGGACACGACAAGACCAAACAACAGGCCGAACGGCTATGGGGCGCGATGTCATCGGGTGAAAGGTCTAACTCAATCAAATGCGCGAGCAACTGACGTGCTTTCTCAATATCCTTCCCTTGTTCCCAATCGAACTCCCGTGGCGAGAATGGCCAGTTTTCCCCCAAGGGCCATCGGCCTGGGCCCCGGCCAAGCGCATCAATTCGGAGCAGCAGCTCCTCGATGTCGCGAGGAAACGGGTGCGAGCCGTGGATGATCAGATCGGTCAGGGGGTTGTCTCCAGCTTTGCCGTTCGGCACGCGGTTCTCTCCTTCCTCTCCGGTCCCATCGCATTTCCAGCAGCCCAACGAGAAATCGACCCCCTAAGCGGGGCATTGTAAAACCCCGGAAGCGGGGCCTAGTCCCGGCAGGCTACGCCCAAGCTTCTGTTGCATCAAGCCGACCTCCGTGGAACCATGGCTGAACATCGGTACGTGTTAGGCCCCGGCCGGGAGGATGCCCATGCTCACTCGGCGATTGCCTGATCAGCGAGGGACCGTGCGCGCAATCACCAAGTTCTCGACTCTCGTCGCGCCTGCGCGCTTGAGCGCCCGCGCGAGCTCGTTCAAGGTCGCGCCGGTCGTCATGACATCGTCCAGCACGGCGACGCTCGCTCCCGAGAGATCGAGCTTGCACAGGAACGCCCCGCGCACGTTCTTCGCGCGCTCCTCGTAAGGAAGCTCCGTCTGCGGCGGCGTGTCCTTCACGCGCAGCACGCCGCGCGGCTCGATCGGTCTGCCCAGGTGCCGCGCGACGCCGCGGGCGATCTCGAGGGCCTGATTGAATCCGCGCTCGGCGAGGCGCTTGGGGTGCAGCGGCATCGGCACGATTAGATCGACCTCGGGTAGCGGCCGGGACGAGAGGCTGCGCGCGAAGAATCCGGCAAGCGCGAGCCGGGCGCGATACTTGAGCGCCTGCACGAGCCCGTCGCACGGAAATTTGTAGAGCCACAATGCGAGCGTTGCGTCGAAGTACGGAGGGCGGTTGAGGCAGCTCCCGCACACCGCCGCTGCGGGGCTGGGAAGGGCGCACCGGGGGCAGGACTCGGGGAGCGCGGGCAACTCGGCGATGCAAGCCGCGCAAAGCAGCTCCCGACCGCTTTCCTCCCCGCATAGCAGGCAGTCTTGTCCGGCCCAGGCATGGACGCTCCTTGCGCAGCTGTTAAGTAGAGCGGCGAGCATGATTTGACAACTTTTCGGCTTAACCCGATGATCGTGCCGTGCAGATACGCAACATGATTTCCCATAACGGACAAGTCGGCACCCCGGTTCACGGCGCTCGCACGGAATCGCGGATCGAGGACGGGTGGACTCGCGAAGCCGTCCAGGCGCTCTTCGAGCTCCCCTTCAACGATCTTCTCCACCGCGCGCAGACCGTGCATCGCCTGCACTTCGACGCCAACACTGTGCAGCTGTCCACACTGCTCTCGATCAAGACTGGAGGGTGCCCCGAGGATTGTGCCTACTGCCCGCAATCGGCGCGCTACCGCACCGGGGTCGAAAACGAACCGCTCGTTCCGCTCGAGACGGTGCTCGCAGCGGCACGTGCGGCGAAGCAGAACGGAGCCACGCGTTTTTGCATGGGCGCCGCCTGGCGGGGCCCCAAGCAGAAAGACCTCGAACAGGTGGCCGAGAGGGTGCGCGCGGTCAAGGCGCTGGGCCTTGAGACCTGCGCGACGCTCGGCCTCTTGCGCGAAGGCCAGGCGGAGGAGCTCAAGGCCGCAGGTCTGGACTATTACAACCACAACCTCGACACGGCCCCCGAGTTCTACGGGGAGATCATCACCACGCGCACCTATCGCGACCGGCTCGACACGCTTGCGCGCGTGCGCCGCGCCGGAATCAAGGTCTGTTGCGGAGGGATCGTGGGCATGGGCGAGTCGCGCACGCAGCGCGCGGGCCTCATCTCCGAGCTCGCGAGCCTGGCCCCGCAGCCCGAGTCGGTGCCGATCAACGATCTCGTTCGGGTGGAAGGCACTCCGCTCGAGGGCGCACCGAGGCTCGACTGGAGCGAGTTCGTGCGCACCATTGCCTGCGCCCGCATCACCATGCCGCGCAGCACCGTGCGGCTCTCCGCGGGACGCGCCGAAATGCCCGAGGCCGTGCAGGCCCTGTGTTTCCTTGCCGGGGCGAATTCGATTTTTTACGGCGACAAGCTCCTCACCACGGGCAATCCCGAAGCCGCGCGCGATCGTGCCCTGCTGGAAAAGCTCGGCCTTCGCCCCGTCTGAACACTCGGATCCCGCGCCGAGGGAAACTTTTGGTGTTGTTCGGTGTCTGCCTTTACTTCGACCGTGCCACGATGCAGCCGGCAGCGGCCTCGAGAGTTCCTCATTGAGCAATGGCGAAAAAAATATCCCTCAAATTTAGCGTCATGATGACAACCGTCGTGCTGGCCGCGATGCTTGTGTGGCTCGCCGCTACATATCGGGAAAACGGTTCGCGGGCCATATTGCTGCCGGATCAGGTGATGACCTTGTTTCCTGACCCGAAGCCACTGACGGCATTTGCGTTCACCGATCACGAGAATCGGGCATTTGATCTTTCACGCCTGAAGGGCAAATGGTCCTTCTTATTTTTCGGCTACACTCATTGCCCGGACATCTGTCCGACGACCCTGGCGATATTGGCCCGCGCGCATGAAAACATCGTCAAGAGTACGGTCGGCGCCAAAGACGTCCAATTCGTCTTTATCTCAGTGGATCCCAATCGCGATACCGCCAGCAAGCTCGGGCAATACGTGAGCTATTTTGATACGACCTTCCTCGGCGTGACGGGAGACAACGCGCAGCTCGGTAACCTGGCCGGTCAGCTCGGTGCCGCGTATGAGGTTGCGATCACGCCGAGTATGGAAAACTATCCCGTCTATCACACCGCGGCGGTATTTCTGGTGGATCCGCGCGCCCGATATCACGCCGTGTTCGCGCCGCCGCTCGATGCGGAGGGTATCAGCAGGCGTTTCAACGTGCTGCGGGAGCTTGAAGGACCCAAAGCGACGTGAGATGGCGACATCCGGGTTTCGTTGGCCTGATATTGGCGCTGACCCCCATCGCGGCTGCGACCGAAGAGGCTGGCGTTTCCGCACGCGATGCCTGGGTGCGGGAAACGCCGCCCGGCGTAGCCGTGATGGCGGGGTACGTGCTGTTGCAAAACAACACGTCACGGCCACAAGTACTCGTAGCCGCGAGGAGTTCCGGCTTCGAGACTGTGGTGATTCACCGCACTATCGTCAAGGGCGGCATGACGGGGATGGAACACGCCCCGCAAATCGAACTCTTACCCAATGCGAGTTTGCTTTTTGCGCCGGGGGGGCATCATCTGATGCTGTTGAACCCGAAACGGCCACTGCGCGCCGGCGACCGGGTTGACATCCACCTGGAATTCCGCGGCGGGCTCGTTTTACCCGTCGCCTTCGAGGTCCGCAAATGAAACCCCGCCAAACGAAACTCGTGGAGTCTTGCGGTTTCCTCCGCTTATTTCGATTGCGCCACCATGTAGTCGACTGCGGCCCTGACCTCGGCGTCGCTCAGCGCCGGGTTCCCGCCTTTGGGCGGCATCGCTCCCGCGCTCCCCTGTACCCCATTGAGGGCGCTGGCATAGAGAGTGTCGCGGCCCTTGGCGATGTGCTTGGCCCACTGGGTCTTATCACCCAGCTTCGGCGCGCCGGCGATGCCGGCACCGTGGCAGGCGACGCAGGTGGTCTGGTAGACCTGTTGCCCGTCGCGGCTGCGTGGCGGCGCGGCCGTCGCGTTTTTTACAGGCTCCTGCTGCGTTTCCGCCGAAGCGACGTTGACCTGCGCGACGGGTTTGATCCGCTCGGCCACGCTCGAACCGCTGCCCAACAGCACGCCGCGATCCAGTCGGACCCGGTCGGGGATGTCGCGGTGATGCCCCACAAGAAGGAAAATAAACAGCATCAGCACTACACCGACCCCAAGAATGATCGAGACATTCACCGCGTAGCGCTTTTCAGTCATTGGTAGTTCTTCTAGTAAGGGACGGAGCCCGACAATAGCCGGGCTCGCCGCAGCGACCTCGTTACGCTAGAACAATCCCTTCAGGAAAAAGACACCCCGCGTAAAAAAGGTGTAATCGGCTTCGAGTGCTCCGATGCCCAAAAGCACCATCAGCAACAGCGTCGGGACCAAAATGGCGTACACCATGGCCAGCCGCTCCCAGAGCATGTGCATGAAGACGGCAACGATCAGCCCTGCCTTCAGCAGCATGAACAGGATGATCAGAAACCACCTGAGGTAACCCTGAAAGTGGAAGTAGTCAACAAGGTAAGAAGCCGTGCTGAGAACAAACAGCAATCCCCAGATCTTGAGATAGATGCCGATCGGATGTTGCTGCCCCTCTACGTGTGCCACGATCGGATGTTGCTGCGCCTCTGCGTGTGCCACGATTGCCCTCACCAAAGATAGAAAACTGCGAAGATGAATACCCAGACGAGATCGACGAAGTGCCAATACAGACCCATGATTTCGACGATCTCGTATTTACCCTTCCTGCCGGTCATAAAGCCCGGCCTCCCGTGATCCAGATCGCCCCGAATAACCTTTGTCGCCGTGATCAGGAGGAAAATCACGCCGATCGACACGTGCGTGCCGTGGAACCCCGTGATCATGAAAAAGGCCGCGCCGAACTGGGCCGCGCCCAAGGGGTTGCCCCAGGGACGTATACCCTCATGGACGATCAGCTTGGTCCACTCGAAGGCTTGCATGCCGACGAATGTGGCGCCCAATGCCGCGGTGCACAGCAACAGGATGAAAGTCATCTTCCTGTTTTTTTCATAACCGAACTTGACCGCCATGGCCATGGTCCCGCTGCTGCTGATCAAGACGAAGGTCATGATGGCGATCAGAAGGAGGGGGATGCTCTTGCCGAACAGCGTCAGGCCGAAAACCTCGCTCGGGTTGGGCCAGGGCTCGGTGGTGGAGATGCGCACCGTCATGTACGAGATCAGGAAACAGCTGAAGATGAATGTATCGCTGAGGAGGAAGATCCACATCATGGCCTTGCCCCAGGGGACATTCTTGAACGCCCGCTGGTCCGAGGACCAGTCGGCGACGATGCCTTGGATGCCTTCAGGCAGCGCGAGGGGTTCTGCTGTACTTGTCCGACTAGCTTGTGCCATGTTCTTTTGGACCCGTTTACTTGATTCCACAGAGCTTCAACAAAATATCCAAATTATTCCCTGAAAACAGCAGACCAAATAGGACCAGCCAAACCCCAAGCAGGAAATGCCAGTAGAGGGTACACAGCTCCACGCTGTGCCTGATTCTCGCCACGTCGAAATCGCCCCACACTTTGGCGAAAGTCCTGCCCCAGGCCACCAAGCCGCCCAGCAGATGCAACCCGTGCAGTCCTGTGATCAGATAAAAAAAAGCGATTGCAGGGTTCGTTACGTCAAAATAAACCATCGTACCCAGTTGCCGCCAGGCCAGTATCTGCCCCACCAGAAAAACAACGGTGAAAGCGCCGCCGGCAAGAAAGGCGACTCGCATGCCGTCCATGTGCCCGCGACGTACTGAAAACAGCGCCCATTGCAAGGCGACACTGCTCAATATCAGCGCAAACGTATTCGCCCACAGGAGCCCTAGCTGAGGCGAGGGACGCCAGTCCTCGTACGCCATCCGGCGTCCATATGCGACGAGCAAAAGCATGAACAGGACCGTGACCACCGCGAGAAACACCCTCAGAGCGAGTTTCCGCGCGGTGGCTCTGTCGTGAAGAGTATCGACCGTACCCTGGGCCGTCACCCAAGGCTTGACCATCAGATCATGAAAAATACTCACGTCGCTGGAATCCGGATCGCCTACGTCTTGCTGCTGTTACGGCCGGCGACCTCTCGCGGGGGGACGTTTTGCGGTATGAAGTCATCGACGGCGCCCGGCACGCTGTAGTCGTAAGCCCAGCGATAGACCACCGGTAACGCCGGACCAAAGTTGCCGTGCTTCGGCGGGGTGTCGGGGGTTTGCCACTCCAGCGTGGTGGCATTCCAGGGGTTGCTGCCCGACGGCTTGCCTTTGAAATAGCTCCGGATGAGGTTGTACAGGAATACCAATTGAACGGCGCCCACGATCAACGCCGCGATGGTGATCCACTCGTTCACGAAGTGGGCCGATGCGGGGATGAAGTCCGTGCCTCCAATTGCATAATAGCGGCGCGGCACGCCCATCATTCCCAGGTAATGCATGGGATAGTAGATGCCGTAGCTCCCGACGAAGCTGACCCAGAAGTGAAACTTGCCCAGGGTATCGTTCAGCATCCGCCCGGTGATCTTGGGGTACCAATGGTAGATCGCCCCGAACACGACCATGATGGGCGCAATGGCCATCACCATATGGAAGTGCGCGACCACGAACATGGTGTCCGAAAGGGGGACACTCACGGTCGCGTTGCCGAGGAACAGGCCCGTCAGCCCGCCGTTGATAAACGTGAAGATGAACCCGATGGCAAACAGCATCGGGACGGTGAGGTGGATGTTACCGCGCCACAGCGTCAGCACCCAGTTGTAGACCTTGATGGCCGTGGGAACGGCGATGATCAGCGTGGTGGTGGCGAAAAAGAATCCGAAGTACGGGTTCATGCCGCTGACGTACATGTGGTGCGCCCACACCACGAAGCTCAGCGCGCCGATCGCCAGGATCGCCCAGACCATCATTCGATAGCCGAAGATGTTTTTTCTTGCATGGACACTGAGCAGGTCGGAGACAATGCCGAAGGCAGGCAGCGCGACGATGTAGACCTCGGGGTGGCCGAAAAACCAGAACAGATGCTGAAACAACAACGGATTGCCTCCGGTGTGTCCACTCTGTTGTCCCATCGAGACGATGGCGGGCATGAAGAAACTCGTTCCCAGCGTCAGGTCCAGGATCATCATGATGGCGCTGACGAACAAGGCGGGAAAGGCCAACAGCGCCAGGACAGTGGCCATGAAAATGCCCCATACCGTCAAGGGCAGCCGCATCATCGTCATCCCTCGCGTGCGCGCCTGCAACACCGTCACCACGTAGTTCAAACCGCCCATGGTGAATCCGATGATGAAGAAAGCCAGGGAAACGAGCATCAAAATAATTCCCCAGCTCGCCCCCGGAGTGCCCTGGGAAATCGCCTGCGGCGGGTACAGGGTCCAGCCGGCGCCCGTGGGCCCGCCGGTCACGAAGAAGCTCGCGATCAGCAACAACACGGCGCTGAGATAGACCCAGTAACTCACCATGTTGACGTAGGGGAAAACCATATCGCGGGCGCCGACCATCAGCGGGATGAGGTAGTTGCCAAATCCCCCCAGAAACAGCGCCGTGAGAAGGTAGATGACCATGATCATGCCGTGCATGGTGACAAACTGAAGGTAGTTGCTGGGGTTGATGAAGGAGAAGCTGTTCGGGTACCCCAATTGCAGGCGCATCAGCCATGACAGCACCAACGCCACCAGACCGATCCCGATCGCGGTGATCGCGTACTGGACGGCGATGATTTTGGCGTCCTGACTCCAGACGTACTTTCCCACCCAAGTTTTCGGATGGTAGAGCTCTACCTCTTCGACTTCGGCGGGCGGGGCGAAAGCCGATTCATCGTGCGCGACGTAAGACATTAGTATTTCCCCTTCGCTAATTCTTCACTGTGCTCGATTCGCCCGGGTCTCATCATCATAAGAATAGTAGCATGGCGCTCGAGCAGGCCGGTCATCGCAAAGTATTGATATAGGCAATGACGTCATTGGTTGCTCGGTCATCGCCCAGAATTTCTGCCATCAACACCATCTGCGGACCGTACATGTCTTTTGGATGAGCGCCGCGGATACCCTGTTTGAAATTCTTCAATTGAGTGGCCATGTACCAGTCACTCATGCCCTTGAGCCGGGGAGCATTGGTCGCCTGCAGGCCCCGCCCATCAGCACCGTGACAGGTTCCGCAGGTCACATAAGGCTTTTGACCGTTCGTCGCAATCCCCTTCATCGTGATCGAGGCAGGATTATCCGGCAGCGTCTTGATGTAAGCGATGACGTTATCTATTGCGGCGTCGTTGTTCAGCGTCGCCGCCATCGGTGCCATCATTTTACCGAAAACATCTTTTTCGTGCGTACCCCGGGCACCGATCTTGAAATTTTTTAACTGCCGTTTCAGGTACCAATCTCCCTGTCCGCTCAATTTCGGCGCATTCAGCGCAGGATTCCCCTCCGCTTGCGAGCCATGACAGGCAGCGCACACTGCATAAAGCGGCTTGCCTGCTGCAGCATCGCCGGCGATTTGAGCTGAGGTTTGCGCGAACGTCGGATAGCCGCTCAGCCACGCCTGAAAAGCGGTCTCTTCCTCCACTACCACGCTGCCACGCATGACAAAGTGTCCGGTGCCGCACAATTCGTTGCAGAGGAGGTCGAATTTTCCGGTCCGGGTGGGGGTGAACCAGATATAGGTGACCAGGCCCGGCACCAGATCCATCTTGGCCCGGAACTGCGGTACGGCGAAGTTGTGCAGGACATCCACAGAGCGGAGCAGCGCCTTGACCGGCTTGCCGATGGGGAGATGCAGCTCCGGGCTCGATACCAAGACGTCGTCCTGGCCGTTGGGGTCGTCGGGATTCATGCCAAACGGGTTTTTATCGCTGACGTGCTTGGCATCGACAGTGCCCAGCACGCCGTCCTTCCCGGGAAAGCGGAAGCTCCAGTGCCACTGCTTGCCCACGGCCTCGAATACGCCCGCTTCTGCCGGGACCTCGACGAATTTCGCCCATACAAATAAGCCGGGGGCCAACATGGCGGCGACGCCCGCCGTGGTCAATCCGGTGAGCCACCATTCCAGCTTCTTGTTCTCGGGTTCGTACTGCGCCCGACTGCCCTTCTTGTAACGGTAGCGGATCACGGCATAGGCCATGAACAAATTGATGGCGACGAAGACAAACCCGGTGACCCAGAACGTGATGCTGATCGTGTCGTCCATCGCACTCCAGTTGGAGGCGATCGGCGTGAAATACCACGGGCTCAGGAAGTGAAACAGGACAGAGCCAACGACCAATAAAACCAATACGATTGCTAAGACCATAGCGGTGGCCCCGGTTGATTGGACGGAATTTTAGGCGATGAGTTGTAAACTACGGCCTTATATAATGTATTGCAAACTTATTGTCCACTCCAGATGAACGCACAGGCATTCGGACTGGACTCTGCACAGGTGCGGCGCGCCTTCGAGCGTGCCGCAGCGGCGGGCGGCGACGCCGCGGTGCTCCAGCGGGAAGTCGAGCGGCGCATGTTCGAGCGGCTCGACTACATCCGCTGCCGGCCGCAGCGCGTGCTCGACTCCGGCTGCGGCGTGGGGCACGGCCTGAAACTGCTGCGCCGGCGCTATCCCGGGGCGGATCTCCTCGGCATGGACTTTGCGCCCGGCGTGCTCAGCGAGGCGAAACGGGAAGAGTCCCTCGTCGAGCGCGCCTGGCGCCTCGTGTCCGGCTCCAGGCGCTTTCATCTGTGCGCGGATTTTGCGCGGCTGCCGCTTCGCGCCACCAGCGTGGATATGGTGTGGTCGAATCTTGCGCTTGCCTGGGCGGTCGATCCGCTCGCGGCGCTGCGCGAGGTTCACCGCGTGCTCATCGCCGGCGGGCTGCTGATGTTCTCGAGCTACGGGCCCGACACACTCAAGGAACTCAAAGCGGCCTTCGGCGCGGGCTCGGCCGCGCGCCACGTGCATTCTTTCATCGACATGCACGACCTCGGCGACATGCTCGTCGCGAGCGGATTTGCCGCGCCTGTCATGGATATGGAAGTAATCACGCTGACCTACTCCGAGGTCCCGGCGCTCCTGCGTGACCTGAAAGCCTCCGGCGAGACCTGCGCGGCGCGCGATCGACAGCGCGGCCTCATGGGACGCCGTGCGTGGGAGCGCATGCTTGCCTCCTATGAGCGCGAGCGCAAGGAAGGCAGGCTGCCGGCGACAATCGAGGTGATCTACGGGCACGCTTGGAAAAGCGAGCCGCGTACGACCGTCGACGGAAGGCGGATCATAGAAGTAGAATTGGAAGGGAAAAAATCGCGCCCCCTCGTTCGACCAGAACCAACGCGGACATGATGACGAACAGGATGGTCAATGGAACCGGCGCTGCGCTCCTCGCGCTGTCCGGGGCCGCGAAGGCGGCGTATCAGTGGAACCTGCCGGCCCCGGTGACGCGCGTCGCCGGCGAAATCTACAACCTGCATCTCGTCATGATGGGGATCATCCTGGTGATCTTTGTCGGCGTGTTTGGCGTGATGTTCTATTCGATCTACGCCCACCGCAAGTCCGTCGGCCACAAGGCCGAGAATTTCCACGAGAACATCACCGTCGAGATGATCTGGGCCATCATCCCGTTCCTGATCCTGATCGCCGTGGCCTGGCCGGCGACCAAGTCGATTCTGAACCTCAAGGACACCGCCAGCCCCGACATCACCAAGATGATAACCGGCTATCAGTGGAAATGGGGCTACGACTACTTGAAGGGCGAGGGTGAGGGCATATCATTCCTTTCGAATCTCTCCACTCCGCAGGACCAGATCACGGGCAACGCGCCCAAGGGCGAGCACTATCTCCTCGAAGTGGACAACCCCATGGTCGTGCCCGTGAACAGGAAGGTGCGCGTGCTCCTCACCTCCAACGACGTCATACACGCCTGGATGGTCCCGGCGTTCGGCGTGAAGCAGGACGCGATTCCCGGCTTCGTACGCGATACCTGGTTCAGGGCGGAAAAGGTGGGCATCTACCGCGGCCAGTGCGCGGAGCTTTGCGGCAAGGACCACGGGTTCATGCCGATCGTGGTCGAGGTCCTCTCGGCCGAAGAGTACACCGCCTGGGTCGGCGAGCAGAAAAGGAAGATCGCTGCCGCGGCAGAAGATCCGAACAAGAAATGGAATCTCGCCGAACTGAAAGCCCGCGGCGAGAAGGTCTACGCCGCGAACTGCGTCGCCTGCCATCAGGCGAACGGGCTGGGGGTCAAGGGAACGTTCCCGGCGCTTGACGGCTCGCAGCTCGTCAACGGTCCCCGGGGACGCCACATCGAGATCGTGCTGAACGGCAAGCGGGGCACCACGATGGCGGCGTTCGGCAAGCAACTCTCGGATACCGACGTCGCCGCCGTCATCACCTACGAACGAAACGCCTGGAGCAACAAGACCGGCGAAGTCATTCAGCCGAGTGAGATCAGGTCGGCGCGGAAGTAGAACCGAGCGGACTCGAGACTCAGGAGAAACCATGAGCGCAGTCATCGACCACGGCCACGCCCACGGCCCCTACGGGGGGATCATGCGCTGGATCACCACGACCAACCACAAGGACATCGGCACACTCTATCTGTGGTTCAGTTTCACCATGTTCCTGCTCGGCGGCATGCTCGCGCTCGCCGTCCGCGCCGAGCTGTTCCAACCGGGTCTGCAGTTCTGGCATCCGGAATTCTTCAACCAGCTCACCACGATGCACGGGCTCATCATGGTGTTCGGCGCGATCATGCCAGCCTTCGTCGGATTCGCCAACTGGCAGGTGCCGATGATGATCGGCGCTCCCGACATGGCCTTTGCGCGCTTGAACAACTGGAGCTTCTGGATGCTGCCGGTAGCGGCGACGCTGCTCGTCGGATCGTTCTTCGTCCCTGGGGGCGCGACCGCCGCCGGCTGGACCATCTACGCCCCGCTCTCGACTCAGATGGGGCCGGGGATGGACCTCGCGATCTTCGCGCTCCACATCATGGGCGCCTCCTCGATCATGGGTTCGATCAACATCATCACCACGATCCTCAACATGCGAGCCCCGGGGATGACGATGATGCGGATACCGCTTTTCATCTGGACGTGGCTGATCACCGCTTACCTGCTGATCGCCGTGATGCCGGTGCTGGCGGGCGCGATCACGATGCTGCTGACCGACCGCCACTTCGGCACCTCTTTCTTCAACGCGGCGGGAGGCGGCGACCCGGTGATGTTCCAGCACATCTTCTGGTTTTTCGGCCATCCCGAGGTCTACATCATGATCCTCCCGGGCTTCGGCATCATCAGCCAGGTGATTCCCGCGTTCTCGAGGAAGCCCTTGTTCGGCTATTCCTCGATGGTGTACGCGACCGCCTCGATCGCAATCCTCTCGTTCGTCGTTTGGGCGCACCACATGTTCACCGTCGGCATGCCCACGGCAGGGATCCTGTTCTTCATGTACGCAACGGTTCTGATCGCGGTGCCCACGGGGGTCAAGGTGTTCAACTGGCTCGCGACCATGTGGCGTGGCTCGATGAGCTTCGAGACGCCGATGCTGTTCGCCGTAGGGTTCATCTTCGTGTTCACCATGGGCGGGTT
>Ga0193733_1000142_pt1 | contig 25699 bp, 25 predicted proteins | sample U1s2metaG_FD_145076 | JGI IMG/M metagenome (GOLD analysis project Ga0193733, IMG submission 145076) | Soil microbial communities from a riparian zone of the East river system, Colorado, United States - U1s2 | ecosystem: Environmental > Terrestrial > Soil > Riparian zone | place: USA: East River...
TGTAGGCGCACGACGGTTACCTACCGCATCTCACGCTGGCAGGCGAGGGCAATCCGCTCCGGGTGAACCGGCTGGTGGGGCGATTGCGTCTGCGGGATGGGAGGTTCGAGATCGAGGAAGGCAAACTGCAGACTCCAGCCAGCGTCTATCAACTGAGCGGTACGGCATCTCTGAATCGGACTCTTGATATCAAACTGGCGCGTGACGGTGCTCGAGGCTTCAACATCACTGGCACTCTGACCCAGCCCCACGTGGTGATGAACACGACTCCCGAGACTGAGGCCGCCCTCAAGCCATGACGGTACACTTCTCTCTTCTTTTTTTCGCTTTTCTTTTTTCGGTCCTTACTCAGAATTCCGGGTCGCAAACCGAAACCCGCTCCAACGCCCGCCAAGTGGAGAGCACCGAGCGCAAGCTGCAACATTTGCAGAACAATGGAGCGCAGACGTATCCCGATCCGACCCCGACGACGTTTACGGAACTGGAAATCAACGCCTACTTTGCTTCCGGGAATATTAAGCTGCCTGCGGGAGTGCAGTCGGTGGTGTTTCAGGAACAGCCGGGCGTTATCATCGGATCTTCGCGGGTTGATTTCGATCCGCTCAAGGCGGGTAAGAATTCCTACAATCCGTTGCTGTCGGTGTTCAGCGGACTGCATGACGTGGTGGTCACCGCCCATGCGTACGGGGCGCACGGTCAAGGCGTGGTTCACGTGGATTCGGTTTCCATTGATGGCGTGGATGTTCCGCAGTTCGTCCTTGAGCTGTTTGTGGAGAAATACCTTAAGCCCAAGTATCCAAATATCGGTATTGACTCACGGTTCGCCTTGCCCTCTCGGGTGGATGGGGCGACGGTCGGCTTGCAAAAGGTCAGCCTGACTCAGAAGTAACTCTCCATTAAAGCCCACCCAGTGGTTTTGAATACGTGATCCTCTCATCGGGGAGCCGAAACCTGCGCCGTGGATGAGTTGGGCGCTCACCGGAGTACTCCACAGCAACATGCGGACGAACTGCGGAAACGCTCTCTTGACCAGTCACACCAGGACAAGCTGCGGGCTCGCTTTTCTATTCCGGCTTCGAGGACAGGGGAAAGGAGGGTAGGTTTCAGAGAGCCTGCCTGCATTCGATAACGAGGGAGCGGTTCACCCCGGAGGTGGCGCCTGACGATCAACGAGCCCCGAAACTGGATAATCGAGGGCGGTTGTCCCAACCTAGGCATCTTTACGGGGTATATCCCGCGCCCCGCAGAACTTTGCCCGGCAATGCTCCCGTCATCTTGCCTTGATCAATGACTGAAACTCCGTTCACCAGCACGTACTCCATCCCTTGCGAGAGCTGGTTGGGGTTTTCGAAGGTGGCGAGGTCGCGGATCGTGGCGGGATCGAAGATCACAACGTCAGCCCACATCCCGGCTTTCAACACTCCACGATCCGTCAGGCGCATACGCTGCGCGGGCAGTGCGGAAGATTTCCGGATTGCGTTTTCCAGAGTGAGTTTGTTTTCCTCACGAACATATTTGCGCAGAATGCGCGGGAAGGTGCCGTAGGCGCGCGGGTGAGGATGTTCCTGGCTCAGAATTCCTTCCGGCGATGCGCCCGAGGAATCGTTGTCGAACGAGACCCAGGGCTGCTGCAGGGCCAGAACTATATCCGGCTCTGACATGCCGAAAACAGCCACTCCCGTGGCAGCGCCGTCTTCGATCAGCAAGTCGAATAGCGCATCCATCGGGTCCTTGTTCTGGATCTTCGCCACTTCCGCCAACGTCTTGCCTTGCAGGGGAAGCAGCCTGGGGTTTTGCACCACACCGATCAAAACAGCCTCGGGACCGGGGATTTCCTGCCACTCGTTGTCCCACTCGCTCGATGCGGTCATCATATCCTGGCGCATGCGGGCACGCATCGCCGGATCTTTCAGCCGCTCGACCAGCTTGGCATTTCCGCCGTCGTGGGCCCAGGGCGGAATAAATGCGGAAAAATCGTTGAACCATGCGGTGTAGGCGTAGGTGTCAGCGGCAACGTCTATGCCTTGCGACCGGGCGGCATTGATTTTTGCCACCACCTCCGGCATGTGTCCCCAGTTTGATTTCCCCGCGACCTTGATGTGCCAGATTTCAACCGGGAGGTGGCCCTCGCGGCCAATGCGCAACGCCTCGTCAATCGCGGGCAGAACGGCATCGCTCTCATTGCGCATATGTGTGGCGTAGATACCGCCGTATTTCCCAGCCTCACTTGCAAGAGCGATCAACTCTTCTGTCTTGGCATAGGGAGCGGGCGCGTACTCGAGAGAAGTGGATAGCCCGACGGCTCCCTCGCGCATCGCCTGCAGGACCAGTGCCTTCATTTGGTCCAGTTGAGCGGGCGTCGGCTGTTTGTCGTCATCCCCCAGCACCATGCGCCGGACCTGGGTGGCACCGACGTAGCTGGCAAGATTGATTCCCATGCCCTGTTTTTCCAAGCGAGCGAAGTACTGTTGAAAAGTTCGCCAGTCGGGCGTGATGTGATAGTGATCGTAGTTCGACTGGTCGGCGCGGACGAGAGCGTCGTTCTGGGGCGCCGCGGAGCCGCCTTCGCCCGTGATTTCCGTGGTAACGCCCTGGTAGATTTTCGAGGGCAGGCGCGGGTCAACGAGGATGGTCAACTCCGACTGGCCTAGCATGTCAATGAAGCCGGGAGCTACGACCATGCCACGGGCGTCGATGGTGCGATGGCGCGCAGCCTGCCCAAGATTTCCGATCGCTGCAATCTTGCCGGCGCGAATACCCAGATCGCCGGAATACCATGGCGAACCCGTTCCGTCGATGATGTGACCGTTGTTGATGACGACGTCGAAAGATTGAGGAACCGGTGCCGCCTGCGACCATAGCAGGTGAACGCCGGCCAGCAACAAGGTGGCCGTGAGTAACGGCTTCTTCCCTACTCTGCGAGTGCTGATTCCCATGGCTGGTTCTTCCCCTTATGGTTCTTGCCCTTTTTCTAGTTCAGCAGCAGCACACATTCGCAAGCCTGGGCCGGCAAGACTCCCGTCCCGCAGCCAGGGGACGCCGGCACTACAAAATTATCGTCCACCGACCTGACACCACGCCCAGGGCCAGCCAGATTCCCAGGGCTAGCCATTCGTATCCGCTGAAGTGTCCCGGCACAGACGGAACAACCTTCATCAGGACCATCAACAGTCCGACCATAGCTCCCATGGCAGCTACTCCACGCTCGCGCGGGGCTGGGCCCATCTGATAATACGCCGCACACGCAGCCAGCCATCCCACGGCGCAGGCTACCGAGCCTACCTCGGAAATTGGCACTAGGATGGCATCGCCTAAGAACATGCATCCTGCCGTGGCCGCTCCTACGCAGATCACTGCGAACGACGGAGTCCGATTCTGAGGATGAACCCTGGCAACAGGGGCAGCCAACAGTCCGCGACGACCCATGGCAAAGAGCAAACGGCTGGCGGCTACCAAGTTTCCATTGAACACCTTCAAAAGTGAAAGCAGGGCCGCCGCCAGAATCATTCTGACGATCCAGGGCGAGCCGACGGCACGTTCGAACGCCACCGCAGTCATGAACTTTTCGCCAATAAGTTCTCTCCAGGGAGCCACATAGCCCACGGCCGCGACCACGATGGTATAGAAAAGAATGCCGACGACGATCGCGATCCATATCGCCGTAAAAAACCCCTCGGGGCGGAACTCCGCGCTGGCTTCTTCCGCGGCTTTGACCACCGACTCAAAACCGGTCATGTAATAAGGCACAATCTGAATTACCAACAGAACAGAGACCCATCCGCTATGGGTGAATAAAGGTGGAAAATTTTGCGGCGCGCCCTTCCTCACTCCGAACGCGACGAAAATCACGAATAGAACCAGGGTTCCGAAGGAGGTCCAGTTTTGGAAGGTTGCGCTCAGCCGGATGCCGCGGCAGTTCAGCACGGTCAGCAGTCCGGTCAGTCCCAGCCCGATGATCAGGTGGGGCAAATAAACAGGCCGGCCTGCGATGCGGTAAAGTTCCAATGCATCGAGCGCGGGAAAGATGTATCCCGCGATCTTTCCCACCGCCACTGCCTCCCACGGACACACGATGAAATAGGCCAATAGCATCATCCATCCGGTGGCAAAGCTTACTGATCGCGGAAACACCTTTGCGGTGTAGGCCACTTCGCCAGCGGCATCGGGCAAGGCCTTCACAAGCTGGCCGTAAACGTAGCCGATGGGCAGCAGCAGGGCGCCCCCAATAGCGAATCCGAGGACGCCGCCCAGGGTTCCGCCCCGCATGAGCCAGTCGTCCATCACGACCAGCCACCCCACACCGACCATGGTGCCCCATCCCAGCGTGAAGTAATCGAGCACGCGGAGCTTGCGGGCAAGAGCGATCAAAGCAGCCTTCCTAGCCGTGTCAGATTAAATGGGTCACACTTGAACAGCCACAACAGTTCCTGCAATAGATTCGCTACCGGCGGCGAGTGCTTGTTCGCGGTTTTCTTCTTTCTCAGAAGAGGCGCGCATTATAGAACATCGGGCCCCGCAGCGGATCCTAAAGTGAGCGGCGTAGTGATGCAGGCGCATGTTTTCGAGCCAAGGCGGTATGTTATGTTCTAACCTTCGTCCGTAGCCAAAGCGAGGCATCATGCCGCGATACGAATATCGTGTTCTCAAGCCGGTTCCAGCCGCCGAGAAGGCCTTCCTGGAGTGGATTGACGAACTGGACCGCGAATTCAGCAATGGCGACCCAGAACACCGCAGCGATGTGGTTCGTAAAGCGCTGCATGAACTTTATCTCGGACGATCCTATGCTGTTCCCGATCCAGCTGCTCCACGGGCCCTGCAAGCCCTGGTCCATTCCTTTGATCCCCGCAATGCCACGCTGGAGCCCGAGTCCTACGGTGATGCCGACGCTGCGAAGTATGGTGAGCGCAAGCCCCTGATCTGGTTCTGGATGATGTATGACCGGTCTCCTGTGGGCCTCAATCACTGGCTGGGACACAAGATGCGGGCTATGCTGGCCCGCCACGTTTTCAAGCATTGCGGCCATAATGTGAAGATTTTTCACGGAGTAGAGTTTTCGTTCGGCTACAACCTGACGGTAGAAGACAATTGCACGATCCACAAATATGTATTGCTTGATGACCGTGGAGAAATCATCATTCATGAAGGATCTTCCGTTTCTGATTTTGCCAATATCTACTCGCACGCGCATGATCTCAACGATGGCATGATCGTAAGCAATCACAAAACGGAAATTGGGCCCAAGGCGCGCATCACTTATCACGCGACGGTGTTGAGCGGTGTCAAGGTTGGCGAGCACGGAATGGTGGGTTCGATGGGAGTCGCTTCCAAGGATGTTGATCCGTTCACGGTGGTCGGAGGCATTCCCGCCAAACCGATCAAGCTAAAATCGATCGCGCCGGAAGAAGCACGCAAGTCGATGGAAAAGTAGCACCGCGCGTTACCACCGGCAAGGTGCACTTAGTTCGGCACGGGGTTCGAAGCTGGTTCGACGCTAGAAGCCGCCCGGAATCAGGGTTGCGCGTGTTAGTATCGAAATCAGTCTCGCATGACCCTGCAACACATTGACATAGTGTTCCAGTTGATCGCTTTTCTGTTCGCGATCAGCGTGCACGAGTCGTCGCACGCATGGATGGCGAATCTGCGCGGCGATCCGACGGCCCGCATGCTGGGGCGGATTTCGCTCAATCCAATCCGACATATTGACCTGTTCGGAACCCTGCTGTTGCCCGCAGTTGCGATGTACTTTAATGTCCCCGTGCTCGGCTGGGCCAAGCCGACTCCGGTGGATCCGCGAAATTTCAAAAATCCCGTGCTCGACGACATTCTCACTTCTGTAGTCGGGCCCATCAGTAATTTCGTGGTGGCTACGGCCGCGGTACTCGTTCTGGCCTCGGTGAAATTTGCCTCCCCCGCGGGAGCGCAGATTGTCTTCGGAACCGTCGTCGACGGTTCGAATTTTGCGGATACCGATTCTCTCCTTGTCCCGTTTTGCAGGCTAATCTTCCAGTTGATGGTGATCAATGTGGGGCTCGGCGTCTTCAACCTCATACCGGTTCCACCGCTCGATGGCAGCCACGTGCTGCGTCATTTGTTGCCGGCCGGAATGCTTCGGATTTATGACACGGTGGGCACCTTTGGCCTACTGCTTCTGGTGTTTTGGGGCGGCGGGCTCCTGGTGAAACTGATCAGTCCAGCGATCGGGCTTTTTAAAGATATTCTCCTGAGAATCTGATGACCTCTCGCTCTAACCAACGCAAACGCGTGCTCAGCGGCATGCGCTCCACCGGCAAGCTGCATCTGGGGAACTATGTCGGCGCTTTGGATAACTGGGTGCGCATGCAGGAGCAGTACGACTGCTTTTTCTGCGTGGCGGACTGGCACGCCCTTACTACCGACTATGCCGATACCTCAAGGATCAAAGAGAACTCGATCGAAGTCCTGCTCGACTGGCTGGCCGCCGGGCTTGATCCCGAGCGCTGCACCATGTTCATCCAGTCGCACGTTCCCCAGCATGCCGAATTGCATCTACTATTTTCCATGATTACGCCCCTGGGCTGGCTAGAGCGCGTCCCCACCTACAAGGAACAACGTGACAATATCGCGGAGAAGGATCTGGCCACGTACGGATTTCTCGGCTACCCGGTGTTGCAGGCAGCAGACATCCTCATTTACAAGGGCGATTTTGTTCCGGTGGGGGAAGATCAAGTTCCTCACGTCGAACTGACTCGAGAAATCGCACGGCGCTTTAACATGTTCTACACCCGCAAAGGATCGTACGTGTTTCCCGAGCCGCAGCCGTTGCTGACTCCTGCCGCCAAGCTACCCGGGACCGACGGGCGCAAAATGTCGAAGTCCTATGGCAACACAATCCTGCTCACCGATCCCGAGCCGATGGTACGGCAGAAGCTCAAAACCATGGTGACCGATCCTGCCCGAGTACGCCGTAGCGATCCCGGCAACCCCGATGTTTGCCCGGTGGGCGATCTGCACAAAATTTTCAGCGACCGGCCAACGATCATGAAAGTGGAGGAGGGTTGCCGTTCCGCCGGCATCGGCTGCATCGAGTGCAAGGGGTGGGCCGCGGACGCCCTCGTAAGCATTCTCAATCCCATGCAGGAGCGGCGAAAGAAATATGAGGACAATCCACGGCTTGCCTGGGATATTCTGGAGACAGGCTCCTCCCGGGCCGGCAAGGTCGCCGGTGCGACCATGGACGAAGTGCGGGAGGCGATGGGAATGTCGCTCGTTTACCCAGCTGGGCGGAGCGGGTAGCCGCAAATCAGGAGACCATGTCCGAAAATTTGAAAATCGCGTCGCATGAAGCTGCCTCGCCCGAAAGCGGAGCACTAGCCCCGGTGGTGCAGATGCCCTCCGCGCCGAAACCGAAACCGGAAAGCGACTTCCCTTTCTCGGTAATGGTCAGCGATGTCTACGAGGGGCCGCTCGACCTTTTGCTGGATCTGATCCGCAAGCAGGACATTGACATCTACGATATTCCGATCGCGCGGATCACCGCACAATATTTGGCGTACGTGGAGAAATTGCGGGAACTGGATGTGAACGTCGCAGCCGAATTTATCTACATGGCGGCTGTGCTCATCCACCTCAAATCGAAGCTGCTGCTGCCGCGCGATCCCCACGCCTTGGCGGGCGCGGAGGAAGATCCCCGGACTGAGCTGGTCAACCGTCTCCTCGAACACGAGAAATTCAAGTCGGCAGCGCAGATGCTCCTGCAGAAGCAGCAGATTGAAGATGTCGTGCGCTCCAACCCAGCGATCAAGGAATTCATGGACGTCGAGGGGACCGAGCCTGAGATGGCGGCCGACGTGATTGACTTGGTAAGAACTTTCCAGCAGATCCTGGAGCGAGCTCGCACCCGCCCCATGATCCAGGTGGACGAGGAGACGGTTACGGTGGGGCAGATGATTGACTATCTGCGGCGGAGGCTCGCGCTTGAGGACCGGCCCCTGCGCTTGAAGCAAGTGCTGCGCAACGTAAATTCGCGCCAAGCGCTGGTCTGCATGTTTCTAGCTCTGCTGGAGATGGTACGGCTGCAGGCAATTCAATTGCGGCAGGACCGCCTTTTTGGCGAGATCTTGCTGCGCAAACACACTGGTTTTGCGGCCATCGTCGAGCAGGCGGCGGTGCACGATGACTGGCGCTAGGGTCGGTGGTTGGTTCGTCGTTGCTGGTCGTCCGTAGCTCTGAGGTGTGGGACTGTCAACCATGAGTCTTAAAGCTAAACTCGAAGCCATTGTTTACGCGGCGGAGACGCCGATTACGCTAGATCACATTGTGCAACTAGTGAAGGAGGCTGTGATCGCCGAAGCTGCGGTGGACGACGCCGACGTCAGGTCACGCGTCCGCGCTGCGCTGGAAGAGCTGATTGCCGACTACACCGCTGCCAGCCACGGCATTGAAATTCGCCAAGTTGCCGGCGGATACCGGATGTCCACCAAACCCGAGCACCATGACGTGGTGCGCGACTTTGCCAAAAGCCTAAAGCCTCCCATCCGGCTGTCTCTTCCGGCCCTGGAGACATTGGCGGTGATCGCTTACAAGCAGCCGGTTACGGTGCCCGAGATCAGCGAGATTCGCGGCGTGGATTCGAGCGGAGTCATCGCCACCCTGCTGGATCGAAAGCTGATCACCACGGCGGGCCGGAAGGCTGTCATCGGAAGGCCTATTCTCTACAAATCCACTAAAGAATTCCTGTTGCGCTTTGGTCTGAAGGACGTCAGCGAACTGCCCAGCATGGAGGAGTTTGAAAAGCTTGTGGCGGAATCGTTTCAGAGCGAAATGCTACCCCTATCGGACCGGGCTGAGGAAGCAGCCAACGGTGTTCCTGCGGGTGCCACTGATGGACAGGTTGTGTCCGAGTCCGAAACCGTTGCGCCCGAGACGGACGGTGAACCGAAACTGGCCCCCGCCGAGCCGCCTGTTCCCAGCGAATCTGTTGCCGGAGAAAAAGATCCGGCCGCCTGAAGTTGAGATACGTTTCAAGCTGGACTTGGCTTGATTTGCGGTGGCCCTTGGCCTATCGCAGGTAGAGAACTGTCGTTTTGAGAGAGAGTTGAAAACCCCATGCCCGCTGAACGTTTGCAAAAGATCATCGCCGCCGCGGGAATCGCATCGCGGCGAAAGGCGGAGCAATTGATTGCGGGCGGCCTGGTCTCGGTCAACGGACAGATGGTCACGGAACTGGGCAGCAAGGCCGACGCCGAGCGCGATCACATCCGGGTAAACGGCAAGCTGCTGCACGGTGCGCAGAAAAACGTCTATCTGCTGATGAACAAGCCCAAAGGCTACATAACCGCCGTAAGCGATCCCGAACGTCGGCCCACGGTGATGGACTTGCTCCGCGGCGTGGGGGTACGGGTATATCCAGTGGGGCGACTCGACTATGCCAGTGAAGGCCTGCTCTTGCTGAGCAATGATGGAGAGCTTGCGTCGGCGCTCATGAAGGCGTCCTCCCACGTTCCCAAGACTTATCTGGTGAAAGTGGCGGGCACGCCTTCCCCCGAGGGATTGGCCAAATTGCGTTCCGGGGTTTTCATCCAATCTAAGGGAGGCAAGAGATCCAAAACCGCTCCGGCCAAGATTCAGGCAATCCGTGAAGCGGACAATCCCTGGTATGAAGTCACACTGATCGAAGGGAAAAACCGGCAGATTCGGCGGATGTTCGAGACAGTGGGCCATCACGTGGAAAAAATCAAGCGGGTACGCTACGGACCGCTGCAGCTCGACGTTCCTCCGGGCAAATTTAGGCATCTGACGCTCAAAGAAGTTACCCGCCTGAAATCTGCCGTCAAATAACCTGGCGATGTCGGAGGAGGCAAGGGGGACTCCCGCCCCTCCATTTTGACTGGGATTCTAACGAGAGCCCGGTTCGGGGCTCTGGCCTTGCGCTCAAAGCCCTAGCGGCCGTGCTGCCGGGCTTGCAGCAACTATCCTGATGTAAACACCAAGCAGATTCTTGGGGAGTGGCAGCCTGACCGATTATCTGGGCGGGCGCGCGCGGACGTTCTTGGAAGTTCTCCTCATCATGGGCAACTGCGCCGCGCCGTACAGTCCCGCGTCGCTGCCCAACAGCGCACGGGTAATGATGGTCTGGGTCGGGCCCTCGGCCCCTACCTCACCCGAAGCACCCAGCCCATCCGAGAGCAGCGAGCGTGGAGCGGTCGCCGCATAAATCAGGGAGCGCTGCCGCAGTTCCTCAAAGATGAATGGTGAAAAGGCTTGCCATGCGCTGGAAACTCCTCCGCCCACCACATACATGGAGAGATTGAATGCATTTACCAGGTTGGCGATGCAGATTCCCAGGGCGCGTCCTACCCGGCCGAAGATTTTCCGGGCCTCTTCGTCTCCTTGAATCGCCAGGTTGTAAACCGCCTTGGCGTTGAATTCCGGATCTGAGTTTAGCGCGCTCGCCAGCGCAGGCGCGCGGCCGGAGGCGATGGCCTCTCTCGCCATGCGGACGACTGCTGTGGCCGAGGCATATTGTTCCACGCAACCCCGGTTGCCACAACCGCATTGAGGTCCGTCTGGTTCCACGGTCATGTGTCCAAACTCGCCAGCCATTCCGGTCATGCCGTGCCAGATGCGGCCGCCAAGCACGATTCCACCGCCAACCCCTGTCCCCAGAGTCAGCATGACCATGTCGTCTACGTCTTTTGCCGCGCCCAACCATTTTTCGCCTAGCGCCGCAACGTTGGCGTCGTTTTCGAGAATCACCCGCGTGCCCAGGAGTTGCTCGATCTGAGCTTGCACCGGGGAGCCCGCCCAGCCCGGCAAATTGGGCGATTCGCGCAGCATGCCCGTCTTCATGTCGATAATGCCCGGCACCCCGACGCCGATCCCCTGCAGCGATCCGGCCTCCCGATATTTGACGGCGAGAACACGAATCGCATCGCACATCTCGCGGATGACGTGGTCCTTGCCCAGCGCTACCCGCGTGCCCAAAGTGACCTTCTCCATCAAGTCGCCCTGCTGATTTACAGCTGCGATGCGCAGGTTGGTCCCGCCGAGATCGACACCGATGGAGAAGTTGGACATAGGGGGTAGCGTACCAAATTTCAGATTGTCGGTTGCTGACCGTTGGTTATTTCTGGGGGGTGAGGCGGCAGCCAGACGGCCACCGGGACACCGGCGCTACCTTTGACACTTCGGACAATAGTGACTGCTACGGCCCGCGATAATCACGCGCTTGATCGCCGTGTTGCAGACTAAACACGGTTCTCCTTCACGGCCATATACCCGGTGCTGTAGTTGAAAAAATCCTTCTTCGCCATTGGCATCAACGTAATCGGAAACCGAGGATCCGCCCAGAGAAATCGCCTCCTGCAGCACTTCCTGGAGAACCAGGTATAGTCGTCGCAAATCCTCACGCGTCAGCGACGCAGCCTGCCGTCGCGGCCGAACTCCTGAACGGAACAGAGACTCGTCGGCGTAGATGTTGCCCACGCCGCGCAGCAGCTTCTGGTTTAGAAGGGCGCTCTTAATTGGCGTCTTGCGGCCGCGGAACAGGCGCAAAAACTGATCCAGCTGGACCTCAAGCGGCTCGGAGCCGGCCGCCTCGAAACCATGGGCCACACTCAAGCGCCCGAAGCGCCGCGGATCGACGAAACGCAATTCCCTGCCCGAGGACAGCTTCACCACGGCGTGAGTGTGCTTCGCCATTTCAGCATCAGCCTGGCAAACCAGCAGCCGCCCCGTCATCCCCAGGTGAACGATCCACTGAGCCGTCAACTGTGCGGCCGACTGTGCGGGGCGGGCACGGTTAGCCACCGCCCGGTTGCGTCGTTGCCGAGCGCGCGGTCGGTCGCGCCTCGCGGACGGGAGTGTCTTCGCCGCACGGTCGAATTCCAGATCAAGAACAATATGTTTTCCCACCCGGCGCACTCCTGCGATACGCCGCGATTCCAGGGTCGCTGCAATCTCTGCAGCGGAGGATTTCAACGGCTCGGGCTTCGACCCCAGCCAGACCGACTCAATAACCTCGCCGGTCACCCGGCTGGCCAGGCCACGAGCGATGGTCTCAACCTCAGGAAGTTCAGGCATGGAAACAGTTTATCGTTGTCACGCGCCTGCCGTCAGCGGTCAATGAAGTAGGGGTGGATATAATGGCTGAAGACTGAGGACTAGGCACCGAATTGCCCATCCCCTGTCTGGCAGGTTATCATTACCAGTACACATCAGCCCCTTCTTTCCCTGCAATTCAAAGTGAAGAAGCTCGTCATGGGCATAAAGTGTGTGCGACTCTGCAATGCGGCTGGGACGGCCGCCATCCTGTTCCACGGAGTTTGCTTTGAAGAAGGGTAAGACTGCGGTCATCGTAGGTGCGCAGTGGGGCGACGAGGGCAAGGGCAAGATCGTCGACGTTCTCTCAGAGAATTTCTCCGTCGTGGCCCGCTATGCCGGCGGCCACAACGCCGGGCACACCGTCATCATCAACGGGAAAAAATTCATTCTTCAGCTCGTGCCCTGCGGCGTGCTGCGCCCCGGCTGTCGCAGTGTAATCGGGAACGGCGTGGTGCTCGATCCCGTCGCCCTGCTCAACGAAGTTGCCGCTTTGCGCGAGACCGGCGTGAAAGTTGACGGCAGCCTGTTCGTCAGCAACCGCGCCCATGTGATTCTGCCCTATCATCGCATGATCGAGTTGGCTTCGGAAAATGCGCCGGGCCGGGTAAAGATCGGCACCACTTCCCGCGGCATTGGCCCGACCTACGAAGACAAGATGGGCCGGCGCGGCCTGCGGGTCGCGGACCTGCTTGACCTGAAGCTGCTCAGAACCCACATCGAAAATGCCTGCCGCGAGAAAAATATGATCGCGCACGCGCTATTCAACTCCGAGCCGCTGGACCCCGACAAGATGTATCAGGAATATGCCGTGGCCTCGGCCAAGGTGGCCCCGTTCGTGTGCGACACTGCCGCGTTGCTGAATCAGGCGATCGCGGAAGGCGAGCCGGTCTTGTTCGAAGGTGCGCAGGGCACGATGCTCGACATCGACCATGGGACCTACCCGTTCGTGACCTCTTCCAGCGCTACTTCCGGCGGAGCCGTCACCGGAACCGGGGTCGCTCCCACCGCCATCAATACCGTGATCGGCGTTACCAAAGCATACTGCACACGCGTGGGGGGAGGACCGTTCCCCAGCGAGGCTCTCGACGACCGGGGAGACTTGCTGCGTGCGCGGGGCAACGAGTACGGCGCGGTGACCGGGCGTCCCCGACGCTGCGGTTGGCTTGACTTGCCTCTGTTGCGATACGCTGGCATGATTAACGGCACTTCCTGGCTGGTGGTCACCAAGCTGGACGTGCTGGATGAGCTGGCCGAGATTCCGGTTTGCGTGGGCTACAAGATCAATGGCCAGGCGACTGCGGAAATTCCAGCCCACGGCAGTGGTTATGATGCGATCGAGTGCATCTACCGTACGTTGCCGGGTTGGCGTAGTTCCACGCAGGGCATCTCGGGGTTGGACAAGCTACCGAAGGCAGCACTGGAGTATCTGGATTTTCTCGAAAAGGAAAGCGGAGCCCGGGTCGGCATGGTCTCCACCGGGCCGGGACGCGAGCAGACCATGTTTCTGGATGGTTTCGCGGCTGAACTCAACGAGTTGACCAGACAGAAAGCCGAAGTTTCGTAAAAACTTTATCCGAGGGAGCAGCTGATGGTTGTTCTGGCGGTGACATGGATGGCGAAAGCAGGCCGAGAAACCGAGATGGCTGGAGTTTTTTCCAAGCTGACCGAGGAGTCACGCAAGGAGCCCGGCTGCATCATGTACCAGGTCCATCGCCACAAGACGGAGCCGCGCCGTTTTTTTATCTATGAGCAGTATAAGGACGACGCCGCCCTCGAAGCCCATCGCGCCGCGCCCCACTTCCTGCAGTACGCGAAAAAAGAACTACCGAAACTTGGTGATCGCGTGGAAGGCCATCTCTACGCCCTACTAGACTGACTTCCACGGCGCGCTTTTGCCCGTAAGTGGTCACTTTCCCTTATCGGCCATCAGCACTCCGCCCGAAGCATAGCTTTCCTTCGGCACTTCATGGAAAACCACCACGATTGCCTCACGCCGAGCCTCCGCTTCTTCCACCATGGCATCGGTGATGCGCTGTGCCAGTTTGCGTTTTTGATCGGTAGTGCGTCCGGTTAGCATGGTCACTTGAACCAATGGCATGAAACACCTGTCGTGAATCGTCGGTCTTCGGTGCCCCACCTGCTTACTGCGCCAGTTCGTATCCCGCGAAGAAGAAGCTTAGCTCGAATCTGGCCGTATCATCGGCATCGGAGCCGTGAATCGCATTGTGCTCGATGCTGGTAGCCCACTTTTTGCGGATCGTGCCTTCCTCCGCGTTCACCGGATTGGTCGCTCCCATCAGCTTGCGCAAGTCGGCAATGGCATCCTCTTTCTCCAGCGCCAAAGCCACGATCGGACCGCTGGACATGAAGTCAGTCAGTGAATTGAAGAAAGACTTGCTCGCGTGGACCGCATAGAACTGCTCCGCCTGATGCTTGGAGATCTCGAGCATTTTCATGCACAAAATATCGAAGCCATTCTTCTCGAATTGCTCGATGATGTCGCCGATGGCTTTCTTGCGAACAGCGTCAGGTTTAACAATGGTCAGCGTTCGTTGAAGTGTTTTCATTTTGTTGTTGGCCGTTAATCCTTAAGGTATTCGCCGAGACCCGGGAACTCGTGTCCGACAACTGTACTTAGACTTTGACCCCCATCACCGCGGCAACCGTCTCACCGATATCCGCCGGCGATTTTGCGACCCGAATTCCAGCCCCTTCCATAACCTTGATCTTCTCGGCGGCAGTTCCCTTCCCACCGGAGATAATCGCTCCGGCATGGCCCATGCGCCGGCCCGGAGGCGCGGTCTGACCCGCGATAAATCCAACCACCGGTTTCCTCATGTGCGTCTGGACGTACGCGGCTGCGGTTTCCTCTGCGTTACCGCCAATCTCGCCGATCATCACCACCGCCTCGGTCTGCGGATCGCGGTTAAATAGCTCGAGGGCGTCCAGGAAAGTCGTGCCGATGATCGGGTCGCCGCCGATGCCAACCGCCGTGGATTGGCCGATCCCACGGGTCGTGAGCTGATAGACGGCTTCATACGTGAGCGTCCCCGACCGAGATACTATTCCCACCGGCCCTTCTTTGTGAATCCGGGCCGGCATGATGCCGATCTTGCAATGTCCTGGCGAAATGATGCCCGGGCAATTGGGCCCGATCAGCCGCGATCGTCGATTCTGCAGAAACTCCCAGGCGCGAACCATATCGAGGGTCGGGATGCCTTCGGTGATGCATACGATCAACTCCAGCTCGGCGTCGGCAGCTTCCATGATCGCATCGGCGGCGTACGGCGGCGGCACAAAGATGACGGAAGCATCGGCCGCAGTCTTGTCCACGGCTTCCTGGACGGTATGGAAGATGGGCCAACCTTCGTGGGTTGTGCCTCCCTTGCCGGGAGTAACTCCGCCCACAATCTGCGTACCATACTCTGCGCAAGCCTTGGCGTGAAATGTGCCTTCCCGCCCAGTCAATCCCTGCACGATCACCCGCGTCGATTTATTTACCAGAATGCTCATGGATTCCCTTGTATGTCGCCGGCCTCCTGCCGTCCGCCGGGAGGGCGCTACGCTCTCGCGGCCGCCACTACTTTCTCGGCAGCGTCTTTCATGGTCTCAGCCACGATAAAATTCAAACCGGACTGTGTCAGAATCTCGCGCCCAGCCTCGACGTTGGTACCTTCCAGCCGCAGAACAATCGGAAGTTGAATCTGCGTCTTCCTGGCCGCCTCCACCACACCCGTCGCCAGCATATCCACCCGCAGGATGCCGCCAAAAATATTGATCAGAACCGCCTTCACGTTGTTATCGCTGAGCAGGATTTCGAACGCGTGCGTAACCTGCTCGGCGTTGGCTCCTCCGCCCACATCCAGAAAGTTTGCCGGCATGCCGCCCGCGTATTTGATGATGTCCATGGTCGCCATGGCCAGCCCGGCACCGTTCACCATGCAGCCCACATTCCCATCCAGCTTGATGTAATTCAAACTGTACTTTGACGCCTCGACTTCCAGCGGATCTTCCTCGGTTACGTCGCGAAGCTGGCGAAGATCGGGGTGACGAACCATCGCATTGTCATCGAAATTCATCTTGGCATCGAGCGCGAACAGACGGCCATCGCTACAGGTGATGAACGGATTGATCTCCATCAGTGACGAATCCGTCTCTGCAAACGCCCGGTACAAGCCGCTCATAAACTGGACGGCCGGATTCATTTGCGCCGCCTTAAGGCCCAGGGCGAATGCCAGTTTTCGCGCCTGAAAAGCTTCCAGACCCATGCCGGGATCGATATATTCCTTGAGGATCGCGGCCGGATTTTCTGCCGCGACCTGCTCGATTTCCATTCCTCCCGCCGCTGACGCCATAAAAACGGGCCGGGCCGCGGCACGGTCAATGACGATGCCCAGATAAAGTTCCTTCTCAATGGGCAACGTTTCCTCGATCAGCAGCCGCCGTACCACCCGACCCTCGGGCCCGGTCTGATGTGTCACCAGGGTCATCCCAAGGATCCCGTGGGCAAGCGTGGCGGCTTCATCAACTGATTTGGCAATCTTCACTCCGCCGCCTTTGCCGCGTCCACCCGCATGAATCTGGGCTTTGACCACCACACCTGAAGCGGAGGCGCCAAATAGATTTTTGGCCGCGGCTTCCGCAGCCGCTACGGTTTCCACCATTTCGCCCCGCGGCACCGCCACTCCATACTTCTTCAGGATTTCCTTGGCTTGGTATTCATGAATTTTCATAAAGATCGCTGACTGGACCTATCGGCAACGTTCGGCTTGCAGCTTAGGGCAGCGGGCAGCAACGTTTGATTCTATCGAAGGGTTGAGCAATAGGGCAAACCATGGGAACACTCAGCCGGATGCGCGGACCGCGCCAGAGCGCGCTTGCGGTGGTAACCTCAGCATACTTTCTGCAGATGCAGCTGGCCATGGCGTCGCAGTTTCGCAAGCCAACAGCTGGTTCAGCTTCTTGGTATTTCGCCGGCGGATCGCATCAACCGCAACATTGATTTCAGCCTCGCGCGGTGGAACTGATTCTCCCGCGCCATGTTCTGGATCGGGTTCGGTGGTAGACACTTCCCTGTCGCGAATCGCGGAACCGGTGAGCGCGGCGTGGGTGTCGGGAGTAAATGTTTTCTGCGACCCCAGCGCGGAAGCCCGGGTCCAGGTCCGACCTGGCCCCATATGCGGTCGCCAAGTACAGCTTTACTCTTTTCTCGCCAGATGACGTCGCTCATGAGACGGCCGGCTGAATTTCGCGACATTCGAGTTGTCCACCGGCGCCGCGACAAGTTGTACGGTCAGGCCATGACCCTGGCAGCGTGGAACCCATGAACAAGGGGTCCTATAACTTCGCTAATTGCGCCAAGATGCTAACCTTATTCCATGAGCCATTTATCATGATCTTCTTATTATGATCAACGACGCTCTGCGGCGCATTGCCGACCACCGTGAATCGCTGACCCGCCAAGAAGCAAGCGCGGTCATGACCGAGATTTTTTCCGGCCATGCCACCGACGCCCAGATCGCCGCTCTGCTGATCGCGCTGCACATGAAGGGGGAGACCGTGGAGGAGATTGTGGGTTGTGCCGAGGCCATTCGTGCCGCCGCCGAACCTCTGCCCATTCACGAAGCTACTACCCTGGCGGTCAGTGGCACCGGGCGCGACGCGCTGGTGGATACTTGCGGCACTGGCGGCGACGCTTCCGGCACATTCAACATCTCTACTGCGACCGCGTTCGTGGTGGCCGGAGCTGGCGTGCGTGTGGCCAAGCACGGCAACCGCGGCCTGAGTTCCAGGTGCGGCTCGGCCGATGTGCTGGAGGCCCTGGGCGTGAAGATCAGCCTGCCTACTGCGGTGCTGGCCGCCTGTCTTGAGGAAGTTGGCATGGTATTTCTGTTCGCGCCGTCCATGCATTCGGCCATGAAATACGTCCAGCCCGCTCGCAGCCAACTTAGGCTGCGTACCATCTTTAATTTGCTGGGCCCGCTTACCAACCCGGCTCATGCCTCGGCGCAGGTGGTGGGTGTGTATGCCGTGGATCTGGTAGAAAAGCTGGCCGAGGCGCTCCGCATGTTGGGGCTTCATCGCGCGCTCGTTGTGCACGGACTCGACGGCCTGGACGAGATCACGATCACCGGACCGACTCGCATCGCCGAAGTGCGCGACGGCAAGGTTCGCACCTACGAGGTCACACCGGAAGAGTTCGGAATCAAGCGCGCCCGGCTGGAAGACATTGCAGGCGGTGACGCCGGGAGCAACGCCGCCATCGTTCGCGACATTCTTACCGGTAGAAAGTCGCCGCGGCGGGATGTGGTTTTGCTGAACGCGGCCGCCGCCATGGTCGCCGCCGGAAAGGCCGACCACTTGGGCAATGCTTTGCCGCTGGCAGAGCAATCCATCGACTCGGGTGCGGCCGCTGACAAGCTCGAGGCTCTGGTGCAATTTACCACCACGCACCTGTGAGCCTTCGGAGGTTGGACCTGGCCGCACGTCGAACTAATTTGCGATCCGATGCCTGAGATCGGGGGTTGGCGCAAGAAATCCGCTTATCCCTTGGCTTCTCTTTTCAATCTTTCAATTTGTGCCAGGTGACTGGCTCCGTGCGTCCCCATTCTTTCCACCAGGGCAGCTACCGTGAATTCTTTCTTGATTTCCAGATGAAAGGCCGACTTCTCGAGATCGCCCGGTTTGAGGCGCTTCAATAACCGCAAGTTGGCGTGGCGATTCAGCCCGTAAAGCGCAGTCAGTTCAGCGGCCGGGGTCTCGGTGTAGCCCAGGCTGCGCGCCCAGTCGTCTTGATCCATGGGTGCAATCACCGGCTTTTTGTCGGCGAGCATCTGGCGAAGGCGGTAGGCGTAGACAATCTCAACATCGGCGAGATGACCAAGGATCTCGAGGATGCACCATTTGTCCGGAGCCGGCTTGTAACGCAGCACTTTTTCGGCGAGTCCTGACACTGCGGCCGCCACCTGCCTGGGGCTGCTCTCCGCCGCCTCAATATGTTTTTTCAGTTCGCTTTCCGTCATGGATCCTCCAGGGATTACGGGACTGTCTGATCTCGCAGGTGTCGCATTCCCCTCCTAGAACTCCTACCCTTCGTGAATTCGCGAACACGACAATTACTTCAGGTCTGCCTTTTGCATCCACTCCGCCACCCGCACATTCCAACCCAGCTCTTTTGTCATCGCGTCGCGAAGCTGGGACGACGCTGCCGGCTCGCCATGCACCAGATAAGTGACCGCGGGTTCGCTGGGAAAAGTATGGAGCCATTCCAGCAGCTCTGGCGTGTCGGCGTGATCGCTGAATTGTTCGATTGTCGCGATCTCGGCCCGGATGGGCACTGTCTCGCCGAAAATTCGCACTTCAGGGGCGCCGCTCTTGATAATGAAACCGCGGGTTCCCGGCGCCTGGAATCCGATGAAGATCACGGTGTTTTTCGGATCGGGCAGCCGTTGCATCAAGTGGTGCAGGATCCGGCCCCCGGTCACCATGCCACTAGATGAAATGATAATCGCGGGAAATTGTGTAGCGTTGATCTGCTTCGATTCTTCCGAAGTTAAGGCAAATGTAAAGCCCGGCCACTGCAGCGGCGAGCCGTACTGGCGGACCAACCGGGAGCTATCGTCACTGCATTCCCCAATATGTTTCAGGAACACTTCCACGGCCTTGATCGCCATGGGACTATCGCAGTACACAGGAATACGAGGAAGTTGTCCCGATTCCATCATTTCCTTGAGCACGAAGAGAAATTTCTGCGTGCGTTCGACGGCGAATGCGGGCACCACCACGCTGCCTCCGCGCTGCACCGTGTGGCGGATCGTATCGGCTAACTTCGGCCGGGGATCTTCGGTGGGATGCGTCCGGTTGCCGTAAGTGGATTCCATCACCAGGACGTCAGCCGACTCGCCCTTGCTGGGACCTGTGCGCACAACTTTCCCGGGCGCGACGTTATCATTGCGTACTCGGCCGATGTCCCCGGTGAACAGAAGTCTCCTGGCTTGACCATTCGTACTGACGGTGAGGATCACCATTGAAGATCCCAGAATGTGGGCCGCGCGGACAAATCTGAAGGAAACGTCGGGGGAGAGCCGCTTGGTTTCTTCAAAGGGTACCGGCTGAAAATACTGCAGGCTCGCCTCCGCCTCCGCAAGCGTGTACAACGGTAATGCTGGATTGTGTCTCGACCTCTTGTGCCGGTTGTAGAAATTGGCGTCTTCTTCCTGCAAATGTCCTGAGTCGGGCAGGATAATTCCACATAAATCTATGGTAGACGGCGTGGCATAAATCGGGCCGCGGAAGCCTGCCCTTGCCAGCCGTGGAATCCAGCCGGAATGATCAAGGTGTGCGTGGGTCAGAATTACGGCGTCAACGCTGCGGGCCGAAATCGGCAGGGGCTGCCAGTTGCGCTCCCGCCACTGTTTGGCTCCCTGGAACATACCGCAATCGATGAGCACTTGGAACCCAACTTCCCCGCTGCGGTCCGAACTGGTGTTGACCAAGTGCTTCGACCCGGTGACGGTACCCGCCGCACCAAGAAACTGGATGTAGGCCAAATCTTTCCTCCCGGCAAACCGTATAAATTTGAGATTTCAGATCGCTGGCTGCAGATGGTTAGACGCAAAACGAGCCATTTCCCTTGCCCTTTTCAATCTAGAATCAAAATCTTCAATCAGTCTTTTCCGGAATTTCAATCTTGTAGACATTGTTGCTCATATCGCTTTCCGGCACGCTGCCGTCGTTCACAACAACTTCCAGTGGCCGGGACGCTACTTCGATGCGAATGACTGCTTCCGACTTCGCGCGCACTTCGAGTCGCTTGATAACCTGTCCTTGTACCATCGTGAGAGTCAGGGGCACTTCCGCGCCCGTGTCTCCGCGATTTTCCACCGTGACGGTAACAAGATAGTTATTTCCCAACATCTTTCGAGGATAAGCCGAGGCCACATGGAAATCCGGCAGCCCGCGGTCACGCGTCACCCAGTCGTCGAAAAACCATTGAAGATCACGCTTGCTTTGTGCTTCGATCAGGTGCTCCAGGTAGGCAGGGGTGTCGTCGGCCTCAGAGCGATAAGCCGCGAGCGCTTGCTTCAGTGCGCTTTCACCAATCATGTCACGCAGCATCCACCACACATACATTGCTTTGCTGCGGTAGAACTCTTCGACGCTGGTGTTGACGAGCGCATCCTTGATCAACGAATCGACCGCGCCGCCATTCCGGCGATCCGCATCGGCTGCCGTCTTCTCCGCTTCCGCCATGCCAGTGCGATGCAGGCCCATGAACTCGAGGGCGGCATCGCGTCCGCTTTCCCGTTCCCGGTACACTGCCTGGGCAAAATGCGCGAGTCCTTCATAAATCCACGGACGCGGGGAGTAGAAGGCGGCATGGGTGAGTTGGTGAGCCGCCGTGAACTGAGCCATCTTCGCGTCAGTATTCAGCGAGGTAAGCAGCATGCTGCCACTTTCATACGGCGCCGCTTCAAGGTCGCTCAGTTCGATGACTTCCGCTTTAACCTCGGCTCGCCCCTTCGGAGTGCCGAACCACTCGGTCACGAAGGGCGCCGCCAGCTGCGCGGCAAGCGCGTACCTTTCGGCAGCCGGCTTGTGATCCGGGAAGTAGGAGATGTTCATCGATGGCCGGTCAAGGCTGTCATAGTTGCCCATCACAAAGAGGGGCACAGTTTCCCCCAGAGGTCGGAACCCGCACTCGTTGACGCTTTCATATGCTCTGCCCATCTGTTGGTAGGTTTGCAACCCCCCCGCCTCACCGTTACAGATCAGGATGGGGGGGGTGCCTTCACCCGAATGGCTTAGTTTGATTCTCAGCTGCGCCTTGACTTCACGTGTTTTCCATCTCGCCACAGTTTCAAACACGCTGTTCCCTTCCGACAGACTCGCCGACTCGGTAGCCACGGGATACCAGGTCACATATCCGATGCCGCGGACGGCTGAAAACGATTTGCCAATCTGGTCCCATTCGCTGTGCCTGGCAACGTCGGCGGGCACGCCGATTCGCGTCAGTCGGGTCGCATTAAGCGGGAGGATACCCTCGTACCCAACCTCCAGTTCCACCGTCGCTTTGGGCGGGACGTCTTGGGGCAAGGTCACGAGCGCTTCCGAAAGCTCGCCAGTATGGTCGATATCCGAGGTATAGGGCTGGGAAACGAACTGAACTGGTTTGCCGTCGAGCCGGATCGATCTCCAATCCAGCGTGGAAGAAATCTGCAGAGAAAGACTCTTTTGCGGCGCTGGCGAATCGTTCCGCAGCGTGACCCTGCCCCGCACCGCCAGCCGCTGCTGTTCCGGTTCGATCTGAACCTCCAGGTTGTAGTTGGTGAAGGTGAAGGCTTCGCGATCGATGGCATAGGCAGGAACCAGCAAACCATAGACGACACAAAGGACGCGGAGACACTTCATCTCGTATCCGCCGGCCTTTTCCGACGTTGACGCACGATTTCGTACAACACGACTCCCGCCGCAACCGACACATTCAGTGACGGTACCTTCCCCAGCATCGGGATGGAAACCAGAAAGTCGCACTTTTTCGCCACCAGATCGTGGACACCCTTGCCCTCGGAGCCCAGCACGATGGCGCAGTCCATCTTGTAGTCGAGGGCATCGTAATTTTGTTTACCGCGCTCATCCAGCCCAACGATCCAAAGATTCTTCGCCTTCAGCTCCTCCAGCGTGCGCGCAATGTTGGTCACTTTCGCAATCGGAAGGTGCTCGCTCGCACCCGCGGAGGCCTTGGCCACGGTCGGGGTCACCCCCGCAGCGCGACGCTCCGGGATTACGACTCCGTCCGTGCCCGAGGCATCAGCGGTGCGGAGAATGGCGCCCAGATTGTGCGGGTCCTCGATTCCATCCAACACGACGATGAGCGAATACTGTCCCCGCTTGGCGGCAACCACGTCATCCAGATTGTTGTACCGCTTGCCGGAGGTGATGGCCACCACACCCTGGTGAGCGTTGTTTCCGGCCATGCGGTCCAGTTCCGGACGCAGCAGGAAGCGCACGGCGACTCCGTTCCGTCGGCATTCCTCGACCACACGCTGCAGACGCAGGTCATGACGCTCCTTCAAAACCCCGACCCATTCGAACGAGCGCCCTCGTGCCTTCAGGGCTTCAGCCACGGCATTGATTCCGTAGATATAATTCATCGAGCCGTCAGTTTACCGCCTGGCAAGGTCTGGGTGCGAGGCAGACGGTTTCGTCGATGCGGGCAAAAGCGTGTTGCCCGCAAACCTAGCGAAGCCCAGCCGGGCCGAACAGGGGCTGTTTGGTTGGCGCTTTTAACACCCACTCGATATACTTTGGATGCGTCCGTTAGGAGAAAGAATGTCCCTGTCTGCCGTCATCGTGGACGATGAACAGCTTGCCCGAGACGAACTGGCCTTCCTCCTGAAAGACGTGGGAGACGTGGAGGTAGTAGCCCAGGGCAAGAACGGGGTCGAAGGCGTCAACCTCATCCGCGAACACAATCCCGACCTCGTTTTTCTTGACGTGCAAATGCCTGGCCTCGATGGGTTTGGGGTCATCAAAAAACTCCTCGACAAGAAAGTCACGCTCCCCAAAATCGTCTTCGCCACTGCATTTGACCAGTATGCGGTAAAGGCGTTCGAAGTAAATGCGGTCGACTATTTGCTTAAGCCCTTCGACAAGAAGCGGGTGGCGCAATCGGTGCAGAAGGTGCGCGATAAGCTGGAGTCCGGCAGCGCTTCCTCGGACAAATTGGAAACTTTAGTCCGGATGCTAGAATCGCAGAAGCCGCAAGCTTCCAAACTATTGATCAAGGCTGCCGGCCGGCTCTTCCTAGTCAATCAGAAAGATATCGGATTCGCCTTCATTGAAGAAGGTGTCATTACTGTTGTGACCGGCGGCCTCAATGGCATGGAGGGGCAGTCGAACTGCCGTACTTTGGAGGAACTCCTGGAGAGTCTTGATCCCAACCTGTTCTGGCGCGCGCACCGTTCCTACCTGGTAAACATCAACCGCATCAAGGAAGTGGTTCCCTGGTTCAAGAGTTCTTATCAACTCCGAATGGATGACAAGAAGCAGACTGAAATCCCGGTCAGCCGGGCGCAGACCAAGCGCCTGCGTGAGTTGTTTGGATTGTAAGCGTGGCCCATGGCAACCCGTCCGCGAACTGGCCCGCTCACTCCGGAAGTGGCAAGATCCTTAAAACGTTGTCGGCTCTTCGAGTCAGGGGGCCGCCAAGGGCGGATGGTTCCCCGTCGGAGCACGGCAACGGGTCGGGGCAAGTCGCACTCGGTCGTGGCTACCAGTTTTGATGGCACTCCGGGGGAGGGGGAGGCGGCCAGGCTGGGAGAGTCCGGCCGCCTTTGGGGCTGCCAACAACCACTAGGCAGCTAGCGCTTCCAATGCGGTTCGGTTGCGGATCACCAGGATTGAACCTTCCAGACGAATCAACTCCTTTTTTTTGAGTTCACTCAGCAGTCGAGTTACGGTTTCCCGGGAAGAACCGATCATCTGCGCTATTTCTTCGTGCGTCAGACTGGATCGGATTCGAACCTCGCTGGCTCCGCCCTCCCGCCCAACCCGGCCGGCGCTCCACGACAGGAGCAACCGCGCCAGCTTGCCCGCCGAGGAACGCGCCAGAACCAACTCGTGAATATCCCGATACGCCGACTGAAACTCACGGCTCAAGGCCTGGGCGGAGTGCAGCCCCAATTCTCCGTACTTGTCCAGAAGCTTCATCAGCGATTCGCGATCGATGAAGTTCACCTGGCAGGGCCCTGCCGTTTCTGCCGTCAGTTCATACGGTGTGCCTGAAATCACCGCACTTAAGCCCAGCCCTTCGCCCGGCACGGCCATTTTAAGAATCAGCACCTTGCCGTCGCGCGACGTCGTCGAAAGCTTGACCTTGCCCGAGCACAGTACCATCCCGCCGCGAGGCATCTGGCCTTCCACGAACAAGACCGCGCCTCCGGGATACGTGCTCAAGTGGCTCACGGCGCTGAAGGATTTCAGCACATCCGAAGACAGGCCACAGAACCACTTGCCTTGCCTCAATTTGCAGGTGACACAATTCTCGATGATTTCCAGACCGTAGGGAGTATTCATCGTGTCGACTACCTCGTCTCTACTTAGGTGTCTCTAACTGCCTCGCCAAACGCTTAAGCTTTCAGCGACATCGCTTGGCACCCGCGGGTGACCGCCACGCTGAAGTCTCACGCAGGCTGAGTTCCAAACACAACCATCCCTCTAAGTTAAGGCAAACACGGACGCATTCTTTTCAGAACAGGCAAAAGGCTTGATCTTGGGGGAACTTGGTATGCCGTGCTTCCGGCACAGTGCCGACAGGCCGGCACATTCAGACCTCAGACCTGAGGCATCAGAGCTGAGGCCCGCCTGAGGCACCCGAGCTCAGACTCAGACTTCAGGAGGTTCCAGGGGTGCTTCTCCTGGTCCGGCTCCAACCGCGCGAATCGCCGCCGCCTCTCTCTCGCCGTCCAAGGATGAGCAAGGCGTCCGTAGCCACGTTGGCGGGCTCTACGATCTAAGGTCGAGGTCGGGCGGCCGACTTGTCAGCGGTATTCCTGGCGGGAGATTCCCATTTTCAAGATTCTGGATTGTAGAGTCGTGCGCTTTATACCCAGCCGCA
>Ga0193733_1000143_pt1 | contig 25488 bp, 24 predicted proteins | sample U1s2metaG_FD_145076 | JGI IMG/M metagenome (GOLD analysis project Ga0193733, IMG submission 145076) | Soil microbial communities from a riparian zone of the East river system, Colorado, United States - U1s2 | ecosystem: Environmental > Terrestrial > Soil > Riparian zone | place: USA: East River...
GCTCTCTTCGTACATTGGGATATCGGCATGACCGGAGTGTTTAATTGATGGGAGCCGGATGCGCCGAGAGGTTCATGTCCGGTTCTGCGAGAGGCTCGCGGTGACATTCCGCGGGCCTACTCCCCCGAGCTCAGAACATAGTTCCGGCGCTACCATATTGGGGAGCGGCCGCATTCTTTGCGCTCCTCTTCACGGTTCTCAACCTTCGCGGCATCCGCACCTCGGCGAGGATCAATGAAGGAATGGCAGCGGCGATGACTGTGGTCATCGTCATCTTCTTCATCGCCGCATTCAGATACCTGCAGCATCAGGGTCCGCAGAGCGCGAAGTTCTACACCCATCCGTTTTACGATCCGGTGATGTTTTCGCCCGCCGCATTGTTCTCCGGCACATCGATCGCTGTCCTCACGTACATGGGTTTCGATGGCATCACAACCCTCTCTGAGGAAGCTAAGAATCCGCGCCGGGATATTCTGCGGGCCACTGTCCTAGCGTGCCTCATCACTGGCGTTGTAGCCTCGCTTGAAGTCTATGCCGCCCAGCTCATTTGGCCACGCGGAGAAGGCTTCTCACCGCAGACAGTGGACACCGCTTATGCCTATGTTGCCGGAAGAGCGGGCGGGCCTCTCCTGTTTCACCTCATCAATTCCACTCTGCTACTGGCGAATATCGGCTCTGGGATGGGCGCACAGTTGGCGTCGGCTCGCTTGCTCTACGGTATGGGTCGTGGGAAAGCGATTCCCGAGAAGTTTTTTGGTGTGCTTGAACCGCGGCGCCGGATTCCTGCTAACAACGTAGTGTTGATCGGTGCTGTGGCACTAATGGGGGCTTGTGCGATCAGCTATACGCGCGGCGCTGAGCTACTCAACTTCGGGGCCTTTGTTGCATTTATGGGTGTCAACGCGGCGGCGTTCGCACGTGAGCTCCGCAATGAACCCAGGAGAAGACCCCTGCATCTTGTTTCGCCCGTAACAGGCTTTTCGATTTGCCTATTCCTTTGGTGGAATCTCAGCCTTCAGGCCAAGCTCTTCGGAATACTGTGCCTCGCCGTCGCCATGGCTTACGCCGCGTATGCTTCTCATGGTTTTCGCGACGGACTGTTGCAGTCTGAAGCACCAGCGCAGGATTGAATTCATGAATGGGAGACTCACCACCATCAAGCTTTCTGGGAGTATAACGAAGTTCAGTTACAAGCGGGGATTCGAAAAATTTGCACTAGCTGATGGCAGAGGTCGAGACATTGAGGGGAACTTTGATTGCAGTTTGATGGAAGCAGGGAGGTACCGAGATTGGCCAAGAAGAATAAGTCCTTTAGTATCAGGATAAAGCAGCGGATTTTCAAGGAAAGTGCGCGCCCCTTATCTGATCTCTCTGGAACGACATGTTTATTATGGTTCTTCGTCTTGATCATCGATGGCATGTTTATCGGGCAACATGCGCTGATGCAGGATACGAGAAACTAGAATGCCTCCGCGCTCCTGGCGGTAAAACACGACGTGCTGGCCATGCTCCAGACGGTGCAGGCCAGGGCGAACGTCATCACAAAGTCGGCCTATCGCGGGATTGTTGGCCAGCGTCTGGCAACAAACCTGAAGCTCGCCGATGTAGTGGGTGGCTTGGGTCTTGCCCCATGTGCGAAGGGTGTAGTCGCCGATGCTCAGCAAGTCGGCTTCAGCACGGCGCGAGAAACGAAACCTAGCCACGGCTAGCGCGACGACGCGGGAAGCTTGAGGGCCTTACGGACACGCCCAAACACGTCACCCTCGGCGACACCGCTGGCGTCGCCTTCGTCGATGGCCGCTCGCAGCGCGACAAGCTTCGCTTCGTACTGCTGTTCCTCGCGCTCCAAAGTCCGCAATCCGGCGCGCACGACCTCACTGGCGTTTTCGTAGCGCCCAGTCTTAACCTTCTTGGCGACGAAGCGGTCAAGTTCGTCGGTCAAATTGACGTTCCTGGTAGGCATGGTGGCTGGCCCTTCTGTAGACGTGAATTTCGAAACCATCATAGCGCGATTGGCAAAGTTTGCCAATAGCCATCTGCAGCGAAGCTATTGCGGGGACGGGACTTCAACCCCGATCTCCTACGTGACAGGTAGGAGCTCCTATTCAAAGTGATTGAAGTGCGGTGAGGGGAGCTGATTTCTGCGGCTCAGCCGTGACAGTGTAGGATTCTAACCAACTGAACTACGTCCCCAGCCGTGAAATCAGCAACTTACCGTAAAACGTTGCAAACAAGCCGTTTGCAAGTTTCGCATACAGCGCACTGTTCGCTTGGATTGCCTACAGTAGCAGTTCTTCCTGGAAGAACCGCCCATAAACCGCCCATAAAAATCAGTGCGCTCATGCGAGATACATACTAACACAGATGCGTCCGTGAGGCGACAGCGGCCTCGCGAAGCAACCGAAGCATAACCAAATTCGCTGGTGATTGGAAAGTGATGGAAAATGCTGGCGCGAATTGTCGGTCATCAAAATTAAATCTGCGCCGCATAGATGGTCCGTACCTTCAGCGCATGCCTCCAGCGAGTGGCTGTTCGGTTGTATCGGACCGAGATGGATTGCGATCGATAGCTCGATGTAACAGCATTCATCCGACCGTGGCTGTGATCCGACCGTGGCCGGCTTCGGTCGCGCAGCTGTCGGCCAGGTGTACCGATGATGAAGACCGCCGATGCGAGGCAAGGCCCGAGGTTGGCGTGGTTCGGTCGGGCGTGGCTCAACCGGCCGGCCCGCCGGCGTTGTCTTCTCCAGGCCGATGTGCGTGCGGTCTTCCTGGTAATAGGCGATATATTCGCGCCCCAGTCGCCGGAGGTGTTGATCGTTCAGCGGGATTACGTGATCAAGCACTTCACGGCGAACACTGCCGACCCAGCGCTCCGTTCTGCCACGGGCTCCGAACGCTGGTGCGAATGGGTTTCATGGAACTGGCATGGAGAAACTCGACCACATCGCCGCCGAACTTGGTGTCACGGTCGAACAGGACGTAGCGGTAGGGACAAGGAAGCGGCAGAGCCTCGCGCAGTTGCTGTACGATCCAGTCGCTGGCCGGATGCTCCGTGACGTTGAAGTGTAGGATCCGTCGGCGACATATGCTCGATAACAAAGAAGCAGTAGAGGGTGCGAAACGTTAGCCGAACTTTCCCACTTGGGTACATCTGATCCAGTTAAGTGCTTTGGAATCAGTCGAGGTTAGGGAAAGGTCTTCACCACAAAATAGCCTCCTACCGGACGGTTGGTACCTGGATTTCGTAGCTCTGTTTTTGCGCGACCAGGCGCGGTGGCGGCTGGCTCGGCAGCTGCAATTTCAACTTCTCGATGAGTAGCTTGGCGTCTCGCAGCTGGACCAGTGAAGGGAGGCTCCGCCGCATGGCACGGAGTTTTTTGAGTAAGCGGGCCAGACGCTTGCGCCGCATGGCGGTCTCTTTGGCTTTTCTTCCTTCACTCTTGGCCAGCACATAGAGTTCGCCGTCCTGCTCACACAGTTTCACGTCCACCGAATCTCGAACCTTCTGCCAGGGCAGATCGAGCCACTTCTTTTCATACTGCTGGATCTTGCCTTTCGGTGTTCCCACCAGATAGAAAATCTCGCGTGCCGGATCCCACATGCGTTTTGCTTTCCCGTAGGTCTTCTCAATCTTGTCGAGAAAATCGCGGAGTGTGGTGCGACCGCTGGTATTGCCGTCCATCACTTCGTAGGCCAACGGGAATCCATCGGTGGTGATCACCAGCGCAATCACTACCTGCAAACAGTCCGTCCGTTTATCTGAACTGTGACCGTACTTGGCTTTGGGATTCTCTTCCATCGCGCCTTCAAAGTACGTGCTGGTCAGGTCGTAGAGCAGTACTTCGAATTCCGCCTTAAACAGATCGGCCCACTTCTGTCGCAGCCACAGAAAGAGATCTTGCTTGTGCTCCAGCACGCGATCCAGGCAGCGATACAAGCGGTTTTTCTCCGCCACGGAGAAATCTGTCCCGAGCAGCGCATCCATGGCGGTGGTCAGATACCACTGGTGATGTACACGAAACCAACTCGCTGCCCGGATCCAGCAACTGGCTCACCACCAATAGCTGCAATACTTTTTCCCAAGGAACTTCTTCCCGTGTTCCGGCAAGGCGAGCGTCCCAAAACTCATCGAGGCCCAGTTGCCGCCACAACTCGCACCCCAACCAGCAACTGCCGAACAGGCGAGGACACCGTAGTTCGAGGCTGCTCAGTTTAACTTGCAGACTGTCGATTGCATCGGCGGGAATCTCGCGATCGTCGGGAAACAAACTCAAGTTCGCATACTCTTTCTGCTGTTCATCAAACACCGACAGCGTCTTGCGCCAGGCTACTTGTTGCTGATCGTTGATCTCGCCGAGATAGAGAACGGTTCGCTGCACCGTTTTGTCGGACGCGATGCGATGGTTTTCTACAATGCTGAAGTAGCGGTGATCTTTACCGTCTTTTTTGCGATGGATGCTACGCAGAAACATGCTGACGACAGCTTGCCAGAAGTCCGGGGGCAGAAGGAAGACACTTGGTCTTCAACTCTACCGTTTTTTCAGAGCTCGGCGATCGAAACACACGACTTAACTACGAAAATTATGGCAAAAATGCCAAAAATCGCCTGCAACTGGTCAAGTTGGGTTAGGCTCGGAACCGTGAAGAAGTCGAATGCGGCGATTACCTCGCGGTGGTTGTTGAGAAAGGCCAGCCAGCGCTTCGCTCTGCCCTCATCCCGACAATCGTTTAGGTTGTGAAGATAACGCGAAACCGTGGGCTCGGAGATCTCGAACCCGAGCTGGAGCAGTTCGCCGTGAATGCGAGGCGCACCCCATGTGGGATTGTCCGCCTTCATGCGTCGAATTAACTGGCGGATCTGCGCATTCACCTGTGGTCGCCCCGGTCGACGTCGCTGAGACCGCCACCGCTAAAACCGCCGGAATCCGGCACGATGCCAGGAAACCACGGTCTACGGCTTGACGATGATCAGGGCTTCGGACCAGACCTCCCACAGCCGGCGGAGGACAATCCAGAACAGCCGATCGAGGCGATCCAGTTTGGGCCGGGGCTGCTTCCGCTTGAAGACGGCGAGTTGCTGGCGAAGAGCGACGGCTTCCAGGGCGAGTTTGTGACGTGGCAGAAAAAGGGAGCGCAGGTAAGCCACCACCGCACAGGCAAGGGTAACCATGGTTCGATCTTAGTTGAAGGGCGCCCCGCAAGTAACAGGTAGAATGGTACCGCTCCAACCGCTTGATTTTGATCCGTGATGGCATTTTGATGACCCACAGCCGGGTCTGGGAGTGGACTCAGCGCAGCAGATCATTGCCGAAGTCGGTCCCACCGCCGCGACCTTCCCTTCCCAGAAGTGTCTCTCCTCGTGGGTTGGTGCCTGCCCCGGCGACGACGAGAGCGCGGGTGTGAACTACAGCCACCGGTCCCCGAAGGGCAACCGCCACATGCGGCGCTTACTCAATCAGGCTGCCAACGCCGCAGCCAGGACCAAAGGAAGCATCTTCGAGATCGTGTATCGCCGCTCGGTCCCGCGCCTGGGACATAATCAAGCCATCGGGGCCATTGCCCATCGACAGTGTCGGCTGATCTGGCTGATCTTGCACCAGGGAGTCCGGTACGAAGAACGGGGCCCAGCGGTCAGCAAAAAGAGCAAGCAAGTCCGCACTGCGAGAATGATCCGACAACTCCGAAGACTAGGCTATCGGATCGAAACACCTAATCCTCAACCCAGCCAAGCACTAGCGCAGTGATTTTCGAGCCTGTCATTTAGGGCCGGCTGGCCCGCGAAACCTCATGAAAATCACTTAGAGGTAAGATCGCAACGGCCCGGAACGGTGAGGTCGATAGAACAATGGAGAAGTAGAAGCTGCGAGCCTGTCTGATCCGGAGCGTGCGTGTTTGAGCGGATAATTGGGCGTCGTTGTTTTCCCCTGGGGGAGCGGCGATAGACAGGGAGCTCCGACAAGTTCTAACGCTTTGCAGGATGGAATAGCCAATGCTCAGCGTCGCGGCTCGAACGGTTCGGATTGCAGCCTCGTGTAGCAAGGATGTCGGGGGCGCAGTTCAGTCGTAATTGTTGTGATTAAAGTTCGAAGGCATGTCGTCTGCGGCGACTGCAGCTCTCGCGCTTGCGCCGGCGGAAGCCTGCTTTTCCAGAAAGAAATCCAGATTGCCCAACATGATCAGGTGCGGCGCAAGCGTGACGCGAAAGCCAGGATACCTGCCATAGACCAAGAACTCTTGCAGAACGCGAAATGCAAGCTTGCCCTGGGTGTGTGGGCGCTGATAGATCGTGGCGGCCACTTTGCCGGCGCGAATTTGACTGATAAGGGCAGGGAACAGATCTGTGGTGATGATGGTAAGCCTGTCCAGTACTTGCGCGTCTCTTGCTGCCTCGACGACCGGCATCGAGGCTTCCGTGGTCACATAGATTCCCGCCAAATCGGGATGGGCGGCAAGAACCTTCCTGCACTTGTCATACACTTCCGATTCAACGTCGTGATCTTCAATGGGATCAAGGAGAGATATTTCGGAATGCAACGACTTGAGCGTCTTCTGGAACGCAGTCAGCTTTTCGGTGTGCTCGGTGATCGCTAATGCGCTTAGAGTGACCGCGACTTTGCCCTTCCGGTTCAAGAATCTTCCCATCAGGTCGGCCGCTAAAGAGCCGCTCGCCATGGTATCCACGGAAACGACCGCGAGCCTGCTGGTGTCCGGCGCATCCGTGGAAACGCAAACCACAGGGATCTTTGACCGGGACGCGCGGCGCATCCAGGTGCGCAGGCTGTGCGGACGGCTTGGAAACAGGATGATGCCGTCGGATTCTGCAGCCATAGCCGCTTCGAAGGCCTCTTCCTCGCCTTCTCCCAGGCTGGGAAATGTGCGGAATTCAATATCCGCACTGTGGATGCCGAGGGTCTGGGCTTCTTCTTTGATGCCCCCGCGGACTTCATCCCAGAAGGAAGTGGTCCCCTTCAAGGTGTTGACGGATGCGCGAAACTGCTTGTTTTGCGAGAGGAGGCGGGCGGCCATGTTGGGGCGATAACCCATGTGCTTCGACATTTGCAGGACCCGTGTCCGGGTCATGGGGTTCACGCCGGGATGGTCATGTAACGCTCGATGTACGGTACCGGTCGATATGCCCAGCGCATCGGCTATGTCAAAGAGAGTGACTCGGCGGCTTATCGTCATCGTTGGGCAAAGGAAACCTGTTCACGAAGCCCGGGTTGCGCGAAACCGCAGACCGCAGCGGTAAGTAACGGTCCCAGACCAACCCGTTGAGGGTGGGGATCGCAGCAGCGCAAGTTAGCGAAGGCTCCGTAAACGCTTTCGGTCCTACTCTAGGCCAGGAACAGAAGGATGAGCAAGGGATTTGGGGCGGCCGTTCCCTTAAGGAAGGCCTCGTGCTTTGGGGGGACATTGCCGCATCTGGTTGGGATGAAAGCCTCAGAGGGCGGCCATATAAATCAGCACTGTGAAGGCAAGAGGCAGAGTCCTTGAAACTCCGCCTTTGCAGGCGCACAATCACTGCGCAAAAGTTCCGTAAGCGCTTACGGTTATCACTTGATTTGCGAATCATGAGGAGCGGCGCGTTCTGAACTTCTCGCGTTTAAGCTTTTTAGCTTCTTTCGTACGAAAGAGGGACCGAAGCCAATGATTCTCTACCACGCTCTTTGGCTCAAACCAACATGGCGGTTCTGGAGCCCGAGCGTTTTCTTTTCCTGCTTTTGTGCATGCGCTTGCTTTCCTGGAATCGCGCGCGCGCAATGGAATCCTCTGAATCCCGTTGTCTCGGTTCAGCGAGAGTCCGATGGGGTTCAGCTTACATTGCAAAGCGGGGTGATGCGCCTCCAGGTCTGCTCCGACTCGATCATCCGCGTGCGCTATTCACCTACGTCTGTAGTCCCGACTCGTCCCGAGCTCGTGGTCGTCAAAAACAGTTGGCCTGCCGCAAAATGGGAGCTGCAATCTTCCGATAGCCCAATCGTGTTAAATACTGCGCAAATCAAGGCGGTAATCTCGCGCAAAGACAGCAGCGTCACCTTCCAGGATGCAACCGGTAAGACTCTGTTTCAGCAAAGCGAAGTGAGCATGCCCCGGGTCATTGTGAACGGAGAGCAGACCTACCATGCAGAGCTCTTCTCGAGGCTATGGGGTTCGTACGAATCCTTCTACGGACTCGGGCAGCACCAGGCTGGGGTGTGGAATTATCGTGGGGAAGCCGTGGATCTTTCGCAGGACAACACGAATATCAGCATCCCTTTCGTTATATCCAGCAACGGCTACGGCATCTTCTGGAACAACACCTCGCGGAGCCGCTTCAACAATCGTTTCCTCAGCGCGCTCTACCTCAGCTCGGAAGTAGCCGATGAGGTGGACTATTACTTTCTCTACGGACCCGCGTTCGACAAAATCATTGCCGGATACCGCGAGCTGACTGGCGCGCCGCCGCTCTTCGGCAAGTGGGCCTATGGATTTTGGCAGTGCAAGAACAAGTACAACACCCAGGAAGAGCTGCTTGGCGTAGCTCACAAATACCGTCAGCTTCACATTCCTGCCGACAACATCGTGCAAGACTGGTTCTGGTGGTACACCATGGGCGAACCCGTATTCGACAAGGCGCGCTATCCGAACCCTCCGGGGATGGTCGAGGATCTTCACAAGAATCATTTTCATTTGATGATTTCTTTCTGGCCCTACATTCGCCCGGGAACGAAGACCTACGAAGATATGGACAAGCGTGGGTTTTTCATCGACAAGACAAAGGTGGCAGCTTTCCACCCCGCGGGAATGGCATTGTACGACGCGTTTAGTCCCGAAGCACGAAGATATTATTGGAGTCTGATGGACCAAGCGCTTTTCAAAATCGGCGTGGATGCGTGGTGGTTAGATACGACGGAACCTGAAACCGAGGACCGGGAGACCAACATCCTGGTCACAAGCAAGACCTATCTTGGAAGCGGGGCAAGGTACGCCAACGCCTTTCCGCTGATGACCACGGGAGCCGTGTACCAGGGCCAGCGCAGCGAATCAGACAAGAAACGTGTTTTCATTCTCTCGCGCTCGGCGTTTGCGGGCACGCAGCGCAACGCTGCTGCAGTCTGGTCTGGGGATGTGAATTCCGATTGGATTTTCTTCAAGAAGCAGATTCCGGCTGGGCTGAACTATTCGATTTCCGGGCTCCCATATTGGACGACGGACATCGGTGGCTTCGTTTCAGGCAATCCCGACGACCCGGAATACCGCGAATTATTTATTCGGTGGTTTCAATTTGGCACGTTCAGCCCGATCCTGCGAGTGCACGGGACGCGTTCCACGAATCAGAACGAATTGTGGTCCTACGGCCCGGAAGCGCAGAAAATCCTGGTCAGCTACGACACTCTTCGCTACCGCCTGCTCCCATACATTTACTCGCTCGCGTGGATGACCACGAGCCAGGGCTATACGCCTATGCGCGGGCTCATCATGGACTTCCGCACGGACGCGCGCACCGCGACGATAGGAGACCAATTCCTGTTTGGACCAGCCTTCCTCGTAAGCCCGGTTACCGACCCCGGCGTGAATTCCAGGCGCGTTTATCTCCCCAAAGAGAAGTGGTATGACTTTTGGAGGGGAACTTCTGTGGAAGGTCCGCGCACGATTGATGCAAATGCGCCTCTTGAGAGGCTCCCCCTATTTGCGCGCGCGGGCTCCATCGTTCCGATGGGGCCGGAAAAGGAATGGTCCACGGAGAAGCCGGAAGACCCGATCGAACTGCGCATCTATCGTGGAGCAGATGGAGATTTCACACTCTACGAAGATGAAAACGAAGGCTACAACTATGAAAAGGGAGTGTACGCCACCATTCCGCTTCACTGGGACGAGGGGAACCACGTCCTGACGATCGGCGAACGTAAGGGAGAATTTCCTGGGATGCTGGCCGAGCGAAACTTTCACATTGTGCTTGTTTCCGAGAATCACGGCGTTGGCATCCAAGCCGAGAGCAGGCCCGACAAGATCGTGCGTTACTCTGGCAAGTTGGTCACTATCGCTCCGTAGAATTGCCCAAGTTTGTCGAGGAAAACCGTAAACGTTTACGATTTTGCTTGACAATATCGATTTTTAGCGACATAAGTCTGCGCAAGACGAATGCAAGGGGTCCCGGACCGTGGTTATTTCGGGACAAAGCGTTTGCTTCGCTGCGGTGGGTGCCTGATCGAGTTCTTGCATTCTCACCCTAGAGCGGGCTGGCGCCTTGCGCGCGGCCCAAGAAATCCTGTTTGGGGGTGAGATCGTGGTGAATCGCGTCCTGCGTTATCACGCCTTCCTTGGTCTTGTGATCCCGATTCTTGTACTTCCAGCTTTACTTGGGACTATTTTGATGTTGTTTGCGCCAATTTGTTCCGGTCAGCAGTTGACCGGGACTCTGAGCGGCACCGTATACGATGTTTCTGGCGCTGTGGTCCCCAAAGCCACGGTGACGATGCGGAACGTATCCTCGGGAGACGTTAGAACTTCGGTCACCAACGACTCGGGATACTTCACGATTACGGCAATCCAGCCGGGCGCGTATGATATTACAGTTTCCGCAGCCGGGTTTAAAGCTTGGCGGGAAAAGGGCATCGCTTTCAACCAAGGGGACTCCAGGTCGCTTCCGGGGGTAAAGCTCGAGGTGGGCAGTACAACGGAAACAATGGAAGTGAGCGCAAACACCGTTTCCGTACCGCTGGAGAATGGCGAAATTAGCACGACCCTGAGTACCCGGATGATTGAAGACATTCCACTGGCGGGCCGCGATGCAGGTGAGTTGCTGAAAGTCATGCCGGGAATGGCCTTCACGAACGGATTGACGCAGGGTGGGGGCTTCAATGACCAGGTTGTGGGAACGAACAACGGGCCGGTAGGTTCGTTCTCCTCCAACGGGACGCAGCCGAACGGGGCGATGGCTTTCATGTTGGACGGTGCGAATCTGGTCGATCCCGGTAATATGGGCACGCAAATTGCCAACATCAACCAGGATATGGTCTCGCAAGTCAAAGTCCTCACCAATGACTACAGCGCGGAATACGCCAAAGGCCCCACAATTTTCCAGGCGATCGGCAAGAGCGGTGGGCAGGCGTTCCATGGCGAGGTTTATGAGTATGCGCGCAACGCCGCACTTAACTCAGTGGACGCTTACATCAAGGCGCAGGGAGGCTCGAACGCGGCCCAGCACTTCAACTATGTCGGGGGCAATATCGGCGGGCCCGTCCTGCTTCCTTTCACGCAATTCAACCGCGATCGCAAAAAGATGTTCTTCTGGGCCGGCTACGAGTACATGCAGCAGCAGCCTGCTGCGACTCCAGTTTTCTACAATGTGCCTACGGCGGCGCAATTGAACGGCGACTTCAGCAACACGGGTGTGCCGCAAGGAGCTATCAACCAGTGGTCCTTCGCTTATTCGACACCGTACAACCCACCGGCAGGTTGGAACGGCGCTACAAAGACTTTCCCCACGAGCAGTTTTGACCCGAACATTCTGGGATTGGTGAATCTTTTTAAGACCAAGTGGGCACCAAACGTCACTCCGACGGCCGCAAACGGATGGAACAATTTCACGTACGTTAACTCCAGCCCGCAGAACCGCTGGGAAGCTACCGGCAAAGTGGATTATGCCTTCAGCGACAACACCAAGCTAACGGTTTCCTATTCGAAGCAGGATGAAACCGACCTGCACCCGGTTTCTATCTGGTGGGCTCCACCTTGGACGCTGCCGTATCCTTCTGCCGCCCAAGCACCAACGACGTCCAACGTGCTGATGGCCAACTTCACGCACGTCTTCAATCCGACGACCACCAATGAATTCGTATTCACCTACGCGCGCTATATTAACCCGAGTAGTCTAACGAATCCCAGCGCCGCGAGCCGCTCGACCCTGGGGTTTAACGTGCCGGGCCTGTTCGGCCACACGGCGAAGCAGATGCCGAATATTAACGGCCCGTGGGGCGGCTCCTTCCCGTACATCGTAAATTTCTCTTTTGACGGGGGATTCAATGGTGGCGGGGCGTTTGGGGGCCTAAAGAAAGATCCAGCGCTCTACGATAACGTAAGCAAAGTTATCGGAAAGCATACTTTGAAGATGGGGGTCTACTGGGACACCAGCGAAAATATTCAGTCGACCGGCGGGCTCCAGGCCTCGGATATTGGCGCGTATAACTTTGGATGGGGCGGCAATGACACGGGTAATGTGGTAGCCGACTTCCTTACTGGTAATGGCTTTACGAGCTACCAGCAAACTAGTGCAGTCCCCGTTAACGACGTCAAATTCCACCAATGGTCCATTTACGGCCAAGATTCATTCCAGGTGAATAAGCAGCTAACGGTCAGTTACGGCTTGCGCCTGGATCACCAGGGACAGTGGTACGGCCCAAAGACTGGAGCACAAGTGTGGAACCAGGCCGCGTACGACAATTCGCCTTCAGCGGCTGCCAATACAGGTCTCCAGTGGCACGGAACTAATCCGAGCATACCGCAATCCGGCTTTTCCTCTCCCATATTTTATCCGGAGCCGCGGGTAAGCCTTGCCTACGACTTGTTTGGAAACGGGAAGAGTGTGTTCCGCGCGGGATTCGCGATTTTCCGATACCAGATTTCAACGGAAGTCACCAGCGCATTCAACGGGCCGGAGGGGGCTTTCACGTACACTTCGCCGGGATTCGGGGGTGGCTACGCAGCGGTTAGCCAATTCACCCCTCCCACCAGTGTCGCGCAGAACGGATCCACTATCTATGCCGTCAAGCCTGACAACCGGACGCCCCAGGTGTCGGACTGGAACGTATCCTTGGCGAATGCGGGACCGTGGCATTCGGTCTTCGAGGTTTCCTACATAGGTAACAGAAGCAGAAACCTGTACATGGATGGGACGAACGGGAACCTCAACAACCTTAACAATATTATTCCCGGGGCCTTTTTCTTTGCCGATCCCATTACAGGGAGAATGACATCTCCGGGAGCGCCGGGCTGCGACGACAACAACTTTGGGACGGCGAAATGGGATCCCAGCATCGCCTGCCAGAACAACTATAATACGTACAGCACCAGCAATAAGAGTAGCACCTGTGGGCCCACAGGTACGGCTCCTTGCCCTAGCAACATTTTCAACGATAATCACTACCGTCCGCTAAAGAACTATCAGAACGTTTACCTGCTAACGCACGATGGCTACGCCAATTACAATTCGCTGCAGGCATCGTGGCAAAAGCAGATGGGTTCGTTCTTCTACCTGGCGAACTACACGTTCAGCAAGGTTCTGGGAATTTGGGACTGGACAAGCAATAACGGAGCCGCTGGTGGCAACACCGTAGATCCGTTCAGTCTGCGCAACAACTACGGCCCCCTGGCTTACGACCACACGCACATATTCAATGTGTCGTATTCCTATCTTGTGCCAAAACTGTTTCACGGTTTCCTCGGCGGAGCCGTGAATGGTTGGAGGTTCAGCGGCTATACGACCTGGCAGAGCGGAGCGCCCATCCAGCCGAATAGCGAGCTGAACGTTACTTGGCCGGGGGGGCTAACGGTGCCGACGAAGGGCATCCCCGGTTGTAACGGCAGCAACGGTCCCAATTGCCTGCCTGACAACGGCATCCATTTGGCGAATGGACTGATTTCCACCAACATGAACGCAGCCAGCTGGTTCGGGTCAGACTCCTATCATTATCTGCTGCCTGCTCTGACCTGTGACCCACGGAAGGGTTTGACGTCCGGGCAGTATTTCAACCCGAACTGCTTCGCCCCTCCAGCCTATGGGCAGCAAGGCGACCTTGAGTGGCCCTACATACACGGGCCGGCCTATTTCAACAGCGATTTGGCCGTCGGCAAGCAATTCCGGTTCAAGGAAAGCAAGATCGTTGAATTGCGCATACAAGCGTCAAACTGGCTCAATCATCCATTGAAGCAGTTCGGGTTGGCTGGAATTGTGGACAACCAACTCAACTTCACGAAGACGACGCCTGGCACCTATCTTGACAGTGTGGTGAATGCTACCTGCGATCACACAGCGAATCCGAATTGCGGCAATGTTACGGTGAACGTTGTGTCCTTAGCACAGAGGAACACGAACCCGCTGACGACCGGCAAACCGGAGTTCGCCACCGGCGCCCGAAACATCACGATCGTCGGCAAGTTCATCTTCTAATATACTGTAACATTGGCTCCTGACATGAATTGGGGGGCGACGCGAGTCGTCCCCCTAGTTTTCCTAGGGCATTCGCCGCAATTACTCTGCTACGCCTTCGCACCGACGAGACTTGTAGGTTCTATCTTCTCAGCATGTCCCGATTAGACGGGTCCGATCTAGCGCCCTTGAGAGTATTCTCTCCTGTATGACCTTAGGAAAGGCAGGCACATGGACGCGCCGCGAACTTTTGCGCACCCTTCGTGCAGCTATTGCCCCTGCGTTTCTTCCAGGGAAGCTTCGCTCCGCTCTTGCCGCCGCGGAATCCGCCTTAGGGGTTCCCAGCACACTGGGACGCATCCCACCCGTGACCGGCGTGAGGGGGCCTATCTGGTTCGATCTGAGGAGAGTCCCGTTTGTTTTGGAGAATAGCCCCACTCCAGTTAAGAATGCGCCCGAAACCATGCCGGGAGGAGTGGCGCTCTTCGATTACAACGGCGATGGCCGGCCCGACATTTTCTTTGCCAATGGCGCCAACATCGCCACGCTGCGGAAGGACTCGCCCAAATATCGGAATCGACTGTTTCGGAACGAAGGCAATGGCACATACACTGATGTCACGGATGCCGCCGGCTTGGCAGGCTCCGGCTACGACATCGGGGTTGCCGTCGGGGATTATGACAACGATGGCCACGTGGACTTATTTGTCGCCGGGCTGCACCACAGCACCCTATACCACAACAACGGGGACGGAACCTTTACCGACGTTACCGTGAAATCCGGCTTGGATGCCCTGAACCGCCCAGACCCCGAATATGGGCCGCTGTGGTCGGAAGCAGCCGTTTGGGTTGACGTGAACAATGATGGTTTGCTTGACCTTTTTGTTATCAACTACATGCAGTGGAGTTATTCGGAGAAACCGCTCTGCACATTTCGTGATTTCACAGACTACTGCAGCCCGAAGTTTTACAAAGGCCAGCCGAATCGGCTCTTCCTGAACAGGGGCGACGGGACTTTTCAGGATGTCTCCGAGGAGTGGGGTGTGCGTAAGTTGGTCGGCAAGGGCATGGGAGTGGGCATGGCCGACTACAATCTGGATGGTCGGCCGGACTTATTTATTACCAACGACACGTACTACAATTTTCTTCTACGCAACACCGGAGACAAGTTCGAAGAGGTGGCCTTCGACGCGGGGGTGGCTCTGGTTGAGGATGGAGATTTCATTTCCGGAATGGGCTTGGACTTTCGTGACTTCAACAACGACGGATACCCTGACATCGCCTTTGTGGCCCTGAACAACCAGACTTTTCCCCTCTTTGAGAATACCAGGAAGGGCACGTTTCGGGAGATTACAACTCCAAGCGGAATGCGCAGGCTGAGTTCTTCAATGTCCGGGTTCGGAGCTGGGCTGTACGATTTCGACAATGACGGGTGGAAAGATCTATTTGTCAGTTGCGGCCACGTCGAATCGATTTCTCTCCCCGGCCAGCCCGTGGATCAGCACAACGCGGTCTTCCGCAACTTGGGGCCAAGCGAAAAATGGTCCTCGCTGAGAGAAGAGGCTGGATTGACCGCTGCAGCCCCTGCACGTCATCGCGGCTGCGCTTTCGCCGACCTAGATGGAGACGGGCGCATAGATGTGGTTGTAACTGCGCTGGGACAGCCTGCTGAGATCTGGATGAACCGCAGCCCGAAGTCAGGGCACTGGCTGGACTTAGCGCTGCTGGGGAGCAAAAGCAATCGGGATGGAATTGGCGCGAGAATCAAGCTTGTGAGCAAGAGTGGAACACAGTACAACCACATGACCACCAGCGTCGGCTATGCCTCCTCTACCTGCGGCCCAGTGCATTTCGGTCTTGGCCCGGATAACCGCGCGGAGTTGATTGAAATCCACTGGCCCTCGGGAATCGTCCAAACCCTGAGAGATATCTCAGCAGATAGCGTCTTGGCTGTCACCGAGCCTTCCGCGTGAAATTAACTTCGCGGCCGGGGCGATTTCCTCGTGCAGGTCTCACTTTGACGCTTCCGCGTCGCAAGAGCCTCATTCTTACGGCGTTCCCGGGTCTTTCGCTTGTTGTTTGGCCGAAAGCTCTTCGACGATCTGCCGTTCCCTGGCGCCATCCGCGGGCTGATGCAATCGGTAATAGAGAGTGGCCAGTTCGATGTGTGGCTCGAGCCAATTTGGATCCTCTTTGGCGACAATCTGCAAATCATGTAGCGCGGCTTCGTATTGCCCCGATACGCTTTCCAGTATCGCAAATTCATATCGTGCCATGGAAGACGATGGATTGAGCTGAAGCGCATGTGCCAGATAGATTCTCGCCTCCTGCAATTGGCGGCGCTTATAAAGCATCGCGCCCAAGTACAGGTTGGCGGTGAAATCGTCGTGGTCGCTCTTAAGCGCCTGCCGGAACGCGGCCTCGGCACCCTTCAGGTCGCCGATATTGTCCCGGGCGGTGCCAGCAAGGGAGTAGATGCCGGAAAGCTTGGGATTGAGCCGCAGCGCGATGTCGAGGTCGTCGCGAGCGCGGGTAAACTCGTTCATCTTAAGCAGCGTGCTTCCCGCCAGCAAGTAGGCCTCGGCGCTGTTTTTTTCCTTTGCCACTTTCTCAATTCGCACCACGCCCTCGCGCCTTTGGCCAGAAGCGATAAGTGCCGATCCAAGCGCGTATTCGAAGTCCAAATTTTCTGAATATTTGCTCTCGAGCGGAGCGAGCAGGCCCACAGCCTCTGCCGGTTCTCCAAGGCGGTTTTCCGTGTCGCCCAGCAGAGTGGCCACCTGAACATTGTTCGGCTCCGCCCTGTTGATGGCGGCGAAATGTTCTTTAGCTCTAGGGAAGTCACCCTTCTTGTAGTAGGCAAGGGCTAAGTCCAATAGAACGTGGTTGTTCCCCGGCGCGTGGGAAAGCGCCGACTGGTACACGGCGATCGCAGCATCATACTGGCCCTCGTGAACAAGAGCGGCGCCCAGATTCACCTCTGCCTGAAAGGAATTCGGACGCAGTCTAAGAAACTCCTGGTAATCGCGAATGGCTGTCCGAAAGTCACCCCGCTGTTGCGCCTGGATGCCGTCCACCAAGAGCTGCTGCGGATCGGGCGTCTGAGCCAACCCGGCTGCGAGCAAGGTGAAGAAGGCTAAAATCGCTGCAAGTGCGCGCATGAAAACAAGCATAGCGAGGATTGTGCGCTCGAGTCTCCAGGATTTTTTGCGCCGCAGTTAGAGCGCAAGACGCGCACCATATGATCCCGATGGAGCAAGATTTCAATTTACTCGAATGCGCGGACACGATATTAATATCGTGCGAGGTACGCGGCAATGGGCAAGACGTTTCGTTTCTTTTTTTGTCTGCTTCTCGCCCTAAGCATATCTAGCCTAGGGGAGAGCCAGACGAGGCCGGGCCCTCCACCGAATCTCCCCACTGGTCCGCAGCCTCCCGGCACGATCAGTCGTCCCGATTCCATAGCGGATAGCGGGCTATATGGGTTCTGGTCCGAAATGACAAATCAGGGGCGAGCAGGGGGCGCGTTGCTGGGCAAAGTGCGGGTGGAAGGCCAACCGCTTCTCTGGGAGCCTATTTTGGTTTTCATTATCTGCCAAGAAAAGGCCGTAAACACTACTCGGACGGATCCCAAGGGCAACTTCGCGTTCACTACCGTTCGAGGTGTGATCAACGCTCAGGCCGACGTTCAGCGTGAAATGAAAATTTACTACGAAGGCTGCAAAGTCGAGGCGTCATTGACCGGCTTCCACTCCGACGCGCTCACCATTACAGAGCGGAATCTAAGGGAAGAGCCCGAACTGGGCACCATTTGGCTCCATTCGAATGGCCGCGCGATAGGGGCAGCGCTGAGCATCATGAGCGGAGCTGTACCGAAAAAGGCTGAAAAGCTCTTTGAGGCGGCCCACGCCGCGATGCTCGAGCAGAATCCAGAACGGGCACAGAGCGACCTTGAGAAGGCGGTCCGCGTGCACCCGGAATTCGCAGAGGCGTGGTTTCAGCTTGGGAAGTTGCAGATGACGTCAGGCGCTCAGAGTGCGCGAGAATCCTTCTCGAAAGCACTGGCTGCTGATCCGCAGTTCATCTTGCCCTACGAGGGGCTGGCACAATTGGCGGTTTTGGAAGAGAAGTGGCCAGAGGTACTGGCGAACACGAGCCACGCACTGCAACTGGAGCCGTCCGGCACACCGCGAATCTGGTATTTTGACGCGCTTGCCAATTATCAGGCCGCAAAATTAGATGCAGCAAGAGCTGGCCCAGTCAAGTCGCTGGCTATGGACCCCGGGCACCAGATCCCTAATACCGAACAACTCCTTGCCGTGATTCTCGCGCGCCAGGGTGATTATGAGGGAGCTCTGCAGCATCTACGCAATTGCCTGGCGTATGTTACGACCGGTCCAAATGTGGAATTCTTGAAGCAACAGATAGGCCAGCTGGAACGCACTGTGCAGCAGTCAAAGGCCCGACGGAACTAGAAATGGCTCGAGCCACACCCTCGCGACTCTACCGGAAGGGTCGGCCCTTCACGATTCCCTGACCCTCCACAATGGTGACAAGCCTGTCCGCGGCCATCCCCCTGAAGGTTTCGCTAGTTCCGGCGGGCCAATGCACTTCGATATCGGCAGTGGACACTCCTCCCAGTCCAAAATGCAGCCGTGGGTCATTCACGGATAGATAGCTGACTTGGCTGGTTACGCACCGCGCCTGCACATTGCCGCCGTAATGGACGAGCACACGCGCCCCAATGGCGCTGCGATTGCTCCGTGTGCCTTCCAAGCGCACTTTCAGCCAGTGATTGCCGGTCGGCGCGTCATTGCGTAGCAGGGATGGCGGCTCATTGCGATTCATAACGAGAACATCGAGGTCCCCATCATTATCGAAGTCACCCAGGGCGCACCCGCGGCTCATATGCGCTGACGCGATCCCCGGACCGGCCTCCACTCCCATCTGCAGGAAGCTTCTGTTTCTATGGTTACGGAAAAGAACGCGGGGGGTGCGCAAAGGATACTTGGCGTAGTGGCGCTCCAACTCGGGGTAAACAGTCCCCGTGACCCATAGGATATCCGGGTAGCCGTCGTTGTCCAAGTCAGCAAGGTCCGTCCCCCAACTAATGAATCGCCGTTCCGCGCCAAGACCGGCTTTCGCGGTCATGTCCTCAAATTGCCCTCTGCCATCATTGCGATACAGGCCCGTGGCTTGTTTTTGAAAATGGGTTTTGACCAAATCAAGATGGCCGTCTAGATCGTAATCGCCTATTCCAACACCCATGCCACCTAATTGCTGTCCGTCGCTGCTTAACGCTATCCCTCGAAGCAATCCCTCCTCCCGGAAGGTACCGTCGCGATTGTTCATGAAGAGGAGACTAGGGGTTGAGTCGCAGGCAACAAAGATGTCCGGCCAGCCATCTTCGTCGGCGTCAAATGTGACGGCAGTAAGTCCGTAAGAGCTCCGGACAGCGGCGATCCCCGCTTCCTGGGAAACGTCAGTGAAGGTTTTATCTCCGTTGTTGCGATAGAGAAAATGAGGCGGAAATGCAAAGCCGTTTGGGCCGCAGTTGATGGGGACGCCTTCGTAATTGCAGTTAGGCACGTTCAAAGATGGCCGCGGAGCTGAGGATAGATCGAAGTCCACATAACTTGACACAAAGAGATCGAGATGGCCGTCCCGGTTGTAATCCACAAAGGTGCATCCTGTGCTGAAGCGCGGCTGGGAAGTAAGCAGGCCGGCCTTAGCGGTAACGTCGGCAAAGGTGCCATCGCCATTGTTGTGATAGAGGCGATTTTGGCCGAAGTAGGTAACGAAAAGATCTTCATTGCCGTCATTATCGAAGTCGCCGACGCAAACGCCGTTAGCCCACCCAGCATCCATCAATCCCGCTTTTTGAGTAACATCCGTGAATGTGCCGTCACGATTGTTCCGATACAAGCGGTTGCTGGCTCCGGTCGGAATACCATCCAATTGTCGGCCCCCTAGGATGAAAATGTCCATCCAGCCGTCGTTGTCGTAGTCGAAAAAGGCACAACCCGCGCCCATGATTTCGATGATGTAGGTTGCCGTGTGCGCTTCGCCATAGAACATGGTCTGGCTGAGGCCGGCGCTGGCGGCCACATCAACAAAGGAGGAAAATACAGGGGCTGCCATGGGGCGGGGGTCAAGCGCGCGAGGCCCGTCGAGTACCAAAGCTGAAGCCAGCGCCCCTGGGATCCCTCGCAGCAAGCGCCGCCGCGTCCACAGATTAAACTTCGTCGTGCTCATAACCAGTGAGGTGCTTCCAAGCCCGCAGTCATTCGGTGTTCACGTTAATGTTTGCTTTGCTCGGCGGCGAGGTCTCGACGGAGCTGAAGCGCGCTCGTATTTTGCGGATCAAGGCGGAGCGCGATTGTCACGGCCTCCTGGGCTTCAGAAAAGCGGGACTCCATGGCGAGGGTTGCCGCCAAGCTGATCCAAGCCTGGATGTAGCCCGGCGCCGCTCGCAGAGCGAGTCGGAAGTAGTTTTCCGCCGAGGATAGTTCGCCTTGGAGTGAGGCCAAGTAACCTAGTTGATTCTGCGCGAGGGCCAGATCGGGATCTATTTCGACCGCTCTGTTTAGAGCGGCGCGCTCGTTCGTCGTATCGCCGGCTCGATCCAGCGCAAGAGCCAGCTTGTAGTTGAGAAGGGCGTCTCGCGGAGTTGCCGTGACAGCGTCACGATAGAGATCCACCGCCCTTTGGATATTGCCCCTGGAAAATTCCTGCTCTGCCTCGGCAGCCTTGCCCGCCGCCAAAGTGCGGCTGGCCCGTTCCTGCAGTTGCTGCTTATAGATCTTTAGCTGCTCCTGGGCCTGCTCTGTTTCTCCAAGGTTGCGCAGGACGGTCATGAGTTCGAAGCGAATTTGAGGTTCCGTGCCTCCCAATTCGATGGCCTTTTCGAGATGCTCCTTCGCTCCGCTGTAATCCGCTAGCTTAGTTAGAACAATCCCAAGGTTGTACCTCGAGTTGTAGTGATTGGGGTTCAGGCCCACAGCCTCTTCCAGAAGCGACCGGGCAGTGGCGTATTCACCCGCTTCTCGATGCAGAACGCCGTTCAGATACAAGGATTCAAAATCATGGGGGGCTTTGGCGAGCAGCTGCTTGCCCACACGACGAGCCTGCTGAAATTCGTCGTTTAGAATCAGGACGCTCAGGTACGTCGCCTCTGCGCGGAGATTACCGGGATACAGCTTCACCATCTTTTCCGCCAGTTTGGCCGCATCCTGGTAACGGTTCTGATTCACATAGACGGTGATGAGCGCATTCGTCAAATCCAATGACGAAGGATGTGTTCGCAGCGCCCGATTCAGGACCGAAGAGGCCTCCGGGAGGTTCCCGGACGCTGCGTGAGCGAGAGCCAAGTCCAGCGTCATCGCCTCATTCCGCGCCGTGGAATTCAAAAGACTGATTACGGCGGTATAGTGACCGCTAGCGATCAGGGTCTTGGCAAGCCCATCCATCGCCACTTTTGAACTGGGATCGATCTTCAACGCCTCTTCCCATTGAGTCTGGGCCTCTTCATCGCGTCTCAGCTGGCTGAGAGCGGCGGCCAGGATCAGTCGTGTATCAAGGTTCTTGGAATCCAATCGAATGGCGTTTTGAAGTGGGGTCACAGCCTCAGTAGCCTGCCCTGAAATGTAGTGAGTGAGGCCGATGAGATAGAAAACGCGCGGAGAGGCTTCGAATTCGAGGGCCGCGTGAAGGCGCTGGATAGCACATGCGTATTGGTGATGGTCACCAAACCATACACCGAGTTGGATATTGGCTTCCGCATCCGGATGAGCGCGCAGTCTGGCTTCCAAGGCTTGCGGCCCGGCACAGGCCCCCCATGCCGAGGATGACCATGAAAGGGAGAGTGCGAGCACTGGTGCGATTCTGAGAAGCTTTTGAATTGACATCTCGCCGAACTGTCTCCAGGGCCTGACAGATTTCGACATCTTTAGCATTTCAGACTAAATGATAGTGCCATATGCGAAAATCTGATAGGCGCCGTTGACGGGAACTGCAAGACGACGCGCGCGTTTCTCCCGTGACCGCTTTCAACGTCTGGTCGCCATAGCTTTCCACGGTCACCTGCTCTGCGCCCGCACACAACCCTTACGTTCTCAGTTGGGATACGGTTCACCTGGTTTCGCCACCCGAATCTCGTGATCATGAAATGTCATCAGGCCGTTGGGCAAGCGCACCGCGGGCATGTGGCAACTCACACATTTTGACTTGGCAACCGGACAAACCGTTCCTCCTGCGGGAAATGCCACCGAACCGTTGGAAAGGGAAGCCGTGTGGCAAGCCAGACATTTCACATCGTAAGAACCTTCGTTACGCACCACGGTTTGGTGGGGGTCGTGACACGCGAGGCAGCTAATTCGATGATCCGTCCCGTCAAAACACCTGCTGTTCGCAAGTCGATACGGCTGGAAGCGCACGTTGCTAACGCCTCGCCACCCGCTCCTCACCACTAATTCCCAAGTCCGGTGGCACTGCCCACAAAATTTCGAAATTTCCTCCGAACTAAGTCGTCCCAAGGCCGGGGGAGCAGATTCGATGTCTCCACCCTCGGACAGTGCCTCGGAAATCAGATGGGCCTCCACGCCACTGTGACAATGCTCGCACTGAACGCCGGGTTTCAGTGTCCCCAAGCTCAACTGGCCGTTGGTTACCGCGTTCGTCGCGTGGCACGCAAAACAGGCTTTGACTTCAGTCCCTGAGAGTCTGCGCCCAATCGCTTCCTCAAGAGTTCCCGGCTTCAACCCTTCATCGCCCGTTGTATTGTCGAGTCTTTCGACAGAAGGATAAAAGCTCACCAAACTTTCATAAAAGTTGCCATCGCGCTCTAGAATCCACGTTTGTGCTTCTGCCCCGAAGCTCCAATAAATTGGCAACGTGATTGAATGCGCCCCGTCGGTCACGGTATACGTACTCTTGCCCGCATGGGTTTCCACGGTATACGTGTACGCACCCTTATGAACGGTCAGGTTCGGACGCGAAGCCAGCGTTGGATTCGTGCCGGGAAGTTCCAATGCCCTTTCCATAGGAGTCAGCGGCTCTGCGACTTGAGCGGGATGGCAATGCGCACAGGCGGATGCGGGGTTTCCTTGTGGCACCTTTCCGACAGCAGCCGTAAACCCGATCCACAGCAAAAAGATCGTGACAGCGCTAAGGGTTTGGCGCTGAGGCCGTCGCAGAGCCCGTGAGGTGGAGGCTTTCCATGCGCTCGCGCCAAGCATCCTTCTTACGGCCTGCCTCGGAATAGGCTTGGGCAAGAGCGATATGGACTTCAGGATTTCCTGGGTCAAACTGCCCCGCCTTTTCCAGATAGGAGGTACCATTCTTTATATCCCCTGTTTCCACCAACGACCGGCCAAGGACAAGCTGAGCAACCGGAAGCTGCGGTTCCTCCTGTTCCGCCCTTTTAGCGTAGGGCAGTGCCGCAGAGGGATCATTTTGCATCAGGCAAGCCCACGCGAGCATTACGTTTGCGCCGGAATTGGAGGGTGTTACTTCTAGTTCGCGCTTAAACTCCCTAATGGCCTCCTTGGGATACCGCTCGAATAGCAAGTAACCGTACAGAAGGTGGGCGTTTGAAGCGGCCGGAAACTCCTGAAATAGTTTCTGAAACGACGCTCTTGCTTCGCTTTCCTGCCCGGCCATGTATCGGTACGCGGCATTGCCAGCCCCTATGAACAGACTTCTCTTGTCCCCACTTGGTTCCGGCAACACTGCTGTTCGCAGTCCCGCGAGCCCAACCTCTTCCATTAATTCGGCACTTGTGATTCCTTTCCGGGCAAACCAAGCGTACGCTCGCAGTGCATCCTGGAACTTTCCCAAGCGAGTAAGGAGGAGCGCTTCGCGATAGCGTAGAATTTGTTCGTTGCGGAGCTGACTTGCTGCGCCTAAAGACAGCCCCCGCTCGATATCCTGGAGCGATGAACTGTACTCGCCGGTTTCAAATTCGCACAACCCTCGCAACGCTATAGCCGGTCCGGCAACAGGATTCAGCGCGATGTAGCGCGTCAATGCATCTCGAGCATCAGAGTATGCGTCGGTTTGATATAGAAGCAAGCCTAGATACCACCACCCCTCCTTCCATTCGGGATTCACCTGAACGGCTTGACGATACAATTGGATGGCGCGGGGAAGGTCGTTTTCGGCACGTGCAGCAGTTGCCCTGGAAACCAGCTCAGGAAACGCAACAGGACTGGTCTGAGCTAAGGCGACGCCAGGCAAGATCCCAATGAGTCCCGCGAGCACGAATCCCAAATAGCTGTATTTCTGCTGATTGCGGCAATCTGCCGATCCCATTGGGCCAGTTGCTCCTCTTTGCGGGATCAACTGTTTTGATGGAGTGGAACCCACAAGGGAACCCACTGTCGCCTATGATACCACAGTCGAGTAGTCGATCCCCACACGCCGCACAAATGCCCCACCTCATATTGCCGCTATGCCTGTCGCGGACCCGGGCGCCGACCTCGAGAGCGCGACGCGCACACACGAAACATCCTCCAAGAGAAAGAGCTGAGGTCCTCCCGCTAACGCGACTCCCGGATTCCAATTCCAGCATCTCCGCCTCGGCTGCGAAAGGATGGCGGATCGAATACCGCCGGTCACGCACACCAGATTCTTTGGCGCGTTTGTCGCTGTCAGATTCCATATAGGTATCACTTCGCACAGCGGACTGGGGCTTGCCTCACGGAGTAACCTTCCACACAGCATGAGTCTCTCAAGTTCTCCAGTTTGATGGGAGTCGCTTTGTTGGTACTGTGAACTAAACAGATCCTTGGGGAACAGAAAGGGAACAGTAAGCCCCGAATACCATGTAAAACCATGATGTAAGACGCAAGAAAGAGCTAGACGATTCAACAACATAGAGTTTCTGGAGCAATCGGCAGGTCGCGAGTTCAACTCTCGCCCTCGGCTCCAAACTCTATGAAAACAAAAGAGTTTCTGAGGCCAGTGACCTACCGTTGAGCTGGATTCCTGTCTGGTTCCATCAAAGTTCCATTGTTCTTTTGAAGTAGGTCCAGGCGTTCTCTATGTCTTTGGTTGCGACGATGCCGTACCGGACGAACACCAGCGGAGTGCGGCCTGAGAGCGAAGCCATGTGGACCGTGCAAGGGGAATATAGGGCGGAACCTCATACAGAGTCCGCTGGGTCAACTAGCCATAAACTCCGGAAACCCGGGTAGTGTCCCGGAACCTGTAGAAAAGTGAATAGCGCATTATGCCTGTGAAGTCATGAAATTCTTTTTTTTAAGCAGCAGCTTTTTCTTTCCCTCCGATGTCACGATAGCCGTTGATGCGGTGGAGTTTCATCTGTCCGCTGATCCAGAGACCAAAAAACACGCGCAG
>Ga0193733_1000144_pt1 | contig 25463 bp, 21 predicted proteins | sample U1s2metaG_FD_145076 | JGI IMG/M metagenome (GOLD analysis project Ga0193733, IMG submission 145076) | Soil microbial communities from a riparian zone of the East river system, Colorado, United States - U1s2 | ecosystem: Environmental > Terrestrial > Soil > Riparian zone | place: USA: East River...
AGAAAGCCTGGTAGACCCGATCGGTCGCCAGCACCACCGAGAGCGGAAGGTAGCCGCCCGTGAGACCCTTGGAGAGGCACAGAAAGTCGGGCGTGATTCCCGCCTGCTCGCACGCGAACAGAGTTCCGGTGCGGCCGAACCCCACCGCGATCTCGTCGGCGATGAGATGGACGTCGAAGCGATCGCAAAGCTCGCGAGCGCGGCGCAAGTATTCCGCGTCGTACATGGCCATCCCGCCGGCGCATTGCACCAGGGGCTCGAGGATGAGCGCCGCGGTCTCGGTTGCGTGGCGCTCGAAATGCTCTTCGAGCGTCCTTGCGCAGCGTCGCGCATACTCCTTTGGCGCCTCACCCGGCTCGGCCAGACGCCAGTCCGGAGAAGGCACCTGCACACTTGCGCGCAGCAGCGGTGCGTAGGTGTCGCGGTACAGGGGGATGTCCGTTACGGACAGAGCCCCGAGCGTCTCCCCGTGGTAGCTGTTCACGAGGGTCACGAACCCGCTCTTCTCGGACCGGCCGGCGTTCTTCCAGTAGTGATAGCTCATCTTCAACGCGATTTCGACTGCGGACGCCCCGTCGGAAGCGAAAAAGCAATGGCCGAGTCCGCGGGGAGCGAGTCTTGCAAGACGCTCGGAGAGCTCGACCGCCGGCGCGTGCGTGAATCCTGCGAGCATGACGTGTTCCAGAGAATCGAGCTGCTGCCGTATCGCGGCATTGATGCGGGGGTGGCCGTGCCCGAGCAGGCTGACCCACCAGGAGCCGATCGCATCGAGCATGCGGCGGCCTTCGAAATCGTAGAGCCAGACCCCTTCGGCGCGGCTGATCGGCACGAGCGGCAGCGTTTCGTGGTGCTTCATCTGCGTGCAGGGATGCCAGACTGCGCGCAGGCTGCGCTCGAGCATCTTTGCGTTCCCGTTCACGCTGCAGACTCGATCAGCGCATCGAAGGACAGAAGACCCGCAACGCTCGCAGGGGTCAGTTCGCGCAGAAATGGCACTACGCCGAGCAGTGGGCAGGCGAGGCGCTGCTCGAGCGCGCGAATGTTGTGGTCCAAATGAGGCATGTCCGGGAGGATGCAATTCGCCACCCAGCCCGCGCAACTCAGGCCTGAAGCCTCGATCAGCCGGCGCGTCAGGAGCGCGTGATTCAGGCAACCAAGCCTCATTCCGACCACGAGCACGATCGGCAAACCGAGCCGCATCGCGAGATCCGCGCCGGTTTGGCGTGCATTCAAAGGTACCAAGAAGCCCCCGGCACCTTCCACGACGACGACCTCGGCGCACTGCGACAGTTCCGCGTATGCGTGGGCGATCGGTCCAAGTTCGATCGCGACGCCGGCGAGTTCCGCTGCGATATGCGGGGCGATCCCCGGTTCGAAAGCGTAGGGATTGACGATCCGCGAATCTGCGCGCACCGAGCTCGCGCGCGCGAGTGCTTCGACATCCGCGATGCGGCCGCCTTCGCGTCCTGCGGCGACCGGCTTCATGCCCACCACCGACTTCCCTGCCCGGGCAAAAGCGGTCAGAAGAGCGCAGGCGACAAGCGTTTTGCCAACTCCCGTGTCGGTTCCGGTGACGAAAAAACCCCGAGCCACGTTCAAGCGCCCTCGTCGGCGCCTTATGCGTGTGCCGCGATGCCGCTGCGACACACCTCGCGCAGCGCCGAAGCGAGACGCATCACCTCATCCTCGCTGTGAGCCGCAGAAAGCGAAATGCGAAGGCGCGCGCTGCCCTCGGGCACGGTCGGCGGACGGATCGCAGGCACGAGAATGCCGCGCTCGCGCAGCGCCGCACTCACCCGTACCGCCTCACTGTTGCCTCCGAGGACGAGCGGTTGAATCGGCGTATCCGAGGATGCGAGCGCGCTCTGGATCCCTCGCAGCTCCCGTTTCAGGGCCGCGATCAGCTTTCGCAGCCGCTCGCGACGCCACTCGTCTTCCCGGATGAGTTGAAGACTCGTTTCGACCGCGGCCGCAAGCATCGCGGGTGCCGCCGTGGTGTAGATATAGGTCCGCGCCCGTTGCAGCACCGTTTCCACGATTTCCGCGGCTCCCGCGACAAAAGCGCCGGCCACGCCCGCCGCCTTCCCTAGCGTTCCGACGTAGACGATACGCGGAGACCGCAAACCGAAGTGCGCAGGCGAGCCGCGGCCTTCGGGACCGATCACGCCGAAGCCGTGCGCGTCGTCGACCAGCAGCCAGGCATCGTGGCGTTCGCACAGCTCGAGCACAGCCGGCAAGGGCGCGATGTCGCCGTCCATGCTGAATACGCCGTCGGTGGCGATCAGTTTCGTCCTTGCGTCGGACTCGGCCAGCGCTCCCGACAGGAACCCGAGGTCGGCGTGCGGGTAGCGAACCACGCGGGCGCGCGACAGGCGCACGCCGTCGATCAGCGAGGCGTGATTGAGCGCGTCGGAGAAAATCGCATCCTCCGGGCCGGCGAGCGCGGTGACGGCGCCGATGTTCGCCTGATAGCCGGTGGAGAAGAGCAGCGCCCGCGGCATTTGCATGAACTCGGCGAGCTTCACCTCGAGGCGCTCGTGCACCGCGCTGTGCCCGCTCAAGAGATGCGAAGCGCCCTCCCCGACCCCGTGCCGCGACGCGGCTTCGATCGCCGCTTCTACGATCCGCGGATGGTTGGCGAGCCCCAGGTAGTCATTGCTGCAGAACGCGAGGAGCTCCCGCCCGTCCACGACGATGCGCGGCCCCTGCGGGCCCTGGCGGACAAGGCGGCTGCGGCGCAGGCCGCGGCGCTCGAGGTCGGCGAGCTGGTCGGCGAGGCGTTGAAAGATCAAGGGTGGACCGTGCCGCGCAAAGCGGCGTGGCTCATGCTCGAAGTTTCATGCGGGCAAGCGCGTTGGCCCGCCACATCGGCCAGGCGCGATTGTAATCCTGCCCGGGGACGGCGGCCCGGACCTCCTGCTCGTCGAGGTAGGTGATTTTGCCGCCGCTCCCCGCGATCGCCATCGCCTGGAGCTGCATTCGCGCACTCATTTCGAGATAGATGCTGCGCCCCACGGCGCGGGGCAGGCTCTCTCCCACGGTGACCGAACCGTGCCCGCGCATGAGGGCTGCCGGGGACTTTCCCAATGTCTTGGCGAGCGCCTGCCCCAGATAGGGCGTCTTGACGAGCAGATCGGTGCCCTTCTCGGAATCGCGGATTTCGAAGTTCGGGACTCCCTCCCCCACGAACGCCGCCATGTGGAAAAGCGGCCGCATCGCAACCGTCGTGACGCTGAAAGGCACGACCGAGGGGGAATGATTGTGCACGACGGCATTCACGTCCGGACGCGCCTTGAAGATCTCGCCGTGAATGAAGCGCTCGCGCACCGACTCTCGTCCCCGCGGATCGATCGGATTGCTGTCGAGATCGTACTCCATGATGTCCTCGGGCATCACCAATTCCGGCGCAAGCGAACGCGACAGAAGATAACGCTTGGGATCGCGGTCGGAGCGCACGCTCACGTGCCCGTAGGCGTCGATGACGCCCTGCTCGGCCAGGATTCGGTACGCGGCGGCCAAGTCTTCGATGTAGCTCATTGTGTTTTCTTCTCCGGTGATCCGTGAAATCCGCTCGAGATCAGTCCGCCTTGATGCCTGCGGCCGCGACCACGCGCGACCAGCGCGCCAACTCCTTCTTCACCAGGTCGCCGAAGCGTTCCGGCGTCCCGCCGGCCGGCGCCATGCCCTGTCTTGCGAGAAGCTCGCGCACCTCGCTCTGTTTCAGGAGCGCGTTCATTTCCGTGTTTACCCTGGCGATGACCGCCTGGGGCGTACCGGCCGGTGCGAACACGCCGTACCATGTTTCCACCTCAAGGTCGGCGAGGCCCAGTTCTTTGAGCGTGGGCACCTCGGAAAACGCCTGCGAGCGCTCCGCGCTCATCACGGCCAGCATGCGAAGCTTCCCGCTCTGGACGTACGGGGCCGCTGTTTGCAAGGACACGATCATGGCCTGCACGTGCCCGCCCACCAGATCGGTCAGCGCGCCGCCCGATCCTTTGTACGGAACGTGCACGAGGTCGATGCGCGCGTCGAGCTTGAGCAACTCCATGGCGAGATGCTGCGGACCTCCGTTTCCAGGGGAAGAGTAATAGAGCTTGCCCGGCCGGCCGCGCGCGAGGTCGAGGAACTCGCGCATCGACCTGGCCGACAATCCTTGCGTGACGATCACCGCCATCGTGCTGGTGGCAAGCAATATGACCGGCGCAAAGCTCTTCATGGGGTCGAAAGGGAGCTTCTGATTGATCGCAGGATTGGTGCCGAAAGAGGTCGCGGTGCAAAGCAGCGTATAGCCGTCGGGCGCGGATTTCGCGACGAAGTCGGTTCCTATGTTGCCCGACGCGCCCGCACGGTTGTCGGTGACGACACCGACCTTCCAGCGCTCGGCAAGTTTCGGTCCGAGGATCCGCGCGAGGATGTCGGCACCCGTGCCCGGAGTATAGGGAACGACGATTTGGATCGTACGCGCGGGCCACACACCTGCATCCTGCGCGAGCGAAGCGGCAGAACCGAAGCTCAAAGCCAGTCCCAGCGTCCCAACGACACAATGGCATTCCCTCCCGCGCGATGGGATCATCGGTGCGTTTCCTTCCGTGCGGCGACGTCCACGGATCCATTATGCCCAAGAGACATCGGTTCCGTCTGTACCTTGGAAAGGGCCGGAACGGTTTTTCTTCAACCCGTCGCGTTGACCGGTCCCCCTGCGGGGAATTAGAATACGCGCCTTCCAATTTCTCCGGCGACACGCTCGTCGGAGCCTCGAATCCCCGATAGCTCAGTTGGTAGAGCGACGGACTGTTAATCCGCAGGTCCCAGGTTCGAGCCCTGGTCGGGGAGCCACTCGATTGTGCGCGCCGGGTCCGACGAGGTAGACTGGCGCCGTATTTCAACGAATGGGAGGTCCACGAAATGCGTATCCACCGGCTGTTGATCGCGTCCGTTCTATGCGCTGCAACTTACGCCTGCAAGACGACACCCACTGAACCTAAAGCCGCGGCGCAGCCGCGCAGCGAACCCGTCTACACCACCGGCAGCAGATTGCCGTCGAACAGCTCTGCCCCTGTTCAGGGAGTCAGCCGGGAGGGGTGGGAAGACGAACGCCGAAACGCCTCCGGGAACCAGCAGATTTACAAGTGACGCCCATGGCGAACGCAGGCGTCAGCGACGCGTATTCGAAGTCTTGAACGTTCGCTGCAACGGGATTTATCGGCGCGCATCCAGGCGCCGGGGACCCCGCTCCAGTGTCGTCATTCAACCGGGTCGACCGGCGCCGCCCTTACCCCGGATCCATGCCAGGCCTGAGGCTGCCGGGGCCGAATGCCAACTTTTTCGCACATTTTCGACCCGGCCCATCGGGAATTCCCCGATGGGGATGGGAAAAACCCCTGATAGACCCCCGGAAGACCCCGAATGACAATGGAATAAGACGACTTTCGGTAACCGTGGATTTGGGAGTATAGTCCTCGCAAACAACTCATAAAAACCTATGTGTCTCCAACACACCCTAAAAGAAAGGAAATGAATCATGAACGCACCGGTCGATTTCAAAGCGATAGAGGGAATGTTCAGACGGCATTACAAGCAGATCGAGGTCACGTTCGATCCCGAGCACGCCGTAGCGTGGACCTACATGAAGCCCTCGGGCGCACCGTGTTTCAACCTCGGCATGCTCGAAGAGCTACGCGCCCACGACAGCGCCATCGAATCCTGCGGCGGTCGCGTGCTGTACAAGGACCACCTGCATCAGATTCATTACTACGTTGGCGGATCCAGGGTCGAGGGCATATTCAGCCTGGGCGGAAACCTCGCGAATTTGGTGGAGCTGATCAAGGCGGGCGACCACGACACGCTCATGTACTATGCCAAGCTTTGTGTCGACAACATGTACCAGCGGATCTGCGGCTACAACAGCCCGATGATCACCATTTCGCTGGTGCAGGGGGAAGCGCTCGGCGGCGGATTCGAAACCGCACTCTCCTCAAACGTCATTGTCGCCGAGCGGCGCTCGCGGATGGGCCTGCCCGAAATCCTGTTCAATCTGTTTCCCGGCAACGGCGCCTACAGTCTGCTCGCCAGGCGCGTGGGGATGAAACGCGCCGAAGAGATGATCCTCTCCGGCCGTGTCTACACCGCCGAGGAGCTGCACGAAGCGGGTGTCGTTGACGTGCTCGCAGAAGACGGGACCGGGGAGGCGGCCGTGCGGGACTACATTCGACGCAACGAGCGGCGCCGCAATGGCATGCAGGCTGTGTTCAGCTGCCGCCAGCATTTCCACCCCGTGACCCACGAGGAGTTGCTCAACATCGCCAATGTATGGGTCAGTGCGGCGCTCCGCCTGGAAGAGAAGGATCTCAAGCTGATGAGCCGCCTGGCACGCGCGCAGGCAAAGCTCGTCCCGGGCGGCGCGGCGGCGCGGCCGGATGCGGTCGAAATACAGGAGGAAATGCAGTACGCGACAGCCTGAGCGCGGCTGTGCATCTCCGCCCGAAGCATGGGCGCTCGCGCGCTTGAGCCATGACCTGCCGGGGCCGGATCCGATCCGTCCCGACCGGTGCGTTAGGACGCGCCCCGGTGGGGCTCATGCGCAGCGAGTCTTGTTCCCTCGCCTGATGGAGGAACCCTGGCGATGCGCAAAAGCGCTCGAATGAAACACGCCGCGCTAGTTGCGAAATGCCTTCAATAGAAGGCTCGCGTTGGTTCCACCGAATCCGAAACTATTGGAAAGTATGGTGTCCAGTTCCGTGAACTTGGGGGTCGTTACGACCGGCAATCCCGCGAATTCGGGATCGAGTTCTTCGATGTTGATGGAAGGGGCAATGAAGCGATGCTCGAGCATGCCTATGCAAAAGATCGTCTCCAGTGCCCCGGCCGCACCCAGGGGATGACCGGTCATCGATTTTGTCGATGAGAACGGCGGCGGTTTGCCGTCGAACACTTCCTTCATTGCCTCGACTTCAGCGACGTCACCTTTGGCAGTCGCCGTGCCGTGCGTGTTAACGGCACCGACGTCTCGAGGACTCATACCGCTGCCTTCTATGGCGTTGCGCATGCTCTTGGCGGCGTGCATCCCGGTCGGCTCCGGCATCACCATGTCGAAACCATCCGAGCTTGTCCCGAACCCGACGATCTCGGCGCGCACGCGAGCCCGACGCGCCAACGCCTGGTCCCAGGCCTCGAGTACGACGATCCCCGCACCACCCCCGATCACGAACCCGTCGCGCGCGACGTCATACGGGCGCGATGCCCGTTGCGGGCACTCGTTGAATTTCGTGGCGAGCGCGAATCGAAGGGCCTGAAAACCCGCGGCAATCAAAGGGTGCACTTCTTCTCCACCCCCTGCGATGGCACGGTCGACTATGCCGTAACGAATAAGCTCGTATGCCGTGCCGATGCTGTGCGAGGAGGTCGAACAGGCAGAGCTGATCGAATAACTGCGTCCGTGGACCTTGAGCAGGTTGGCCACCGCCGCGCTCGAAGCGCTGGCCATACTCTTCAGCACGACAAGCGGGCTGAGCTTCGCAATCTCTCCGGAATTGAGCTGTCGCCCTGCCGTATAGATGGATTCCACGCTTCCGATTCCCGTACCGACGATGCACGCGGTTCTGTCGGACCGCACGTCGACCTCGGAAAGCCCGGAATCGCCGACGGCATCGAGCGCGGCGAGGCAGCAGTATTTGGATGCTTCCGAAATCGCGGGACGCAGTTTTTTCGGGATGAGCGAGCACTCGAACTTGGTCTCGACGTCCAGGATCGTACCCGCCACCCGGCTCTTCAGGCCCAGGTTTTCCCACTCCGGCATGGCGCGGATGCCGCTTACCCCGTTTTGGAGAGCCCTCACCACCTGACCATAATCGTGCCCAAGGCACGATACGAGACCGACTCCCGTGATTGCTACTCGCCGAAGAGCCATTGACTCAGACTGCGTCACGCCTGCCGATTCTGCCGCTTCCTGCCCTCGATCGCCTTGAAAAGATCGCCGATCGTCTGTATGCGGCCAAGTTCCTCATCGTCGATGTCGATCGCCAACTCATCCTCCAATTCGGAAGCCAATGTGATCAAAATCAGTGAACTGATGTCCAGATCCTGTCGAAGCGATGTCGCGTCGTCGACGTCGGCCGCGGTAAGTTTTGCATCGGATGCGGCCAGAAGACGCTGGATTACTCGGTCACGCAGTGACAAGTCAGCCATAGTTTCTCGCACCGCCCCTTATCCATGTTACGTCCCCGTCTCAGCGGGCCGCGCTCTGGCTTTTCTTGAGATAATCGAGGAGCGAAGCGCGCGCCTGCTGAAACTGCTCCCGCACCACCTTTAGGGCGCGTGGTCCGCCCGCTTGCATTTCCGATGTCGTCTGACCGCTGATTCCGACGCAGGTCTGGCACAGCTGCTCGGCTCCGAGCGTAACCGCCGAGCCCTTCATGGCGTGCACGAGGTCCCTGAGCGTCTCGTATTGCTCCGCCGCTACTGCGGCCTCCATCTGCCGCAGCAGCGCCTCGCCGTCCTGGATGAATCCGTTGAGGAGTTCCGGCATGAAGGTGCTATCCGCGCTGATGAGCTCGAGCTCCGAGAGCGTCGCCGGATTGATGACCACCTGGGTTTTCTGGGCGTCTTCGCCGGACGCCGCCAGAGCGGTCGCGCGCTTCGCAATCAGGCTCGCGATGGTATCAAGCAGGCGGCGAGCCTCGATCGGTTTGGACAAGAAAGCATCGATCCCCGCCTCCTCGCATTCCTTCATCGTCTCGGAGGTAACGTCCGCCGAAAGCATGATGATCGGGACCTGTATCGCCTCCGGATCCATAAAGCGGTAGGCCCGCGCGGCGTCCAGCCCGCCGAGTTCGGGCATGTTGAGATCCATGATGACCACATCGAACCGCTCGTTCTCAAGGACATCGAGCGCCTGCTCCCCGTCGTCCACGACCCGGACTCTGTGCCCGGCGCGCTCGAGTATCCCGACGATGACGCGCTGGTTCACCGCGTTGTCTTCCGCCACGAGGATCTGGTAGCGGCGCCGGTTGGCGTCGCGGGCGGCGTAGTAATCGCTGAGCGAAATGACGCCTTCCTGGCTCCCTTGGACCGCAGTAGCCGAATGGATGGCGTTAAAGAGGAGCCGCTTCTCTAGCGGCATTTCCAGTACCGCCACGAAACCACCCGCAAGCGCTTCGGCGCTGCGAATCTGCGATACACCGGGCGTGCACAGAACCGTAGGAGGAGCCTTCTGGCTGCGGCTATTGCGGAGCCGCGCGAGAAGTCGGTTCGGTTCGATCTGCGTGTCTTCGCGCAGAAGCACCATGTGGTAGGGATGCCCGAGCGACTGCGCTTCGGCGAGGCGCGCAGCCGCCCCCTCGACGCCCGCTGCGCGCCCGGTGCGCGCCCCCCAAGTAGCGAGGTCCTGCTCGAGCGCGTGCAGCTCCGTGTCGGCGAACCCGAGGAGCATGATCCGGATATCGTTGAGCCGGAACGAAGCTTCGGGAACCAGTCCCACCATCTGCTTCTTGAAGGGGAGCTCAAACCAGAACGTACTACCCTTCCCAGGCGTGCTGTTCAGGCCGATCTGCCCGCCCATCATCTCCACCAGCTGTTTCGAGATCGTCGTTCCGAGTCCGGTTCCGCCGTATCGGCGCGTGGTCGAGTCGTCGGCCTGGACGAAACTCTCGAAAATGCGGTCTTGAGCTTCGGGTGCGATGCCTATCCCCGTGTCCTCGATGGCAAATCTCAGCCGCACCGCATGCTCGCTCTCGCCCAGACTCGAAACGGTCAAGGTGACGCTGCCGGACTGGGTGAACTTGATACCGTTCCCGATAAGGTTGTAGAGAACCTGGCGTAGATGATAGGGATCGCCGCGCAGCGCGTGGGGCGCCTCCGGCATCACGAGCGTACGAAGCTGCAGTCCGCGAATCTCGGCCTGCGGCGCGAGCACTCCCGAGGTGCCGTTGATCAGGCCATGCAGGTCGAAGTCGGTCTCCTCGATGCTGACCTTGCCGGCCTCGATCTTGGAAATATCGAGCACGTTCTCGATCAGCTTGAGCATGGATTGCGAGGCTTCGTGCATCGCCTTCACCATCTCGGCCTGCTCCGAGTTCAAAGGGGTGTCGCGCAGCAGGTCGTTCATTCCGACGATCGCGTTGAGCGGGGTGCGCATCTCGTGGCTTACCGTGGAGAGGAAACGTCGCTTCGCCTGGTTTGCGGCTTCCTCACGACGCAGCGAGTCGAACAGGCGGGTCACGAGCTTGCCGACGAAGAGCGACAACAAGATCATGCCCACCATCAGACCGATGCCGAGCGTGCGGTTCTCTATCCAGTAAGGGTTGAACGCAAGGACCAGGGCGAAGCCGACGACGCTGAGCGCCAGCGAGCTGTGCAAGTAGGGCCTGCCATAGCGGAAACCGTGACCGAAAATGATCAACAGGTAGACGGCGTACAGCGGCGCGCCGTACTCTCCGGTATTGAACATGAAGAAGGTGACGGCGCCGACATCGAGGATTTCCGTACACACGCGGCGCGCTGGTGAAGCCGCCGGCGACAGGTGGATCCAGCTGAATATCACGCTCGCCAGGACCAGGTAGCACACCATCGCTACCAGGAACAGCAGGTCGGTCTTGCCGTGAGTCCCGTACCCGATGAATGCCTGCGGCAATAGGTACAGGAATAGTACTGCCCCCACTACCAGCCGGACGATTGATTGTTCGTACTCGGTGCCCGCCCCACCGGAGACGCGGGCGGGAACGGCTGCAAGAGTCGATTTCAGCGCCATGCGGCCCGGTCCCGGGTCACTGCGCCGGCCGATCGGCAAACCGTTCGCCGATGGAAAGGACTTCGTCTCGGTTCCGCGCCAGAATTTCGACTAGTTGCGGATCAAAATGCCGGCCGGCGTGCTCCTCCATGTAGACGAGCGCTTCTTCCACTGGCCACGCCGGTTTGTAGGGGCGAATCGAAGTGAGCGCGTCGTAGACGTCCGCGATGGCGACGATTCGCGCTTCAAGCGGGATGTGCTCGCCCCTGAGGCCGGTCGGGTAGCCGCTGCCGTCGTATTTCTCGTGATGGCCGAGCGCGATCACGGCGGCCATTTGCAAATATCCCGAAGAGCTGTCCTTCAGCATGTCGTAGCCGATGCGCGCGTGGGACTGCATGACTCGCAGGTCCTCGCCGTCCAGCCTTCCGGGATTCTGCAAGATTCGGTCCGGTATGCCGATTTTTCCGATATCGTGCATCGGCGCGGCCAGCTCGATCGCATCCTGCTCGGCCGAGGACAGCCCGATGCCCTTGGCGATCAGCGCGGAGTACTTGGCCATCCGCACCAAGTGCATTCCGGTCACCTTGTCGCGCTGCTCGGCGGCCTTCGCCAGCCGAAACAGCGTCTCGACTTCGCGTCGCCGCAATTCGCGGGTGGCTTCGTCGATCTTCTGCTCGAGAATCCGGGTTCGGTTTTTCTTTAGAATCTCATGCCGGCGCAGGCTCAAGAGATTGCGGCAGCGCGCGCCGCATTCGAGCCGGTCGATCGGGCGAATCAGGAAGTCGGTAGCCCCGGCCTCCAGGGCACGGTAGCGGACTTCGCGATCGTTGACCACCGTGATACACACGATCGGAACGTCCTCGTAGCCGAAAATGCGGCGCAAGCGCCGGATGACCTCGATTCCATCCAGGCTCGGCATCTTGTAATCGGTGAGCACCATGTCCACGGGATGCTTGCGCGCGTATTCGATGCCCTCCAAAGGATCGGCGAACGTGGCGACCTCCAGACTCGCGTCAAGGCTTCTCATGATCTCGCTCAGCACGATGCGCCCTGTGGACTGGTCGTCGATGACCAGGATCTTGAGCGGCGCGAGCTTGGCTTCGATCGAGTCGTGAACCAGCGTAAGCGGTCTAGACGACGACGTGGTTTTCATTGGAACTCCCTGCCCCGGCCCGATTGGGAGGCTCCCCTATCGACGCTCCCAAGTCCAGGTCCAATTACACTATATTTGGCGGGAAATTGCGAGAAATCTCAATTCTCTGCATTTCGGGACCCTACCCCCCTCTAGGCTGCGCGCTGTTTCGGAGATAAGAACATCGATTCCATTTCGCGGCGCAGCCGCACCGCCTCGGCCCCTGCGTCGTGGGCGACGTCTGCCCAGCACAGGACCCGGCCGGCCTTGACGGGATTGACGAGCTTCACCTGCTGCGCCAGGCCGAGCGGCAGCGCGCCGGCGCGCAGCGAATCCGCGGCGGGCATCAGCCTGCCTACCACCATGTATCCGCCTTCGCCGTCGAGAATCTCGCCGGCCCTGAGGTCGCGCTTGGCGCTCGCCACTGCATCGGCGCGAAAGCCCGTCGCGCACCCGGTCGGCTCTCCGCGCAACCCGACCGAGGCCACCGATATTCCGACCTCGAGCCCGATCAGGTGCCAGCGCTTGTACATCGACGCGTATCGCCCCGAAGGGTCGGTTCGCACGCCGTATTCCATGAAGCAACGCCGGATGTAATCGGACTCGCCCTCGAACACCACCCACACGCCGAAGCGAATGTCGTACGGAATCGCCCGCCCGTCGCGATCGAGCGAGGACACGACTTCGACCTGCCCCTTGTGATGCAGCTGCCCGCCTTCGGCCTTCGGTCGCATCACCAGCGGCAGGTCTTCGATGGACGCGGGGGGATACGCGAGCCCCTCCGGCGCCGGCGTAAGCCCGGTTGCATTGCACACTGCGGTGGCCTCGATCGCCGGCTTCGAGCCGTCGAGAAAAGAGTTGAACATCTTCGGGTTGAGTCCGCCCACGCGGGCCTGCTCGGGCGTGAGGCCGTAGTAGCCCCATACGGTTTCTGGCGTGGACTGCGCAAAATGCGGCAACCATTTGTGGCCGCGCCCGGCCGCGACCACCGGGAAGCCCGCCGCGCGCGCCCAATCGACGAGATCGCAGATGATCGCCGGCTGATCACCGTAGGCGAGGCTGTACACGACGCCCGCCTCCTTGGCTTTTTTTGCGAGCAACGGCCCGCAGAAGGCATCCGCCTCAACGGTCACCATCACCACGTGCTTGCCGTTTCGAAAGGCGGCGAGCGCATGCTCGACCGCCGCGATCGGATTGCCGGTGGCTTCGACGACGATCTCCACCGCCGGATGCGCGACGAGCGCACGCCAGTCCTCCGAGATGTGCGTCCGCCGCTCCTTCAGCGCCACATCCAAGGACGCGGCGGCGTAGTGTTCCTGCCTCCAGCCCACGCGCTCCAGGCTGGCCCGTGCATTCGCGGGAGAAAGGTCCGCGATACCGACCAGATGCACACCCGGCGTCTTCGGCACCTGCGCGATGTACATGGCGCCGAATTTGCCCGCGCCGATCATGCCGACCCGCAGCGGCTTGCCTTGCGCTTCGCGCTCCTGGAGCTTTGCGTACAGATTCATGCGGCCTTGAGCACGCCTTGCAGCTCTTCCGGCGGAGTTCCGTCTTTCCACGGAAGCGGCACGTCGTACTGCTTGAGCAGACAATCGTCGGGGAGGCACTTCAAGGGCGCGAAGTTGCGGTGCGCGATGTACCCCGGACGCTTGAAGCGCCGTATGTGGTTTGACACCGCGCACAAGCTCAGATAGACGCTGACCCGATTCCAGGGAGAGAGGTTGGCAGTGGAGGCGTGCACCAGGCAGGAATGAAACAGAATCATCGACCCGGGCGGACCTTTTGGAGCCACGATGCCGCCGCGCTCGACGAGTTTTTTGATGGTGTCGTGGTTGATCGTCCAAAGGGGGTAGCTGGTCGTCGAGGTGTCGTGATCGGCTTCGATCACACCGAGCTTGTGGCTGCCGGGAATGAACATCAGCGGTCCGTTGAACTCGTTGACCTCGTCGAGGAAAATCGCGACGTTCATCGCGCGAGCCTCGGGCATCAGGTCGTCGTTCTTCCAGGTGCCGTAGTCCTGGTGCCACTGCCAGAGGTCGCCGTCGAAAGCCAACTTGCCGTTGATTTTGAACTGGTGCATGTACAACTCTTCGCCGAAGATCAGCATGATCGGCTCGACCATGCGCGGATGGCGCGCGAGCTTCGCGAAAGGGGTGCTGTACATGTGTGCGGCGAAGTTCGTGCGCACCGCGTCGCTCCCCTTCTCGCGCACGTTCTCGGGCCTGCGCTGGGCGTAGAGCCGCGGTACCTCGTCGAGCAGGACTTTGATCTCATCCGGTTTAAACAAGCTCGGAAAGAAAAGATAGCCGTCGCGCTCGAAATGCTGGATTTGTTGCGGGTTGAGCTCCATCGCGAAATCCCACCGTTAGATTTCGACCGCGCGATGAGCGGCGTCATGCGTCTGCTCGATCGCGCGGCGGTAAAGCCGCACGCGCAGCGTGTCGGCCTTTACCGCTAATTATAGACCTGAAACGCCCGCTCTCAGCGGCCGCCGACTCAGGGTGCCGGACGCGGCGGAACGACCTGAAAGAAGATCTCGTCCTGCTTGATCAAGCCGAGTTCGTAGCGGGCGCGCTCCTCGATCGCTTCGAACCCCTGCTTCAGGTCACGCACTTCGGCATCGAGCGCGCCGTTGCGCCGGCTCAGCCTGGCGTTCGCTTCTTTCTGTTCCTGCACCTGCTGGTCGAGACTCCATACCCGGAGCCATCCGCCCTTCCCGAGCCACAAAGGATACTGCAGCAAAAGGGTGAAGGCGGCGAGAGTGAGAGCGAGTATTCTCATCTCAACTGATAGAAAGCTTCCCGCCCCGGGTAGCCGACCGCGTCGCCAAGGTCCTCCTCAATGCGCAGCAGCTGGTTGTATTTCGCGACGCGATCCGAGCGCGACAGCGACCCGGTCTTGATCTGCAGCGCGTTCATGCCGACGGCGATGTCGGCTATCGTCGTGTCCTCGGTCTCCCCCGACCGGTGCGAGATCACCGCGGTATAACCCGAGCGCTTCGCGAGCTCGATCGCCGCGAAAGTCTCGGTGAGCGTCCCGATCTGGTTCACCTTGATGAGGATCGAGTTGGCGACGCCGAGCTGGATTCCCTCGCGCAGGATCTTGGTGTTGGTGACGAAGACGTCGTCACCCACCAGCTGCACCTTCTTGCCGAGCCTCTCGGTCAGTGCGCGCCAGCCGTCCCAGTCCGACTCGGCCATCCCGTCCTCGATGCTGATGATCGGGTATTTGTCCGTCCATCTCGCGAGAAATTCACCGAACTCCAGGGAGTCGAGTTTTTGCTTTTTCGAGTCGAGAGCGTATTTGCCATCCTTGTAGAACTCGGAGCTGGCGCAATCGAGCGCGAGCGCGACGTTCGTGCCAGCGTGGTATCCCGCGCGCTCGATCGCCTCGAGCACCAACTGCAACGCCGCTTCGTTGCTCGGCAGATTCGGCGCGAACCCGCCTTCGTCCCCGACCGTCGTCGACAAGCGTTTGCTCTCGAGAAGGCTCTCCAGCGCATGGAAGACCTCCGCGCCGCAGCGCAGGGCTTCGCGAAAGCTGGCGGCACCGACCGGCACGATCATGAATTCCTGGATATCGAGGTTGTTGCTCGCGTGAGCCCCGCCGTTGATGACGTTCATCATCGGTACGGGCATCTGCATCGCGCCGGAACCGCCGAAGTAGCGGTACAGGGGCAGGCCCGACTCCTCCGCGGCCGCTTTGGCCACCGCCATCGAGACCGCGAGTATCGCGTTCGCGCCGAGCCGCGATTTGTTCTCGGTACCGTCGAGCTCGACCAGGGTCTTGTCGATGAAGCTCTGCTCCTGCGCGTCCAGACCCATGATCGCCTCGGAGATCTCGGTGTTGATGTGCTCGACCGCCTTCAGGACGCCCTTGCCTCCGTAGCGACCCTTGTCCTGGTCGCGGAGTTCCAGCGCCTCGCGGCTGCCGGTGGAGGCTCCGGAAGGCACCGAGGCGCGGCCCATGACCCCAGACTCGATCAGCACATCCGCCTCTACGGTCGGGTTGCCCCGCGAGTCGAGAATTTCTCTTGCGACGACGTCGACGATCGAGCTCATTTATCTGCCCTTATTCTGCGTTTTCAGTTCTTGCTCCGCGAAGCGCCCGCGCTTCACCAGCGCGTCGAGCTCTTTCAAGGTGGACAGCAACTCCTTCATCCGGTCGAGCGGCCAGGCGTTGGGGCCGTCCGAGAGCGCCTTGTCCGGGTCCGGATGGGTCTCCATGAACACTCCGGCGATCCCGCTCGCCACCGCGGCGCGGGCCAGCACGGGCACGAACTCGCGCTGTCCTCCGGAAGAAGTCCCCTGCCCGCCCGGCAGCTGCACCGAATGCGTGGCGTCGAACACCACGGGACAACCGGTCTCGCGCATGATCGCGAGCGAACGCATGTCCGAAACCAGGTTGTTGTAGCCGAACGAGGCGCCGCGCTCACACACGAGGATGTTGTCCTTTCCGCTCGCCTCACGCGCCTTCTCCGCCACGTTCTTCATCTCGGCCGGTGACAGAAACTGGCCCTTTTTGATATTGACCGGCCTTCCCGCGGCGGCGACGACGCGGATGAAATCGGTCTGGCGGCAGAGAAACGCAGGCGTCTGCAGGACGTCGACCGCCGCCGCGACTTCCGCGACGTCGTCCTTGTCGTGGACGTCGGTCAGCACCGGCACGCCGACTTTCTTCTTCACGTCGGCGAGAATCTCCAGGCCTTTGTCCATCCCGAGGCCGCGGTACGACTTGCCCGAGCTGCGGTTGGCTTTGTCGTATGACGATTTGTAGATGAACGGCACATCGAGCTCTTTGCAGATTTCCTTCAGCGTGGACGCAGTATCGAGCGCCATCTGGCGTGATTCGACCACGCACGGTCCGGCAATCAGGAACAAGGGCTTGTCGAGGCCGGCCTCAAATCCGCAAAGCTTCATGCTCTCAAGCCGCGATCGCGGTCTTGGTCTTGCTGGACTGGTACTGCAGAGCGGCCTCGACGAAAGCGGTAAAGAGCGGATGGCCACCGCGGGGCGTCGAGGTGAATTCCGGGTGGAACTGGCAGCCGATCAGCCAGGGATGCGAAGGCAGCTCGATCATTTCGCACAGCTGCTCGCGCTGGGTGAGGCCGGAAACGCGCAAGCCCTTGTCCTTCAATCGCTGCACGTACTGGTTGTTGATCTCATAGCGGTGGCGGTGGCGTTCGTTGATCACGTCCGCGCCGTAGACCTTGCGCGCGAGGCTCCCGGACTCGAGCGCCGCGCCCTGAGCCCCCAGCCGCATCGTCCCGCCGAGATCGGACTTTTCGTCGCGGCGCTCGATCCGGCCGTCGCGGTCCTGCCACTCGGTCACGAGCGCGATCACCGGGTGCGGCGTGTCGCGGTCGAATTCCGTGCTGTTCGCGCCCGCGAGGCCGACGACGTTTCGCGCGAACTCGATCACCGCGAGCTGCATGCCCAGGCAAATGCCGAGATAAGGGACCTTGTTCTCGCGCGCGTACTGGATCGCCTTCATCATGCCTTCAACGCCCCGCTTGCCGAAGCCCCCGGGGACAAGTATCGCGTCCACGCCTTTCAACAGCGCGCCGACGCCGTCCTTCTCGATCGTTTCCGAATCCACGTAACGGATGTTGACCCTGCTGCGCGCGTGGATCCCGGCGTGGACGAGCGCCTCGTTGAGTGACTTGTAGGAATCGGCGAGATCGACGTACTTGCCGACCATCGCGACGGTGATCTCGTGCTGTGGATGCTCGAGCGCCTCGACCAGCTTTTTCCACGCCCTGAGCTCGGCGGGCTTGGCGATGATGCCGAGCTTGTGGCAGACGATTTCATCCAGCATCTGCTGGTGCAGCATCCAGGGAATCCTGTAGATCGAGTCCGCGTCCCAGACCGAGATGACGGCATTGGCCTGAACGTTGGTAAACAGCGCGATCTTCTTCTTTTCGTCCTCCGGGATGGGCCGATCGGAGCGGCACAAGAGCGCATCGGGCTGGATGCCGATCCCGCGCAGCTCCTTCACCGAGTGCTGAGTCGGTTTGGTCTTGATCTCGCCTGCGCTCTTGATGAAGGGCACGAGCGTCAAGTGGACGTAGCAGGTGTTGTGGGCGCCGAGCTCAAGGCCCATCTGCCGTACCGCTTCGAGGAAAGGAAGCGACTCGATGTCCCCGACCGTGCCGCCGATTTCGACGATCGCCACTTCCGCTTCGCCCGCGCCACGCGCGATGAACGCCTTGATCTCGTCGGTGACATGCGGGATCACCTGCACGGTGCGCCCGAGGTAGTCGCCGCGGCGCTCTTTTCTTATCACCGAGTCGTAGATCTGGCCGGTGGTGAAGTTGTTGTTCCGGTGCATCCGGGCCGACTGGAAGCGCTCGTAGTGGCCCAGATCGAGGTCGGTCTCGGCGCCGTCCTCGGTGACGAACACCTCCCCGTGCTGGAAAGGGCTCATCGTGCCGGGATCGACGTTGATGTACGGGTCGAGCTTGAGGAGGGTGACTTTGATGCCGCGCGATTCGAGGATCGCGGCGAGGGAGGCGGCGGCTATCCCCTTCCCCAGAGAGGAAACCACACCGCCCGAAACGAACACATACTTGGCCATCTAAAACCAGGGGGATGGGATGGAGAATGATACATGAAAACCCCTCCCCGCTCAATCCGCTCGCGGCTTCGCTATCATAGCCGCATGACGGGGACGCACCGATGAAGAGAATCTTCGCGCCCGAGGCGATGCTGCCCGAGGGCTGGAGCAGGGACGTCGTGATCGAGATCGGCGACGAGGGCAACATCGCAGCCGCACGCGGCCGCCAGAATGCCGCCGGCGCCGAGTCCGTGGGCGGGGCGGTGATCCCGGGCATGGCGAACGTGCATTCGCACGCTTTCCAGCGAGCCATGGCCGGGCTCGCCGAGCGCATGGGCTCGCCCGAAGACAGCTTCTGGACGTGGCGCGAGGTGATGTATTCCTTTCTGAAGCAGCTTGGGCCCGATCACGTGAGCGCGATCGCGTCGCAGCTCTACTGCGAGATGCTCAAGAACGGCTACACCGCGGTGGCCGAGTTCCACTATCTGCACAACGCGCCGGACGGAAAGCCCTATGCGAACCGCGTCGAGATGGCGCAGCAGCATCTGCTCGCCGCGCAGCGCACCGGCATTGCGATTACCCTGCTGCCTTCGCTCTACGCTTACGGGAATTTCGGCGAGGAGCCGCTCGCGCCGGCGCAGAAGCGCTTCGCGACGACGCCCCTTGCGGTCCTCGGGATGGTCTCGACGCTGAAAAAACAGATCGGCGACAACCCGGACATGCTCTTCGGTGTCGCGCCGCACAGCCTGCGCGCAGTGAGCCCGGCGATGCTGAAGGACCTCGTAGACGGTCTTTCCACCATCGACCGCAAAGCGCCGATCCACATCCACCTCGCCGAGCAGATCAAGGAAGTGAACGACTGCCTCACCTGGAGCGAGCAGCGCCCGGTGGAATGGCTGCTCTCCAACATGCCGGTCGATTCGCGCTGGTGTCTCGCGCATTGCACCCACATCTCCCAAAGCGAGGCGGAGAAGCTCTCCGCGAGCGGCGCCGTGGTGGGCCTGTGCCCAACCACGGAAGGCAATCTTGGCGACGGCATCTTCCCCTTCTCCCGCTTTCGCGAAAAGCGCGGGCGCTGGGGTATCGGCGGGGACAGCCACGTCTCCCAGACCCCGGTCGAGGAGCTACGCTGGCTGGAATACGTGCAGCGCCTGGTGGCACGCCGGCGCAATATCGCCGCTTCGCCCGCGCAGCCCTCGGTAGGCGCGACGCTGTGGCGCGAAGCCGCCGCGGGCGGCGCCCGGGCGCTCGCGCGCCCGATGGGTGCGATCGCACCGGGCATGCGCGCGGATCTCGTCGTTCTCGATCCCGAGCACATCAACCTGGTCGGCCGAAACGGAGACGATCTCCTCGACGCCTTGCTCTTCGCGGGCGACGGGCAGATGGTCAAGCACGTGATGGTCGGGGGCAAATGGATCGTGCGCGACGGCCACCATCCCGACGAGGCGGTGATCGCCGCGCGCTACCGTCAGGTGAAGAAGCAGCTCTACTCGGCGCTCTAGGCCTCGGCGAGCTCCGGCCGATTCCGGAAATGCGCGAGAGCCTCGGGATTCGCGAGCGCCTCGAGGTTCTTCACCGGTCGCCCGTGCACCACGTCGCGCACGGCGAGCTCGACGATCTTGTTCGACTTGGTGCGCGGAATATCGGGCACCTGCACGACTTTCGCCGGTACGTGCCGCGGAGTGGCATGGGTGCGAATCTGGTTCTTGATCTTTGCAACCAGCTCGTCTTCTAGGGCTAGTCCCTCGCGGAGCTTCACGAAGAGCACCACGCGCACATCGCCGATCTCCCCGGGCGGCCAGGTCTGGCCGATCACGAGCGACTCAACCACCTCCTCCAGTTGCTCGACCTGGCGATAGATCTCCGCCGTGCCGATGCGCACGCCGCCCGGGTTGAGCACCGCATCCGATCTGCCGTAGATGATCATGCCCTCGTGAGCGGTGATCTCGCACCAGTCGCCGTGGGTCCAGACCCCGGGAAACCTCTCGAAGTAGGCAGCCCGGTATTTCGTTCCGTCGGGGTCGTTCCAGAATCCGACCGGCAGCGACGGAAACGGCCGGGTGCAGACAAGCTCGCCCTTTTGCTCTTTCACCGAGCGGGCGTTTTCGTCGAAGACCTCGACCTTGAGGCCGAGGGCGCGGCACTGGATTTCGCCGCGCCACACCGGCAGGATCGGGTTGCCGAGCACGAAGCATCCGCAGATGTCGGTGCCACCCGAGATCGAGGAGAGGCACACGTCGCGCTTGATCGCCCTGTAGACGTAGTCGAAACCCTCGGGGGCGAGCGGGGAGCCTGTCGAAAGCACGGTGCGCACGTGCTCGAGCCGGTGCGTTTTCGCCGGCTCCACGCCCGCCTTGAGGAGCGCGTCGATGAACTTCGCGGACGTGCCGAGATGCGTCATTCCCTCGGCATCGGCGTAATCGAAAAGGATGTTGCCCTTCCCCACGAAGGGGGAGCCGTCATAGAGCAGCAGCGTCGCGCCCGAAGCGAGCGCCGAGGCGAGCCAGTTCCACATCATCCAGCCGAGCGTGGTGAAGTAGAACAGCCGATCCCCGGGCTTCACATCGCAATGCAGCTGCTGCTCGCAGACGTGCTTGAGCAGCGCGCCGCCGGCCCCATGCACGATGCACTTGGGCACCCCGGTCGTACCGGAGGAAAACAGGATGTACAGCGGATGGTCGAAGGGCAGCTGCTCGAAGCGGATGTCGGTCGCGGGGCGACCGGCGATGAAGTCCTCCAGACGCTGAGCGCCCGGAATAGCGGAAACGTCCGGCCGATCGCTCGCGTAGGGAACGACGACGACGCGCTTCAGGCCCGGCAGGTTCGCAGCGATTTCTCGCACCTTCTCGAGCGAGTCGATTTCCTTTCCGTTGTAGAAGTAGCCGTCAGCGGCGAAGAGCACCGCGGGGGCGATCTGGCCGAAGCGGTCGAGCGCGCCCCGCACCCCGAAATCAGGGGAACATGTCGAGAAGGTCGCGCCGATGCTCGTCGCGGCGAGCATCGCCGAGATCGCCTCGGGCAAGTTGGGCAGATAAGCGGCCACCCGGTCGCCGGGTTTGACGCCTACCGCCCGCAGGGACTGCGCGATGCGCGAGACTTGCTCGTACAACTGGCTATGCGTGAGGCGTCGCCTTACCTTGTCTTCGCCCCAGAACACCATCGCCGTGGACGCGTCGCGCCGCCGCAGCAGGTTTTCGGCGAAGTTGAGTCGCGCCTCCGGATACCAGCGGGCGCCCGGCATCCGCTCGCCGTTCACGAGAACCCGTGCGCCCTTCGCGCTCGCGCGCACGCTCGCGAACTTCCACAGCGAGTCCCAAAACTGCTCGGGGTGCTCGATCGTCCAACGGTAGAAGGCCGGATAGTCGTTGAACCCTAGCTTCCAGTCGCGGATCGCCTGGCGCGCGAAACGCGTGAGGTTCGCTTCTTCTATGCGCTCGGGACTGGGCTTCCAGAGCGGTGTCTCTGCCATGGCGGTCTCCTCTCGCCTCGGAATTGGACATTATAATTTGCGGCAGATCACGCTTTGATCCGGATCGGAGAAAACATGGCACGCGAATCGATGCAGTTCGACGTGGTCGTGGTCGGCGGAGGACCGGCCGGACTCGCCGCGGCGATCCGGCTGAAGCAGCTCGCGGCGCAGGAGGCGGTCGAACTGGGCGTGTGCGTGATCGAGAAGGGCTCGGAGATCGGCGCACACATCCTCTCCGGCGCCGTGATGGATCCGCGCGCGCTCGGGGAGCTCTTCCCCGACTGGAAGGCCCTCGGGGCCCCGCTCAAGACCCCGGTGAGCGAGGACCGGTTCCTCTTTCTCACCCCATCCGGCTCGCTCAAAGTGCCGGGTTTTCTCCTGCCCGAATGCTTCAGGAATCACGGCAACTACGTCGTCAGCCTGGGCAACGTGTGCCGCTGGCTGGGGCAGCAAGCCGAAGCGCTGGGCGTCGAGATCTACCCCGGCTTTGCCGCCGCGGAAGTACTCTATGACGACAATGGCGGCGTTCGCGGCGTCGCCACTGGCGACATGGGCGTGGGACGCGACGGCAGGCCGACCGACCAGTATCAGCCGGGGATCGAGCTGCACGGCAAGTACGTCTTTTTCGCCGAGGGCTGCCGCGGGCATCTGGGCAGGCAGCTGATGGAGCGTTATCGCCTGAACGCGAACTCGGATCCGCAGGTATACGGCATCGGTCTGAAGGAACTCTGGGAGATCGAACCGAAAAAGCACCAGGCGGGACTCGTCATTCACTCGGCGGGCTGGCCCTTGGACGCGGACACCTACGGCGGGTCGTTCCTCTATCACATGGAAGACAGACTCGTGTCGGTGGGCTTTGTCGTCGGACTCGCTTACACCAACCCTTACCTCGATCCGTACGAGGAATTCCAGCGCTACAAGACCCATCCGGACGTCCGCATCTTCTTCGAAGGTGGCAAGCGCATCGCCTACGGCGCGCGCGCGATCGCCGCCGGCGGTCTGATGTCGTTGCCCAAGCTCACGTTTCCGGGCGGGTGCCTTGTCGGCGACGAAGCAGGATTCCTCAACGCCTCGCGAATAAAAGGCAGCCACGCGGCGATCAAGTCCGGCATGCTCGCAGCGGAAGCCGCGTTTGTCGCGCTGCGGGCGGGACGATCCGCAGACGAGCTCGACGCTTACAGCGCGGCGTTCCAAGAATCGTGGCTCTTCGACGAGCTGTACCGCGCGCGCAACTTCAAGCAGTGGATGTCCAAGGGACTCTACTCCGGGACCGTGATGGTCGGAGTCGAGCAGACCCTGCTCGGCGGAAAATTTCCCTGGACGCTGCACCACGGCCACGCCGACCACGAATGCCTCCGGCCCGCCTCGGAGTGCGAGCCCATCGACTATCCGAAGGCCGACGGAAAACTCACGTTCGATCGCCTCTCCTCGGTATTCGTCTCCAATACCAATCACGAGGAGAACCAGCCCTGCCACCTGATTCTCAAGGACGCGACCGTCCCCGTCGCCTTGAACCTCGCGAAATACGCAGGCCCTGAAAGCCGCTACTGTCCGGCGGGCGTGTACGAATTCGTCGACGACTCCCCTCTCCCAACGGGAGAGGGGGCGGGGGTGAGGGGCAAACGTCTCCAGATCAACGCGCAGAACTGCGTCCACTGCAAGACCTGCGACATCAAGGACCCGACCCAGAACATCGTTTGGGTCACGCCACAGGGTGGAGGCGGACCGAACTACCCGAACATGTAGACGGATCCGCTTACTCATCGAATAAAAATAAGTAGTTGCAGTTAACGAACGTTCGTACTATTGTATGCGGATGCGAAAAGGCGAGCAGACGCGCATGTTGATCCTCAACGAGGCGGTGGCCCTCGCAAGTCAGGTCGGGCTGGAGGGGTTGAGCATCGGCTCCCTCGCGGAACGGCTGGCCATGTCCAAGAGCGGGCTCTTCGCTCATTTCGGTTCGAAGGAGGACTTGCAGCTCCTCACGCTCAAGCGGGCGCAGACGCTGTTCTTCGAGGAGGTTTTGTCGCCCGCATTTAAACACGCCCGCGGCCTGCCGCGTCTCAGAGGCCTTTTCTCGAACTGGCTCGCGTGGGTGAAACGCAACGACGATCTCCCGGGCGGCTGCCTCATGCTCGCCGCCTGCGTCGAATATGACGATCGCCCCGGCGCGGTGCGCGACTTGCTCGTCGCGGGGCAGCGCGAGCTGCGCGGCGCCGTTGCCAAGGCGATCCGCATTGCCATCGACGAAGGGCACCTCGAACCTCGGACCGATCCCTGGCAGCTCACCTTCGAGCTCTTCGGGATCGTCCTCGCCACCCACCACGACTTCAGGCTACTCGGCGATGCGCGCGCGCTCGAGCGGGCCGGCGACGCCCTGGAACGGCTGATCGAAGCGCATCGCGCCGCGGCGCCAAGCGCCTGAAGGCCGACGTGCGCTCCCGGAACGCTAAGGCGCCGGAGTTTTCCGCGGCCTATCCCGCGCACTTGGTTGCGTCCTGGCCCCTGGGCGTCGCACACTCGATCACGGTTCGCCCAATCCGCCCCGAGGACATCGACCTCGAGACCGAGTTCGCGCGCAAGCTCTCGAAAGAAACGCGCTATAACCGCTTCCTCGGCGGCGGTGTCGGACTCACGCCGGAGATGCTGGAAAAATTCACCCGCGTCGATTTCGGCCGCGATATGGCGCTGATCGCAACGGCGACTATCGAGGGCGCGGAAACCGCGATCGGCGTGGCGCGCTACGCGCGCCTCGCGGACGACGTCACCTGCGAATTCGCCATCACCGTCGCCGATGCCTGGCAGGGCTGCGGCATCGGCAAGAAGCTCCTGGCCATGCTCGTCGACGCCGCCCGCGGGCACGGCATGCGGTGGATCATCGGTGATGTGCTCGCCATGAACACGCCCATGTTACGCCTCGCCCATTCGCAAGGGTTTCGCATCGAGCGGCATCCCGAGGGCGCGGAGCTGCGCCGCGTGGTACTCGAGCTCAGTTGAGCTCCGCGCGCGGGATAAGAGCTCAAAACTGCTCCTCCGCCAACGCCATCACCCCCGCCGCACCGTGCACGATCGTGTTTCGCAGCGCCGGCGCCTGAGTCAGCACGTGATCGGCGTAGAAGCGCGCAGTCTTGATTTTCGCCTCGTAGAAGGACTTGTCGCCCTTGCCTTCCGAGAGCCGCTGCTTGGCGACGAGTGCGGCGCGCGCCATTTGCCAGCCGCCGCAGACGATGCCCATGAGTTTCAGGAAGGGGACGGCACCCGCGTGTGCCGCCTTGATGTCGTTGCCGTAGGTGATGACCATCCAGGAGACGCAGTCCTCGGCCGCGGCCAGCGCCGCGGAAAAGGCCTCGCGGGTCGCCGCCATGTCCTCCCCCGCCGCCTTGCTGAGCTCAGCCTCGACTGCGCGCATCACCGTGATGACCTCCTTAGCGGTCGCGCCGCCTTCGCGCGCGATCTTGCGGCCGATGAGATCGTTCGCCTGGATGCCGGTCGTGCCTTCGTAGATCGTCGTGATTCTCGCGTCGCGCAAGTGCTGGGCCGCGCCGGTCTCCTCGATAAAGCCCATGCCGCCGTGCACCTGG
>Ga0193733_1000145_pt1 | contig 25302 bp, 28 predicted proteins | sample U1s2metaG_FD_145076 | JGI IMG/M metagenome (GOLD analysis project Ga0193733, IMG submission 145076) | Soil microbial communities from a riparian zone of the East river system, Colorado, United States - U1s2 | ecosystem: Environmental > Terrestrial > Soil > Riparian zone | place: USA: East River...
TCGGTAGCCTGGCCAATTCAAGATTTTCGTGAATTCGTTGTCGCGCATTCCTCCGAGTCTAGCCGAACAGCCCCATCACGGAAACCTGCCCTAGTATTGGGTCTCTACAAATTCTCGCTCAGAGCCGATTTTTTGTGCGCTACCCGCCTGAAGGATTCCCCTCGCGTTGGATTTATATTCCTATCCTAAGCGAGAGTTGCGGTTCCGTTGCCACACTGAAGGACAGTTCCTGGGGCGTTGGCTTCTTTGCGGACGTAGGCCATGCCGAGGATGCGGGGCGGGTCCCAGGTTCTTGCGGCTCGGGTGACGTAGCCGACTTCTTTGCCGTCGAGGGTGAGGGGAGCTTCCGGTTCGGGGACTACATCGCCGGAAAAAGCGAGGCGGACGCGCTGGCGGTTTACCTGGCCGCGGGAGCGCACGCGTTCGACGATTTCCTGGCCGGTGTAGCAACCTTTGGTGTAGCTGATGTGGCTGTCCTGCAAGCCGGCTTCGTGGGGGATCTGTTTTTCGCCGAAGTCGCAGCCGAACCACGGCACGCCTTGAGCGAGGCGGGCGGCGCTCAGCGCCGCGTAGCCCATCGGCGCGCCTTCGTGCCAGCGAGCCGCATCCGAAAGAATCTGCCAGAGCTCCGGCAACTTTTCGCGCTCGGCGAGGAGCTCAGCGCCGAGGACTCCTCCCTGAGAGCGCTTGATGATCCAGCAAGGAATCGAACCGACCTTTCCCCCGTGAGCGGAAAGTTCCTCAAGCTTGGCGAGGTCGGCGCGGGAAACCTCTTTGACAAGGGCGGCGGCCTTCGGACCCTCCAGAGCAAGCGTGCCGTAGCGTGGCGTCTCATCGGTCAGTGTGACGTCATCCATGATGATGTATTTGTCGAGAACTTCGATCAGCCGCTCGCGAATCATGGAATAGGAGACACACAGGAGCCGGTCGGGAAACGCGTACGTCTCGATCTCGGCGAGAATGTGGCCCTGGGGATTGAGGAGCAGGGAAACGATGCCATGGCCGGCTTGGAGGTCCTTGATGTTGTTGGTCAGGATGGCGTTCAGGTAGCGGACGCGGTCGGGGCCGGTGAAGGAGAGGTAGGCGCGGTAGTTCTTGTCGATCAGCGCCACGGTGTCTCGCGCGGAGCGATACTCGGCGGCGGCGTCGCCAAAGTAATCCGGCAGGGCGCAGCCAAACCAAACGCCCATCTTCGCGCCTGCGGCAAGGTGCGCCGCTGCAAGGGGAGTGTTCAGAGATGTAGCGGGGGTAGCCATTTCGAGGCGTTAGCGCGTCCTCCAGGACTTAGTTTAGCAAAGGCAGCCGAGAAGGAGGAGGGCAACAGTCAAAAGTCCCGACAAGGTCCCCGAGATGCTCGGGGCGGGGCGGGATCTTCGATTCAAAGTTGAAAGTACGAAGGGAGAGAAGAAGGAAATAACAGGAATGAATGTGGCGGGAAGAGCCGGTGAACTGAGCATGCCTTGGGGCCGCCTCGGAGCGAGTTTAGATCGAGCGCGGCATAGTGGGAGGAGGTGGTCCGAGGGCGCGGAGACGGAGCGCTGCGGCGAATACCTTCATCTCAGATGGTATACTCCCCCTCATGAGCAATGGCCGACCTGTCCTCAATGCCGCGACTGAAGGATTGATCCATATCACCATCCCCGTAGGAATGTTGCAGTGCAATTGCTCGATCATCGGCGATCCGGTGACGCACGAAGCGCTGGTGGTGGACCCCGGCGACGAAGTAAATCGCATCCTGGACCTTCTCGGCCGACATAAGCTCACCGTCAAGGCCATCGTCAGCACGCACGCGCACATCGATCACGTCGGCGGCTTGAGCAAACTTCATCAATACACCGGCGCTCCCGTGCTGATGCACCGCGACGACTTGCCGCTCTATCAGGCGATGGAGATGCAGGCGTCGTTCCTCGGCGTCCACCCGCCGGAGCTCACCGACATCGATCAGTTGCTGAAGGAAGGCGACGTTCTGCGCTGGGGATCGTTTGAGGCGCAGGTCATTCACACACCGGGCCACACGCCCGGAAGCGTTTCGCTGTATCTCCCGCATGACGCCGGAAGGGTCACCGGCGTTCCGACCGTACATACCGTCCTGAATGAGGCCGGTGAGAAAATCGCCCTCACGGATCTTTTGAAAAAAATAGCCAGCCCGGAGGAAGTGGCAGAAGACCTGCCTCCCGATGAACCGGAGAAAATCTTGACTCACGCGCCGCAGCTTTTTTCCGGAGACACACTTTTTGCCGGCAGCATCGGCCGCACCGACCTATGGGGAGGCTCCATGGAGCAGATCCTGGATTCGCTCCGCAGCAAGTTGATGCATCTGCCGGATGAGACCGTGGTGTACCCGGGCCACGGTCCCGTCACCAGCATTGGGAACGAGCGCCACTTGAATCCCTTTCTGCAGCCGGAATAGGATTCCCGTGGGCCGGCCGACTAGAGTTCTCAGTAGTCAGTTTTCAGTTTGGAGTTTTTAGTTTCGAGTTTTTGTCTCTGACTTCTAGTTTCTGATTTCTAGTTTCGAATTTCATTTTTCTAATTGCATTATTCAATTGTCAGCTCGCTGGTTTTAGTTTTGCCCGGCGCATCTCTTCCATCACCGACTGCACCAATTCTTTCGCGTGAACCAACTCCTGGTTGATCATCCTCAAGTCCATTGCCGGAAGCGCGGGATTCCGCTTGCTGGTGCAATACACTCCGTGTTGCCCCACGAGAACCAGGGCATTTGTAAGCCGGTCCAGCGACACCGCCAGCCGCCCCCGTTCCCTCCCAAACATTTGCTCGTAGTGCTCCAGTTCTTCCTGGTGTTCCCTAAATGCCGACATCATTTCATTTCCCTCGTTGAGCTGCTTTAAACCCGGCCACAGCAGGCGGTCCGGTGTTCGGACTCCGACCGATTCGAACCACCTTCCGAAATCGTAGATCCCAGCTGCGGCCACGGGACGGAGTTGCACATCGGGCACACGCGGCTCGCACCAAACTTTACCCCATCGCGAACGCGGAACATAATCCGCTAAAGCCACAAAGAAGCGATTCGAACGCTTCATGTGGCGCGTGATTCGAATGCGGCGGTAAACGCCCTGTCCTTCAAAGAGCTTGGGAAGGGATTGGGCTGGAGCAACCAAACAATGCGACGTTCCGATCTGGTCCAGCACAAGGAGAGGGAAAAAGGCGCGGCCACGCGCACCTCTCAGATTGTTTTTGGAGAGAGGCAGCACCTTCTCCGGGTGCTCGATTCCCTCGAGGGCACGGAGCTGCCGATCGCCCGCATGCAGCAGGAGCGGCGTATTCTGGAAGAACTGATTCACGCGCGCACCCGCGATTTGAATCAGATCAATACAGCCTGGGATGAAAAGATCGGGCTAGTCCTAAGCTCGGACGCAAAGCCGGAAATGCTGGAGAAGCTTGTCAAGCAAGCGCCGGAAGAGGATTTTTACCTACTGCGGCTGATCAGCGAGCACCCGCGAGCCAATGCGAAGACGCTAAACAAGCTGGCAAAACATCCCTATGGTGCGATTCGCGAAAATGTGGCACGGCATCCGAACGCCGATGCGCCGACGCTTACTTGGCTGAGCAAGGATCGCAGCCAGCCGCTGTGGTATCTCGTGGCATTCAATCCCAACACGCCGACGCCGCTGCAGCGGCGCCTGCGCGATCGCCTGAAGCGTCTCGGCGAGAACCAAGCCTCCAAGTAGGTTTCGAATCGAATCGTTCGAAGCGGATTTCGCTTCGCAAGCCGTCTGCGGGGTCAACCTGCGAGTTGGCAAAGAGCCCTCGGCGTTTGCTTTGCCTAGTGGACGGTGATGGAAACGGTTGCGGTAGTCCTGCCGAAGGCGTTCGTGGCGTAAAGCGTATAGGTGGTGGACTGCGCGGGCGCGACGGTAACGCTGGTGCTTCGAACCACGCCGGCATCAGGGGAAACAATCACATAAAAAGCTCCGCTTACCACCCAAGACAAAGTGAGCTGGGCGCCGGCCGAAATGGAACTCGCGGTCGCTGTGAAGGACGTGATTTGTGGGGCGGCTCCGATGGGAAGGGTGTTTTGCGTGTATAGCGGCGTCATCTGGAGCACTTCGAAGTTGGAAGCCGAAACTTGACCGAGAGCGTGGAGATCGTTGTTGTCCCAGCGATCATCGGGTGCGCCGCTGAGATACAGATTCGAGCCGTTGTCGGCCATGATCATGCCGTATTTCTTCAGCGCCTTCAGGATCACCTGGTTCGCGGTGGAATACCCGGAGACATCAAAGCTGGCCTTCAGGCGCATGCGCATGCCCATGGGTGCGGCGTTCGAATTACTGGAATTGGCAGCCCAGTGCGAGGCGGGAAGAATAAACGCAGCCCGGCTTTGCTGCAGGGTGAAGCGCAGGGCGTGTGAAATCTTTCCGGCGGCGACTTCGTCGTAACGCGCGAGACCGGGGAAGATCGGAAGCCCTGCGGCGTCTGCACTGGTCCAAGTGTAGGGGCGCTGTTCGTTGGAAAGAAGATCCCAGACCGCCCCGGAGCCCGCGTCCCAGGAATTTCCGGAAACGTAAGCGCTAGAAAGCTCGTAGAGGAAACAATTCGAATTGTCGAAAACGAGAACGTGGCGGTCGCCGGTGCCGGGATTCGGATAGCCCTCGATGGGGGCGGTAACAGGAACAGGCATAGGCCCCGGATCGCTTTCGCTTCCATAGGCTGTGAAATTGATGGCGACGGGAGGCTGCTGCCCGCCGACAACGAGGTAGGGAATGCCGATCGTCGAGCCCAGATACTGGCCCGCCCCGAAGTCCGCGTGCATGCTAGCGCCAGCCCCGATGAAATTGATGACCGCAGCGGAATTAGGATCCACTGGCGCGGAAGAAATATCGGCGTTCCAGAGACTGTCGGCGGGAAATGGTACGAAGCCTCCAAGACTGGCGCCCTGGCCGAGCGACAGGGAGCTGCAGCTGGAAGCCTGCGGTGGAGGTAGAGGCTGATTGACGGTGGTCGTCGCACCGCAGCCTGCCGCGGAGATTGCCAAGAGCATGACGCTGAAATTGAGCATTTTGCGCATGTTTGCCGGCATACTGGGAGCAATGCAATCCCGCAGTTAGCCTACAGGACGGCTCCGTCCAGAGATACTGGACCAAAGGGCAGAAGTGCAGAAGTGGGCCGATGTCTTGGCAGCAGACGCCAAGGCCCAATCCTTCAGGCGTGGTCCCACTGGAAGGAGAAAGCGAGACTTCACACTCCGTTGGAAGGCCGTCTCTCGTCCTTCGATTTTCACGTGCGGTTCAGTTTGCGGGAACATCGAGCTACCAGAACAGGAAGCTAGGGATGTCGGTATTTTCCTCGATGATTTTGTTGATTGGGCGACCGCCGGAGTGTCCGGACTTCGTGTCGTAGAGAAGAGGGACAGGACGGTCCGAGCCGGTGGTGGCTTGCAGCCACGCCGAGAGCTGCGCGTGCGAACCATGGCGAGATTTTTGTGGGAGCGGGACGAGCGGACAAAACGCGCCGGCGCGATTTCCCCCTTTGGCAATTCGCCAAGAGGATAGTATCACTGAACAACCGGCAGAAGAGAGCGCCTCAATAGTAGAATCGCCAAGGCAAATTGGTTCTGCTAAAACCAAGAAATCTGGGTGAGAATGGCGGAGAATTCAACCAGCCGCGCGAATTTGGTCTCGTTTGTGCGCCAGTGCAAGCTGCGCGTCCTGTTTTTATCCGTTGTGCTCGTTATCCCGTGCTTGTGGCACCGGCACATCGAGTCGGGGGACCTGGCGAGCCATGCGTACAACGCGTGGCTGGCGCAATTAATTGAAAAGGGACAAGCGCCGGGGTTGTACATCGCGAAGCAATGGAAGAACGTCCTGTTTGATGTGGCGCTGCTGCGAGTGGCGAATCTTGTAGGACTTACCGCGGCGCAGAAAATTGTTGTTTCCGCTTGCGTGCTGATTTTCTTCTGGGGAGTTTTCGCGTTTGTTGCGGCAGTAACGGAGCGGCCGCCGTGGTTTCTCGCGCCTTGCATCGCCATGCTGGCCTATGGCTATTCGTTCAGCATGGGTTTCATGAACTATTATTTGTCGCTGGGGCTGGCTTGCTTCGGGTTGGCGATTCTCTGGCGGGCGCGGCGAATCGATTGGATCGCTGCCGCGCCGTTCGCCCTGCTGGCGATGCTTGCTCACCCAATCGGCTTTCTCTGGCTGCTTGGCACCGTCGCTTACACCAAGATCAGAGCGAAATTGCCGGGCTGGTGGAAGTTGGCGCTGCCGCTGGCAGCGGCGAGTGGGTTCGCCGCAGTCTACTGGTATACATCACGTCGCGCTTCACTGCTGGCGGATTGGGACCGCGGGCCGTTCTATCTCTATAACGGAGCGGATCAACTGGGGCTCTTCGGAACGCGGTACTTTTGGCTGGCGGGTTCGGCGTTTTTCTTCGGACTTGTTTGCGCAGGGACCGATCTGTATTTGCCAAGGAAGAAAAATGAATGGTGGCGGCAATTCCGATTGCCGTTCGAACTGTATGTGGTGGCGTTTTGCGCGACGGCACTGCTCCCCGAAAATCTGCGGCCTTCTCTGCAGGACGGCTGGATTGGCTTGGTCGGTTCGAGGCTTACTACCATCTCGGCGATTTTCGGCCTTTGCGTCCTTGGAGGCCTGACGCCACGGAAATGGCATCTCGCCGGTTTCGGCGTCTGCGCCGTGGTTTTCTTTGCGTTCCTGTATCAGGACACGGGATGGGTGAACCAGATGGAAGCGAACGCGGAAAAATTAGTGGCGGATTTGTCCCCGGGCACGAGGGTGATCGTGACCATCCGGGCTCCGGCGGATTCGCGGATTGCATTTATAAGCCATGCGGTCGAGCGCGCCTGCATCGGGCACTGCTTCAGCTATGCGAATTATGAGCCCTCGTCGGGTGAATTTCGCGTGCACGTTCGAAAGGGGAGTCCGGTGGCCGCTTCCTCGACGGATGACGCGGAAGATATGGCCTCAGGGGAGTATGAAGTCGATGAGACCGATCTTCCATTGAAGCAAATTTATCAGTGCGATGGCAAGGATCTGACGAGGCTGTGCATCCGCGATCTTGAAGCGGGGGAAACCAACGGGCGGATGGGATACAAGCCAGGCACTCCCTGAAGCTAAGGGTAATTGAAGGAAACAGGCGGAGGCTCCGCTGAATCTGTGATAAGTTTCTTCCGGCCAGGCCCTGTGATTTTTCCATAGCAGAGATGGAGACTTTACCGTGAACAGAATTAGAGCCTTCTTCGCCGCTGCCGTATTCCTCGGAGTCGCGGTTGTGGCGAAAGCGCCGCCGCAGGGCGCATGGGTTTCTCTTTTCAACGGAAAAGATCTGACGGGCTGGAAGAATAATGGAGAAGAGACGTGGGTTGTAGAGCGGGGCACCATCCTGTGTGAAAGTGCCGCCAACAAGTACGGCTACCTGACGACTGAGAAAACGTATCGCGACTTCCATTTGCGCTTGAAGTTCAAAGGCGAGGCCGCGGGCAACAGCGGTGTGTTTTTCCACGCGCGCATTACCGGCATCGACCCTGAACACGGCCCGGACATAGAAGGAATGCAGGTGGAGGTGGACCCGAACGTGGGCAAGCATACGGGCGGACTGTATGAAAGCGGGGGCCGCGGTTGGGTGGCGATGCCCACAGCAGAAGGCGAGCAGGCGCTGAAATCCGGCGAGTGGAATGACCTCGAAGTGTCCGTGCAGGGCAATCATATTGCGACGCAGCTCAACGGCGTGAAGATCGTGGACTTTAGCGACTCGGCGCCGAAATTCACCGAGGGCGTGATTGGTTTGCAGATTCATACCGGCGGAGGGGTGAAGATGAGGTGGAAGGATATTTTTGTCCAAGAGAAGTGGGGAGCGGTGGGTCTAGTGCCGGGTACGACTAGAAATTTCCTTTTCTGAGCCACCATCGTGAAAACGCAGAACCGTAGGGCCTTTCTTCAAATTTCCGCGGGCGCTCTGGCGACCGGCTTGAACCCAATGCACTCCGCGTTGAGTCATGGCGTTTGCTCTGGCGGTACAACCGCGGCTCCAAGTTCGGTACAAATTGCTCAAGCCTTGTCAGAGAACGAGGGGAAGAAGCCGCTGCGCCTCGGTCTGATTCTCGGCATCGGCAGGGATCCTGATGCAGCCATGTCCAAGGTTCACGAACTCGGTTTGCCTGCATGCCAGGTGCTCGCGGATGAGATCGAGCCGGAAATTGCGGGCCGCCTACGTCAGGCGCTTAACAAATACCAGATTGAGGCGACTTCTCTCGTTGTTGGTGGACCGCGACGGGAGGTGTGGGACTTCTACGAAGGGCCGCTGACCATCGGATTGGTTCCGCGTGAGACGCGAGATGCGCGCATCGTGCACATCAAAAAGGCGTCGGACTTTGCCAAACTGTGCGGTATCGCTGCCGTGCAAACGCACTGCGGATTCATCCCCGAGAATCCCAATGACCCGGTGTACAAGGAAACCGTAGCGACGATGCGCGAGGTAGTGGGATATTGCAAACGCAACGGCCAGAATTTCCGATACGAAACCGGACAGGAAACACCCATCACACTCGTCCGCGCCATTCAGGACGTGGGGCTGGACAATCAGGGGGTTGATTTCGACCTCGCCAACCTGATTCTTTACGGAAAGGCGAATCCGGTGGATGCTATCGAATTGCTCGGCCCGTACGTCCAGGGGATTCACGCCAAGGACGGACTCTGGCCAACGAACCCGAGGGACCTAGGGCAAGAAGTTCCCATTGGCAAAGGTAAGGTAGATTTTCCGCGGATCATCCGGCGCCTGAAGGAGCTGAATTATCGCGGGGCCGTCACGATCGAACGGGAGATTTCGGGCCCGCAGCAGGTGGAAGACGTCCGAGCGGCGAAGGCCTATCTCGAGAAGCTGATCGGCTAGCTGTCGCATCGAACGGGATCTGCGCGCGACGAGGAGGACGGAGGATCTATGTCAGGAGACACAAAGCACGGACCGAATTGCTCAGGTAAAGTTGACCGCCGGAAATTCCTCGGCGTTGCGGCAGCGACGGCCGGGATCATGTTTATCAAACCGGAGCTGGTGCGCGCAACAGCGACAAACTCCGCGGTTCGCGTTGGATTGCTGGGGTGCGGGGGACGCGGCACCGAAGATGCAAGCAATCTGATCGACACGGGCGGGGCGCGCGTGGTGGCGCTGGCCGATCTGTTTCAGGATCAGCTCGACAAGGCGCGGGAGAACTTCAACAAGATTCAGCAGGAGAAAGGCTATGCGGTGCTCGACGCATCGCAGCTTTTCGTGGGGCCGAATGCCTGGCAACAGATGGCGGGCTCCAAGGGAGTAGACGCAGTAGTGATTGCAACGCCTCCGTACTTTCATCCGCAACATCTGGAAGCCATGGTCGCAGCGCGAAAACACGTCTACTGCGAGAAACCTGTGGCCGTGGATGTGCCGGGCGCATTGAAGGTAATTGAAATCGGGAAGCGCGCCGAAGGGAAGTTGAGTCTTGACGTTGGCTTCCAAATTCGCGATTGCCCTCCCTTTGTGGAATTGGTGCGGCGGATTCATGGCGGCGCGCTGGGAAAAATTGTTTGTGGCGAGGCCCACTATTTTTCAAGCTACATCGACCGGCCGGTGTGGCCGGACGCTTCGACGGTCGAGCGCCGGCTTCGGAACTGGGTGTACGACCGCGTTCTTTCCGGCGACATCCTCGTGGAGCAGAACATTCACGTGATTGACATTTGCAACTGGGTGTTGAAGTCGCATCCGCTGAAAGCCTCCGCGAGCGGCGGGCGGCAGGGACGTCAGCAAGATGGGGACGTCTACGGAAACTACAACGTACTGTTTCACTATCCGGAGGGAGTGGACGTCACATTCAGTTCCATACAGATTGCCAAAGGCTGGTGGGAAGTTACGGAGCGCTTTTTCGGGACGAAAGGAACCTCACAGTCTCCGTATACCGGGCCGCTGGGGATTTGGGGAGAGGAGCCGTGGCAGGCTGAGGGATCGCTGGCGAAAGACACGGGGCAGGCGGCGTTTTCAGCGACGGGGAAGTTTACGTCGAACCTGGAGTTCGCGGACCGGGAGAAGAAGAAGGCGTTTGTGGAGAGCATCGCCAGCGGGAATTTTCACAATCAGGCCGACAAGGGCGCGGAATCCGCGCTGTCCTGCATGATGGCGCGCACCGCGGCGTATACGGGGCGCGAGGTCACATGGGAAGAGACGCTAGAGTCCCACGAGACGTGGGACGCTAAAATTGACTTGAATAAGCTTCGCTGAGGTCGCACTTCTGGTTTTCATTTGTCCGCAGAGCTACTTTCAGCCGCGGGTTTTGCGAGAAGAGAACCCGTGGAGAAGAACTGAGTCATGAAAGTTCTCCTGAGGTGTATATGGGCAATCCATCGCGTCGTGAATTTCTGAAATCTACTGTGACGGCGGCCTGCTCAACGGGACTCGGCGTTTGCGGCATTGCGGAATTTATTGCAGCCTCACCCGCATCGCGCAGCACGCTCGCAACCCCGCCACCGGCACCCTTGCCGATCAAGAAGGGTGTTCTGTTCGAAATGCTGCCCGCCAAGCTCAGCTACGCGGACCGCATGAAAATGGCGCGAGATGTGGGGTTCGAGGTGATACAAGCGCCCACCACACCCGACGAGCACGAGGCCGAGGAGATTAAGAAGGCTGCAGACGGCGCGAACGTGCGCATCGATTCGGTGATGAACATGGACCACTGGAAATATCCGCTGTCGTCGAGCGATCCGGCGGTAGTGGAAAAAAGCCTGGCGGGGATGCGGACGTCTCTGCACAACGCCAAGCTTTGGGGATCAGACGCAGTGTTATTGGTTCCCGCGGTCGTCAATCCGCAGACCTCCTATCGCGACGCATGGAGTCGTTCCCAGAAGGAGATCCGCAAGCTGCTGCCGCTCGCGGAGGAGCTAAGAATTGTGATCGCCATCGAAGAAGTCTGGAACAGGTTTCTGCTGAGCCCCTTGGAAATGGCCACCTACATTAGGGAATTCCAGAGCCCCTGGGTCCAAGCTTGGTTCGACGTTGGGAATGTGCTGCTTTACGGCTATCCGCAAGACTGGATTCGCACGCTTGGGAAGAGCATCGCCAAGGTTCACCTGAAAGACTTCAAGCGCAAGGAGAGTGGATACGAGTGGGTGAACCTCGGTGATGGCGACGTGGACTGGGAGGCCGTGCGCGAGACCTTTCGTGAAATTGGCTATGCGGGGAGCGCCATTACCGAGCTTAACGGGGGCGACCAAGCCTACCTCCGAGACGTGAGCCGGCGCGTGGACCGACTGCTGCTGGGCCGGACATAAGGGTTGCAGGGCGGAGACAAATTGGCTCTTGCGCCAGTCCAATATCTGGTAGAATTGGCCGAAGGTGAGAGACAATGCTTCCACTCCATCTCCAGCCGCAAAGTCACGTTCCGCTGTACATCCAACTTCGCGATCAATTGCGCGCCCTCGTTCACGCGGGAGATTTGCGCCCGGGCGACCGCATCCCGGCCAGCCGTGAGCTGGCCACCATGCTCGGCGTTCACCGCACCACGGTGGCGAACGCTTACGCCGAGCTGGAATCGGAAGGGCTGATTCAGGGCCATGTGGGACGCGGCACGTTCATCAAGGGAAACGGCAACGGCCTGAAGATCACGCCGCCGGCGCCTCCGGTACTGAATGGAAACGGGGGAATCCGGTGGGAACTGCTCTTCGCCGATGAACGCGGGGAGGAGGTCCTCAGCCGTCTCACTGCCAATGTGCCGGAAGATGCGCTCTCTTTTGTGATGGCGCGCCCGGCACAGGAGTTCTTTCCCATCGAGGAACTACAGACTTGCGTGAACGCGGTGCTTCGGCGCGAAGGGGCGGACGTCTTGAATCTTGGCCCGTCGGACGGCTATCCGCCATTGAAAGAGGCGCTGCTGGAGATGCTGCATCACGACGGCATCGCGGCGAAAGATGAAAACCTGCTCATCACCGATGGATGCCAGCAGTCGTTCGATCTGATCAGCAAAGCATTTGTGCGTCCCGGCGATTCCGTGATTATGGAAAACCCGACGTATCCTGGAGCGTTGGCGATCTTTCATGGAGCCCGCGCGCGCTGCCTGGCCGTTCCGATGAGGACGCACGCGGAGCCGGGGACGCCGCTGGGGCTCGATCTGGAGGCGCTGGAGGCCACGCTGGCGGCGAATCGCGTCAAGCTCATCGTGCTTACGCCGGACTTTCAAAATCCCACGGGAACGTCGATGCCGCTGGCTTCGCGGCGCAAGGTATTGGAGCTGGCCGGACGGCACCAGGTCCCGGTAGTGGAAGATCACATCTACGCGCGGCTGCATGCGCGCGAGGAACGCATCCCCTCGCTGAAGCAGCTCGACCGATCAAACCTTGTGATCCATATCGATAGCTTTGCGAAAGTGGCCTTTCCTGGATTGCGGGTTGGATGGATTGTTGCTCCGGCGGCGGCGATTGAACGATTGCGCGTGGTGAAGCAGACGACCGACCTGCACACCGATCAGCTCGCGCAAGCTACGCTCGCGGAATTTCTGCGGCGCGGACTTTTCAGCAAGCACGTGGCCAAGATGCGCAAGGTCTACACTTCGCGCCTGGCGGCGTTGGATGAAGCGCTGCGGAAAAACATGCCGGAAGGCACGCGTTGGACACGGCCGGAAGGCGGCATGTGCCTGTGGCTGGAGCTGCCGCCGGGATTCGATGCCAGCGAATTGCTGATCCACGTGAAAGAACGCGGCGTGCTGTTTGCGCCGGGACGGTACTTCTACGTGCAAGCGCCGCTGCCAAACACGCTGCGGCTGGGTTTTGCCAGCCTGGATGAAAAGCAGATTGCGCGCGGCGTGGCCACGCTGGCGGAATTGCTGAAGATTGAAATGCGCAAACGGCAGCGCGGGGTGCGCAGGGCGGAACGCAGCCGAGTGGCGCTGGTGTGAAGAAATGAAGCAAAGAGGTAACGAAGTAAAGAAAAAAGGCGGGCGAACCAGAAATTGAGCGAGACAATTACGCTGGCGCCGAATCCGGCGAACAAATGTTTTGGGTGCGGCGGAGACAATGCCGGCGGGATGAAGCTGACGTTTGAGCAGGACAACGTCAATCGCAAGATTATAGGCCGGTTTGTTTTGGGAGAGAGGTACCAGGGCGGCGGAGGATTTGCTCACGGCGGAATTATCGCCACGGTGCTGGATGAGGCGATGGGGAAGGTTTGCCGCTTTCGCCAGGTTCGTGCAGTGACGGCGGAATTGACGGTCGAGTACCTGAAGCCCGTCAACGTCCAGAGTGAAATTGTTGTGGAGGGGCGCGAGACGGAGCAGAAGGGAAGAAACCTGTTCATGACCGGCGAGATTCGCAATGAGGGTGGCGAGGTTTTGGCGCGGGGCAGGTTTGTCGTCATCGGGCAGAAGTGAAAAAGATTTGACGGAGAGACACCGTCGAGAAGTTCAAGCAGCGAGAGGAGAAGCGAAATGGACGCCAAGAAGGTGAATGGAAGCGGCAACGCAAGCAAGGGATCGAATGAGTGGCGCGTGAAAGTCGGCCTGGCGGAGATGCTCAAGGGCGGCGTGATCATGGACGTCACCAATGCCGAGCAGGCGAAGATTGCCGAAAAGTCGGGCGCGTGCGCGGTAATGGCGCTGGAGCGCGTGCCTTCGGATATCCGCAAGGAGGGCGGAGTGGCGCGCATGGCGTCGATCAAGGTGATTCGCGAAATCATGGCCACGGTGACGATTCCGGTAATGGCCAAGGTGCGCATCGGACACTTTGCGGAAGCGGAAGTGCTGCAGGCGCTGGAAGTGGACTTCATTGACGAGAGCGAAGTGTTGACGCCGGCCGACGAAGAGAACCACATCTGGAAGCACGATTACCGCGTGCCGTTTGTTTGCGGCGCGCGCAACCTGGGCGAAGCGCTCCGGCGTATCGCGGAAGGCGCGGCGATGATTCGAACGAAGGGCGAAGCAGGCTCGGGAAACGTGGTGGAAGCCGTACGGCATATGCGCGCGATCGTCAGCCAGATGAAGAAGCTCACGACTATGCGCGACGACGAGTTGATGCGCGAAGCGAAAGAGCTGGGTGCTCCGCTCGAACTGATTCGCCAGATCGCCAAAACAGGCAAGCTGCCGGTTCCGAATTTCTCCGCGGGCGGCATCGCCACTCCTGCAGACGCGGCGCTGGTGCGGCGCCTCGGTGCGGAAGCGGTATTCGTCGGATCGGGCATTTTTAAATCCAGCGACCCGGAGGTGCGGGCGAAGGCGGTGGTGAAGGCGGCGACGCATTTCGATGATCCGAAAATTGTGCTCGAAGCTCACGAAGAGCTGGGCGAAGCCATGAGGGGATTGGATGTCCGGCAGATGGAAGAGAAGGACATGCTTTCGACGCGGGGATGGTGAAGAAAAAGCGCTCAGTTGTCAGCGATCGGTTTTCAGCCGGGAACCGCGGCGCAAGGGAAGTTCGATGAGATTCGGTTTTGTTTTTCAAAGGAACCGTGATTCAGGGAACGGGATTCGGAGCCAATCGAGTGAAGATCGGGATTCTCGCGGTGCAGGGAGACTTTGAGGCGCACGCGGCGATGTTGGCGCGGCTCGGGGCGGAAACGGCGGAGGTGCGGACTACCGCTCATCTCGAGGGCTGCGACGGTTTGATTTTGCCGGGCGGCGAGAGCACGACACAGTTGCAGTTCTTGCGGGAAGAGGGCCTGGCGAACGCGATTGGGGAATTCGCGAAGCAGGGAGGAGCGATATTTGGGACGTGCGCCGGAGCTATACTGCTCGCTACGGAAGTGCGGAATCCGAGGCAGGATTCCTTGAGGCTGCTGGATATGACCGTGCTGCGGAATGCTTACGGCAGGCAGATCGCGAGCGACGTGGTCAGCGGCCCAACGAAACTGAAGAAGGAGCCGCTGGAAATGGTCTTTATTCGCGGCCCTATCATTGAGCGCGCTGGCCCGGGCGTCGAAGTTCTCGCGGAGTACGCCGGGAAGCCCGCGCTGGTGCAGCGTGACAATATTATGGCGGCCACCTTTCATCCTGAATTGACAGACGACACCACTGTGCATAAACATTTCCTTAGTCTTGTAGCGGCGGGAACGAGTCAGGCAGCGGGCAGCGCGAAGTCCTAATCGTGGGAAAAGAAAAGAAGGCAGATTCTGCTGCCCGGCGTTCAAGCCGGACGAGAGTTCTATTCGTATGCGTGGGGAACGCCTGCCGGAGCCCCATGGCCGAAGCCATTGCCCGCTATGATGCCGCAGATGTGATCGAACCCTCCAGCGCGGGGTTGAGCCCGATGGGATCCATCCCAGAGGAAACCAAACAAACACTGATGCTAAATGGCTACTCCGCAAATGGGCTGATTTCCGATGCGCTCACCCGCGAAGCTGCCGATGCCGCGGACATTGTCATCAACATGACCGGGACCCCCCTGGAAGCAACTTTGTGGGATCAGGAGAAAGTCGAGGACTGGATGGTGCAAGATCCTTTCGGCGCTGCGCCGGAGACGTATCAGCGGGTATTCGAGGGCATCAAACGGCGCGTAAACCAGCTGGCTCTTGGCCTGAGAGAGAAGCGAGAGCACAAGACAACGGCAAAATAGGAGTTGCGTTGCGGCGAGAAAAGACAAGCGTATCGCAGGAAGATTATCTGAAGGCGATCTGGGAGATGCTGGAAGAGGACCACACGCCCATCAGCGCGCGGCTCGCCGAGGAATTGAAAGTTACTCCTCCCGCGGTGACCGCCGCCTTGAAACGCATGACGCGCGACGGACACGTGCGCGTGGAGCGCAGCGGACGGATCGACCTGACGCAAAAAGGCAGAAAGTTTGCCGAACACCTGGCGCTGCGGCATCAGCTCGCCGAGATGCTGTTGACGGAAGTGATCGGACTATCCTGGGCGAAGGCTCACGACGAGGCGGAGCGAATGGAACATGCCATCTCGCCGGAAGTGGAAGCTCTGCTCCTGAAGCGCTTCGGCGACAAAAAGACCTGCCCGCACGGCGTTCCTCTGCGCGGAGGAATCGCCAAGCTGAGGAGGCAGGGAGCGGTATTGCTGTCGGATTTGCGCGCGCAGGAAGCGGCCGAAATACTGTGCGTCTACGAGAAGGACGAACAGTTCCTGGAATTTCTGGAGGGGCTGCATTTGCGTCCGGCGACGACCGTAGAAGTGCTGAACCGCGAATACGACGAAACGATAACGTTGCGCGCGGCCGGGAAGACCATGCACCTCGGGAAGCCCGCCACAAGCCGCATCTGGGTGCGGCGGGTCCGAGCATAGAAGAGCGGTTGTCGGTGGTCAGTCATTATTATTAGTTCTCAGTTCAGAGTCGAGTGTGATAGGTCTTGGATCCGGGTTGTTGCCGACAGACTCTTGCGGTGGGGCTCAGCGGATGAGGAACGGGTCTTAAGCCTTTAGTTCTTGGTTTTTAGTGAATGAGAGAATCAGCTAGTGTTTTCAGTTTTGCTCAAAACTATTTGCGCAGAACTGTGTCGGTGGAGCCTGGACGGCGATTGATTAGTTGCGTTCATCAAGAAGCGCCTTAAGGCGGGCGTAGCCGGCGCGGCTCACTGGCAAGCGCGTGCCGTCGGTGAGAATCGCAAGCCGGCTGTCCTTGCCGTACGGCTCGATGCGCACGACGCGTTCCAGATTCACGATGTAAGAGCGGTGGATGCGCACGAAACAGTTTGGATCGAGGCCTGCTTCCAGGCCGGCAATGGTTTGCTGCTTGAGATGTTTTTTGCCCTGGCTGGCCAGCGCCACGTAGTCGTCCTGGGCTTGCGCGTAGTCAAGCTTGGCAACCGGAATGAGCGTGACCTTCGTGCCGTCTTTCACTACCAGACGTTCCAGGAATTGTTGTGGCAGTCGCGCGGCGGCCGCGAGTTCGTGCGCGGACGGCATTTTCACGCCCAGCCGGTTTTTCGCTTTTTCCAGTGCCGCATCAAAGCGCTCGCGTCCGATGGGCTTTAACAGATAGTCGACGGCGTGGACATCGAAGGCGCGCATCGCGTATTCGTCGTACGCGGTTACGAAGATGACCGGCATTTCGGTACCAATCAGTTCCAAGACATCGAATCCCGTCAATTTGGGCATCTGCACGTCGAGAAAGATCAAATTCGGTTTGTGTTCCGCGGCGGCCTTCACGGCTTCGATGCCGTTGGCGCATTCGGCGGTGATTTCGATTTCCGCATGGGGCTGCAGAAACTCGCCAATCACGTGGCGCGCGAGCTCTTCGTCATCGACGATGAGCGCCTTCCATCGTTTGCTTTGCGAGGGGCTCATTCTTTTTCCTCGCTTTCCGCCGGGAGGGACAAACTGACTTGAAAGAGTTCGCCTTCGCTGTTCACCCGCAGGCTTGCGTCCTTGCCGTAACGCGCCTCCAGACGCCGTTGCACATTCTTCAATCCCATGCCTACCGAACGACGGGGCGGAGCTTCCGGGTCCCAGGAATTCTCGACGAGGATGGCCAAGCGTCCGTTCTGGCGCTGCACGGCCAGGCGCACGTCGCCACCTTCGGAAAGACTGGCGATGCCATGTTTGACGGCGTTCTCGACGAGCGGCTGCAGCAACAAGGGCGGCAGCAGGCAGGCTTTGGATTCCTCCTGAATCTCCTCATGCATCTTCAATCGCGAGCCAAAGCGGACTTTCTCAATCGCCATGTATTTTTGCAGCAACTCCAATTCCTCGGAAAGCCGTACCGAGGTCTTTTCACCCAAGCCCAGCGTCAACCGCAAGAAATCCCCGAGCAGAACGCACATATCACGCGCACGAACCGGATCGATGCTGGTCAGAGCACTGATGGAATTTAGGCTGTTGAACAAGAAATGCGGATTGATCTGGGCTTTCAGGGCTTTCAGCTCGGCGTCGCGTGCCTGGATGCTGGTCTGCATGGCGCGCGCCTCAACCTCGTGCGTAGTTTCTTGGGCCAGAGAAACGTAGTGAAACGAAACGGCCAGCAGGTATAAGACGCATCCCGCGCCATAGACAATTGTGGTTCTTTCGGCAAAACGGGCTTCAATGCCACGCAGGGCTGGCACGGAGGATAAGGCATGGGCCAGAAGCTTTCCGGCTCCGAGCCAGAGCAGGCTCAGGATTTGCGCGGCCACGACATGCGTCGCCAGAAGCCTCCAGATCAACGTTCGTTGGATGGGCGCGATCCGGCACGAATACCAAGCAGGCAGAGAGATACATTCGCCGATGACTGCCATACCAAAGCCGAGAATCCCGGCCTGCAACCATGTCAGACCGCCCGGCGTGTGCAGAACGAAGGCAAGGACCGCGGCAATGGGCAGAGCAGCAACTCTGTAAATCCGGTGCTGGTTTTTTAGTGCGGTGTTGAGGTTCATGGAGGCGTCTCAATTCTTGATTTCGACGCCCCCGAAGATGACTGCGCCTGTGAGGACCAATACTCGCGTCGGGAGAACGGTGGGCGGCTGCGATCCCCGCCGCAAGGTCTTGTCCGCGATGCCGCCGAAAATGGGTGTGCCGCGGAAGGCCACTTGCCACGTCTCCGGCAGGCGAAGTTCGACGCCGCCGAAGATGGCGTTGATTTCCAGGGTGGCTTCATCGGCCTGCATGTTGGCGTCGGTCAAATCGATTTCGACGCCGCCAAAGACCGCGTTGATGTGTCCGCCTTGAAAATCCTGCGTCGTCACTCTTCGTTCGATGCCGCCAAAAATGGCCACTTCGTTGAGTGTCGTCCGCGGGTCGCCTCCGCTAGGAGGCGAGGAAGGTCTTTTTCGCGCCTCAATGGCGCCCCACATGAGCATCAAGCCCGTTGCGATCAGCAGAATCGGCCAGATGTCGTTCCAGCGAAAGTGCCCGATGCCCAGTTCATTGAGCTGAAAAAGCACTCCTCCGGTGATCAGCAAAATGCCCCAGAGGCGGCGCTCGCGCGACATGATATTTGGGATGCCTGCGCAGACCAGCAGCAGCGGCCAGAATCGCCACAGCCGGTCGACGGAAATAATGCCCATGTGATCGAGGAGGAGAGCGACTCCGCCCAGAACCAGGAACGCGCCCCAGAAGAGACCGCTTTTGCCTCGGCCGCATCGCTTCCCGTGATTTTCGGCGCCTGTATTCACGTTTTCGTGAATATCGTGATGGATCCGGTCGTGGGGGTCATCGCTGAATTTGTTCGCATCGAATTTATTTTCGTCACTCATCAACGCTCTCCCATTGCCGAAGAGCCTGCTCCGGTCTTGTACGCCGCGAATCGGCCCCAGAATAAATCGCGCAATAGCACTGCTCCGATGACGATGAGGATCAGCGGCCAGCACGGTACCAAGAATTGCAGCAGAACCGACAGAAACCCCGCGTGATCAAAAGCGTATTCCTGCAGGGCATGCCATGTTGCCAGGACGAGCGCCGGTAGTATGCCCTGGGCCGGCTCCGGCGAGGTGCCGACGGCAATTTGCCCTGTGACCCCGTCCAGGATCGCGAAAAGAATAAGGAATCCGAGCGCGAGGAGGATTGCACCGGCGATCGATTTCAAGCTTCGCGGGGATGCTTGTTGTGCCGCCATGTGGTCCTCCTGAAGGGCGATTTTCTCGCCGCAAAGTGAGAGTAGGGTTTCAACGGAAGTTATGCATTGAAGATTCGGCCAAAAGGGGGAATTTACCGGCGAATGGTGGCGGGGAGAGGGGGAGTAGCAGGCCAAAAATCAGTTGGTCCCAACCAGGTGAATAAGAACGCTTGCAAAATGGACGAAATCACAATAGCGTATGCGGCACGCGTTGGGACACCCCCTGCACACTCTCGTCCCTGGGTTGCGAGGAGATACGGAATGACCGAATCTGTGGTCAGAGCTGTCGACAAAAATGCCGAGCGATGGCGCTGGCTGTTCTATGTAGCGCTGGCTATGGCCGGTGCATTGCTGACCTTTGTTGGGGCCCGGGCGCAGCAGAACGCCGCGGAGGATACCGCTTTTCGCAAGCTCATCGACGGATATTGCGAGGCTTGGAGCACGGGAACTGCGGACGCTCCGGCGAAGTTCTACGCTCAGGACGATGGACTCGTTTTTTATGATGTGGCGCCGTTTGCGTATCACAGCTGGAAGGAATATCACGACGGCGTCCAAACGGCGATTCTGAATAACGCGGCGAGTATCAAACTGACGGCGGGAAAAGATCTGAGAGTGACCCGCCGCGGCCTGATCGCCTGGACGACTGTGCCGATGCATCTGGCGGAAAAAACAAAAGACGGGAAGACGATTGAACTGGATCTCCGTTACACCGGTATTTGGGAAAAGCGCGGTGCGAGCTGGGTGCTCGTGCACGAGCATCTCTCAACGCCGTTGGCCGGAAACTAGAGTCTTGACGAGAAGGGCTGGGCGATTCGCCCATTGCGCAAGAAATGTTCAAGACCATGCAGTACTACTGGAATGCCGCTCGGGGTTATCGCTTCAAGCCGTGGAAAAGTCCCTATATGCGGTGGCGCTTTGAGACTTTTCTTGGGAAAGAAGCAGCCAATCTGACCGCCGGGAAGTTTTTTCACCTCGCCTGGAAGTACCGCGAACATATGGAACGTTTCGTGGACTGGGCCGCGGAAAGACGCCGTTTTCAACGCCGGCGCCACGCTTGAAGCCTGAACACATTCCCTCTGCAAGCTTGATTGACTCGCGCGGACCTCTCCGCCCGGAGGTATAATGCTGTCTGAGAGGAGGATCCATGGAAGAGCTGAAGATCCTCCAGAAGACCGAACAGTTGCACGAGGCCGCGTGGTGGGAAGCGGAGCCAGACGGACGAGTTCACTGCTATCTTTGCCCACGCCACTGCCACATCCATCCCGGCCAAGCAGGATTCTGCTTCATTCGCATCAATCAAGACGGGAAGCTCTATAGCCTTGGATACGGGGCCCCCGCCGCACTGCAAGTTGATCCCATCGAGAAGAAGCCGCTGAATCATTTTCTGCCGGGCACGCGCGTTTTCAGCATGGGCACGGCGGGCTGCAACATGGGCTGCTTCTTCTGCCAGAACTGGGACATTTCGAAATCGCGGTCGGATCAAGTGCGTTCCCAGCATGTTCCGCCGGAAGATGTGCCGCTGTTGGCGCTGAAGCACGGTTGCGAGTCGCTTGCCTTCACCTACAACGAGCCGACCATCTGGGGCGAATACATTATCGACATCTGCAAAGAAGCCAGGAAATATGGCCTGAAAACGGTGATGGTCACCAATGGCTACGTCACCTACGAAGCCTTTCACGACATTTACGATCACATCGACGCGGCGAACGTCGATCTCAAGGCCTTTACCGAGAATTTTTACGGGAAGATTACGCTGACGCATCTTCAGCCGGTGCTGGAGACTCTGGCGTGGTTGAAGAACGAAACGCCAGTGTGGTTTGAGATCACCAACCTGATGATTCCAACTTTGAATGACGATCCGGCAGAAACGCGGAAGCTTGCCGAATGGATTCTGACTCATCTGGGGCCGGACGTGCCGCTGCATTTCACCGCGTTTCATCCGGACTTCAAGCTGCAGGACAAGCCACGGACGCCTCCCCAGACTCTCGACCGTGCGCGTCAGATTGCGCTCGACGTGGGCCTGCTCTACGTCTATGAAGGAAATATCTACAGCGATGGCGCGAACACATATTGTCCGAAATGCCAGGAACTGCTCGTCCGCCGCTCGTGGCATGACGTTCTGGAGAATCGCGTCAAGAACAGCGCCTGCCCGAAGTGCGGATTCACGATTCCCGGTGTCTGGACCAACGACGCAAAAGGGAAGCGTTGGCCAAAGCAAGGGTTGGCCGCGGCCGCGAAGGCCTACGGCCATTTGAATCTGTAAGTCCGGCCTCTCATCGCGGATGGAAGTGATAATAACCCGGCCCCACGCGCATGGCGTGATGCCACGCAACCGGAAACGCCCACCAAACCAAAGCGCCCAGAATTCCTTGCCCAATGGCGAGTGGAATGATGTTGCGATCGCGGGCAAAGAGCCACGCCATGGCGGCTCCCCCGATGAAGGTGAGCGGAATCAGCACGGGATTTGGCCAGTGAAGCGCAGCAAAAATTGTGCCTGCAAGCAGCGCGGCACGCACTGGGCTGCCCGTTGCTCCAAGGAGCCGGTTCGTCAGATAGGAATTTAGTCCCACCTGCTGGAGCAGGCAAAAGGCCATATACCCCAAAAAATGCTTGGGCAGGAAGAGATGGTTTAAGGGGCGATGCCATGCTCCGAGCAGCATTCCCGCGAGGCAAAGTCCTCCGATGCAGGGAGCGAAAATGACGGCGGACCGTTTTGTGGCGGACCATAGGTTATCGGCCCGCCATCCCATTGTTTTCGGAGTGTCCTGGTGGATCGCGAAACTGGCGGCCAGCCAAACGGGAAACACAATCCACGATGACCAAGCGAAAGTCTGAAGCTGCCAGATGTACCACCCAACGTAGCAACAGAACGCGAGAGCCTCAATCAGATTCAAGGAACGAAGAGTGGCCGTGGTCATGGCCATGCTAATCCACGGAACGTCCTTCGTCGGGATGACTGAGATCGAGAAGCTGCAAGGCACTCTCAAAAAGTTGATCGATCTCTTTTTCGCTGACTTCGCGCGGGGCCAGCAGTTCGTTCAGATCGAAGTCTGGGAACCCGCGATTCGTCACCCGGGCCGGCAGTAGTTCCCGCAAGCGGCGGGATTCAATAGATCCCAGGTCGCGGATTTCTTCGAACACCGCGCGCTGCAGGGGGTCCCCAAAGACACCGGGATCAAGCAACTTGCAGAACTGAACGCGCGTCCCGCTCTTGATCAGCACCGAGCAAAGAAAGCGCAGAGTGTTTCTCTCCAGTTGAAATCCGCTGGCTGTTTCTTTTCTATGCATTCGAAGGCTCTTGGTTACGAGTTTCCCGGTCCGCTTTCATACAAGAACGAGCGCGGTAGCAGAAAAGACTGGAATTGTTACGCCGGTCCCGCGCATCAAAGCTGGGCAATTCACAATAGATGAGATGATACTAGGTTGGTCTAGGTTGCGTTCGGAGAGAATCGATGGGAGAAAAACACCGGGTCGTTATTCTCGGCGGCGGATTCGGCGGACTGGCTGCGGCACAAAAGCTGAAGCGTGCGCCTGTCGAAATCACCCTGATTGACCGGCGAAATTTTCATCTTTTCCAACCATTGCTGTACCAAGTGGCTACCGGTTCGCTGTCGCCCGGAGAAATTGCCGCTCCATTACGCGGTGTCCTGAGCCGTCAGAAAAACACAAATGTACTTCTGGGCGAGGCCGTGGACGTCGATCCACAGGCAAAACGCGTTATTTTGCGGGACGGCGCGGCATTTGAATACGACTTCCTGATTGTGGCCACGGGAACGCAGACCTCTTACTACGGCAATGACTCCTGGCGGGAGTGGGCGCCTAGCCTGAAGTCCGTCGAAGAAGCCACGGCGATCCGCCACAAGATTTTGTACGCCTTCGAACGCGCCGAGCGCGCCGCTACACCGGAAGAAGTCGGCGCTTGGCTTACGTTCGTCATTGTTGGGGCCGGCGCCACGGGGCTCGAACTCTCGGGAGCGCTCGCGGAAATCGCTCGAGAGACGCTGCGGCACGATTTTCGAAAGATCGACCCCCAGAAGGCGAGAATCATTTTGATGGAAGGGGCCTTAAGAGTCCTGGGCCCCTTTCCCGAGGATCTGTCCGCCAGGGCAGAGAAGCTCGTCTCGCGTCTCGGCGTGGAAGTGCTGAAAAGCGTGATGGTGACGAACATCGACGCAAGAGGCGTCACATTCAAACGCGGTGATTCAAGCGAGGTTCTGGCGGCGAAGACCGTGCTCTGGGCCGGCGGCGTCACGGCCACTCCCTTTGGCAGGAGACTTGCCGAGCGCACGAAATCGGAATCGGATCGCAGCGGCCGGATCAAGGTGAACCGCGACCTGACCGTTCCCAATTTCCCGGATATTTTCATCATTGGCGATCTTGCTCACGCCGTCGATGAGAAGGGAACGCCGCTGCCTGGTGTCGCGCAAGTCGCGATGCAGGGCGGAGCATACGCCGCCAAAGTCATCCGCGCACGTCTGGAAGGGAAGAGAGAGCTGCCGCCGTTTCACTATTTCAATAAAGGGGAGATGGCCGTGATCGGCCGCGCGGCCGCAGTGGCAAATATTTTTGGCATCCACGTTTCCGGACTGCTCGCGTGGCTGATGTGGGTTTTCATCCACTTGATTTACATCGTGGAATTTCAAAGCCGCATCCAGGTTTTCGTCCAGTGGGGATTCGAATACTTCACGTTCAGCCGCGGCGCTCGCCTGATCACCGGCCAAGCTGCCACTGATTCGGTCGACCAGGCAGGCTCGATGGGTAACAAGAGCAACGGCAGCTAGGATGGAAGCAAAGAGATCTCAAATTTCGGCCAGCCACGCCCGGCGCGCACCGTTCGCATCAGGCAATTCTCATTGCCACCGCCGGGATGACGCACGCTTTGGGTCAGGGAGGAGCCCCTGGGCCTCTTGCGACTCGCAGGGAACGGTCGATGGCTGTTTTCACCAATCTCTCCGTACCGGCGTCACTTCCGGCCATTTCCGGATGTCCTTCTTGCCATCTTAAATGGTATATGCCATTATAAATGGTAATGATCATCAAGATTGATAAGGCTGGCCGAATTGTTCTACCCAAGCCCGTGCGGGAGCGCTTCCACCTTCGCGAGGGAGCCGAGCTCGAGCTTGAGGAGCGCTCCGACGGCCTAACGCTAAGACCTGTCGAACAACGAGCTTCGATGGTCCAGGATAAAGGCATCTGGGTTCACCTAGGCAAGGTGCCCCGTGGCTTTGACTGGGATGGAGTTGTCGACGCCGTGCGGGATCAGCGAATCAAGGACTCTTCCGGGATATGAAGGCGTACCTTGACACCGCCGTTCTGGTGGCAGCGTCTGTGGCTGACCATCCACACCACAGCCAATCCCTGGCGACTCTGCAAATGGTTCGCAAAAAAGCGATGACCGGACATATCAGCGGCCATAGTCTTTCTGAGAGTTATGCAGTTCTGACGCGCACGCCATTTACCCCGCCAATTTATCCGGCGGAGGCGTGGAAACTACTCTCTATGAATGTACTCCCTTATTTTCAAATCGTGACTCTGACGCCTGACATGTATCGGGAGACGATGCAAGAATGTGCGGACAGCGGCTGGATAGGAGGACGAATCTATGACGCTCTCCACCTGCGCTGCGCGAAGGAAGCAGCTTGCGATCGCATCTACACTTTCAACGTCCGCCATTTCCAACAACTGGCGCCGGATTTGGCAGACCGCATCGGTGCCCCTTAGCCTAACTTCCGCGCTCGTTGGGGCGAACTGTTTTGTTTGCAAGGGGTTGTCATTTCATTCCGTCACTATGTCGCCGGTTCATGCCAAGTCTTGACCGGCTTCATGACCTCCGCCGGTATCTGCAGCG
>Ga0193733_1000146_pt1 | contig 25157 bp, 36 predicted proteins | sample U1s2metaG_FD_145076 | JGI IMG/M metagenome (GOLD analysis project Ga0193733, IMG submission 145076) | Soil microbial communities from a riparian zone of the East river system, Colorado, United States - U1s2 | ecosystem: Environmental > Terrestrial > Soil > Riparian zone | place: USA: East River...
ACGACGGGCGGCGGGGGGAGGATGGCAGCTCTGGTCTCGAACGGCGGCGCAGCCGGCGTCGCGGCGGGAGCCTGTTGTTTGCTGATGATCGCCTTTAGCGCGTCTCCCGGTTTGGAAATCTGGGAAAGATCGATCTTGGTCTTGATTTCGTCGGCGTCCGTGCGACCGGACCGCGCAGCGCGGCTCGAGGTCGGCGCCGGGCTGGCACTGCGGAGGCGGGCACGCACCTTGTCCGCCTCATGTTCCTCGAGAGAACTGGAATGGCTCTTCTTCTCAGTAACTCCGATCTCCGGAAGTACATCGAGAATAGATTTGCTTTTAACTTCCAGCTCCCTTGCCAGATCGTTGATTCGAATCTTGCTCATCCGCCCTTTCGTCCTCCGGACTGCTCCGCTAAGTCTTCATATCAACCTCACGGCGTCAGCCTTGGGCTCCGCCCGACCACTTGCCTGGTGCGAGAGAGTTTCACTTAATTTCTTTCCTCTTGCTTGTCCTCAGAAGGAGAAAACTCCTCCGCAGCTCCGGGCGAATCCGCTTGCCCGGCAGTTTCGCCAGCTTCGGCAGCTTCCCCCGCCACACTGGCTTCCGACGAGGCCGAGTCTTCGGCCGCTGCTTCTTCGGTAGCTGCCTCTGCGGGTTCTCCTGCGCCTTCCGCGTTCGCGGCGGATTCCTGGACAACCGCTTCTGCGGGGATCTCCTCGCCTTCTGCCGGAGGGGCGATAGATTCGCCCGACTCCAGACCGGCGAAGTAATTATTCACAGCCAGGCTGATTTTTTCCACCGTCTTGGGGCCGATTCCTTCGATGGCCTCCAGTTGCTCTGGAGTCATGTCCGCCAGGGATTCGACCGTGGTCACACCAGCGGCGCTCAACTTCTCGATCAGCCCTTCACCCAGACCGGGTACATTTTCCAGCGGAGTGGAGGCAGAACCCACTAGCGCCGACATTTGCAGTTCCACTTCCTGGCGCTTCTCTTCCTCGCTCTTGATATCAATCTTCCAGCCCAGAAGCTTTGCCGCCAGCCGGACATTTTGTCCCTTCTTGCCGATAGCAAGGGAAAGCTGGCTGTCATCCACCACCACTTCGAGGTGCTTGTCGCCGGCATCCACAACAGTCACCCGGCTTACCTTGGCCGGCTGCAGCGCCTTCTCGGCAAATGTCACGGCGTCTTCGTGATACTCGATAATGTCGATCTTCTCGCCACGCAACTCGCGGATGATGGATTGCACGCGCATCCCCTTCATGCCAACGCAGGCGCCCACTGCGTCCACATCTTTGTCCTTGGACATGACCGCGATCTTGGTCCGTTCTCCGGCTTCACGCGCAATCGCCCGAATCACCACGGTTCCATCGTAAATTTCCGGGACCTCGGTCTGGAACAAGTGTTGTACCAGTTCGGGTGCAGCCCGCGAAACCACGACCGCCGGCCCTTTCGAGGCACGTTCCACTCTTGCGATCCCCACCCGGACGCGCTCTCCCATAGCAAACGATTCCAGGCGCGACTGCTCCTTGCGCGGCATGCGTGCTTCCGCTTTACCGATGTCGAAGATCACATCCGGACCCTCGATGCGCTTCACGGTTGCGTTGACGATCTCGCCCACCCGCCCGATGTACTCGTTATAGACAGTGTCGCGCTCGGCTTCGCGTACCTTTTGAAAGATCACTTGCTTCGCCAGCTGCGCGGCGATACGTCCCAGAATTCCCTCGGTCTGCTTGGGAATCTGCAGTTCACCTCCCAACTCGACGTTGGGATCGATCTTGCGGGCATCGTCTAGGGTGACCTGGAGGACGGGATCCTCTACGTGCTCGGGGTTCTCTACGACGGTCTTAACCGCGAACGCGCGGATCTTCCCTGTTTCCTTGTCCAGTTCGGCGCGCAAGTTTTCCTGCGTCTTGTAGTACTTGCGCGTGGCGACCACGATGGCATCTTCCACCGCGCTCACCACAATTTGCGGATCAATGCCTTTTTCCCGGCTTAACGCGTCAATCGTGTTATAGAGCTCGCTTGCCATAATAAATTCCGACTTCGAACGTCAGATCTCGAACTCGGAAAACGGCGTTTTTTTGCCGAGGTCCGAAGTCCGCTCTCAAATCTCCGGCACCAAGTTCGCCTGTTCCACGTTGGCCAGTTCGATTTCTACTTTTTCCGCGGCGGCTTCGCCTGGACGCCGTTTTTTTTTGGCGGCGCTCAGGTTCAGGGTCAGGCGTCCGTACTGAAAACTTTCCAGCCGGCCCTGAAAGTGGCGGTTGCCGTTCACCGGTTGCTGCGTGGTCAATTTGACCAGGCTTCCGATGAAGCGCTCGTAATCCGCGGGCCGGAATAATTTTCGATCCAGCCCCGGAGAAGAAACCTCCAAGGTATACGACGCACCCGGAATCACGTCCTCCACATCGAGGATGGTTCCGACCTCGCGGCTTAGGTTCGCGCAGTCTTCATGGGTAACGCCAGCGGGCTTGTCAATCACGATCCGGAGCATGCGGGCTTTGCCTCCCCCGCGCAACTCCACTTCAACCGTCTCCAGCCCACTGGAAGCCGCAACCCGCTCCGCAATTTCGCGTACCTTATCGATCTCAAATACCATGAAATCAATATTTTGCAGCCCACCACAGCTTCGCCCAAAAACCAGCTGAAACTAAAAAGTGGGCTTGCGCCCACTGGTGTGTCTCGCCACGTACTGGTAACTACACAACAGTTTTCTAAGGACGAATATACGCCGTTCGTGAGCAAAAGACAAACCGCCCAAGGCGCTGTAAAGGCAGGCAAAAAGCGATGGCGAGATGGAAAATGCCTCCCCGACCGCATGCTTCGAGAGCCGTGGCTCCCTCGTCAGGCACCGCTGAACTGTTGAAACGCCCCGACCCTCTGAATCAACCTATTGCGGCATGGGGACTCCGAGGGATCCTACCAGACCAGTGTGGTTGTCCTGCACTCCGAGTCTCAGCTGGTTGTCCCCCGGCTGAGGATCCAAATCCATATGCAACAGCAGACCGTGCTGCAGGATTTGCAGGTACGTGTTGGCATCGAAAGCCTGGTCTACTTTCATGCTCCGGTTGCCTACCATCTTCCCGGCCGGGGAATAAACAGCGGCATAGAAGGCTACATTTAGCTTCTTGCCGTTGCCCGCCTCCTCCGCCGAAACGGTGCTGGCATCCACCAGAAAATCGACTCCCACCTTGCCCTTGGCGGCGCGGTTGTCGGCGGAGGATAGCACGCGCGCGGTGAAGGCAATCAGGGTTGACGGAACCGCGTCACTGAGTGCCGACGCAACCTCCCGCTCCGAGTTGTAGCCTTTGAGCTGTGCGGGATCGACAGCAAAGTAGCCTCGCCGGTTTTGCATATCCACTCCGTCGCGCTTCACTTTTACCTTGATCTGTCGATATTTACCATCGTACTTCTTGTTCTCTGGATAGTACCCGAGCGTGTATGATGCAGCGCTGTCCAGGAACGCCCGCTCCACTCCGAACTTGATTTCATTCTGGTTGACATAGGCGCGCCCGCCAGTCTCGTGCGCGATGTCGAGCATGGTCTCTTGCGAATCAATGGAGGTGGACATCGTCAGACCCCGAGCATCGATGGGATAGACCGCCACCTGCGCGCTCGCCAGCCGGGCCTCAAGCTCGCGAATGTCCCCGGCGTGGGACTGGCGGAACGTGGCCGCTTGGGTTCCCGAGGCATGCTCGCTGACGCGGCGGGTATTCAGGCTGGGCAAGGTCTCCTCGAGCTCCGCATCGGTCATGGTACGGTTCTCGGGAACCAGCGAGAAAGGCAGGTTGCCCGTAACCCAGATGATACTCTTGCGACCCGGCAGGCCTCCCAGGATTCGGGCCAGGCTGTTCAGAGCGTTCAAGCTCAACACTGCCCTCTGGTCCTCCGCATAAGCGGACTGCGCACCCGCGAAGGCTTCCAGAGCTGCTTGCACGCTGTCGGCCTGCGCTGACGATGTCGCTCGGAGAGTGTTACCGGATGCAGTCGTGAGTGGAGCCGTGGAGGCATCAAGGGTCGTCACCGTCGAACCACTAGTGGGACTACCCGAAGCCGCGCTGGTTACCGGCTGGCCAGCAAGGGCAAACTCCTGCGCCTGCGGTCGGTAGCGCTGTAACGCGGCATATAAGATCTGGGGGTCGCTCGTGAAGTCCTGCAACACTCTAAGCGGGCCGGTGAGGGTGAAAATCGCCATTCTTTGTCCCGCCTGGTACTGGTTCTGGACAAAGCTGAGCATCTGTCGGCGGGCGTAGCCCTGGTCTGAGAACGGAGTGTTGACGGCATCAAGCAACATTACTGTTACCGGCCCTCCCGGCGTACGGTATTGCGGCCGGTTCGAATAAATGCCGGGCGGCAATGGCGGCGCGGCTGCGAGGTTTTCTCCCGCAGGTACGAAAGTGGAGATCTTCTGGGCCTTGCCGTTCTCCTCAACCTCAAAGTCTTCGGGACGAAGTCCGGCGACCGCCTTACCTTGCTTGTCGGTGACGACCACATCCACTAGCACCAGGTGGGTGCTCACGCGTATCGTGAGCGGCGGAACCTCGCTTGGGGAGGGCGGTGGCGATTGAAACCATCCTCCGGTAACCAAGCCAGCCAGCGCGAGCAGAGACAGCAGCGCCCAGCCGCGAGCCCGATGCCTGTTCATACGACACACTCCTTCAGATCCCCTCTTGGTGCGGACAAAAGTTAATACGTTTCTCAGGCGGGCGCAAGTGATTTGCCTCATTCGCCACCCCTCTCTAGAATAGATGCTTACCCTGCGCGTCCAAGAGACTTTATGATCCATTTTCCCGTCCCTGAAGCACTTACCTTCGACGACGTGTTGCTGCTGCCGGCACGTTCCGACGTCGTCCCTGCTCTGGCCAACACTCAGACTCAGCTCACGCGCCATATCCGGCTGAACATTCCTATCATTAGCGCGGCCATGGACACGGTCACGGAATCGCACATGGCGATCGCGCTGGCGCAGCAGGGCGGCATCGGAATCATCCATCGCAACCTGACGCCGGAACAGCAGGCCAATGAAGTCGACAAAGTAAAACGCTCGGAAAGCGGTATGATCGTGGATCCCGTCACGATGTCGCCTGACGCTCGGGTCTCCGATGCCCTCGAGATCATGCGCCAGTACAAGATTTCCGGCGTGCCGATAACCAAGAATGGAAAGCTGGTCGGCATTCTTACCAATCGTGATCTGCGTTTTGAAAGCCGCTTTGACATCCCCATCAGCAAAGTGATGACCAAGGAAAACCTCATCACCGTGCCCGTCGGAACCACGCTCGAGGCGGCAGAGAATATCCTCCACGAACACCGCGTGGAAAAATTGCTGGTTGTGGACGACAACTATAATCTCAAGGGCCTGATCACAGTCAAAGACATCCAGAAGAAACTGAAATATCCCAATGCGGCTAAGGATTCGCAGGGGCGGCTGCGCGTGGGCGCTGCGATCGGCGCCACCGGCGACTTCCTCGAGCGGGCGCAGGAGATGGTGAAGTGCAAGGTGGACCTGCTGGCCATTGATAGCGCTCACGGCCACTCCACGAGGGTGCTCGAGGCGATCAAATTGATGAAATCGAAGCTGCCGGAGGTGGACCTGATCGCCGGCAACGTGGGAACCTTCGACGGCGCCTGCGAACTGGCTCGCGCCGGCGCGGATGCGATCAAAGTTGGGATTGGCCCGGGCTCCATTTGCACCACCCGCGTCGTAACTGGCGCGGGAATGCCGCAGATGACCGCCATCGCGGAGGCCTACCGCGCCACCAAAGATCTCCATGTTCCGGTCGTCGCCGACGGCGGCATAAAATATTCCGGCGATATTACGAAGGCGTTAGCCGCGGGCGCGTCAGGAGTGATGATCGGGTCACTGTTTGCCGGCACCGACGAAAGTCCAGGCGAGTTGATTCTCTATCAGGGCCGCTCGTTCAAGTCCTATCGCGGCATGGGTTCGTTGGGTGCGATGGCTTCCGGTTCGAGCGAGCGCTATTTCCAGAGCCTCGAAGGAGACGCCTCCACCGCCGGGATTGCCGAGGACTCCAACCGGCTCGGGAAACTTGTGCCGGAGGGCATCGAAGGACGCGTGCCTTATCGCGGTTCCGTCGCGATGATCGTGCACCAGATGGTCGGCGGCTTAAAGTCGGGCATGGGCTACTGCGGTTGCGCCACGATTCCGGATCTGGTACAGAAGACCCGCTTTGTCCGCATCAGCGGCGCCGGCCTGCGCGAAAGCCACGTGCATGATGTGATGATTACGCGCGAGGCGCCCAACTATGCTGCCGAATAAGGATTGTTGGAAAACCCGCGCGTGACCGCCGACGGGAAAAATCTGCTGAAATCATGGATCGCCACGATTCTCTGGCTTGCGCTTATCCTAGGCGAATCCTCCAAGTACGCTTCGGCCGAGAACACCGCCCGCTTCCTCTACCCGTTTTTGCATTTCCTGCTGGGAGTAAGTCAGGCTCACTTTCCGGTTTGGCAATTCTTTTTGCGCAAGACCGGCCACTTCGTGGGGTATTTCACCCTGAGCTTGCTTTTGTTCCGCTCCTGGCGCGCCACCTTCCCGCTTCCTGGCGTAAGCTGGACCATCCGGTGGGCAAGATTTCCCTTCTGTGTGACCGCCCTGGTGGCCTGCCTTGACGAGTGGCACCAGACCCATCTCCCCAATCGCACCGGAACTGTGCACGACGTACTGCTGGACAGCACGGCCGCACTTGTGGCGCAGCTACTGCTCTTCGCGATTCTGCGATCGCGCCGGCAGGAATCGGTCCAAGCACAAACTCCGGTACAAAATTTCAAATGAAGGACTGATAACGGAAAAGGTGGGAGCCAACCACCGACCGGTGAGGACCAACGACGGCTTCAATACATTGCGTCATACTTGGTAACCGCCCATTCGCCGCCTTTTTTTTCGAGCGTTACCGAAAATAGCTCTTTGTAGGTACCATTTTGGTCGGGGGCGTTACGGCGTTTTCCACGGTAGTGCAGGATGCGCAGCGGCGGCGCGTCCTCCCAGTCCGCCACATCCCATGAGACCAGAGGATGCTTGGCCTCAGACTCGCAAATGAATGCGGCGTACTTCTTGCGGTAGTCCTTTTCCCAAATCGAAAGCGCCTGCTTGCAGTTCCCATTGCGCATGCTCCGGATAAACTTGGCCGCCTCTCTCTCGGAAGTGCGGTCCCGCAGAGGATTCAGCGAGATGGAATTGGGTATTCCGGAGAGTGGATCGCGTTCCTCCGAACGGCTCAACACCGGACCCTGGCCGTTCAGGTGAATGAGATATCCGAAAAAGACAATCAGCAGCAGAACACCAGTTGCTGCGGCGATGCCGATTTGATTGCGTGCAAACTCCATAGGCCTCACACCAGTCTAACCTGAGGTTCAGCCAAGACAAGATTACGGCGGATAGACGCGGGGGACATGTACGGGTGGGTTGATGAAGCGGGACGGGCGAGCAGCCCGTCCCGTAAGCTCGCCTCGAGCCCTACTACTCTTTCTCGTCCTTGACCTTATCCTCGCCTTGGGCGTGGTCAGCGGCGCGCTTTTCACGTTTTTCTTCCTGCACCTTCTCGCTGCCCAGCAGCTCGACGAATGCCGTATCGGCGCCGTCGCCCTTTCGCCATCCGGCGCGAATGATGCGCAGGTAACCGCCTTCCCGATCCCCGAAACGCGGAGCCACAGTATCGAAAAGCCTAGTCACGGCCTCCTTGGTCATCAGGTAGGCCCCGGCCTGGCGGCGGGCAGAAAGATCTCCGCGCTTCCCCAGCGTGATCATCTTCTCCACCAGCGGCCGCAAGGCCTTGGCCTTGGGCACAGTGGTCTCGATACGCTCCTCGACAATGAGCGAAGTCACCAGGTTCCGCAGCAGCGAGCGGCGGTGGCTGGTGTTACGCCCCAGTTTCCATCCTGCTACTTTGTGACGCATCTTGGATCCTCAAAGGCCAGTTCTGGCCAGTTCTATGTCCCGTTTGAGTTTCTGGTTTCTGGCGCTCCACACGTCGCGAACCTCGAAAGTAGAAACTTGGGTGGCGCGCGGCCGCCACCCGAAAGTTTCTACAGATCGTTATCCGGACCATACGCCGACGCCGGCAGTACCTGGTTGGAAGTCGGACCAGGCACGGCATTCCGTGCTCATCGATCTTCATTCCCAGGCTCAACCCCATGGAAGACAGAATTTCCTTGATCTCGTTCAACGACTTGCGGCCGAAGTTCTTGGTCTTCAGCATTTCGGCTTCGGTCTTCTGCACCAGTTCGCCGATGGTCTGAATGTTCGCGTTCTTCAGGCAGTTGTAGCTGCGCACCGAGAGTTCCAGTTCCTCCACCGACCGGTTCAGGTTCTCGTTCTTGATTTCCGGCTTGCGGTCGTCGACGGAAGTGGAAGTCTCAATGTCCTCCTCGAAGTTGATGAAGATATTCATGTGGTCCTTCACCAGCTTCGCCGCCAGGCCAATGGAATCAGCCGGAGTGATGGAGCCGTTGGTCCACACTTCGAGAGTCAATTTGTCGTAATCGGTAATCTGCCCTAGACGTGCGGCTTCCACCGTGTAGTTGCACTTGCGCACCGGAGAATGCACCGAATCGATCGGAATGAAACCGATGCCCAGGTCTTCGTCAAAGTTTTTGTCAGCCGAAACGTAGCCGCGGCCGCGCTTGAGACGCATTTCCATATCAAGCTTGCCGCCTTCGCTGACGGTCGCGATGTAGACGTCTTTGTCGAGCACTTCCACGTCAGCGTCGGCTTCGATCATGCCGGAAGTGACCACACCGGGCTGGTCGGCACGCAAGTAAATGGCCTTGGGCGCATCGCCGCTCAATTTGAAGGGAACCCGCTTTAGGTTAAGGATGATGTCGGTCGCATCCTCGACCACGCCAGGGATCGATTGAAACTCGTGCAGCACGCCCTCGATCTTCACCGCGGTAATGGCAGCTCCTTCAATCGAAGAAAGCATCACGCGGCGCAAGGCGTTGCCGATGGTGGTTCCGAAGCCCCGCTCAAAAGGCTGGGCCCAGAAGATGCCGTACTTGTCGGTTAGGGTTGAAGTATCGACGGCGAGACGTTTGGGTTTTTGAAATCCCTTCCAAAGCATTGCGTTATTCTCCTTCGGCCGTTTGGCTCAGTCCTGACATCCCGGAAGGGGGTCCGTGTTTGCCTTCAGGTCAAGCGTCAGAGACAGGCTGGTCTGGCTCGAATTGGTGGACCGGTAAAGTCAGCCGTCGGCCGTTCGTCACAGCTCTTTAGCCGGCGACGAACGACCAATGACCAAGGATCATTTGCTGTATAACTCCACAATCAACTGTTCGTTCACCGGCAGACTGATGTCTTCACGCTTGGGCAAAGCCAGAACCTTGCCCTTGTAATTGTCGCGATCGATCTCCAGCCAGTTGGGCGCATTCTGGTGACTGGCAAATTCCTTCGCCGGCTCCAGGATGGGCAGCTTTTTGCTGCTCTCGCGGATGGCAATCTCCTCACCCACACTCACTTGGTAGGAGGGAATGTTAACCTTGCGGCCATTTACATGGATGTGACCGTGGCGGACAAGTTGGCGCGCCTGACGGCGGGACATTCCGAAACCGAGGCGGTAGACGACGTTGTCCAGCCGGCGCTCCAGTTGTTGCAGAAGCATTTCTCCCGTTACCCCCCGGGTCCGAGCCGCTTTCTCGAAATAGTTCCGGAACTGGCCTTCCTGGGTAAAATAAATGCGTTTGGCCTTCTGCTTTTCCCGTAACTGCAGGCCGTAGCCAACGATCTTGGCTTTACGGTCCTTGCCATGCTGGCCGGGAGCAAAATTACGCTTTTCGATGGGGCACTTATCGCTGAAGCACTTGGTGCCTTTGAGGAACAACTTCATGCCCTCACGGCGGCAGAGACGACAGACGGGATCGGTATAACGTGCCAAGTTGTTTTCTCCTTTATTAGATGACCGGTTTACAGGTTTGGCTTCACCCTTCGTCCCGGACGAAATCTTGAACCTACGTCCTTAGCTTCCCGCTTCTGTCGGCCAGGATGGCGCGGCCAACAAACTACTCGAAACGGGAAACCCACTCGAAATTGCCCTTCTATACCCTTCTCCGCTTCGGCGGACGGCAACCGTTATGCGGAATGGGCGTGGCATCCTTGATGTTACGGACTTCAATGCCCGCGGCAGCCAGCGCGCGAATCGCCGATTCGCGTCCAGAACCGGGACCGCTCACGCGCACTTCAACGCTGCGCACACCGTGATCGCGCGCCATGTTGGCGGCGTTCTGCGCTGCCTGCTGGGCAGCAAACGGAGTCCCTTTTCTCGACCCGCGAAAACCCAGAGAGCCGGAACTCTTCCAGGCCAAAACGTTCCCCGCCTGATCGGCGATGGTGACAATCGTATTGTTGAACGAAGCCTGAATGTGGGCAATGCCGTGCGGAACATGCTTTCGCTCTTTTTTCTTGAAGGTTTTCTTCTTGCCCTTTTTGTCCGGCGCCGCGGCCCCGGTCCCCGCTCCTGCTGCTGTTATTGGTTTTGCCATAATTTTTTTCTTTCCTGACGACTGCCGGCTAACGACCGACGCTTGCTCTAAGTCTTTGCCGTCGCCTTCTTCTTCTGCGCCACCGTGCCTTTGCGCGGGCCTTTTCGGGTACGCGCGTTGGTATGTGTCCGTTGTCCGCGAACCGGCAGGTTTCGACGATGACGATAGCCGCGGTAAGAGCCGATTTCGATGAGCCGCTTGATATTCATCGAAACTTCCTTGCGCAAATCGCCTTCCACCAAACCTTCGTTTTCAATCACCTGGCGGATGCGGTTGACTTCGTCCTCACCCAAGTCCTGGACCTTCTTGGTCGGGTCCACGTTGGCGGCGTCGAGAATGCGCGCGGCGCGCGAGATGCCGATGCCGTAGATATAAGTCAGCGCGATGTTGGCGCGCTTGTTGCGCGGTAGATCAACGCCTGCAATGCGTGCCATAGTGCTCCTCTGTTATCCCTGACGTTGCTTGTGCTTGGAGTTGACGCAGATCACCCGCACCACACCCTTGCGGTGGATGACCTTGCACTTGTCGCAAATCTTCTTGACCGATGCTCGTACTTTCATAAACCAGCCTTCAGCCATCAGGGCTCAGCCGTCAGCGAATTCGCGACGACGGAGGGGATGACGTTCATTTGTAGCGGTAAACGATGCGGCCGCGGTTCAGGTCGTAAGGCGAAAGCTCAACGGCAACTTTGTCGCCGGGCAGAATGCGGATGAAATTCTTGCGCATTTTTCCCGACACGTGCGCCAGCACCTGATGCTTGTTTTCCAGTTCCACTCGGAACATGGCGTTGGGCAGCGGTTCAACCACCGTCGCCATCACTTCAATCGCGTCCTCTTTGCTCATCGACTCCTTACGAAAGCTGTCAGCTTTCGGCTCCCCGCTTCCAGGAAAAACTAGATAGCTGAGGGCTGACGGCTGAACGCTGCTCCTACTGTGTCAAAATCATCGGGCCATCCCTGGTGACCGCGACGCAATGCTCGAAGTGGGCGCTGTAGCTGCCATCGGCAGTAACCGCGGTCCACTTGTCATCCAGAACACGAGTCCCCGCGTTCCCCGAATTCACCATGGGTTCGATGGCCAGTACCATACCTTCGCGCAAACGCGCTCCGTGGCCGCGCGTACCATAGTTCGGCACCTGCGGTTCTTCGTGCAGCCGGGTCCCAATGCCGTGTCCCACAAACTCCCGCACCACGCTGAAGCCGTTGGCCTCCACAAATTCCTGCACCGAAGCGCCAACATCGCCCACCGCGTTGCCAATCCTGGCCGCCTCAATGCCACGGTACAGCGAAGCCTCGGTGACCTCGAGCAGCTTGGACAGCTCCGGTGTGATCGAACCATCCACCGGGACGGTGATGGCGGCATCGCCGTAGTAGCCATCCAGCACCACGCCGCAATCGATCGAAACGATGTCTCCGGCTTTCAGCACCCTCTTTTCCGAGGGGATGCCGTGCACGATCTCTTCGTTGATCGAAGTGCAAAGCACGCAGGGATAATCGTAATACCCCTTGAAAGCAGGCTTCACGCCAAGTTCCTTGATCTGCTGCTCGGCTGCGCGTTCCAGATCCATGGTGGTCGCCCCCGGCACCACGAGGGTGCGAACGTGATTGAGCACCTGGCGCACGATGCCGCCACTGCGCCGCATCTTCTCAATTTCCGCCGCCGATTTGCAGACAATCGCCATCTTCCAGTGCTTGACTCGTCTTTTAGTTCTCGCTAGGAGCCACGGCGCGATAGCTCTCGATCACTTTGAAAATCTGCTCCGTAACCTGATCTACCGGCAGATCTCCATCCACGGAAACCAGCCGCCCTTTTCGCGCGTAGTATTCGGCTACCGGCTTGGTCTGCAGCTCGTAGGCGGCCAGCCGATCCCGGATGACTTCTTCACGGTCATCTTCGCGGGTCACCAGCGAAGAACCATCAACATCGCATCGATCAGCGACACGGGGTGGCTGGGAGTAGACGTTGTAAATTCGTCCACAGACGGGGCAAGAACGGCGTCCAGTAATCCGGCGTAACAGCTTATTATAGTCCACGTTAATTCGGATCACAATGGGCAGACACTTCTCGCGCTGCGCGTTGTCAAAGAACTCGTGCTCCAGGAACGCATCCAGCCATCCAGCCTGAGCCGGATTGCGGGGAAATCCATCAAGAATAAAACCGCGCTCACAGTCGGCCTGCCTCAAACGCTGCGCCACCATGTCATACATCAGGTCGTCCGGCACGAATTCTCCCCGTGCCATCACGTCCTTGGCCAGCACCCCCAGCGCAGTGCCCCGCTGTACATTCTCCCGCAGCAGGTCGCCCGTAGAAATCTGGGGAATACGGTAACGCTCCACAATCAGCTTGGCCTGCGTACCCTTACCCGCACCCGGTGAACCGAGCAGAATGACAGGTCCGATGCCGCGCGAGGTTGCCTCCGCCATCGAACTGGCCCAGCCTCCCAATCCCGATTTCATTCCACCAGCGCCACCCCTGCGAGCCCACGTCAACCTCTGCCAATTTCGACAAAAACAACTTGCCCAAGACCTTATCTGTGCCCGGGGAGCACGAGCGGCGACACTCGCGCCTGCATGACTCGAGACGCCGAACCTAAGACCACGTGCGGCGCCCGCGAATGCGTCCGCTGCGCGGCGTAAAGCCGTCGTAGTGACGCATCACCAATTGCGCTTCGATCTGAGTCACGGTGTCCATGGCTACGCCAACCACAATAAGCAGCGACGTCCCGCCAAAGTAAAAGTTAACGTTCAAACCGTTCGTAATCCAGGTGGGCAGTCGCTCGAAAAACGCGCCTATCGGACCATACAGATGGTTCAGGTGGATGCCGGTAATCATCCATTCCGGAATGAACGAGATGATAATCAGATAAAGCGCGCCGACCAGCGTGATGCGGGTAAGGATCTCATTGATGTGGTCCGCGGTGCGCTTACCGGGACGAATGCCCGGGATAAACCCGCCGTACTTACGCATATTGTCGGCAACCTCGTTGGGGTTGAACACGATCGACACGTAGAAGTAGGCGAAAAAAATGATCCCGACGGCATACAGAAACGTGTACAGCGGCTCGCCCCATCCCAGGTTGCGGATCAACTCTCCAAAATAGCGGTTGTTGCGCAGGCTGTAGCCGACGGTTTGCGGCAGAGTCAGAATGGACGACGCGAAAATCACCGGCATCACGCCGCCGGAGTTTACCCGCAGCGGCAGGTGAGTTGACTGACCGCCCATCACCTTGCGGCCGACCACGCGCTTGGCATACTGCACCGGAATACGGCGCTCGCAACGCTCCACGTAGACGATGAAGCCCACCACCAGGACCATCACGCCAATCAGCATGATCATTGCGGGTGCGGTGAAGGCACCCCAGGCATCGGTGCGGACCTTGTCGAAAAGATCGATGACGCCGCGCGGCAGGCCGACCACAATGCCGGCAAAGATCAGCAGCGACATGCCGTTGCCGACGCCGCGCTCGGTAATCTGCTCGCCCAGCCACATGATGAAGGCGCTGCCCGTGGTCAGGGTCAGCATGGTCATCAAAATGAACGCCGGGCCGGGATGAACCACAAAATCTCCGCCTCTTTGCAACTGCCAGGCGATGCCAAAAGACTGCACCGAGCTCAGGATCACGGTCAGATAACGCGTCCACTGGGTAATCTTTTTACGCCCGAGTTCGCCTTCTTTCTGCAGCTTCGCCAGCGGCTCGTAGACCACGGTCAGCAACTGCAAAATGATGGATGCGGTGATGTAGGGCATGATACCCAGGGCAAAAATGGTCAAGCGGCGAAGCTGGCCGCCAGAAAAAAGATCGACAAAACCGAGCAGGCTGCCCTTGTTCTGCTCGAAGAATTGCTGCAGCTTGTCCGCATTCACTCCTGGCGTGGGGATGTGCCCGCCTAGGCGGTACACCGCCAGCAGCCCAAGCGTAAACAGAATGCGTTTGCGCAGGTCTGGGATACGAAATACGTTAGCCAGTTTCTCCAGCATCGCCTACAACACCTCGAACTTGCCGCCGGCCTTGGTGATCTTCTCCTGCGCCGACTTGGAAAACTTGTGGGCATGCACGGTGAGAGCAACCGCCAGATCGCCGTCCCCCAAAACCTTCAACGGATGCTTGCTTTTGATCACGCCCGCCTTGCGCAAGATTTCCGGCGTGATGGTGGTTTCGCCAAGCAAGGCCAGCTTCTCCAGATTCACGATGTTGAATTCCTGCCGGAAGACGTTAGTAAATCCGCGCTTGGGCATGCGGCGATGCAAGGGCATCTGACCGCCTTCAAAGCCGCGCATCATGCGCGAACCGCTGCGCGAACGCTGGCCCTTGTGTCCGCGGGTCGAGGTCTTGCCCATCCCCGAACCCATGCCGCGGCCCACGCGCTTCTTGTTTTCCGCCGCTTTCTTCGGTGCGCGAATATTGGAAAGATTCATAAGTTGTCTGACCTAGCTCTCCGAGGGAGACTCGCTTCGTCGCCGTCAGCCTTGCACAATCTCCACCAGATGCGGCACTTTCGCCACCATGCCGCGAATGGCCGGGTTATCCGGCCTTTCGATCACCTGGTTCAGCCGGGTAAAACCCAGACCCTTGATCACCAGCTTTTGCTTTACCGGAGCACAAATGGCGGAACGCACCCATTTCAGATGGATCTTGCCAACCCCGGCATTCGACTTCTTTGCTGATTTGGTTACCATCGTTACAGTTCCTCAGCAGATTTTCCGCGCATGGCGGCGACGTCGCTCCGGTTCTTCAAATGCTTGAGCGCATCAAAAGTCGCCTTGATCACATTGTGCGGATTGGTGGTGCCAATCGACTTGGTCAGCACATTCTGAATACCCACCGAAGTCATCACCGCGCGCACCGCGCCGCCGGCGATCACCCCGGTGCCTTCCGGAGCGGGTTTCAGCAGCACCCGGCCCGATCCGAAGCGTCCCAGTACTAGGTGCGGGATGCTGGTCTGAGTGAGGTTCACCCTCATCAGGTTCTTCTTCGCCGACTCAATTCCCTTGCGGATGGCCTGGGGAACTTCCTTCGCCTTCCCGGAACCATAGCCTACAACGGCAGCGCTGGGATCCCCCACCACGACCAGGGCTGCGAAGGACAAATTCTTGCCGCCCTTGACCACTTTGGTCACACGATTGATCGCGACCACCTGGTCTTTCAGTTGGTAGGAGTTCGCATCGAGCTTCTTAATGACAGTTGGCATTCGTTAAACTCTCATTTCCTGTTCCTTAGAACTGCAATCCGGCTTCACGAGCGGAATCGGCCAGGGCCTTGACCCGTCCGTGATAAATGTAGCCGCCACGATCGAACACAACTTTCGTGATTCCCTTGGCCTTGGCGCGTTCGGCGAGGTTCTTGCCGACAGTCTTGGCAGCGGCCAGGTTGCCCCCGGTACGCCGCTCGCCCTTGTTACCCTCGGCGGAGTTCGCAGAAACCAGGGTCGCGCCCTGCAGGTCATCAATCAACTGAACGTAAATATGATTCAAAGAGCGATACACGTTCAGCCGCGGCCGCTCCGCGGTCCCGAGAATCTTCTTACGGATGCGTTCGTGAACATGCCGCCGGTTCTGGTTCTTCGATGTCTGAGTAAGCATTGTTTCGGTCCTCGGTCGTTGGTCCTCGATCGTTGGCAAAAAAAACCAGCGATGCTTTTGCAATTCCTAAGACGTTCGCCCGTCCATGGTCGCCCGCGGTCGGCCCACGACCAATGACCAACCACCAAACTCTGTTATTTCGCTCCGGTCTTTCCCACTTTCTTTTTCAAGCGCTCGCCCAGATAGCGCACGCCCTTGTTCTTGTACGGGTCGGGTGGCCGCAGGCTGCGCATTTCGGCCGCCACCTGTCCCACTTTCTGGCGGTCGATGCCGGTCACGCTGAGCTTTGTCTGCTTGGGATCTACCGTCGCTTCAATGCCGCTCGGCAGCGGGTACTCGATTGGATGCGAGTATCCCAAACTGAAGACCACGGTGCTCTTGCCCTTTAGCTCGGCTCGATATCCGATGCCCACAATTTCCAGGTCGCGGGTCCAGCCCTTGGTGACACCCTCAACCGCGTTGTTGACCAGGGCGCGAGCCAGTCCGTGGACCGCAGCCTGCGAGTCGTTCTCGCGGATCGCCACCAGGTTGCCGTCCTGCTGCTCGATGCGTATGCCGCGGGGAAGCTGCGTATCCAGCTTGCCCTTGGGGCCCTGCACGGCAACCGTGTCGCCTTCAATCTTGACCACAACTCCCTTGGGGAGCGGGATCGGTTTTCTTCCAATTCGTGACATAAGATCAGCTCTTAGCCTTTAGCGGTTTGCTCTTGGTTTCGTGCGCTTAGTCTTTGGCTAAAAGCCAAAGCCTAAATGCTTCTACCAAATCTCGCACAACACTTCGCCGCCAACGCCCTGCTTGCGCGCCTGGCGTCCGGTCATGACCCCGCGGGGCGTAGTCAAGATATTGATGCCGAGCCCGCCCAGCACGCGCGGAATCTCGCTGCGGCGCACATAGACCCGGCAACCCGGCCGGGAGACGCGCTCCACGTTCGAGATCGCGGCTTCGTTGTTGTTGCCATATTTCAGATAGATGCGCAGGACCTTATGCCCTTCCTCCTCCGCCGGCTTGAAATTGGAGATGTAGCCTTCCTCTTTGAGGATGCGAGCGATTTCCAGCTTCAGCTTGGAGGCGGGAACATCTACTTTCTGGTGGCGGGCGCGTATCGCGTTGCGAATGCGCGTCAGCATGTCTGCGACCGGATCGGTCAACCTCATCGTGTGCTTCTCCTCCGCCGCCCGTTTGCTTCGGCCCTTCCTGCACTGGCACCGAAGAACCCGCGACGACGTACTTTCAACCCTAAGTACTGCTTATCCAGTACTACCAGGACGACTTCGAAACTCCGGGAATTTCTCCCCGCAAGGCTAGGCCGCGAAAACACAGGCGGCAGAGCCCGAACTTGCGCAAATAGGCGCGCGGGCGTCCACACAGTTTGCAGCGGTTATGCTTACGCGAGGAAAACTTGGGCTTCCTGGCGTCCTTGACTCGTTTTGCTGTAGTGGCCAATTTATTTTTAGCTCCCAGCTTTTGGCGTCTCGCTAGCTCTCAGCTTTCAGCCGTCAGCTCTCAGTTAAGATTTCTTGCCCGAACACGAAATGCCATCACTGCGCCCGGAACGGCATGCCCAGGTGCTTCAGCAGAACCCGTGCCTGATCATCGGTCCGCGCCGTGGTCACGATAGTGACATTCATGCCCTTGGTCTTGTCCACCCGGGCATAGTCAATCTCGGGAAAGATCAGCTGGTCGTGCAGGCCGAGCGTGTAGTTGCCGCGCCCGTCAAAAGACTTGGTCGAGACTCCCTTGAAGTCTCGCACCCGGGGCAACACGACATTCAACAGCCGGTCCAAGAACTCGTACATGCGGTCGCCGCGGAGCGTCACCATGGCGCCAATCGCTTGCCCTTCGCGCACCTTGAAGGCCGCAATCGATTTCTTGGCCCTGGTCGTAACCGGCTTCTGGCCGGTGATCTGGCCGAGTTCGTTTACCGCGGGATCCAAAATCTTGGCGTTCTGCGTGGCTTCGCCGATCCCCATGTTGACCACGATCTTATGCACATGCGGCACCGCCATGGGGTTCTTCAGTTCGAATTCCTTCATCAGCGCAGGCGCGACTTCGCTCTTGAACCGGCTCTTGAGCCGCGGCGTTTCCTTGGCACTATGACGCGCCACCGCCGGCGGCTTCGACTCCTGCTGCTTCTCGCCCTGCTTGTCTCTTTTTTCTTTCGCCATTGCTTCCGTTGCCTTCTCTCCCGGTTTCGGAGTGTTGGGGAACTAGCTTTTCGCTGCTAGGTCTTGGCTTCCGCTCATCGCTCCCAACGTGTACCCCTGCGTGAGCGCTCTCCCATCCATCCTTCAAATCCGGCCCTGCCCTGCCCGGTACCGCTGAAAGCCTTCGAGGGAGCAGCTCAAAAGCTATTTACCCGCAGCTATTTATCCAGGGTTGCGCCGCACTTGCGGCAAACCCGAACCTTGCGCTCTCCCTGAAATTCGTGTCCGATGCGTACCGGACGCTTGCAACTGACGCACATCAAGGCCACGTTCGAGAGCGCGATCCGGCTTTCCTGTTCGGCAATTCCGCCCTTCACGTTGCGCTGCGGGTTGGGCCGAACATGCTTCTTGACCAGCATCACGTGTTCCACCAGAACCTTGGCATCGTTCGGAAAAATACGCAGCACGCGGCCTTCTTTTCCCTTGTCGCGGCCGGTGATCACTCGCACCGTATCGTTGCGGCGAATGTCAACTCGTTTGTGTTCTCTGGCTACTGTCTTCATGTCCGGTTTCTCAGTTTCTCTGATTCTGTTGAATCGCTCTAAATCTCTTAAAGTACTTCCGGCGCCAATGACACAATTTTCAAAAATTTCTTTTCGCGCAGTTCACGGGCCACGGGACCGAACACGCGGGTTCCCACCGGCTCGCCGGCTTCGTTAATCAGCACCGCGGCATTCTGGTCAAAGCGGATGTAGGTACCATCGCGGCGCCGGTGCTCCTTGCGCGTGCGCACGATGACCGCCTTCACCACTTTCCCCTTCTGCACCTGGCCTTCCGGGGCCGCCTCTTTCACGCTGGCGGTGATGACGTCGCCCAGTCCTGCGCTCAGACCGGTCGAACCGCCGAGCGGCAGAATCATCTGCAGCTTGCGAGCGCCGGAGTTGTCGGCGACCTCGAGCATCGATCTCATCATCACGGCCATAATCTTGATCTCCCTCCGCGCGCTTCTGGGTTCGGCTAGCTGGCTGCCGCCACTGCGGCTTCCGGCACCAGCGCCGTGCGCCGCACGATCTCTTTCAGGCGCCATCGCTTGAGCTTGGACAAAGGACGAGTCTCCTCCAGGCGGACCACATCGCCCACACGGGCTTCGTTTTTCTCATCATGGGCGTAGAACTTCTTGGCTTTGGACACGACGCGACCGTAGAAGGGATGCGCCTTTTTGCGCACGACCTGTACGACGATGGTCTTGTGCATGCGGCTGGAAACCACCTCGCCGACCACTTCCTTGCGCCGTCCCGCTTGCTGCGCTGCTGCTCCGGGTTGTGAGTTCGTTTCGGGCATGCTACTTCTTCTCCGTTCCGCCGGCGGCCAGTTCCCGCTCGCGAGCGATGGTCTTGACCCGCGCGATGTCCTTGCGCAAGCCGCGAATCTTTTTCAGGCTCTCGGTCTGTCCCATGTTGAGCTGGAACTTCAGCTTGAACAGCTGATCGCTGAGCTCATGCTCCTGCTGGCGAAGTTCCTCGGCCGTCAAGTTGCGTACTTTTTCGGATTTCATAATCAGTTCTCAGTTTGCCGTTCCTAGTGCGCACCCTCGCGCTTCACAAACACGGTACGCAGCGGCAGCTTGTGCGAGGCCAGACGCATGGCCTCGGTCGCATCCTGCTGCGTAACCCCCTCCATCTCGAATAGGATCTTGCCCGGCCGCACACAGGCCACCCAATGGTCGGGCGCTCCCTTGCCTTTGCCCATACGGGTTTCGGCCGGCTTCTTGGTGACCGGCTTGTCCGGGAACAGACGAATCTGGATCTTGCCACCGCGCTTGATGAAACGGGTCATGGCCACACGCGCCGCCTCGATTTGGCGGTCGGTGATCCAGCCCGGCTCGAGCACCTTCAGCCCGAAATCGCCGAACGCCAACTGGCTCCCGCGCCACGCCTTCCCGGTCATGCGCCCGCGCTGCTGCTTGCGGTACTTCACTTTCTTTGGCATCAACATAGAAATCAGCTCTTAGCTTCCCGCCTTCAGCGTCTTGGCGGGCTTTAGAACGCGCCTGCCTGCTGCGGCTCGCGTTTCTTGGCTGGCAAAATTTCGCCTTTGTAGATCCAGCACTTCACCCCTATCACGCCATAAGTTGTGCGGGCTTCGGTAAAACCGTATTCGATGTCGGCGCGCAGCGTATGCAGGGGCAGACGGCCCTGCAGATACCATTCCGAACGTGCGATTTCATTGCCGTTCAGGCGTCCGCTCACCCGTACCTTGATTCCCTTGCAGCCGAAGCGCAGCGCCGAATCCACCGCTTTGCGCATAGCGCGCCGGAAACCCACCCGTTTTTCCAGTTGAAGCGCAATCGCCTCGGATACCAGTTGCGCATCCAGTTCCGGCTTGTGCACCTCCTGGATGTCGATGTGCACTTCGCGGGCGGTGCGCTTCTGCACATCCTGCTTCAGCTTGTCGATTTCCGCGCCCTTGCGACCGATGATGATGCCCGGACGCGCCGTCTTGATGATCACCCGCAGCTTGTTGCCGGGACGCTCGATTTCAATCGAGCTGACGCCCGCCGACTTGAGCTTCTCTTTCAGCTCATTCCTCAGCTTGACGTCTTCGAGCAACAGCTTGTCGTAGTCGCGCTCCACAAACCAGCGCGACTTCCAGGGCTTGGTGTAGCCCAGGCGAAAACCATAGGGATGAACTTTTTGTCCCATTATCTGGCTCCTACTTTCTTCTTGCCCGCCGGCGCCTTGCGTTTGGCTCCGCCCTTGGCCCGGGCCGGGGCCTTGCCGGCCGCTGCCCTTTCCTCACCCACTACGGTTGCCAGCGATTCCCCGCTCTTTCCCCGTTCCGCCAATACAATCTCGATGTGGGAGATGCGCCGCACATAGCGAAATGCCCGGCCCATAGGCGCGGGACGGATGCGCTTCATCCGCGGCCCGTCGTTGGCCACCGCGTTCTTTACGTACAGCTTGTCCACGTCAACGTCGATGCCCTTTTCGCTGCTCAGATAGTTGGCATTCTCGAGCGCTGAGCGCAACAACTTCTCCACCGTGGCTGCTACCCGCTTCTTGGTGAACATCAGAACATTGAGCGCATCTTCCGCCTTGCGGCCTTTAATCAAGTCCAGCACCAGGCGCGCCTTCTGTGGCGACACGCGGGTGAATCGGACTTGAGCTCGAAATTCCATGTTTGTCTCCTTGTAACGCCGCTCTCGGTTAGGCCTTGGGCGCCGGCGCTGCCGATCCCGCCGCCGGGACCGGTGCGCCAGGACCGCCGGGCACACCCGCCGGCCGGGCTGCCGTTTCCGTGGCCGCTCGCATCGAGTGCCCCTTGAACTGTCGGGTGAAACTGAACTCGCCCAGTTTGTGGCCCACCATGTTTTCCGTGATGTACACCGGAATGAACTTCTTGCCGTTGTGTACCGCGATGGTGTGGCCCACCATTTCCGGAATGATAGTCGAGCGCCGCGACCAGGTACGCAGCACCTTCTTTTCGTTACGCGAGTTCATGCCGTCCACCCGCGCTTGCAGGTAGACATCGACGAACGGGCCTTTCTTGGTTGAACGTGCCATAAAGTCAGCTCTCAGCTTTCAGCCGTCAGCCTTCAGCCAACGACTCTTGTTTCTTACGTTCACTATTTCTTGCCACGACGGTTCACGATAAACGCGTCGGTGCGTTTGTTATTCCTCGTCTTGTATCCCCGCGTCGGCTGTCCCCAAGGTGTAACTGGATGCCGGCCCCCGGAAGTCTTGCCTTCACCCCCGCCATGGGGATGATCAACCGGGTTCATCGAAACCCCGCGGTTTACCGGGCGGCGCCCCAGCCAGCGCATACGCCCAGCCTTGCCAATGGTAATGTTTTCGTGGTCCAGGTTGCCCACCTGGCCGATCGTGGCCATGCAATCCTGGGCCACCTTACGAGTCTCGCCCGAAGGCAGCTTGACCAATGCGTACTCGCCTTCTTTGGCCACCAGTTGCGCCGAGCCTCCCGCGGAGCGCACCATTTGTGCCCCCTTTCCCGGCTTCAACTCGATGTTGTGGATGGTCGTGCCGGGGGGAATATTTTTTAGCGGCAAAGCGTTGCCCACAAGAATATCCGCTTCCGGACCGCTCACGACTTTCTGCCCGACCTTCAGACCGTCAGGCTGCAAAATATAGCGCTTCTCGCCGTCGGCGTAGCTCAACAGAGCGATCCGCGCCGAACGGTTGGGATCGTATTCGATCGATGCCACCGTGGCCGGAATCCCGCTTTTGTCGCGCTTGAAGTCAATCAGGCGCAGCTTGCGCTTGTGGCCGCCGCCGCGATGCCACATGGTGGTGTCGCCGCTGTTGCGACGTCCGCCGGTGCGCTGCTTGGTTTCAAGCAGCGGCTTATGCGGATGCCGGGTCGTAATATCGTCGTTAACCAGCGTGGTCCGGTAGCGCAGCGTCTGCGTAGTCGGTCGATAAGTCTTAATTGGCATGATCGCTCTCAGCTCTTAGCTGCCAGCTCTCCGCTACTTCCAATCCGCCGTAGCTTTTACGGAAAGCTTGCGGCTGATAGCTGATAGCTCGTTACAAATTCTGCGCATACTCCGGCATCTTTTCCCCGGACTTCAGCCGGACGTACGCTTTTTTCCAATCGGGGCGGTAGCCTGCGAATTTTCCCCGTCGGCGTTCCTTGCCGGGATAGAGCGCGGTGCGCACCGAATGCACCTTCACCTTGAAAATCGACTGCACCGCTTCCCGAATCTCGGTCTTGGTCGCGGCCTTCGCCACCTGGAACACCAGGGTGTTCTGATTTTCCTTGATGGCCAAACCCTTTTCGGTAATGACCGGACGGCGAATGATCTGATACGCGGATTTCATCAGGCTACCTCCGCCGCTTTTTCATGACGCGCCCGCCGCCGCGGAGAACCTGAGGCCTTTTTCGCGCCTTCCTTGTCGGCTGCCTTACGCTGCCGTTTCGAAGTCGAGTTCTTCAGCGAAAGCTGCAGCGCTTCAATGGCAGGCTGTGAAAAAATCGCGCGGTCGTAGCGCAACAGATGATAGGGATGCACCTCATTGCCATGCACCAGCTCGACCCCTTCCAGGTTGCGCGCGCCCAGTGCCAGGTTGCGGTTGCCGTGGCGGGGCACTTCGACCAACAATGCCGTGGTTTCCACATTCAGCGCGTCCAGAGCCTGGCGGAACTGCTTGGTCTTGGGCTCTTTCACGTCAAACGCGTTGACCACGATCAGCTTGCCGTCGGCAAACTTCGCCGCCAGCGCAGAACGCAACGCTCCCAGCACCTTCTTGCGCGGAAACGCGTAGTCATAGGAGCGCGGTTGCGGTCCATGTACCGTGCCGCCATGCCGCCACAGGGGTGATCGGATGGAGCCGACACGGGCGCGCCCCGTACCCTTTTGCTTCCACAGCTTTTTCCCGGCGCCGGAGACCAGTTTCTTGTTCTTGGTGGCATGGGTGCCGGCGCGCTGTGCGGCGCGATAATGCTTGACCGCCTCCCACAGCAGGTCTTCGTTGACCGCGCCAAATACCTCGTCGGCGAGATCGAGCGTGCCCACCTTATCCCCGCTCAGATTATGAATGTCGATAGTGGCCATATGCTTTCCGCGTATTTGTGCCGGCCGATGACTGCCGACCGACAACGGTTTCCTATGCTTTCTTCGCTGCCCTCTTCGCCGCCTTCAACGGATCCACGGTGGCCGCGCCGCCAAATCCGCGCCGTTCTCTGGGCGGTTTCTTGGCCTTGGTAATCACCAGATACCCGCCATTCGGACCCGGTACACTGCCTTCCACCACCAGCAAGTTTTCATCCTTGTCCACGCCCAACACGCGCAGGTTGCGGGCCGTCACTCGGTCCACGCCCATGTGTCCCGACATGCGCATCCCCTTGAACACCCGTGAAGGAAACGCAGAGGAACCGATCGAGCCGGGGATCTGAAACATCGAACCGTGCGATTTAGCGCCACCGGCAAAATGATGACGACGCACCACGCCCGCAAAGCCACGCCCCTTGCTAACTCCCACCACATCCACAAATCTCTCGCCCTCAAAAATATCCACCAGCACCCGGTCGCCCGCCTTCACCACCGCATCCGCTTCCGGCTTTTCCGCGACCTCGATTGGCACCTCGCGCAGAAATTTCACCGGTGGCAGGTTGTGCTTTCCCAGATGTCCTTTCATGGGCTTGGTCAGGCGTGATTCCTTCATAAATTCGACCAGACCGATCTGGGCCGCATCGTAGCCGTCCCGGGTCTGGGTCTTATGCTGCGTAATCACGCAGGGCCCGGCCTGCAGGACAGTCGCAGGATGCACGTCGCCCTTGTCGTCGAAGAGCTGGGTCATTCCGACTTTCTTGCCTAAAATTCCAGTGACCTTCGCCATTTCTTTCGCTCACCTTACCCGGAGCTCACGGCCCGGGCTGAATTGTTACGCTGTCGCGCATCGCCGAGAGCTGACGGCGGAAATCTATTTATGCTCTTTGCCGAAAGCTTTGATCTCAACATCCACGCCCGCGGGTAAGTCCAGCTTCATCAGCGCGTCCACCGTCTGCTGCGTCGGCTCCAGAATATCGAGCAGACGCTTGTGAGTGCGGATCTCGAACTGCTCGCGCGATTTCTTGTCCACGTGCGGAGAACGCAGCACACAGTATTTGTTTTTCATCGTGGGCAAAGGAATCGGGCCGGCGATCTGCGCGCCGGTGCGCCGAGCCGTGTCGACGATCTCGCCTGTGGACTGGTCCAGGATGCGGTAGTCGTACGCTTTCAACCGAATGCGAATTCTTTCTTTTCCGATCACGTTGCACTCTCTAACCCCTCCCGCTTGCGGGAGGAAAGAACTGGCGGCTCGTTACAAACCGCTGAAATTGAACTTCTAGCCTCTGCGCACTGGGCACCAAGCCAGGGATGACTGGTTTGTTCTCAATCCCGCCTGGATCCTGCCCAGCGCGCTACTGAATAACCTCGCTGATCGTTCCCGCCCCCACCGT
>Ga0193733_1000147_pt1 | contig 24977 bp, 21 predicted proteins | sample U1s2metaG_FD_145076 | JGI IMG/M metagenome (GOLD analysis project Ga0193733, IMG submission 145076) | Soil microbial communities from a riparian zone of the East river system, Colorado, United States - U1s2 | ecosystem: Environmental > Terrestrial > Soil > Riparian zone | place: USA: East River...
TGTTACCCGGCAAGAAACATCGTACTCGTTGCCGCGACGGTTCACTTGCACTTGAATTGCGTCCTCCGACTGGCTTGCCCCTGGAGGGCAAACCGAGGGCATTTTACCGCCCATTCCCGGGAGAAGGGTCCGGAAAACGTGAATTATTTGGCATTCGCATCCACTTTCTCAAGGTCGGACGATTAGGTCTTGAGGGTAAAGGGGTTGAAGTCCGTATCCCTGTCGTAGTAATCCTCCTGTTCGGCGCGCTTCAGCCAGCCGACAACGGTGTATGTCAGCGGCGTAAACGCCACTTCCAATCCGACCTTGGAAACGAACTGCACCAGCATGATCTGCGGCAGCCTGTCATCGGGAATCAGCCCGCTTCCGTAGAACGCGAGGGGATAGAAGATCAGGGAATCGACGCCCTCGCCGAAGATCGTCGAGCCGATGGTGCGCGTCCATAGCCACCGGCCCCGCGTGAGAATCTTCATCTTCGCCAGCACGAACGAGTTGACGAATTCCCCGCACAGGAACCCGATCAGGGAAGCCGCTGCGATGCGCCAGGTCGAGCCGAAGGCAATTTCGTAGGCCGCCTGGTTCTTCCAAAAAGGCGCCGGGGGCAAGCCGACCACGATCCAGGCCATGATAGCGGCGAAAGCAAGGCCCGCGAAGCCGGCCCAGATCACGCGTCGGGAACGGGCGTAGCCATAGACCTCGGTGAGGATGTCGTCGAAGACGTAGGAAATCGGAAAAAACAGCACGCCGGCCCCGAACGACACGATCCCGATCAGTGGGAGGTCCAACTGCGCGATCTTGGCAGGGCCGATCAGGTTCGAGCAGATCAGCACCGTGACGAACGCCGCCATGATGAATTCGTAGTAGCGGTAGGAACGCGGGTTCATGAATCTTCCTTGCCGGGATTGGGCGGTGGAGCGGGCGATCCGGGTCTCGCCCGGGCCAGCTCCGTTGCGAGATCCATCACTGCCGCGGCATAGAGGTTGGATCGGTTGTAGCGCGTCAGGACGAAGAAATTCTGCAGCGTCACCCGGAAGTCGGACGGCTGGCCCGGCGTTTCCAGCTCGATCAACGCGCAGCGGGTGTCCGGAAGCATGGGAACGGCGGGTTTCACGCCGAACCCCGGAAGCTCGGCGGCGCGGTTGGCCGGCGTGATTCCCGCTTCGGCGAGCTTGCGCCAGCCCTCACCGTTCACCTCGGCGGAGAAAGCCACCGGCTCCCCCCGGGCCCATCCGTGAGCCTTCAGGAAATTTCCGATGCTGCCGATGGCGTCCGCCGGGCTCGTCGCCAGATCGCTCAGTCCGTCACCGTCGTAGTCCACCGCGAAACGCCGGTACGAGCCCGGCATGAACTGGGGAATGCCGATAGCCCCCGCGTACGATCCCTTGACGCGCAGGGGATCGATTCCTGCCTCGCGGCTGAGCATCAGGTAGTTCTCCAGCTCGCCGCGGAAGAACTGTGCGCGCTTCGGGTAATCGAACGCGAGCGTGGCGAGGGCATCGATCACGCGGTAGGTCCCGATATTGCGGCCGTAAGTGGTCTCCACGCCGATGATGCCCACGATGATTTCTTCGGGCACGCCGAATTCGCTCGCGGCGCGCGCGAGTGGCTGGGCGTTGCGGTTCCAGAACTGCACGCCCGCCTCGACGCGCTGGGGGTTGATGAATATCGCCCGGTAAGCCTGCCAGGAGGCGAGTGCGGTCTCGGCGGGCTGCTCCATCGCCTTGATGATCGCGGGCTGGAACTGCGCCTTGCTGAAGACCCGGTTGAGTTCCCTGCGGGTGAAACCATGCTTCTTTACCATTTCGGCGATGAACTGCTTCACTTCCCTGCGGTGCGGGTAAGCCGGAGAATCTGCTGCGGCGACCGAGCCGATCTGCAGCGCGAGGGCCGCGGCAACGAAGAACCCGTGACAAGCCTTCAAAGACCGAATTCCCGAACCAGGTGCTTCAGGCGGGCGATCGAGCGGGCGTCGGCGCGCGGGCCATAGCGCTGATCGACGTAGAGGGCGGCGATGGCGTGTACGGCGTTCTCGCGCGCCGGGAGCGCTCGGGCAACACGGCTCGCGTAGTCGAGCGGGCCTTCGGCGCGCGCGCGCGCAAGGCCCTCGCGAGCGAGCTTGTCGCAGAAGCGCGACCACGCGCGCTGCACCGGATCGTCGCGCCGTATGCCGCGAAGGAGCCAAAGGGCGGTCAGCAGCAGCACCCCGGCCACGCTCCAGAACAGCATCACCGTCATCGTTTGCCAACTCGGTTGCTGCATCCCCAGCCACGAAAGCATCTCGCGCTGGCGATCGGGGTTGTAACCGAGCACCCACTGGTTCCACTGGTTGGTGAGGGCCTCCCAGTTGTTGCGCAGGCCTTTCAGCCAGTTGAGATTGGTGCGCATGAGCAGCGGCAGTGTCGCTCCTCCCGGCGCGGCAGCCGTGATGCCGAGTTCGACTCGTATCGGGACTGCTGCCGCAGTGGGGTCGACGCGAGTCCAGCCGTTCCCGGCGAGCCACACTTCGGCCCAGGCGTGGGCATCGGCCTGGCGCACGACCATGTAGCCGTCCACCGGATTGGTGTCGCCTCCCTGGTATCCGGTCACCACGCGCGCGGGCACGCCGGCGGCGCGCATCAGAAAAACGAAACTCGAGGCGAAGTGCTCGCAGAACCCCTGCTTGGTGTCGAACAGGAACTCGTCCACCGAGTTCCGGCCGAGCGCCGGTGGCTGCAACGTGTACTCGAAGCGGCTGCCGCGGAAGAACTCGATGGCGCGGCGCACGATCGCCCCAGGGTCGGCCAGCGACTCGCGCCACTCGCTCGCGAGCGCGAGCGAACGGGGATTGATGCCGCGCGGTAGCCTGAGCGCGATGGCGAGGTCCTCGGGACCGCCTCCACTTGCCGCCTGGAATTGGGGAAAGGAGCGCATCTCGTAGCGCATCCGGCTGCGAATCGGGGTCAGGGAGATCACGAGGTACTCGGAGGTGAGGCGAGCGGCCGGCGGGATCCGCGCCGGCATTTCCAGCGCGAACATCCAGTTGTGGTTGTGCGGCTCGAGGGTCACCTCGTAATCGACAGGCGACCCGGCGGCCTCGACGCTCATGTTCCGGCGCAGCTGGGGCAGGCCCACGCGCCAGGCGAGACCGTCGAAATCCGACAGCACCGGGCCGCGCCAGTAGAGCTGGGCTCGCGGGGGCGGCTCGGTTTGGAATTTCACCCTGAATGCGATCGCGTCCGACAGGGACAGGTCGCTGATCGAACCGGGCTTCATGGTCTCCGACAGGCCGGTCACGCCGCTGTACGCGTCCTGCGGCATTCCCCACAGGGGCCCCTGCACTCGAGGGAACAGGAAAAACAGCAGCAACATCACCGGCCCCGCCTGGGCCAGCATGCGGCCGGCTGTTTTCAGATCGTCGACGACGGCCCGCTGAGGCGCGCTGAACCCGACGAGCGCGGTCGTGGTGACGAACACGGTCAAGAGCATCAGCCCCGCGATCGGAATGGACTGGGAGTAAAAAAAGTTGGCGAGAGCGACGAAGTAGACGAGAAAAGCCACGACAAAGACATCGCGCCGGGCCCGAGTCTCGAGCAGCTTGAGAAACAAAAGCAGCACCAGCAGCGTCACCCCCGGGTCCCGGCCCATGATCGTGCGATAGGAGAAGAAGACGCCGAGCGCGCCGGCGAAAGTCAGCAGAATCAGCAGCCAGCGCGCGGGCAGGGCGCCGCCGCGAATCGAAACGAAGGCGCGCCAGATGAGGAGCGCCGCCGCGGTGATGTCGACCCAGAAGGGCAGCCACAAGGTGTGCGAGGCCACCGTGAGGGTCACGCCGGCGATGAGCGCCGCGAACGGCAGCGGCGGCAGCGACTCGGCGTTTCTCGGCTCAGCCACGGTAGAGCGCAAGCTCTTTCAGACAATGCTCCCGGTGCGGGAATCCTTCACCGAGGGGCACCTCGACGCCCAGGAGCTTCAGCCCGTAGCGCAGGCCGCGCTCCTCGGCGAGCATGACCCAGCGGGCAAGCCGCGACAGCCGCGCCTCCGTGTGCATGCCCGCGGGGAGTTGATCCCAGTCGAACCAGAGCTCGGAAGCTGCGCGCCCCGCGAACAGCTTGGTGAGCAGGAGCTCGCTCCGGGCCGAGGCCTTCCATGCGATATGACGCGGAGAATCGCTCGCATGGTAGGGCCGCAGGCCCGTGAAATCGTCGGTCCCGGCGCCTGCCGAGACCGCGTCGCCGGTGTCCGCGTCGGAATACGCAGGGGGCAGCGGGGCCGAATCGGGTCGCGGGTACACGAGCGCGCGCATGTCCGGCTGCACGTAACTCCAGGCGCGCATCAGGCCCAGCGGAAACCGCGTATCGACCGTCACCCGCTCGAGCTGGAGCCAGCCCCGCTTCTCGGCTTTCACCGGAAGCGTGACGGAGCGGTGCGTTCGTGCGGGCGCGTCGCAGCTCACCCTGGCCCCGCGGCAGGCGAGATCGAGCGAATGGCGATCGAAGTCGCTCTTGTTCTCGAATACAAGCTCGAACTGCGCCGTGTCCCCTGCGAACACGGGCGCTACGCGCCCGGCGCTCACGTAAAGGTGCGCAAGATTCCTGAAGGTGTGCAGGATCGAAACGATGCCCAGGCCCGCGAGCAGGAACGTGAGCACGTAGCCGAGGGAGAGGTTGTAATTGATCGAGCCGATCAGCATCAGGATCACGGCAACCCCGAAGCTCAAGCCGTGACGCGTGGGCAGGATGTAGACGCGGCGCTGGCTTAGGAACACCACGCCCGGTTCCGGCGCGTGGCGTCCGAACACCCACTGGAAGAAATTGTAGGCCTGCGAATACTGCAGCACCCGGTCGAGCTTCACGGGATGGGCACGGCGGAGATCAGGCCGTTCGCCTTGTCGACGCTCGAGACGCGAACCCCGTCGTGCACGGGCCGCAAGCGGTGGCCGGCCACGCCGGGGAGCACGGCCTGCACGTCCTCCGGGACGACCTTGTCGCGGCCTTCGATCAGCGCCCAGGCGCGCGAGGCGTGCAGCAGGGCGAGCGCCGCGCGCGGAGAGAGGCCAGTCGCGTACTCGGGCGAGCGCCGCGAATGCTCGACGAGCGACTGGATGTAGTCGAGAAGCGGCGCCGCGGCGTGCACGGTCTTCACCATCGCCTGCAGATCCATGAGATCGCCCGGCGCGAGGCAGGCATCGAGCCCGGCGATCATGTCGCGGCGGTCCGCGCCCTGGAGCAGGGTGCGCTCTGCGTCGCGGTCGGGGTAACCCAGCTCGATCCGCATGAGGAACCGGTCGAGCTGGGACTCGGGCAGCGGAAAGGTGCCCACGAGGTGCGAGGGGTTCTGCGTCGCGACGACAAAGAAGGGCTCGGGAAGCCTGCGCGTCTCGCCTTCGGTCGTGACCTGATGTTCCTCCATCGCCTCGAGCAGCGCCGACTGGGTCCTGGGCGTGGCGCGGTTTACTTCGTCGGCGAGGATCAGCTGCGAAAAAATCGGCCCCGCGTGGAACTTGAAGGTGGAGCTTTCGCGCTCGTACACCGATACGCCGATGATGTCGGCGGGGAGCATGTCGCTCGTGAACTGGATGCGGTGGAAATTGAGCCCGAGGAGCTTCGCGAGCACCTGGGCCAGCGTGGTCTTGCCGACGCCGGGAAGATCTTCGATCAGCAAGTGCCCGCTCGCGAGCAGGCAGGCGAGCGCGAGACGGATCTGGCGCTCCTTGCCGAGGATGATTTTTCCCGCTTGCTGTACGACGCCCTGAATGAGCGGATAGGACATCCGATTTGGCTGCGCCTGAAATCCGTCTGTTAAAATCGTGAGTCTACTGGAAAGCCGATATGATTGGACGGAAGGAATAAAGTTCATGGCGACGGCGTTTATCACCCATGCCGACTGCGCAAGGCACGACATGGGCCGCCACCACCCGGAGAGCCCGGCGCGACTCGCCGCGATCGAAGACCACCTCATCTCCTCGGGGCTTGCCGGACTCCTCGAGCGCCACGAGGAGATGAGGGCCAAGATGAGCGAGCTCGCCCGAGTGCATCCTGTGGAATACATCGAAGCGATCCGCGAGGCCTCGCCGCGGAGCGGAATCGTGCATCTCGATCCCGACACCGCGATGTCCCCGCACACCTGGGAAGCGGCGCTTCACGCGGCGGGGGCCGCGGTGCTCGCCACGGACCTCGTGATCGGCGGACGCGCCGACAGCGCTTTTTGCGCGGTGCGCCCGCCCGGCCATCACGCGACGCGCACCCGCGCGATGGGGTTTTGCCTCTTCAACAACGTCGCTGTCGGGGCCAGGCACGCGCTCGAGCAGCATGGCGTCGAGCGCGTGGCGATCATCGACTTCGATGTTCACCATGGCAACGGCACCGAGGACATCTTCAGCGACGATGAGCGCGTGGTGATGGCGAGCATCTTTCAGCATCCGTTTTATCCGTACAGCGGCACCGAACACGTGGCGCCCAACATGGCCAACGTGCCGCTGCCTGCGGGTTCGGACGGCAAGGCTTTGCGTACGGCGGTGGAGAAAATCTGGATGCCTGCGCTCGACGAGTTCGAGCCCCAGATGATCTTCGTCTCGGCGGGTTTCGATGCCCATGTCGAGGACGACATGGCCGGCTTGCGCTTTACCGAAGCCGACTACGCCTGGGTCACGCAGCGCATCAAGGAAGTCGCCGACAAATACGCCGGCGGAAAGATCGTGTCGGTTCTCGAGGGAGGCTACGCGCTCTCCGCGCTCGGGCGGAGCGTGGTGACGCATCTGAAGGTCCTGGGCGCTTCCTAGGAGGTTCCCCATGAGAATGTGGCATTCCCTGGCTGTCGCTCTCGGGCTGCTTCTGCCTGCCGCGTGCGGCGACAGCGGCAATAACAATGACATGCCATTGCCGCCGTTCGCGATGCGGTTGCAGGAAGTTTTCGGCACCGCCGACGGCCTCGGGTCCCTGATGGATTTGCAGGCGCCGCCCGGCGACCCGCGGCTTTTCGTCGCCCAGCGGCCGGGGCGGATTCGCGTCGTTCAAGGGGGCGTGCTGCAGACGACACCGTTTCTCGATATCTCGAGCCGCGTTACGTCAAACCATGGCGAAGCCGGATTGCTCTCGTTTGCCTTTCATCCACAGTACCTGACCGACCCGCAGAAACAGTTTGTCTTCGTGCATTTCATCGAGCCTATCGGCAACGTCAACGGCGACATCGTCGTCGAGCGCTACCAAGTCTCGTCGAGCAATCCCAATCTGCTCGATGTTTCGAGCGTGCAACCGGTGATACGGATTCCACACCGGGATTTCGACAACCACTATGGCGGGCGCGTTGCATTCGGGCCGGATGGCATGCTCTATCTGTCCACCGGGGACGGCGGAAACGCAAACGACTCATTGGGCAACGGTCAGAACGTAGCGACGCACCTCGGCAAGCTGCTGCGTCTGGATGTCACCACGCTTCACCCCACGATTCCGCCCGATAACCCGATCTTTCCGGGCTCGACCCGGAACGAAAACTGGGCGATCGGTTTGCGCAACCCCTTTCGCTATGCCTTCGATGCGGGGCAGTTGTACATCGCCGACGTCGGCCAAGGGCAACGCGAGGAAATCGACGTCGTCGCAGCGAGTGCTCCCGGGCTCAACTACGGCTGGAACCGCATGGAGGGCATACGGTGTTTTCCGAACGGCGGTCAATGCAACATGTCTGGTCTGACTTTGCCTGTCTACGATTACGATCACAGTGAGGGTTGCTCGATCATCGGGGGCTATGTATACAGGGGAGCCGCGATACCCGAGCTGCAGGGGCAATACCTGTTTTCGGACTTCTGCAGCGGCTTTGTGCGCAGCCTGAGCTTCGAGAGCGGTGTTTGGACAGCCAGGCAGGCGCCGATGGTGAACGTGGGAACCAATGTCACGCAGTCCTTCGGACAGGACGGCGCGGGCGAGCTCTATCTCCTGACCGGCGACGGCCGGGTGCTCCGGATCGTGAGGTAGCGAGTCCGATTCCTAATCGGATTCTCCCCGCTTCAGGCTGCCGACCACGTTCCGCCAGGCGCCCGCTCCCTCCGCGGGCGCGGCCTGCGCCTGGAGTATTCCGATTTCTGCGCACGCATTCAGAAAATCCGCCGCGTCCCCGCCGGCCACCTCGCTCGCTTCGGCCAGCGCGCCGACCAGGGCGCCGTCGGCCGTCAGGATCGCCGCCATTTTCAAGTGACATTGCCGGTAGGGAAGCGAGGCGAAGGCCGGCCACCGGCTGAGCCGCACGGGTTCGCGCGGGTCCCAGGCGCCGAGGGACTCCCCGGCACCGGCGGAGAGACCCGTCAGCCACATCAGCTCCTCGAGCGGGCGCGGCTTGATCCCCCAGTGCGCAAGCCGGGCGGCGAACTTGCGCGCATCGGGGACGGCGACGACCTTCCCGTCGATACGGCGCCGGTTGCGCAGCAGCGCAGTCAGTTCATCGGTGGTCCTCGAGGAGTAGAAAACCTGCCCCGCGGAATCGATCACCAGGGCGGAGCCCGTCGCGAGCACGACATCGGCGGGAAACGGCTGGTGGCACGCCTTGCGCACCAGATGGGCGAACGGTCTCCACTTGGACGTGGGTAGCGACGGTGCGGGAGCGGATAGCCGCAACTTCCCCGCGACCGCGGTCAGGACTTCCGTCAGGCTGTGCGGACCGCCGGCGCGGATCGGCTTGAGCAGGGTCCACTCCGCCGCCAGCACTTGGTCGCGGCTCAAGGCAATGCGCGGAGTGCCGCGGAAATCCACGTTCTCCCAGACCTGCCGCCCATCGTCGCTGTCCATGTTCACGAGGACTGCGTCCGGCAGATCGCCCAGGCGGGCCGCGATACACCATTGCGGCTCCAGATAAGTCTTGAGCAGCGCGAGCACCGAGCGCAGGTAGCGTTCCTCGTCGGTGCCGACGCTGACGAGCGACAGAACCAACGGGAAGAGATTGTCTTCGGAAGTCACCTGTTGTTCTCGAAGCTGCGGTTTTTCACGCGCGGACCGGGTTGCCGCGCGCGACGGGCAGGCCCGCGACCGCCCAGGCGTTCGTGCCTCCGTCCACGTGCACGACGCGGCGGAAACCCGCGGCACGCAGCTCCGCTGCGGCGAACTGGCTGCGCGTGCCGGTCTGGCACACCACATAAACCGGATCGTTCGCGTCCATGCTCGCGAGCAGCGCCGCGGGCTCGAGCGTATCGAGGGGAACGTTGACCGAACCGGAAATTCTAAGGGCGTCGAACTCGTCGGGTGTGCGCACGTCCAGGAGATGGACTCCGGGCGCGCGCAGAGCTTCGGCGAGCTGGTTAGCGGACACGCTTTGGACCGCGACCTCCGGCGCCGCCTGCCCGAGCGCTGTTGCGACCGCAGGTTGGCCCGCGCCGCCTTCGAGGTTGGCCGGGACCGCCTCGTGGATGCGCGCCGGCATGGGCAGGTTGAGATTGTTCATGATGGAAAGGAACTCCTCGCGGGTCTTGCCCGCGACGCGTGCGTTGAAGCGCCTTTCCTCGCCGATGCTGCTCACCCTGCGTCCCTTGTAGTCGTGGGCCGGATAGACGAGGATCTGCTCGTCGAGTGCGAAGAGCTTCTCCGTGATGCTCGTCCAGAGCGCCTCTGCGCTCCCGTTCTGGAAATCGGTGCGCCCGCAGCCGCCGATGAGCAAAGTGTCGCCGGTGAAGACCCGGTCGCGCCACAGGTAGGAAACGCTTCCAGGCGTATGCCCGGGGGTGGCGATGGTGAGAATTTCCTCGTGTCCGAAGAGGATCACGTCGCCGTCCTTGAGCAGGCGGTCGTAGCCTTGCGCATTGCAGTCCCGGCAGACCGCGGTCTGCGCGCCAGTGGCCTCTTTGAGCGCGTGCGCGGCGGTCACGTGGTCGGCGTGCACATGGGTCTCGAGCGTGTATTTGAGGGCGAGGCCGTGCTCGCGCAACAGGCGCACGTCGCGCTCCACCTGCTCGGTGACCGGATCGATCAGCACCGCCTCATGGTTTGAATCGTCGGCGATGAGATACGTGAGAGTGGACGATGCCGGGTCGAAAAGCTGTTTGAAGAACATGGCGTCCTCCGATCGGATACGTCCACCCGCTCAGGCTTTCGCTTTCAGCAGCTCCGCGGCGGCGTGCGCCATCGCGATCTGGTCGAGTCGCTCGAGGGATAGGCACCGGGCTCCATCATAATGCAAATAGTTTTGCGCGGCCGCGCGCAGATAGGACGGATCGTAGTGGGTGACGAGCAGGTCTGCGACCAGTTCGCCCCACGCGCCCGAGTCGGTCTGGGCAAGCCAGCGCCCGATCACCGCGCGGCCGTAGCGGCTCGTCAGGCATTGCAGCTTCTCCTTGAGCGCCGCGGGCTTCTCCAGAAAATGCCGGTATTCCTCGATCAGAAAGCGCACGCGCTCAGGCAGAGGCACCTCGAGGCGCAGGCACTCCCCCTCGCGCATGCGCTCGAGGAGCCGAGCGGGCACCTGCAGCTGGCCGATTTTCTTGCTTTCCGCCTCGACGAAGACAGGGCGCGCGCGATCGAGATGCTTCAGCGCGCTCCACACCACGCTGTCGAACATCTTCTGCGAGGGCTGCGGCTCGCCCGGAAGCTCGCCGAGCAGCGATCCGCGGTGGCGGGCAAGGCGCTCCAGATCCAGCACCTGCGCGCCCCGTGCCGCGAGCGTGGCGAGGAGGCGACTCTTGCCGCTCCCGGTGGCGCCGCACACCACCTGGAACTGGAAGCGTTGCGGCGTCCGGTCGAGCTGCGCAATGACTTCGCGACGGTACGCCCGGTAGCCGCCTTCGAGAGTCGCCGCGTCCCAGCCGACCTGGCGCAGCACGTAGGCCATCGCCGCGGAGCGTTGCCCGCCGCGCCAGCAGTAGACGAGGGGACGCCAGCCGTACCCGTGCCCGCGGAAATGCTCTTCGATGTGCCGCGCGATGTTCTTCGCAACGAGCGCCGCGCCGATTTTTTTTGCGTCGAACGGGGAGATCTGCTTGTAGAGCGTGCCCACGTGGGCGCGCTCGGCGTCGTCCAGCACCGGGCAGTTCACGGCTGCCGGCACATGGTCGAGCGCGAATTCCGCGGGCGAGCGCACGTCGATCACCTCGTCAAAGGCATCGAGCTGTGCTACCGTAACGGCGTCCAGGCGTTTCAGTTCCATCCCTAATTTTATCCATGAATGCGCCCGCCGATCTCATCCGCCTGACGCAGTTCTCCCACGGGGGCGGGTGCGGCTGCAAGATCGCGCCTGCGGTCCTCTCCGAGATCCTCGCCAAGACCCCGATCCGCGGCCTGCCGAAGGACCTGCTCGTGGGGATCGAATCGAGCGACGACGCGGCCGTATACCGGTTGAACGACGAGCAGGCGATCGTCGCTACCACCGATTTCTTCACGCCCATCGTCGATGACCCCTACGACTTCGGCCGCATCGCCGCGACCAACGCGCTCTCGGATGTGTATGCGATGGGCGGCAAGCCGATTTTCGCGCTCGCCATCGTCGGTATGCCGCTCGAAAAAATGCCGGTCGAGGTGATTCAAAGAATCATCTCCGGAGGAGAGTCGGTGTGCGCGCAGGCCGGGATCCCTATCGCGGGCGGCCATTCCATCGACACGCTCGAACCGATCTATGGTCTCGTGGCGCTCGGTCTCGTGCACCCGAAGAAAGTGAAGAGGAACGACCGCGCGCGCTCGGGCGATGTTCTCATACTCGGCAAACCGCTCGGCGTCGGCATCCTTTCCGCCGCGCTCAAGAAAGGCAAGCTCTCCGCTTCGGGCTACAAGCAGATGGTGGAGATCACCACGCAACTCAATACGCCCGGCATCGCGCTTGCCGACCTGGAAGACGTTCACGCGCTCACCGACGTCACCGGCTTCGGCTTGGCAGGGCATCTCCTCGAAATCTGCCGCGGATCGAAGCTCGGCGCTGAGATCCGCTTCGACGATCTGCCGGTATTGTCCGAGGCGCTCGAATGGGTGAAGGAGGGCACGGCAACCGGGGCGTCGGACCGCAACTGGAAAGGCTACGGGCACGAAGTGCGCATGCCCGCCGGCGCGCCGGACTGGAAGCGCAAGCTCATCAGCGATCCGCAGACGAGCGGGGGGTTGCTCGTGGCTTGCGCTCCTGCAGCGGAAAAACGCGTGATCGAGGAATTTCTCAGGCAAGGTTTTCCCCTCGCTCGCCGCATCGGATCGATGCGGGCGGGCGCGCCGACGCTCGCCGTTACTTAGACGGCGCGATCACCATCGCGGCAAGCCGCCGCCACACGTTTTCCATGAGTATCGGCTGCGCCTCGGCGACCAGGTGCAGGTTGTCCGCCTGAAACATCTCGCGCTCGTTGGGTACGCCTTCCAGCAGGAACGGCACGAGCGGAACGCGCTCGTCGCGAGCGATGTCGCGAAACGCGGCGCGAAACGCGTTGACGTATTGCGCGCCGTAGTTCGGCGGGAGCTGCATGCCGACCAGTATCACGCGCGCGCCCTGGCGCTTCGCCGCCTGGACGATCGCCGCCAGATTGGTTTTCATCTGCGCGATCGGCAGCCCGCGCAAGCCGTCGTTCGCGCCGAGCTCGACGATCACGATCGCGGGCTGGGCCTTGGCGAGCGCGGCGCCGATGCGCGTTGCGCCGCCGGCCGATGTTTCGCCGCTGATGCTCGCGTTGACCACGGTATAATTTGATTTTTGTTGTTTGAGCCGCTCGCCGAGCAAGGCCACCCAGCCGGCGTTCTGCGGGATCCCGTAGGCGGCCGAGAGACTGTCCCCGACTACCAGGATGGTCGGCGCGGCGATTGCCGCTCCGCTGCAAGCGAGCAGGACTGAAAACAGAATCGATCTCATGCCTGATTTTCCCCAAGCTATCGTGCAGGCCGCCGGATTGTCCAAGGTCGTTCCTCTGAACGAAACTTCGGCCAACGGCACGCCGGGCGCGGACGAGTTGGTTATTTTGCAGGACATTTCGCTCGAGGTCATGCCGGGCGAGGCGGTGGCCATCGTCGGGGCCTCGGGCTCCGGCAAATCGACCCTTCTCGGGCTGCTCGCGGGTCTGGATACGCCGAGCTCAGGTCAGGTGCGGCTCGATGGCGCGGATCTCTTCGGTCTGGACGAGGACGGGCGCGCGGCGCTCCGGGCGAGGCTGCTCGGATTCGTATTCCAGTCGTTCCAACTGCTCCCGGCGCTGAACGCCCTGGAGAACGTGATGCTGCCCCTCGAGCTCGCGGGCGAAGCGGCCGCAGCGAACCGGGCCGCGAGAATGCTCGAGCGCGTGGGTCTCGCCGAGCGGCTGCGGCATTACCCGAAGACGCTCTCGGGAGGCGAGCAGCAGCGCGTGGCGCTCGCTCGCGCCTTCGTCACCCAGCCGAAGCTTCTCCTGGCCGACGAGCCCACCGGGAATCTGGACGCCGCGACCGGTGCCGGCGTGATCGACCTCATGTTCGAGTTGAACGCCGAGCGCGGCACGACGCTCGTGCTGGTGACACACGACGAGGCGATCGCCGGCCGCTGCCGCCGGAAGATCCGGCTCGTCGCCGGCCGGATCGACGGCGAGGGCTGAAGCGATGCTGCGTCTCGCCCTCCGCATGCTCCTGCGCGACTGGCGCGCCGGGGAGCTGCGCGTGCTCGCGCTCGGACTCGTGCTCGCCGTCGGCGGCGTGGCGAGCGTCGCCTTCTTCGCCGATCGCGTGCGGCAGGCGCTCACCCGCGAAGCGCATCAGGTACTCGGCGCCGACGTGCTGATGACGGCCGACCACGCCTGGACCCCGGAGTTTCGCGACGAGATCGTTCGGCGGAGGCTTCAACGCGCCGAGAGCATGAATTTCGTCAGCATGGTGCGCGCGGGCAACGAGACGCTCCTCGCGGCGGTGAAGGCCGTGACGCCGGGCTACCCCTTGCGCGGCAAGCTGCGCATCGCCCCCGGCCTGAATGCACCCGACGCGGACACCGATGCGGTTCCACCGCAGGGCACGGTGTGGCTGGACGAACGCATGATGGCGGAGCTCAAGGTCCGCCCGGGCGGCGTGATCGAGCTCGGACGAGCGCGCTTTCGCGTCGGCGCCGTGCTGACACTCGAGCCCGATCGCGGTGTGTCCTTCATGAATTTCGCGCCGCGCCTGATGATGCGGCTCGATGATCTGCCCGCCACGGGCCTCGTGCAGCCGGGAAGCCGCATCAACTATCAGCTGCTTGCCGCGGGCGAGCGTGAAGGAATCCGGCAGTTCGAGCAATGGGCGAGGGCGCACCTGGGGCGGGGCGAGCGCGTCGACAGCCTGGATAACGCGCGGCCCGAGGTGCGCGCAGGCCTCGATCGTGCCCAGAGCTTCCTCGGGCTCACTGCCATGCTTGCCGTCGTCTTGTCCGCGGTGGCGATCGCGCTCGGCACGCGGCGCTACACGCAGCGGCATCTCGACGGCTACGCCGTGATGCGCTGTCTGGGCGCGTCGCAATCGCAGCTCTTCGCCTTGTTCGCCTGGGAGTTTCTGGTGCTCGCGCTCGCCGCCTCGCTTATGGGCTGCGCCCTCGGCTTCGTCGTGCAGAACGTGGTCGCCTGGTGGCTGGCGGCCCTGATACCGGGCACCTTGCCGCCACCGGGCCTCTCGCCTGTTTTGCAGAGCGCCGCAACAGGGCTGGTGCTGTTGCTCGGGTTTGCCTTGCCGCCTCTGCTCCAGCTCAAGGATGTGCCGGCGCTGCGCGTGATCCGGCGCGACGTCGGCCCTCCGAGGCAAGGGGCGCTCGCTGTATACGTAGTGGGACTGGCTGCGGTGTTCGGGCTGCTTCTCTGGCAGGCGGGCGAGTTGAAGCTCGCGAGCTACGTGTTCGGGGGCTTTGCTGCCGCGTTCGGAATCTTTGCGGCGATCGGCTACGGCGCTTTGCAATTGATCGGACGGCTCGGCCGGACCGGCAGCGTCTCCTGGCGTTATGGTTTGGCGAACCTCCTGCGGCGCCCGCGTGCCAACGCCGTGCAGATCGTGGCGATCGCGGTGGGACTCACTGCGATCCTGCTGCTCACCATGATCCGGGGCGATTTGCTCGATGCCTGGCGCGGGCGGCTCCCGCCGGACGCGCCCGACCGGTTTCTCGTCAACATCCAGCCCGAGCAGCGACAGCCTCTGATCGAATTCCTCGAGCGCAACGGCGTGAAGGGGCCGCAGACCTTCCCCATGGTGCGCGCACGGCTGGTCGCGATCAACGGAAAGCCGGTGGGTGCGGAGGATTTTTCGGAGGAGCGCGCGAAGCGGCAGATCGAGCGCGAGTTCAATCTCACCTTTCTTCCCGTGTTGCCGCCCGAGAACAAGGTCACCGAGGGGGCCTGGTTCGGCCCCGAGGATCTCTCACGCGGCGCGATCTCGATCGAGCACTGGATCGCCGAACGCTTCGGCATCCGGATCGGAGACACACTCGAATTCGTTTCTGCCGGAACGAGCTTCTCGGCGCCGGTCACGAGCGTGAGAAAGCTCGACTGGGATTCGATGCGCCCGAATTTCTTCTTCATCACCACCCCGGCGTTGCTCGAAGACTTCCCGGCGAGCTACATCGCGAGCTTTCATGCGCCTGCAGGCGATGCGCTCCTGACCTTGCGCCTCTCGCAGGCGTTTCCCAACCTCACCGTAATCGACGTGAGCGTGATCCTGCGGCAGGTGCAGTTTGTGATGGATCAGTTGATCGGGGCGGTGCAGCTGGTGTTCCTGTTCGCGCTCGGCGCCGGCGTGCTGGTGCTGTACGCGGCGCTGCTCGCGACCCAGGACGAGCGCACGCACGAGGCGGCGGTGATGCGCGCGCTCGGGGCAAGCCGCGCTCAGGTGCTCGCCGCGCAGCGCGCCGAGTTCGCCGTGCTCGGCGCGATCGCGGGTCTGCTCGGCTCGCTCGGCGCGACCGCGATCGGCTGGACGCTCGCGACGCGCGTGTTCCAGCTCGATTTCATCTGGAACGGCTGGATCTGGCTCGCCGGCCCCGCTCTCGGGCTCGCCTGCATCGTCTTGAACGCCTGGGCGGGCGCGCGCGCGGCCTTGAGCCGCCCGCCGATGGCGGCGCTGCGCGAGGTCATTTGAGTGAGAGCCGGCGTTACAATGGCCCATGGCTGAAATCGCGCTCATCGTCGCCGCCGCGAGCCTGGCCGTTCTCGTCTGGCTCGCACTAGGCTTTGCCCGCTTGCGGAGCTCGCTCAAAGACCCCGTCGCCGCCGTTGCGCCGCTCCTGGAAGAGAAGCACCGTGCGATGCTCACCGATCTGCACATCGGGCTCACCCAGCAGGGCGACCGGCTCGGACGCCACCTCACCGATTCGAGCGAGCGGCTCTCCGCCAAGATCGACCAGCGCCTGGACCAGATCGCGGGCAAGGTCGACGAGCGCCTCGACGAGGGTTTCAAGAAAACCAACGAGACCTTCGTCAACGTCATGCAGCGCCTGGCGACCATCGACGAGGCGCAGAAGAAGATCGAAACCCTGACGGGCAGCGTCGTGAACCTTCAGGAGCTGCTCGGGGACAAGCGTTCGCGCGGTGCCTTTGGCGAGGTCCAGCTCGAGGCGCTGGTGAGGAACATGCTGCCGCCCATGGCGTTCGAGCTGCAGTACACGCTTTCCAACGGCATGCGCGTCGATTGCGCGCTGCACCTTCCGCCGCCCACCGGATTGGTGACGGTCGACTCGAAGTTTCCCCTGGAGAACTATCACCGCATGTTCGACCGCGAGGTGGATGAATCGGAGCGCACGCTTGCGCGGAGGCAGTTCAGGGCGGACATCAGGAAGCACGTCGACGACATCGCGAGGAAATACATCATCGCGGGTGAAACGTCGGATGGCGCGGTGATGTTCATCCCGGCGGAAGCCGTGTTTGCCGAGATCCACGCCTATCACGCCGAAGTGGTCGAGTACGCCAATGCGAAGCGCGTTTGGATCGTCTCCCCGACTACGCTGATGGCGGTGCTGAACACCGCGCGCGCGGTGCTGAAAGACGTCGAGACGCGCCGGCATATCCACATCATCAAGGAGGAGCTGGGAAAGCTCGGCTTGGATTTCCAGCGCTTCGACGAGCGCATGAAGAAGCTCGCCGACCACATCCGCCAGGCGCACGAGGACGCCGAGGACGTGCAGGTCTCCAGCCGCAAGATCACGCAGCGCTTCCAGCAGATCGAAGCCGCGGAAATCGAGGAGAAGCCCTCGGCCAATGTGGTGCGGCTAGAGCCGGACAGGAAGTGATTCGAGGCCATGAAATGACCCAGACCACCGCGCACGCCCGCTGCCAAGCTCTGCTCGAAGTGATGCGCAACCGGCACACGACGCGCCAGTTCGATCCCGGTTGCATCGTGCCGCGCGAGCACTACGATCTCATCCTCGAAGCCGCGCGCCATGCCCCCTCGGGCGCTAACGCGCAGCCCTGGCATTGCATCATCGTCACCGATCCTGGAACGAAGAAAAAGATCGCCGACTATTTCGTAGAGGAGCAGCGGCGCCGCGCCAAGCTCAAGATGAAGTTTCCCACGCCGAACTACCGCGGGCTGGAGACGGCACCCGGGATGATCGTGGTGGTCGCGGACTTCCGCTTCACTCGCGCCTTTCCAGTGCTCATGGACGGCAGCGATCTCGACCGCCAGTACCACGAGAACGCCGAGCGCATCCTTCTGCAGAGCGTGGCGGCTTCGACCATGTCCGCGCATCTCGCCGCGGCCGCTCTCGACTACAACGTATGGTGGGTGACGGCAATCGGTCAGGAGACCGCGCAGAAGGCCATGCGCCCGCTGCTCGGCGTACCGGAGGAGCTCTCGATCATCGACATCTTCTGCTTCGGCCCCGCGGCGAAGGCGCCTTACAAGCGCTGGAAGAAGAAGCTCGATGAGATCCGCAGCTGGGACTGGTTCGACATGAAGCAATTCATGACTCTCGATCAGATCAACGAATGGATCAAGGAGACGCGGCACAAGGTGATGTACCGCGACGAGTCGAAGATCGATTAGGGCAGCTGAAAAAAATGCCCGCAACTCGCGTCGCGGGCATTTCAGGAGATCGTCGCGGTTCTACGCGGCGCTTCTCGAACGAGCACCGAACGTCGGCCGCTCGCTGCCGTCAATCGTCATGGCCGATTCGCCTGATCACAGGCCCTCAGCCCCGTGTCGTTGTTGATCACCGTGCTGGCCCGCCGCACAGCACGTTAGCTTACACTGCGATGGCTGCGCAACCGCCTCAACCTCAGATAAGAATTGCGGAGCGATCCGTAAGAACGCGTGGGCGTTGTTGCGATGGTCAAGGGGGCAGCCGAAGCCGCCCCCTGACTAACTTAAGTCTGCCTAGTCGTCCTGTTCGCTGTCCGGATCCCTCTCGCCTACCCGGCAGATCTTCCAGACTACGCCCGTCCCAGGAATCTGGAGGAGCGGTCCGTTGTTTGCGCCCCGGAACTTGCTGTCCGGGTCGGACTGGCCAAAGTCGCGCACCGCCCCGTAATCCACGAGGTAAGCGCAGTCGTCAGGCCCGAACTTGAGATCCACGGGGCGATTGATCCCGTGAATCTGCCCCACGAACGCCTGCTCGAATGTGCTGTTGTGGGCAAACCGCTGGAGCTGGAGCTGGAGCGGCTCACCCGGGCGGCTGAAGTTGATGAGCTGGACGTCGTGCCCCTCTTCCGGGGTGCCATTGGATTTCGAGAACCCGAAGTCCCCTTCGCGGCCGGCTAGGGCCGCACCGCGCTTGACCGGGCCGTGGACAAAGGAATTGGGCACGAAGTCAAGCCCGACAATTGCGACGTCCGCCGGCTCAAGGGCCAAGGGCGCCGTGATTGGCTGGGGTGGGAACGCGAGAACGGGTGGCACCGGCTTACCGACGACGGCGGCCGGATTGTCGTCGCCGGGGCCCCCGACAGGGTTGAAAACCGCCTGAGTTGAATCCAGGAAGCCGAACCGATCCGGCCACCCGTGGTAATCCGGGCTGCCATCGCGATTCTGCTGGGCGAGGTGCAGGCGGTCCGGGGAGTTGTTGGTCGGCCGCGCGCCCCGCTCGTCTTCGCCGTTCTCGGTGACAAACAGCCCGCCCTTCAGGGCATGGTTGTCCGGCGCGAACCGAATGCCGTACGGGTTCCGGTACCCCCACGAGAAGGGCTCGATGGTGGACTTCGGGATTGCGGCGTTGACTTTCGCTCTCAAGATGGCGCCGTCGCAGATTCCTCGCCCGGTCGCGCTCTCGAACGCCGTCACGGTCGCTCCAGGGCGTCTCGTGTTGAAGGGCGAGTAGCCGCTGGTCATAACACCGCCACCCGAGTCGAATAGGTTGGTACTCAGCGTGATGTCCTGGCACGGGATATCTTGCTGGTTGGCGCCACCGCCGTTGTCACGACCGACCACGCTGGAGTTGGTCGTCGACCCTTGAGACCAGTAGATCCAGCCGTCTTTGAAGGTGATCTGTTCCGCCGGGTGGTCTCCCGTGGGCAGACCGCTGATGAACGGGGTAACCTGCCCGGTCACGGGATTGACGGTCACGATGCGCGAGCTGTTGTTTTGCAACCCAACGGCCCGAATGGCCTGGTTTGAGTCCGTGGCGAACAGTCGCCCGCCATTGAAGCCATTCTCGAACGCGATGTCGATCGCCGGGCCGTGCGGCTGGAGACCTCCGCCGCTTGCCGTGGGCTTGGCGAGAGGGCCACGGATCCGGTTCCCGCTCTGGTCAAACACCAGGATGTCGGGTGTGAAAGGGTTGGTGGCCGAGAACTCACCCCCGACGACAGAACTCGTTTCGTCGTTGCACCGGCTCGGCAGGCCGTGCCCCGACTCCAGCACGAACACCTCGAAACGTTGCCTGTTGCCGCGAAACGCAACGGCAGTCGGGAAGTTCAGGCCGCTCTTGAAGACCGAAACCTCGAAGCCCGAAGGCACGACGATATTTTCGCCATTACCGGGGTTGAAGAAGACGTCCTCGCCGGCACAGATCGGATTTCCTCGGGTCTGGGCTGTTGCAAGCGTAGGCAGGGTAAGTACCAGCGCGAATAAGACAGCCACGGGCAACCAACTAAATCGATCGAATCTGCTGCGCATGTCAACTCCTTTCTCAGCGTTATCCAGCGTTGTTGTTAATGGAATATCGATTATTTGTTCATTGCAAGGCGAACTGCGGTCCACCCGTTCTGGTCATCCTCGGGAACATTATGTGGGAAGAATTTCAAACCGGCGGACGCGTAGATTCTACCGCCGCGAGAGTTCGAAACACCAGAGGGAAATCATGATAAGGACGGAGGGAAATCATGACAATGAAATATGCCAATTGATTCATACGCGATGAAGCGGTGACGCGCTGCACAACGGGCGGCTGGTGCGCCCGCTGCGAGCCGGTTGATTTAAAATGCCTCCTCCGAAATAACCACAAGCGCGCAATGTTTATGACTGTGTTCGGAAATTCGACTTGCCACCCGCCGAGGAGGTTGCCGTGAATGTTTCGATGAACACCCGGGTTCGCATGGGGTCCTGCGCGCTTTTCGCCGCAGGGCTGGCCGCCTGCGCGCAGATGTCGGGCGAGGGCCGGAGCGGCGTGCAGCACATGTACGTATTCGACTGCGGTGAAAATCAGACCAACGATTTGTCGCGCTGGTCGCCGGGATTCAACGTCGGCAAATATTTCGAATTCAGCGACCAGTGCTATCTGATCAGGCACGCGAAGGGCCTGATGCTGTGGGATTCGGGGCTTTCGGATTCGATCGCTTCCACGCCCGGCGGCGTTGTGCGGGGCGGCGGCGCGATCCGCTCGATCGTCGGCAAAACGCTCGCCTCGCAGCTTGGCGAGATCGGCGTGAAGCCCGAAGACGTGACGCACATCGCGTTCTCGCACACGCACGGCGATCACGTCGGCAACGCCAACTACTTCACCGAGGCGACGCTCTACATGCAGGAGCCGGAATACGCTGCGGCGTTCGGCGCGAGCCCGTCGAAGTTCGGCTTCGATCCGTCCACCTACGATAAGCTGCGCGCGAACCCCGTCATGAAACTGAACGGCGACTACGACGTCTTCGGCGACGCGTCGGTGATGATCCTCTCAACGCCGGGCCACACGCCCGGCCACCAGTCGCTGCTGGTACGGCTGCCGAAGCGCGGCCCGGTGGTGCTGTCGGGGGACATGACGCACTTCCAGGAGAACTGGGTGAACCGGCGCGTCCCGGCCAACAATTTCAGCAAGGAGCAGAGCGTACAGTCGATGGAGAAGGTCGCCGCGCTCCTCGAGGCGAGCAAGGCGCAGCTCTGGATCAACCACGACAAGGCGCAGAGCGCGGGCATCCCCAAGTCGCCGAAGTACGTCGAATAAGAGATCCCAACCCAGCCAAAGGACCAGACCGGTGAGAACTTATTTTCTTCGCGTCCTTGCAGTTTGCACCGCAGCGCTCTTCGCCGCTGCGGCTTCGGCCCAGCAGGACTTCTCCAAGGTTGAGATCCAGACCGAGAAGCTCGCCGACACCGTATACATGATGACCGGCGAAGGCGGGAACCTCGGCGTTTCGGTCGGCGAGGACGCCGTGTTCGTGATCGACGACCAGTTCGCGCCGCTCACGCCCAAGATCCAGGCGGCGATCGCCAAGCTCACCTCCAAGCCAGTCAAGTTCGTTCTGAACACTCACTGGCACTTCGATCACACCGGCGGCAACGAGAACCTGGGCAAGGCGGGCGCGATCATCGTCGCGCACGAGAACGTGAGGAAGCGTCTGTCGACCGAAGGCTTCATCGAGTTTTTTGGGATGAAGACCAAGCCCGAGCCGAAAGTCGCGCTGCCGGTCGCGACCTTCACGCGCGACATCACCTTCCGCCTCAACGGCGACGAGCTGCTGGTGACCCACGTTCCGCGCGCCCATACCGACGGCGACAGCATCGTCCGGTTCGGGAAGAGCAACGTCGTCCACATGGGCGACACCCTCTTCAACAAGCTCTACCCGTTCATCGACACCTCGAGCGGCGGCACTGTGGCCGGCGTGCTCGCCGCGGTGGATGGAGTGCTCAAGACTGCGGGCGACGACACGAAGATCATCCCCGGGCACGGCCCGCTCGCGAGTAAGGCCGATCTCAAGGCGTACCGCGACATGCTGGCGGCGGTTTCCGGGAACATCCGGGGGCAAATCAAGACGGGCAAGACGCTGGAGCAGGTGATCGCCTCCGAGCCCACCGCGAAGTACGACGAAGTCTGGGGCAAGGGGTTACTTGCGCCCGAGAAGTTCGTCGAGATGATCTACAGGAACCTGAAGAAATAGGGGGCGGAAAGCGAACCGGGCGCGGCGGAGGCCGCGCCCGGTTTTGTGCGGTTGCGCCTGCCGTGCTAGGGGCAGGGGATTGTGGTTGTCGTCTGCGCGGCGTTGGGCGTGTTGATCGTCGCGGTTGTATAGGTTGTTGCATCGATCGTGCTGTAATCGCAGATGTCTTCTCCAGTGAAGCTGCACCCGAGGGTAGGGGGTGAGTGGTCCCAGAAATTGCCTGCCGCGAAGATAGTGATTGGGCTTGTGGCAAACACCGCGAGATCGGCGGCATTGCAGGAGATCACGTTTCCGCCCGCACTGCCCACGGAGCCGCCGCCCAGATCCCCGCCGTCGACTTCGTAGTCTACGCCGACCCCATTGCCGGTGATGACGTTGTCTTCCACCTTGCTCCCGGCCCCGCCATTGATGAAACCGAGTCCCGTGCCTGCGCCCGGCCCGTTGTCCACGATCCGATTTCCTTTGATCACATGGTTCGTCGAGGCATCGATATGCACGCCGATCTGATGGACCGCGCCGGTGACCGTGTTGTTTCGCAGAGTCACAGTGCTGTTGGCGAGCATGACTCCACGCCGGACGGCAAACGAGGGGTCGTCGTTAGTGATCGTAAACCCGGCGATCGTCGATCCGGTGCCGGGGAGTAGCGCGACGCCGGCCATTCCGGGGGGCGATCCCGGTGCCAGCCCGCCACCGTAGATGCTGGTGCCGGCACCCTTGTTGGCCTCGTCCCCGATCAGCAGCGCACCAGCGGGGACCACGATCGGAAAGGTCTCTCCGTTGTTTAGAGTATCGTAAATGCCGGGGAGAACTTGAATCGTCGCACCGCTCGTGGCCTGGGTCATCGCGAAAGTGATGGTCTTGAATGGCGCGGCCCGCGTCCCGGGATTCGCATCCGAGCCGGCATCCGAGCCGACGGAGGAGGTGTTTACGAAGAAGATCGGGCCGCTGGCAAGAACGCATGGGCTTGACGCCAGCATGGCGGGGGTCGCGTTGATGATCGCGAATCCGGAGGAGTCATAGATGTCGTCTCCCGCGCCGGACCCCTGCGAGGGGGATGAGTGGTCCCAGAAATTGCTTGCGGCAGTAATCGTGATTGCGGTCTGGGCGAACGACATGAGATCGTTTTGTGTGTTGCAGGAGATCACGTTCCCGCCTACGCTGCCCGCGGAACCGCCGCCCAGATCACCGCCGGCGACCTCGTACTCGACGCCGAACCCATTGCCGGTGATGACGTTGTTTTCCACCTTGCTCCCGACCCCGCCCTTGCTGAAAGCGAGGCCCGTGCCTGCACTCGAGGCTCCGTTGTGCACGATCCAGTTCCCCGTGATCACATGGTTCATCGAGGCATCGATATATACGCCCACATTATGGGTCGCACCGGTGACCGTGTTGTTCCGTAGAGTCACGGTGCTGTTGCTGAGACTGAGTCCACGACGGACACTAAATGAACCGTTGTTGGTAATCGTAAATCCGGCGATCGTCGATCCCGCGCCGGGGAGCAAGGTTGCGCTGGTGCCGACGGGGGACGCCGGCACTTGTCCCCCACCGACGATGCTGGTCGGGAGGGTACTTCCAGGGGTACCGGCGCCCTTGGTGGGTTCGTCCCCGATCAGCAGCACACCCGCTGGGACGATGATAGGAAAGATTTCGTCGCTGCTGTAAGTGCCGGGAGCAACATGAACCGTCGTGCCGCTCCTCGTGGCCACGCTCATCGCGTGAGTGAGCCTCTTGAACTTCGAGTTCTGTGTCCCGGGATTCGTATCCGAGCCGTCCGAAGCGCTCACGTAGTAAACCGAGGGGCTCTCGTCGTGCTTCTTGTCCTTTTTGAAAGGGCAAGCGGCAAGCGCAAGCGCTGCCAAAACGATGACGGGAATTCGCGTGTACGCGGATGTGTTCATGGGGTCCTCCCCCCTTTTTGTGTGGTGCCGCAAATCTTCCCACTTCCTCCTTTGCCGTCATAGGCACCATGGCGCGGAAATCGAAAAACTTGACACCTTCCGGTATTTTTTCGCAGTTTTCCGTGTTCCTCAGGTTGACGATCGCGGTCCTGAAATCGCCCGGAAGGCGTTGTGTATCATGAATGCCATGGCCTGCGCCTGTTTCTGCGCGACATTGGCTCAAAGCGAGTGACCGGGTCGTCGAGCCTGAGAATGCAAAGCGAAAAAATCTCGGCACTTCGCGAAGGCGCTCTCGCCTCGGCCGGGCTCCTCGTCGGCATTGTGCCCTGGGGAATCGTGGCGGGCGTCGCGATGGTGAGCGCGGGCCTGACGCAGTCGCAGGCCGTCGCGATGAGCGTGCTCGTGTTCGCGGGCACGGCCCAGCTCGCCGTGCTGCCGCTCCTTATCGCAAAAGCACCTCTGTGGGTGATGATCGCGACGGCTCTCGTCGTGAATCTTCGCTACGTCATCTACAGCGCGGTCCTCGCGCCGCACTTCGAGCATCTGCCACGGCGCTGGCGCGTGCTGCTCTCCTACGTCACGGTGGACGGGATGTTCGCGCTCTTCGCGGGACGCTATCGGCCGGACGACGGAAACCGGCACAAGCACTGGTACTTCCTGGGCGGATCGCTCGTGATGTGGTGCGCGTGGCAGCTTTCATCGGGGATCGGCATCTTTGCCGGCGCGATGATTCCCTTGGAGTGGTCGCTCGAATTCGCGAGCACCCTCGCCTTGATCGCGTTGCTGATACCACTCCTATTCGATCGCGCGGTGGCGTGGGGCGCCTTGGCGGCCGGCGGCGTTGCATTGATCGCCGCGAGACTGCCCCTGAATCTGGGTTTGCTCGCAGCCATCGCGGTCGGGGTGGCGGTCGGCCTCGCGGTCGCGCGGCTCGGCCCGCGCCGGGA